>ERZ1034998.2352-NODE-2352-length-10465-cov-3.973871_pt1 | contig 10465 bp, 9 predicted proteins | sample MGYA00520621_ERZ1034998 | MGnify/ENA primary metagenome ERZ1034998 (study PRJEB33766, sample SAMN09781748) | gut metagenome | biome: gut microbiome | host: Homo sapiens | place: Madagascar | study: EMG produced TPA metagenomics assembly of the PRJNA485056 data...
TGCTCATTATACACCTCTATGCGGCGGCTTAGGGCTACGCGCAGACGAGGGTAGTTCTTGTAGATGAAATGGGGAATCTTGTGGTCACGACTCTTCTTGCGGTAGCCACGGTTTCGGGTGAGTATCAGTACGTTGTTCTCATGCCCGCGTTCCTGGGCACGGCGCAGGGGGATGCTGTCGACGATGCCGCCATCGAGCATGGGGATGCCGTCGACGGTGACCATCTTGCTCACATAAGGCAGGCTGCTCGACGCCATCACGATGTCGAGCGCACGCTGACGGTCGTGGTTCTCTGTGAGATACATGGCGCGCCCAGTCAGACAGTTGGTGGTGACCATCTCAAAGTTGGCCGAGTGCTGGAAGTATGTATCAAAGTCGAAGGGTATCAGCTCGTTGGGGAAGTCATCATAGAGCAGCTTGCGGTCGAAGATGCAACCCTGGGTGAGCAGATGACGCAGCCCCACATAGTGATAACGGGCAAGAAAGTCGATATTGGATATGCGCGCACGACGCAGTTGACGGCTGAAGTAAGACATGCCGTTGCAGGCACCAGCCGAGACCGCCACCGCATAAGGGAAATAGAGTTGATGCACCATGAAGGCGTCGAGCACACCACTGGTAAACACGCCGCGCATGCCGCCTCCTTCCAATACCAGTCCTGTCTTGTCGTTTATAGTCATAATCATCTAACGTATATCTGTGTGCAAAGTTACACATTTACCCCGTAAATGTGCAACAAATGCCCAGAAAACTATCGCCGTTACCGTTTTCTTAACTCCCAGAACGCCACAGCCGAGGCGGCAGCCACGTTGAGCGAGTCCACCTGGTGCGACATCGGGATGCGCACCACGTAGTCGGCATCTTCGATGGTGGAGTGGGGGAGTCCGTCGCCCTCGGTGCCCAGTACGATGGCCAGCCGCTCCACCTCGGGCAACCTCGGGTCGTCGATGCTTATCGAGCGGTCGGTGAGCGCCATCGCTGCGGTCTTGAACCCGTAGTCGTTGAGCTGTTGCACGCTACCCTCAATCCATGTCCAGGGGATGAGAAACACCGAACCCATCGACACGCGCACCGAGCGGCGGTTGAGCGGGTCGCACGAGTCGGTGGTGAGCGCGATGGCGTCGATGCCCAATGCCGCTGCCGACCTGAAGATGGCGCCGATATTGGTTGTGTCGACCACGCCGTGGATGACCGCGATGCGATGTGCCGTGCGGCAGATGTCGGCTATCGTGGGCAGAGCCGGACGCTCCATGGCGCACAGCACTCCCCGCGTGAGCGTATAGCCCGTGAGCGATGCGAGCAGGTCGCGGTCGCCGGTATAGACAGGCACCTCGTCGCCGATGCGACTGATGATTGCTGCTGCATCGCCGTCGATGTGGCGCCTCTCACAGAGCAGGGCTGTGGCGCGATAGCCCGCATTGAGCGCCACATGGATTACCTTGGGGCTCTCGGCGATGAATATCTCTTTGTCGGTGTATCGCCCCGACCGCAACTGCGCCTCGGTGAGGCTGCTGAAGACTTCCACTCCGGGGTGGTCGAGTGATGTGATGTTGATGACAGGCATAATGCTGATGGTGGGATAAAGATTAGAAATCGAGCGCCTTACCGCTGTAGAAGTTGAGCAGACTGGTCTGATAGAGGTATTCATAGCGGGCCTGAATCTGTTCGCTCTGCGCTCTGAGCAGATTGTTCTTGGCCTCGTTGAACTCCGTGATGCTTGCCTTGGCGTTCTCATATTTCGCCTGGGTCAGCTTGAAGGCTTCCTCGTTGCTTGCCACAGCTTCGCGGCTACTGGCATATTTGCTCTCGGCAGCACGCGCGTTGTAGTACACCTGCTGTATCTCTTTGTAGAGCGACTTACGCACATCGTCGAGCTTCAGCCGCTCGGTGTCACGGTTGATTTCGCTGCGGCGTATGTTGTTGCGCGTGGCAAAGCGGTTGAAGATAGGGATACTCAGACTCAGTCCTACATACTGGCCGAAGTTGTTCTTGAGCTGCTTGGCAAATCCGTCTGCCTCGTAACCGCTCGTCTTGTAGTAGTTGCTGCCCAAGCCGCCGTTGAGATTGAGCTGGGGATAGCGCGCAGCCTTGGCTATCTGTATGTTGTAGTCGGCGCCCTCCACGCGGGTTTGCTGTGCCTTGACTTCGGGCTTCACTGCCATAGCCTCGGCAAAGATGGCTTCGGGCGAGGCGATGTTGCCCGGCGCGGGAGTTATGCGCTCGATGTCGGGACGCACGATGGAGAAACCCTCGGGCGATGGCAGCTCCAGCAACTGCGACAGTGAGAGCAGCGCCATCTGGTAGTTGTTGGCGGCGGTGGTCACTGTGAGCTGGCTCTGTGCCATCGTGGCTTTCTGCTGAGCCAGCTGAGCCACGCTTGCCTTGCCGTTGTCCACAAAGCCCTGCATCCTTACCACCTGCATCGAGTCGATAGACACCTGGCGCTGCGCCACGGTCATGGCCTCGGCGGCATTGAGCACCTCGATATAAGCCTTTGCCACATTCATGCTCAGGTCGTTGCGCGCCTTGTCCAGGTCGGCATCGGCAGCGTCCAGATTGAGCTGGCTCAGTTTGATGGTGTTGCGTGTGCGGAAGCCGTCGAAGAGCGATACGGTCGACCCTATCGTAAACGATGTGCTCGATGTACTTTTGTTCTCATACGTGTTCTGCGCCGTGAGTCCGCGGCCGAACGAGAAGTTCTGGGCTGCCGAACCGTTGAGGTCGGGCAGACGGCTGTTCTTGTCGGTATTCAGCTGCAGAGCCTGCAGCTCGCGCGTGTTCTGCATCTGCTTTACGCTGATGTTGTGGGCTATGGCGTAGTCCACACACTGGCGCAGCGTCCACGCCTGCTGTGCTTGCGCAGTGCCTATGCCCATGCAGGCGGCGACCACTGCCATGATTATCCTTGTCGTCATACTCGTTGTCTTTTATGGGTTATCATTCGTCGTTGCCGGCTGCGTCGGCTATAATCTGCGGGCCGCGCACCTTGTCCTTGAGCGAGAGTCCCTTCTTTACCTCGATGTTCACGCCGTCGCTCAGTCCGGTCACCACGGCATGGCGCTCATAGGTCTTGTCCTTGCCTGTGCCCTTGACGAGATAGACGAAGGTAGAGTCGCCGCTGAACTCTATGGCGCTCTCGGGTATCGACACCACGTGCTTGGCTTCTGCCAGCACTATCTCGGCATTGGCGCTGTAGCCCGAGCGTATCTTGCCGTTCTTGATGCTGTGCACGGCAGCCTTTACCTCAAACTGGTTGGCGCCGTTGTTCTCGGTGGCTTTGGGCGAGATGTACTCGAGGGTAGCGTCAAACCTCAGGTCGTGCAGCGCGCCTATCGTTATCTTCATCGGCATGTTGTCTACCAGACTGCCCACCTCGGTCTCGTCTATGTTGCCTCTGAAGATGAGGTCATTCATATTGGCCACGGTGGCTATGGTCGTTCCGTCGTTGAAGGTGTTGGCCAGGATTACCGAGTTGCCCACCTTGACGGGGATGTCCAGTATCACTCCCGAGATGGTAGAGCGTATCAGCGTCGAGCTGGCTTTGGCGTTGCTGCGCGATACGCCGTCGCGCACCACCTCGAGTGCGTCCTGTGCCGCCTTGAGTTCCTCGTTGGCCTGGTGCAGCGTCTGTCTTATCTTGTCATACTCGTCGGCGCTCACCAGTTTCTGCTTGTAGAGACACTCTTCACGCGAGTAGTCCACCTGCGCCTGCTTCTGGTTAATCTCTGCCAGCCTTACCCTCGACTGGGCACTGCTCAGCTGACCCATATCGGGTATCACCTTCACGCGGGCTATCACCTCGCCGGCCTGCACATACTGGCCTGCTTCCTTGTAGATTTCGCTGATGATGCCGCTTATCTGGGGCTTTACGTTTACCTCGTTGCGTGGCTCTATCTTGCCTGTTATCACCGTGGTCTTCATGATGTCGGTGGTCACAGGCGTCAGCTCGCTGTACTCGATGGGTGCGGGTTGTGATTTCTGATAGAGAAACACGAAGGTAGCGATAAACACCAGTATGATTACCGCTGCCACAATCAGTTTGGAATACTTTTTCATATTTGTTCTTTCTTTTATTGTTTACGTTGTTGTGATGCTTTTAGTTCTCGCGCATGGCGTCTACGGGCTTGATGCTCATAGCTCTCCATGCCGGAGCCAGACCCGCCAGCGCGCCGAGGGCACATACCACCATGGTAGAGAGGATGGCTGTCCAGAAGTCTATCTGGAAGTGGGCCATCACCATGCCGTCGGTGGTGCAAGCCATCTCCACGAGCTGCAGTATGCCCACGCCGAAGAGTATGCCGCTCATGCCCGCCACGGCGGTGAGCACGATGCTCTCGGCGATAATCTGCGAGAGTATCATCTTGGGTGTGGCTCCTATGGCGCGGCGTATGCCTATCTCGCCGGTACGCTCCTTGACGGTCACCATCATGATGTTGCTCACACCGATGGCGCCCGAGACGAGGGTGCCTATGCCCACGAGCCAGATGAGGAAGTTCACGCCCTGGAACAGGCCCTCCAGCATGGCGTACATGATCTCGGTATTGAATACGGTGACGCCCTCGGTGTCTTCGGGCGAGATGGAGTGGGCGCGTGCCAGCGTGGTGCGCATGCGGTCGGCTATGGTGCTCATCACCACGCCCTTCTTGCCCGTCACAGCCATCAGGTCTACGGCGGTACCACGGTTGTAGACCTTGCGCAGTACCGATTCGGGCATCGTGATGGTCTCTTCGGCACTGCCGCCGAAGTTTACCGCATGTCCGGAACTGTAGTTGACGCCCACCACGCGGTAGTAGGTCGAGTCTACACGAATGGACTTGCCGCAGGGGTCACCTCCTTCGGGAAAGAGGTTCTTGTAGATTTGCTTGCCTATCACGCATACCTTGCGCTCCTGCTTCATGTCGATGTCATTGATATAGCGGCCATAGTAGAGTGTGGGTGCAGCCACACGGGCATAGTCGGGGGTGACGCCCATGGTGGATGCGCTGAAGGTGTTGGTGCCCCGGGTAGTGGTGCGGCGTCCGCCGAAAATCATGGGGCTTATCACGTCGAGCTCGGGCACCTGGTGGCGCAGTCTTACGATGTCCTTGGTGTCCATGCTCCATTCCCTGCCCTTGTTGAAGCCCCGGTATGCCTTGGTGGTGGGCTGTGCCCAGATGACCGAGGCGTTGGTGGCAAATCCTGCGAAGTTGTTCTGCAGCATTTCCCTGAGCCCCTGTCCGCCACCGCTCAGCGCGATGAGCATGAAGACTCCCCAGAACACGCCAAAGCCCGTGAGCAGACTGCGGCTCTTGTTGCGCGTGATGGTGTCGAGTATCTCCTTGTATGTATCTAAGTCTAATCGCATATTGGTCTTGTAGAGTTGTGTAATCGGTTGTCTATTCGGCTCTCAGCGCCTCGATGGGCCTGATGCGCGAAGCCTTGATGGCGGGTATCAGACCGGCTATCGTTCCGGCGATGATGATGGTCAGGGTGGCCTTGATGCATACGTCGAGCCCCACGGTGGGGTCTACAAACATCGTGGCCTTGAATATGCCTGAGTCCATCACCATGTGGCCCATGGTGGCGTCCATATACAGATTGGTCAGTATGCCGCAGAGCATGCCGATGTAGCCGAAGACAGAGGTGATGATGATGCTCTCGGCGATGATGAGCATCAGTATGTCCTTCGGGCGCGCTCCGATGGCCTTGCGTATGCCAAACTCGCGGGTGCGCTCCTTGACGGTGATGAGCATGATGTTGCTCACGCCCACGATGCCGCTCAGCAGCGTAAACAGGCCCACTATCCATAGCGCAGTGCGTATCATGCCTATGCCCTGGGCCATGGTCAGACTGTCGGTATAGCGGTTCCACATCCAGAGGGCCTGCTCGTCGTCGGGGGCTGCCTGGTGGCGCAGATTGGTACTGGCGCGGTAGTTGGCCTCAAACTTCTCGTTGTCCTCCTTGGTCTTGAGGTTCTTGATGGAGAACTCGATGTTGCCCACATTGTCGCCTTTGGCATAGATGGCTTTCAGGGTAGTGAAGGCGGTGAAGAGTTCGTTGTTCTTGCGTGACTCGTCGTCCTTGGTGATGCCCACCACTTTGAACGCCAGACCATTGATGTTGACATTCTTGTCGATGAGCGACCGATAGTCATGACAGAGCTCCTTGGCCTGACTGCGTGAGAGCACCACCACCTTGCGGCGCTCTCTGAAGTCGGGCTCGTTGATAAACCTGCCAGCCAGCATCTCGGTCTTGTTGATGTTCACGTGGGTGGGGTAGATGCCGACGAGATTCTGGGTCGCCACATAGTTCTCGCCGTAGGCTACGGTGACACCGTACTGGCTCAGCACGCCGCCCACGTGGTCTACATGCTGGGCATAGTTGTCGCCGGTAATCGCCAGGTCTCTGTCGTTGAGGGTTATTTCCCGTCCCTCCTTCAGGCCATTGTACGCCTTCGATGTGTAGCCGGGCATCACCACCATCGAGTTGGTGATATACTTCTCGCTCCGCTCCATCTGGGCGTTGATGAGACCGTTGCCCGCGCCCAGCAGGAATATCAGCATGAATATGCCCCATGCCACGGCAAAGCCGGTGAGCGCTGTGCGCAGCCGGTTGCGCTTGGAGGTGCTCCATATTTCCTTGATTAGTTCGCGCATGATGCTTGTTGTCAGGTTATTTCACATAGTCCTTGGCCACCAGGTGGTGGTCGCTGTTGTATTCGATGCTGCCTATAACGCCGTCTTTGATGTGTATCACCTTGTCGGTCTCGTTGGCCACGCCGCTCTCATGGGTTACGACCACGATGGTCATGCCGTCGCGCTCGTGGAGCTCCTTGAGCAGGTCCATCACCTCCACGCTGGTCTTGGAGTCGAGGGCGCCGGTAGGTTCGTCGGCGAGTATAATCTGCGGTTTGGTGATGAGCGCACGGGCAATGGCCACACGCTGGCGCTGACCGCCCGACAGCTCGTTGGGGTAGTGGTTGGCCCACTGGCTCAGCCCCAACCGCTCCAGATACTCCATCGCTAATTGGTGGCGCTTGCGTCTTCCCACGCCCTGATAGAACAGTGGGAGCTCCACGTTTTCCACCGCCGTCTTGAAGGGGATGAGGTTGAACGACTGGAAGATAAATCCTATCATGCGGTTGCGGTATTCGGCAGCACGCGTCTCGTTGAGGTCCTTGATAAGCACTCCGCCGAGCCAGTATTCGCCCGAGTCATAGTTGTCGAGGATGCCCAATATATTTAATAAGGTGGACTTGCCCGAGCCCGAGGCTCCCATGATGGAGACAAATTCGCCCCGCTCGATATTGAGGTCGATGCCCTTGAGCACGTGCAGCGGCTGGGCTCCCTGGTAGGTCTTGTTTACATCTTTGAGTTGTATCATCATAATGTCTTTGAGGGTTGAGGGGTTAGCGATTGAGCAGACTGGCCAGCTCGTCGCTTACTTCGTCGAGAGAGATGCCCAGCAGCGACATCTGTCGCGCCATTTCGGGCAGCCGCTCTTTCATGAACTCGCGCTTGCGGGTCTTCTGTATCTGCTCCTTGGCGCCGGGAGAGACAAAGTAGCCCAGCCCGCGCTTGTTGTAGATTACGCCTTCTGCCGCGAGCAGCTCATACGCCTTGACGGCGGTATTGGTGTTGACCTCGAGCAGCACGGCATACTCGCGCACACTGGGTATGCGCTCGTCCTCGTGATATTGGTCGGCCAGTATCTCGTCGCTCAGACGCTCGGCTATCTGTATGTATATGGCTTTGTCGTTGTTGAATGTCATAATCGTTGTGTCTTTAGAGATTGGTCATTCGGTTGCAGTCTACCTGCAGCCGGCAGAATATGCGGTAGGCCATGATGTGGTTGAAGATGGCCAGTGACACAAACAGGGTGGGGAACACCGTGTTGATGCAGCGTAGGCTGATATAGTAGGAGAGGTCTGCCGTACCCATCATATAGGCCACGATGCCCAGGAGGACAACGAAGAAGATGCACATGATGGGCTGGGCGTGCTTGCGGAATATGGCGCCACCCAACAGACAGCACGAATGGGCCCAGACGAAGCCAAGCCAGAGCGTCCAGCTCTCGCTCTTGAGCGTATAGTGGTCGGTGTTGATGGTTATCGACGGCTGGAAATCGCTGCTTGCAGCCATCACTATAAACGACTGCTTGAAGCCGGGATAGACTATCAGGTTGATGAGATACTGGGCGATGTCGGCCACCACGATGCCCATTGCTGCAGTGAGCATTATGCCGAGGGTGACATAGGACATGCGCGCCATGTACTTCTCGGCGTTGGACGCTGGCAGCATGAGAAACGCTATGCGCGTGGCTCTGGTTCTAAACGAACGGAAGATGAATGTGGCGCCGACCAGCACGACCATCAGGAATACCGAGCAGATGTAGAAGCTGCCGGCGTAGGTGAGCATCTCTTCCGCTGTGGCGTCGTCGGGCAGATGGTGCATGCGCAGGTCTATCAGTTTGCTCATCTGCATGAAGGGTATGGTCATGGCGATGACCGTCACGGTGAATATCTTGATGAGCTCGTTTCGGGTTTGGGCGATGTCGTTCATTATCACCATCGCCATGCGTTTGGGAGCGAATGTTGTCATATATTGTTCATTAGAGATTGGTAAACTTGTCGCAGATTATCTGCATACGCTTGAAGATGCGGTAGGACCCTACGTAGTTGGCTATGCTCAGCCCGATTAGTACTGCGGCCACGGCAGTTGTCACGCCGACCGTCGGTTTAGGGGAGAGAACTCTCGGAAGGATGCCGAGCTGGTCTGCCGTATTGATGGCGAAGATGAGCAGCATCAGACTCAATGCCACGCAGGCTGTGGGGTGGCGGCGCAAGAGGGTGCCGCCCAAGGTGCAGTAGGAGTGCAACCACAGCAGTCCGCTGTAGGCGATTGTCATCGCAGCAATGTTGCCTCGGAAGAGCAGCATGTCTGCCACCTGCTGGTTGCCGCTGCCTGTGATGAAGCAGCATATCATGTCCCATAGGCACGAATGGTGGATGCCGGGATGGAAGATAAAGCTGAGGGCAAACTGTATGACATCGCCTGCCACCAGGGCGGCTGCAAATGTGAGCACGCTGCCGAGAGTGATGTGGATAAAGCGTGTGGCATATTTCTCTGCATCACTGGCGGGCAGCATCAGGTAGTGCTCGCGCATGGGTTTGGTCTCCATGTTGCTGAAGATGAGGGTGCCCATGGCGCAGAGGAATAGCGGAAGAACTCTTAACGCGTTGGCGATAGCAAACGTGCCCACTATGTCGGGCAGTCTGCTTATGCCGTTGGTGTAGATGTATTTGCGCTGTATGAAGGTTAGCATGAATGTGCACTCTACGCCCAAGAAGGCAGAGAGTATCATGCCGATGCGGAGTGTCTGGCGTCGGCTGTTGGTCCAGTTCCAGCGGAGCAGCATACATAGCCTGTCGAGGCTGAAGTTATGGGTAGTCATAATGGTGGGGGAGGGCTCAGATGAATAGTTTGTGATTGATGGCACCATCGAACAGCAGTTCGAGGTCTACGGGTGTCTCTGCCATGCCCTCCTCGCGGTGGGCTATCACGGCGCAGCCCTGGAGGTTGGGTTCGGCATAGACCACGTCGCTGTCGTCGGCGTTGGTGGGGCGTTGCTCAAAGCGGTAGTGCTGGCAGATGTCGCTTATCGAGGCGTCGAGCAGCACCTCGCTATGGTCGAGTATGACCACGTGGTCGAGCAGCGACTCTACATCGTGAACCTGATGGGTAGAGATGATGAGGGTGCGGTCGGGAGTCATGTGGCGGGCTATCACACGGCGGAAGAGACTCTTGGACGGGATGTCAAGACCATTGGTAGGCTCGTCCATCAGCAGCAGGCGCGTGCCGGTGGCAAGGGCAAAACTCATATACACCTTCTTCTTCTGTCCCATGGACAACTGGCCGAGATTGGGGTCGCCATTGAGCTCAAATTCAGCAAGACACTGGTCCAGTACTTCTTGTGAGAAGTTGGGATAAAACCCTCTATTGACCTTGACATAATGGCTCAGCCGGATGTGGGGGAGGTCGTACTCTTCGGGCACGATAAACATGTTGCTCAGCATTTCGGGATGGTGGAGACAGGAGTTGCTCCCGTCTACCAGCACTTCACCCTCGGAGGGGCGCAGCATGCCGCAGATGAGATAGAGCAGGGTAGACTTGCCCGTGCCGTTCTTGCCCAAGAGGCCGTAGATGTTGTTCTCTTTCAGCTGGAGGCTGAAGTGCTCGAATACCTTGTGCTTGGTGCCAGGGTAAGCGAAGTTGATGTTGTTGACTTGTATCATATCCTTAATATCAGTTGTTTTATCGTTACCGAGTTTATCGTGTTACGGTGTACCATTGTAGTAGTACACTGCAAAGGTATGTTGAAAGTTCCAAAGTACAAAGACATCACCCTATTATTTTCCGTTTTTAACACAATATTAACACTTGGCACCCTCAAACCCACCTTCACCACCCCCTCACCCATCTTCACC
>ERZ1034998.2353-NODE-2353-length-10465-cov-3.443996_pt1 | contig 10465 bp, 3 predicted proteins | sample MGYA00520621_ERZ1034998 | MGnify/ENA primary metagenome ERZ1034998 (study PRJEB33766, sample SAMN09781748) | gut metagenome | biome: gut microbiome | host: Homo sapiens | place: Madagascar | study: EMG produced TPA metagenomics assembly of the PRJNA485056 data...
CTCCTCCTTTATTTCCATCGACCTACGGCAGTCCAGCAAAATGCGTAGTTTGCACCAGCGACTGAGGACCCGCCGATTTGTGACTTGTAGAGTGTTACAGCGGTCGCTGTCACTTTGGTGGCTTTGAAATAGACCTGCATATTTCCGCTTTCTGTGTAGGTTGCCGTCACGCTGGGGGAGCTTTTAAACGCCTGCGGGAAGGTAATAGAAATGGAATCACCGTATTTCATGGTGCTGCTGCCCCAGCACATCTGAGTACCATCCGCAAACCTCACCCAGCCGGTGCCGCTGGATGCCACGGCGGAGGTACCGGCGGGACCTTGGGGTCCCGTGGCACCGGTTGCGCCCCGGGGTCCCGTGGGTCCGGTGGCTCCGGTGTCCCCCTTGGGTCCGGTGGCACCGGCGGGACCTTGGGGTCCGGTGTCGCCTTTTGGTCCGGTGGGTCCCTGTGCACCCCGGGGACCCTGTGCGCCGGTGTCTCCCTTGTCGCCTTTAAACGCCCCGCTGTCTGCTGCCTGCCGCAGGGCGGTCATGGCGGCATTGGCGGCGCTGCCGGCGGCGGTCTGTGCCTGCTGCCGGGCGGTGTCTGCCTCCCCTGCACTGGTCTGTGCCGCCTGCGCACTGGTGGCAGCGGCGTCTGCGCTTTTGGCGGCTGCCTCCACGCTGGCGGTCATGCCGGAGGCGCTGTTGGCAGCGTCCTGCGCTGCCTGCTGGGCGCTTTCCGTGGCGGTCTCCACCTCCTCCAGTGCCCCGGTCTTTGCGGTGGCGATCTGCTGCACCGCTTCACTTTTTGCGTCAGCGATCGCCTTCACCGCCGCCGGTCCATCGGTCCGGATGCTCCCCAGCGCCTGCTCTGCCTCGTTCTTCGCCGCCTGCGCCGTCCGTGCCGCCTCACCAGCCTTGTTCGCCGCTCCGGTCGCTTCCTCTGCCGCCGCCTGCGCCTGTTCCACCGCCGTGGTCCTCGCCGTCTCAATCTTGTCCAGCGCATCCTTCTTTGCCGTGGCGATCTCGGTCATGGCAGTGCCGTGTTCGGTGCTCACTTCCTGCTGCGCCGCCTGCGCTTTCGCTGCATTTTCTTCCGCTTTCCCTGCCGCCGCCTCCGCCTTTGCTGCATCCGCTGCTGTCTTTTTCGCACTGGTCGTGGCGAGCTGTATCACATCCTTCACCTTGTCGTCCAGTACCAGCTTTACAAACGCCTGCCACGCCGGTGTCCCCGGGTCCGGCATGGTCCCTTCTCCGGTCCCCGTGTTTCCCGCTACCCGGTACTCCACATCCGCACTCACCACCGTCACTCCGGCTCCGTCCGTGCCCTCAAAGGTGATGCACCCTTCTCCCGGCACTGCCGTCACCAGTGCCGGCACCTCCACCTCTCCGTTCTTCACAAGGCTCGCCGGAGGGTCCTTTCCTCCCGGCACGTGCCAGTGCGCCTGCACCGTCAGCCCGGTCCACTCGTCCTCCTGCACCACGCCCACCCGGTACACGCCCCGGTTCCCTGCGCATCCAAACACCAGCGTCGTGCCGTATCCTTCCGGCTGCACCGCTCCATTCCTGCACAGGCTCACACTCCGCAGGATCTGCTCACTCATCCTCTCTCCCCCTTTCTCTTCTCCCAGTCTACCGCACTTTCCCCGCCGCATATACTGCGCATTTTCCCGCAAAAAGCACCCCGGCAGTCTCCCGCCGGGGTGCTTTTCTCATCTCAGGTCCTCGTATCCGTCCCGGGTCTCCCCGCTCTTCGCCGCTTCGGTCCACTTCCGGATGGTCTTGCTGCTGTACAGGGGCTTTCCCTCTGCATCCCTCAGCTCCAGCAGCATCTTCTCCAGCTTCTCCCGGTCGCTCTTGCTTCCCGCCAGATATTCCGGTTTGCACGCCGCCGTGATCTTGCTCTTCAGGCTCGCCTCGCTCTTTCCGGCACGCCGCAGCCGGTCGTACTCCTCCTGCACTTCCCCGGCATCTCCCCGGTCCAGTGCTTCCTCCAGATACTCGGTCACCCGGTCTTTTCCTCCCTTCAGCTCCTCATCCGTCAGGGCATTTACCGCCCCGGTCACGCATTCGATCACCGCTTCCCGTGCCTCGGCGTCCGCCGGGTCTCCTGCCTGCAGCCCCAGGGTCTCATACAGCCGCAGGATCACCTTCCGGCTCAGCCGCTCCCGCTCTGCCTCGTCTCCCCGTACCTGTGCCTGCGCCGCTGCCTGCACGTCCGGGTCATACTTTTCCAGCCGGGTCTTCAGCTGGCTGTATACCTTGTCGCTCTTGTCCATCTGGTCCAGCTTTTCCAGCGCCGCCTGCGCCTGCTCCCGGTCTCCCGTCTCGTAGGCATCATACAGCCGGTCGTACTGCCCCGTGGCACTCTCCGGCACCGAGCTAAAGCTAAACTTCCCGCCGTTGCTCAGGTTCCGGATATCCTCCCAGTACCCCTTAAACGCTTCTGCAAACTTCCGCCCGTTCCCAAAGGGCACACCGGCGATCTCCATCCCGTCCTCCATCAGGGCAAGGGCATACCGCAGCAGCCGCTGGTGGTGTTCCTCCAGCTGCTCCTCCTTCATCTCGCCGGTATCCTTCCTCAGCTCTACGCTCATCCGCACCACGTCCGTAAGCAGTTCATTTACCGCCCCGATGCTGGTCACGCTGATCACGTCATAGCTCTTCCCGGTCAGCAAATTGCTACCCAGGCTGTAGATCTCGCTGCCGCCGCCCGCATTGCCCGCCGCACTCTCCAAAAAGAGCAATGTAAACCGCTTCAGCAGGCTTGCCATGGTCACGTCTCCGTTTTCGTCCTGCTCCCGGTCCCACCGGTGCATCAAAAAGTCCGCTCCCATCTTCATCAGCGCAAACACCGCCGTCTGGGTCACCTGGCTTGCCGCCACTCTCCGCAGCTGTGCCCCCGCACGCTGCATCTCCGCTCGGGTCTCTGCCGTTGCCTTTTTCTCGTACCTCGCCTTCTGGGCGTTGTAGTCCATCACCGCATCCGCTATGATCCCGTAGTTCTGGAACCTCTGGGTGGTAAACATGGTCAGGGTCTTTGACAGCTCGTCCGGGTTTCTCTGCACCCCCGCCCGCTGCATCGCCGTGTAGTTGGGCTGCGTCTCCTCGATCACCTTCTGGTAGGTCCGGTTCACTGCCTTCCAGTACTCCTCGCTGCCGGTCTTTATGGTCTCCTCGCCAAACTCCGTCTTGTGGTGCTCCACATACCGCTTGCTGCCTTCCCACAGCGCCGCCACCGTGATCTCGTCCATCTGGTTGATCCACCCGGTCAGCGCCTTGGGCAGCTCGTCCATCGCCTCCTGTGCAAGGGTCCCGGTCTTTCCCGCACTCGCCAGCTCTCCCCGGGTAGTCCCCCGCAGCCGGTACTCCAGCAGCACATCCCCGTGCGCCCGGATCTCCGCCTCCATCGCCTTTCTCTGGCTGGGGGACAGGTTTTTCACAAAGGGGATCACCGCCGCCATGGTGTCGCTGCCCAGCACCGCACCCGCCGTGGGCAGACTCGCCGCCTGTGCGATCGCCACGCCCGGGTTCAGCGTCAGCACCGCACCTGCATAGTTCCCCCGCAGCCGTCCTGCCGCTCTGCTCACCATACTGCTGCGCTTGCGCTGGCTGCTCTGCAGGTCCGTCAGCAGATAGTCGATGTAATCCACCGCACCCTGTCCCCACTGCTCCCTGATGATCCGGTTCTTCAGGATCCCCAAACCGTCCGCCGTCTCCACGCCGCAGTTCAGCACCTTCTGCACGTCCCGGATGGGTGCCGCCAGTCCCGCATACGCCGCCACATCCCGCAGGCTCCGCTGCACCGCACCGGTGCACTCCTCCAGCAGGATGGGCAGCCCGCTCTTCTTGCGCTCCTTCAAAAATCCCCTGCCCTCAATGGTGCCGTCCAGCTTCAGTCCCTCGATCTGGGTCGCCAGTACGCTCTTGTCCACCGCAATGGGGTAGTAATTCTTTTCCACCGCCCGGTTGTACCCCAGCAGCTTCATGCTGGTCTCGTTGATCAGGTTCTGGGTGTACTCCCCGTAAAACGTCTTCATGATCTTGCACCAGCTCCGGTCGTACTGGTCCATGGCACTCTCCACCTTGTTCAGGATGGTGTCTGCCGTGGGCGTCCCGTCCGGGTCCGTCAGCATCCCCAGTTTCACCGTCTGCCCCTGCTGGTACGCCCGCTCAACGTCTCCCTTGCTGTACAGCTCCATATCCGGCAGCACCATGCCTCCCTCCATCAGGTGATACCGGCTGTCGGCGTTCTGCAGGTGCATGTACAGGCTGCACAGCTGGGCATGGTTCAGCTTCACCCGCTTCCCCCTGCTGTCCGTCAGTCCAATGTCCACCAGCTCCGCTCCGGGTCCCGCAAACCGCTTCAGCTCCTTCAGGTGCTTTTCTCCTGTCACCTCGTCAAACAGATGGGTTCCTTCCACCGTGATCCGGGTCTGCTGGTGCTGCCCCTCGTTCAGCATGTCCGCCAGCTTTTCCATCTGCCCGTCCTTGGCATATCCGCCCAGCATCCGCATCACCCGCTTTGCTCCCAGCATCTCAAGGTTGTACCTTGTGGCAAAGTTCCGCAGCTTGCTTGCCTTCTCTCCCGCCGGGTTTCCCTTGCTGCTCAGCACCTCCTCCGCCGCCTGCTGTGCAATGGCGTCCACTTCTTCCGCCTTTGCCAGACTCAGGGTCTTGTTTGCGTGCCGGATCACATGCAGCGCACTGCTGGTGATCGCCTTCAGCATCTGCAGCTGCTCCACATTCAGGCTCATGTAGGTCCGGTTCTCCGCCTCCCGGATCCTCCTCCGCAGCCGGTCCTGCAGCATCCTCGCCTTCTCGCTGTCCGGCAGGGCTTCCGCCTCCGTCAGCTGCTGCTGCAGCTTCGCCAGCCGCCCCTCCTTGCTCGCCTTCAGGCTGTTCTGCAGGGCATCGATCATCTCCGGCACCCGGCTCTGTGCCCAGTCCTCGGTCATGGCATTGGGGGACTGGGCGTTTCCGGCAGAATTCTGGATGCTCCGCCGCAGGGTGTCCAGCTTTGCCGCAGCGGCATTGTTCAGCACCGCCAGGTCCGCCAGCTTTGCCACCTCCGCCGCTTCGCTGATCAGACTCTTGGGCACGTACTTCTCCGGTGCCGGTCGCAGCACCATCTGGTTCAGCTGTGCCGCATTGCGCCGGATCCCCCGCTTCAGCTCGTCCGCCTTCCGGGCATCCCTCGCCCGCTGCACCCGCTTCTCCGCCAGCGCCTTGGCGATCGCCACATCTTCATCCCGCTGCTGCCTTGCCACCTCATTGGCAATTGCATTGCGCTGCGCCTGCTTCTGCTGCCATGCCTCCGCCTTGCGCTGGTTTTCCGCTTCCCATTCCATGATCTCCCGTTCCTGCACGATCTGTGCATATTCAGCCTTATCTGCCCGGCGCTGCTCTGCCTGCACCTGCCTTTCCAGCTCGTTCTTTTCGCTCCGCAGTTTCCGGATCTCCAACTTCGCATCGTCCAGCATCTCCTGCCGTTCCCTGCGCAGCCTCTTCTTCTCCTCCTTCCAGAGTCCCTCATACCGCTCCGTCAGCAGCGTCATCTTCTCGCTCAGGTCCGCCGCACTGCTCACCTCTACGCCCAGTGCCTCCAGATTTTTATTCAGCAGTCTTTCGGCACGCCGGTCCTTTCTTGCCTGTGCCGCTTCCTCCGTGTTGACTGCCGCCTCGTGGGTATTCTTCCGCAGCCGCTTATCAAACTCCGCCCGCTGGTACTTCTCCACCGGCTTCAGTCCCTTGTCCACCTCTGCGGCACGTTCCTCCGTCCCCGCATACATCCTCGCCACATCCCGGTTGTACTTCTGGATGCCCTCAAAGATCGCCTGTGCGTCCGTCATCTCCGGCACCTGCATCAGGTCCCCGATCATCCGTCCCGCCAGATCCACCTTTGCGTCCTCGTACTCCGCCTCGTCCTCAAACCGGCTCATCATCCGGGGCTTGATGGCGTCATGCAGGCTCATCAGCACCTGCAGCCACTCGGTGCTCTCCATGCTCATGGCATCCGTCACCCCCGCACGCTCCGCCGCACTCTTCCACAGTGCGCTTTCGCCCTTCGGCAGGTACCCGGTGGCGCTCTCATCGTTTATAAGGCTCTCGTACACCTCCGCCGGGTTTCCGTCCCGCACGCCTTCCGCCTGCCGCAGCATCACGCCGTGCTTTCTCGCCTGCGCCACTGCCTCGCCCCAGCTTCCGTACTGCTTCACCAGCTCCGCCTTCGCTTTTCCGGTCTTGTTTACCGTATATTCCAGCTTATGCAGGTCCGGATACTGGTCCCACAACTCACTGTTCCGGTAGGTTGCGCCCTCCAGCACCTCCCCCGCAAGGGTCTCCGCCAGCGCCTGCGCCTTGGTCATGTCCGCACCCTCTGCCTTCAGGTACTCCACCAGCGCTCTGGCTTCCTTCGCCAGCTTCACCCGGTCGGTGCGGCTCCCCGTGGTCTTGGTCCACCGCAGCGCCAGCCCGTCCAGACTGTCCTGGCTCACTCTCACCCCTCGTGTGATCCCAAAAAACTCCCCCAGCGTGTCCAGCGCCGCCGCCTTGTCCGCAATGGCACGGCTCGCCATCTGCTGCTCGTTCCGCTTTGCTTCCCGGTCCGCCTGTTCCGCCAGCTGATACCGCACCGGCTTGCCCGCCTCTCCGGCTTCTCCGGTGCGCTGCACCGCTCCGGCATTCTCCTTTGCCGCCCGCAGGTTGTCCATCGCCTTCCCCGCATGTTCAAAAAATTCCTTCTGCAGGATCTGCCTTTCCTCCTGCGCCAGCCTCTTTGCCCGCAGCGCCGCCCGGTTCTCCGGGTCCGTCTCCAGCACTTCCTTCGCCCGCTGCAGCACGTTCTCCAGCAGCTCCTTCACCGTGTCCATTGCCTTCCGGATCGCTCCGCTTTTGCCTGCGTTCTTCTCCGCCTGCGCCGCCTGGAACTTCACCCACGCCCGGAATCCTTCCTTGTCTCCAAACACCTCCCGCAGCGCATCGCCCACCAGCTCCTCCGCCGCCTCGTTGTAGGTCAGCTCCTGCCGGGCATAGTCCGCCATCTTTCCCCGGATCATCTCGTCCACGGTCTCGTATCCCTCGCTTTTGGCAAGGTACAGCAGCGCATGCTCCTGGAACTGCTTTGCTCCCTCTGCGTCCCAGCTGTTATACCAGTGGTTGTCCTCGTGCAGGATGGTCCCAAACACGTCTCCGGCACTGTCTGCAAAAAAGATCCGCCCCGTGGCGCTGTCCATGTAGGCACGCACCCGGGTGTCATGCTGCAAAACGTCCTTCAGCACCGCATCCGTTCCGGTCGCCTGTGCATTCAGCCGGATCAGCTGGTTCCCCACGCTGCCTTCCTCCCGCATGCTGCCTTCGTAGTACACCCTGCCTGCACCGCTGGTGCTTCTCTCGCTCAAGGCTCCGCCCAGTACGCCCTGCATCGCCGTGCCTGCTTCCAGTTCTCCCTGTCCCTGCACAAACGCCGCCCGCAGTGCCGTCTCTCCGCCCTGCTGTGCCAGCACATAGTTGACGTTCCGGGCAATACCGCTGCCCGTTCCCGCCAGCTCCAGCGCCCGTTCAAAGCTCTTCACATCGCTCATCTGCCCCAGCCGGTACATGCTGTTCGCCGCCGCCGCATACCTCGCCGCATCCGTCACCCCCGCCGGGATGTTCCGGCTTATGGTCTCCGCCGCACCGCTGCTCACTTTCCACCGGCTCAGCTCCCGCTGCACACTTCCCCGCTTCTGGTTCAGGGTCGGTTCCGGCATCAGCCCCGGGGTCTCCCGCAGCGCCACGCCCTCCGTATCCCGCACTTCCCGGGTCCCGCTCAGGGCGTTCCGGGTCTTTTCCACACTTTCCCCGGTGTTTTCCCCGCTCCTCGCCGTCTCGGTCCGCTGTACCCCTTCGCTCCGCTGCCGCACCGCACTTTCCGCACCTTCCGTGCTTTCCGCTTCGGCATTCCGCACCGGTTCCATGCTCTCCGCTTCCTGTGCCAGCTGCACCGCCGGGGCTTCCGGTCCTCCGTACACCTCCCCGGCATCCTCCGCCGCCCGGCTCCGCTGCATCTCCGCCGTGCTCTCCGCCGTCCCCGGTGCGCTGTCCGCCGCCGGGTCCCGCTGCACCATCTGCGCCGCCTCCGGCTCCTGCACCCGCTGCTGTGCTTTCTGCTGCTGTGCCATCGCCTGCCGCACCCGTGCCAGGTCCTCCCTTGCTTCCATCTCCCACAGGCTCCGGTCGATGTTTCCCGCAAGGCTTGCGTCTCCTCCGTGCATCTTCGCCAGCCCGGTGCCCACCGCACCGCCCAGCGCACCGGATGCACCGCCGGAAAGCCCGCTTTCCAGCGCCGCCAAAAAGGTCTCCGGCTCAAAAAGTGCCTTCGCCTGCTCCTCGTCCCCCAGCGCCGCATCGATCGCCGTGTCTGCATAGGTCTCCACAAACGCCTGCATGGCATTGTCCACACCGCCGGAAATGGCATTCGCCACCGCCGGATACGCCTGCGCAAACTCGCTGTTGCCGCTCATTCCCCGTACCGCTCCCGCCAGCTTTCCCGCCAGCGTGTTCTTGGCATAGTCGCTGCCCATGCTTCTGGCAAGGTCCGCAGCGCCCACGCTGTTGATCGCCCAGCCTGCGCCAAACTTTGCCAGACCTCCCGCAAGGCTCTTTCCCGCCGTCTCTCCCTTCTCGGTGCTGGCACCCATGCTCTCCGCCGCACCCTGTGCGCTCAGCACCGGCAGCACCATCGCCGGGTCCATCGCCGCCACCGTAAGGTTCTCTCCGGCGCTGGTCACCACGCCCAGTGCCTGCCGCTGCCAGTTGGCAAGACCCGCCTGCGCCGCTCCCGTCAGGTCCTGTCCCCGCCGATACAGCTGGTATCCCACGCTCTTGTCCGGGTCAATGGCGGTCTTTACCTCCACCCCCGCCAGCTTCCGGCGCATCTCTTCCACTTCCTGGCTGCTGTACCCCATCTCTTCAAGGTCTGCGTCCGTATACAGGGGTTTGTAGTCCATGTCCACTTCCCCCATCAGGTCCTTCAGCTTCTTCTTCCGCTCATCCTTCCCCACTTCGGCGTTCAGTGCCCTCTCGTTTTTCAGGGTGGCGGCAATGTCCTTTGCCCCCTGTACCGCCTGCTCTCCAAACTGTACCGCACCGGCTGCCACCGTCTCGCCCACGCCCGCAATGGTGTTGGCGGTCCGTCTCACCGCCCTCGCCGCCGCAGGCAGAGCATAAAACTCCTTGGCGTACTGTCTCGCCTCCACGATCTGCTTCCGGCTGTACCCCTTCTGGATCAGCTCCTTGTCGGTGTACTCCTGCCGCTGCGTCCGGCTCTCCACCGTCTTTCCCGCACTCGCCGCCGCACCGTACCCGGACCCCGGCACCATGCTGTGGTCCGTCTCCGCATAGCTCACCACGTTCTTCCCGCTCCGGATCAGCCGCACCAGCTCCCGGTTCCTGGGGTCCGAGTCCATCCAGGCATTCCACTTGTCAAAGGTCCCGTCATCCTCTTTGCCCGGTGCATCGTTCCGGGCAAAGCTCTGCCGCAGCTGCTGTGCCTTCTGGGCATACTTTCCCTCCGTTCCCGCCAAAATGGCACGCTGCTTGGCGGTGGTGTTTCCCTTTCCCACGTAGTTGTACCCCGGCTCGTAGTCCTCCAGCACATCCAGCTTCCCCGGGTCCGACACCGGCGCACCGGTGGGGGTCCCCCGGCGCTTCACCTTGCCCCCGGTATACGCCGCCAGCACCGCATCGCCCACGCTGCCTGCATCCGCCTTCACGGTGCCCAGTGCCCGCCGGGTGCCCTGCGTCCATTCGACTTCGCCCTTCTTCTGCTGCTCCTCCGTCAGCTTCAGCCTGCCGCTCTTGTGGGTCGGCGTTCCTGCCGTTCTTGCGGTCCCCGCCGTTCTTGCGGTCCCCGCCGGGCTTCCCTTCTCGTCCAGTCCCAGCTCCTGCCGCCGCTTTCTTACCTGTTCAACGCTCCATCCCATGGTCTTTTCTCCTTTTTTACCATCCCATCACATTGGACACCCGTGCGATCACATCATCCGAGTACCCCTTGCGCATCAGATATTCTCCGATGGTGTCCGCACTGTATCCTCCGTTTGCCATCCTCTGTGCCTCACTCAGTGCGGTGTCAAACTTTCCGCCTCCGTTGTTCCGCAGCCGGCTTTCCGCAAAGCTCCCGCTGGCTCCGCTCATTCCATCCACGCTTCCCTGGGTGGAGTAAGGCGTCCGCCGGGTCGTAGTAGACCCCGGCAGCCGGCTGGAGGTCCCGCTGCTGTAGCTTCCTCCGCTGTAGCTCCCGCTGCCGCTGTAGCTTCTGCTCCCCGTACCGCTCCCGCCGCTGCCGGTGGCAGCACTGTCCTGCGGCAGCCATCCCGCCGCCTGCAGGATGTCCTTGTAGGTCTCATACATCGGCTCGTCCTGTCCCATGGAGTTAAACGCCCGGCTGATCGTGGTCAGCTGGCTGGTGGTAAATCCGCTCCCGCTCCGGCTGCTCCCGCTC
>ERZ1034998.2355-NODE-2355-length-10445-cov-4.342252_pt1 | contig 10445 bp, 6 predicted proteins | sample MGYA00520621_ERZ1034998 | MGnify/ENA primary metagenome ERZ1034998 (study PRJEB33766, sample SAMN09781748) | gut metagenome | biome: gut microbiome | host: Homo sapiens | place: Madagascar | study: EMG produced TPA metagenomics assembly of the PRJNA485056 data...
GAGTTGCGATTTCATAGCCCAGGGTTGAGGCGTGCAGCGCCTCTACCCTGGGTATATATATAATAAGGTATAGCTACTCTGTAAGAGTTGCGATTAGCCGAAGGCGTTACCCGCAGCAGGAAACAAGGGGGCAATCGCTGGGCTAATCTATACGTGGCCGTGCGCACAATCCTACCCACCCTCCTGCCGAGCGTACACAAAAAAGCCCTCTCACGTTTCACAACGGGAGAAGGCACAAATTATGAAAACTTTAATCTATCCGAATATCTTCTATTTCTTGAGAATATTGAGCTTGGGAGTATCGATGCCGCTCACATGGTCGTGGCGCACATCGTTCTGCTGCTCAAAGATTACAATATCGTTCTTGCCCTTCTTCAGGAAGCAACCAGGCAGATAGAGAGTCTGCTGGGGACCCACCTTCCAGTAACGGCCCAGATTGACACCGTTGACAAAGACGATACCCTTGCCCCACTCTTCCATATCGAGGAAGGTGTCGCTGGGACTGGCTACATCAAACTGACCCTGGTAGATTACGGGCAGACCCTTGGCATAGCCGTGGTCGCCAGCAGCCAACACAGGAGCCTCGCTCATGGGCAGACAATACATTTTCCACTCGCCCTCGATGGGGTTGTCGTTGATGGTGATGGGGCGCACAAAGCCCTTGAAGCTCTCGGAGATGCGGGCACCATAGTTGATGCGTCCCATATTCTCGACCAGGATGTCGAGGGTGCTGTTGAAGGGTACCTCGACCTCCAGACTGTCTACGCCGGTGACGGCGTTGAGCTCGCCCACCTTCTCGCCGTTGACATAGACGATGCCATAGTCGGCAATGCCGTCGGCCTTGAGCACTCCGGCGATGGGCTGGTTGAAATGGCGGCGGTAGAGCACGTATCCGTGGCCCTGGCCGAGCGCCTCGAATGTGGGCATGGTGTCACACTCCACAGGCGTCATCCCCTCAATGCGGTCGAAGAGGTTCTGGGTCTGGGTGAGACGTATCTGGGGCAGCGTGATGACAGGTATGCGCTCGGGCACTGCCGGCACATCCTTGTTATACTGCATCAGTATCTTTCTGATGGCCTCATACTTGGGTGTAGCCCATCCTGCCTCACTGATGGGGGCGTCGTAGTCGTAGCTGGTGAGGTCGGGCTGCAGACGGATGTCCTTGGTATAGTTGGCACCCGAGGTGAAGCCGAAGTTGGTGCCACCGTGCACCATGTAGAAGTTGAAGCTGATGCCGGCATCGAGATACTTCTGCATCTGCTTGGTAAAGGCATCGGAGCTGACCTTCTGGAAAGGTTCGTTCCAGTGGTCGAGCCATCCGGTATAGAACTCAGCCACCATGTAGGGGCCCACTCCACCGTGATAGGCGTCTACCTTCTTCTTGATGGTGTTGATATTGTTTTCGCCATTGCATGTGGGCAGAGCTCCCTCGATGGCTCCACCCTCGAAGAGCCAGCTGCCGTCGCTGGTGAACATAGGAATGTCGAAGCCGGCGTCGATGAGCTGCTGACGGATGGCGGCACTATACTGTCTGTGTACATCGAGGGGGATGTCCTTGCGCTGGCTGACGTACGAGCCGAACTCGTTTTCGGCCTGTACCATGACGATGGGACCTCCCTTGGTTATCTGGAAGTCGCGCACCTGGGCAGCAAGCTGTCCGATGTAGGTGCGGCACGAGTCGAGGAATGCTTTGTTCTGTGTGCGTATCTTCATCTCGGGCACGGTGCTGAGCCACCAGGGATAGCCGCCGTACTCCCACTCGCCACAGGCATAGGGACCGGGACGCAGGATGACCATCATGCCCTCGTCGGCAGCGGCCTTGAGGAAGCCGCGTATGTTGCGGTTGCCGGTAGTCCAGTCCCACACTCCGGGTGCGGTCTCGTGGTAGTTCCAGAAGACGTAGGTGGCCACGGCGTTGAGTCCGAGGGCCTTCATCATGCGCAGACGGTGATGCCAGTAGGCTGCGGGCACGCGCGAATAGTGCATCTCGCCCGAGTGGATCTGTATGGGTTTGCCGTCGTAGACAAAGTTGCCACCCTCTATCTTGAAGGTATGCTTGGTCTTGGCTCCAGCTGTGACGGTGAAGCCTGGCAGCAGGGTCATGGCAACCATGATGATGGTAATGATAAGTAGATTGCGTCTCATTATTGTTGTGATATAAGTTTTATTCCTTACAAAGATAATAATAATAAGGTGTATCGCCCAACAAATCATCGAAAATATTGCCCACGGCGATGATTTTTGTCGTCAAAATGACAAAAAGGCAGACCGAGACTGACATTTTGTCAGTTTCCGGGCATAGGTACATAGTTTGTATCATGATGAGTGACAATAACAAAGATAATAATTAAAACAACAAGCGATATGACATTTGACAAATTTACTATCAAGGCGCAGGAGGCCGTGCAGAGCGCGGTCAACAAGGCGCAGATGGCGCAGAATCAAGCCATAGAGCCGGTACACCTGCTGGCAGGTATCATGGATAAGGGTAAGGATGTGACCCAGTTCATCTTCCAGAAGCTGGGCGTCAACCCACAGCAGATAGAAACGCTCGTCGAGAGCGAGATAGCCCATCTGCCCAAGGTGCAGGGAGGCGAACCCTACTTCACCAATGCCACCAACGAGATACTGCAGAAGGCTATGGCCGAGGCTGCGCGCATGGGCGACGAGTATGTGGCCATCGAACCCATACTCATGGCTATCATGCAGACCCAGAACACGGCAGGACGCATACTCCGCGATGCCGGCATGACCAAGGACGAGGTAGAGAAGGCCATCGCTGCCCTCAGACAGGGCAAGAAGGTCGATGATGCCCAGGCCGACGAAAACTACCAGGCGCTCGCCAAGTATGCGCAGAACCTCATAGACAAGGCGCGCAACGGCAAGCTCGACCCTGTGATAGGCCGTGATGAAGAGATACGCCGCGTGCTGCAGATTCTCTCGCGCCGAACCAAGAACAACCCTATCCTGATAGGTGAGCCGGGTACGGGCAAGACCGCCATCGTCGAGGGACTCGCTCAGCGTATCGTGCGGGGCGACGTGCCGGAGAACCTGAAGAACAAGCAGCTCTTCTCGCTCGACATGGGCGCGCTCGTGGCTGGTGCCAAGTACAAGGGTGAGTTTGAGGAGCGACTCAAGAGTGTCATCAAGGAGGTCACCCAGGCCGACGGCAACATCATCCTCTTCATCGACGAAATCCACACGCTCGTGGGTGCCGGCGGTGGCGAAGGTGCCATGGATGCCGCCAACATCCTCAAGCCTGCCTTGGCACGTGGCGAACTGCGGGCTATCGGTGCCACCACGCTCAATGAGTATCAGAAGTACTTTGAGAAGGACAAGGCGCTCGAACGCCGTTTCCAGACGGTTATGGTCGACGAGCCCGACGAGATAGATGCCATCAGCATCCTGCGTGGCCTGAAGGAGCGCTACGAGAACCACCACAAGGTGCGTATCCAGGACGATGCGTGCATCGCAGCCGTCAAGCTCTCCGAGAGATATATCTCTGACCGTTTCCTGCCCGACAAGGCGATAGACCTGATGGACGAGGCTGCCGCCAAGTTGCGCATGGAGCGCGACTCGGTGCCCGAGGAACTCGACGAGATTGACCGCCATCTGAAGCAGCTTGAGATAGAGCGCGAGGCGATACGCAGCGAGATCAAGCACCGCCAAGGCAACGGCGCCGAGGACGATGCGGCTGCCAATCTGCACGACTCGCTCGACAAACTGGACAAGGAGATTGCCCAGTTGGGTGAGCAGGAGCGCCAGTACAGGGCTAAGTGGGAGTCCGAGAAGGCTCTGGTCAACAAGATCCAGCAGGACAAGCAGGAGATGGAGAACCTGAAGTTTGAGGCCGACAAGGCCGAGCGCGAGGGCAATTATGGCCGTGTGGCTGAGATACGCTACGGCCGCCTGAAGAGCATCCAGGACGACATAGACCATATCCAGCAGCAACTGCGTGGCACCCAGGGCGGCGACGCTATGGTGCGCGAAGAGGTCACTGCCGACGATATCGCCGAGGTGGTAAGCCGCTGGACGGGCATCCCCGTGTCGAAGATGATGCAGAGTGAGCGCGAGAAACTGCTGCACCTCGAAGACGAACTCCATCACAGAGTGGTGGGTCAGGACGAGGCCATCAAGGCTGTCGCCGATGCCGTGCGCCGCTCACGAGCCGGACTGCAGGACCCCAAGAGACCTATCGCCTCGTTTATCTTCCTTGGTACGACGGGTGTGGGTAAGACCGAACTTGCTAAGGCGCTCGCCGAATATCTCTTCAACGACGAGAACATGATGACGCGTATCGATATGAGCGAGTATCAGGAGAAATTCAGCGTGACCAGACTCATCGGCGCGCCTCCTGGATATGTGGGCTACGACGAGGGTGGCCAGCTGACCGAGGCAGTAAGACGCAAGCCTTACTCCGTGGTGCTCTTCGACGAGATAGAGAAGGCCCATCCCGACGTGTTCAACACCCTCTTGCAGGTATTGGACGACGGCCGACTCACGGATAACAAGGGCCGCGTGGTCAACTTCAAGAACACCATCATCATCATGACCTCCAACGCCACGCGTGAGATGCTGGGCAAGATTATGCGTCCTGAGTTCCTCAACCGTATTGACGACATCATCACCTTCCATCCGCTCACGCAGGAGGAAATCTCCAAGATTGTGGAACTGCAGATGCAGAAGTTGCAGAAGATGACTGCCGAGCAGGGCGTGACACTCACCTGGACCAAGGCGGCAATAGACTATCTGTCGCGTGTGGGCTTCGACCCCACCTTTGGCGCCCGCCCCGTAAAGCGTGCCATCCAGGACTACGTGCTCAACGACCTGAGCCGTATGCTGCTGGCTGAGCGCGTAAGCAAGGACAAGCCCATCACGGTCGATGTTGCCGACGACCACATCGTGTTCAGCAACTAATTTACCATCAAAAAAAATCCCTTCCGCCATAAATGACGGAAGGGATTTTTTTGTGTCTGTATGTGTCGTGGTTACTTCACCACTTTCTTTCCACCTACGATGTAGATGCCTGCAGGGAGATTGTCGAGGCTGGTGCCCAAATACTGGCCCTGGATGTTGTAGACGCGGTTGTCTACGGGCTTGCCAGTGGTCTCGACAGTATCGATGCCGGTGCCTACGCCATCAGCCACGATGCGCACCTCATCGAGGAACATACGTTTGGCAGGGGTGAAGGTAATCTTGCCAGTACCGGTGCCGGTAATGTCGATGCTGTACTCGGTCCATTCCTCATTCTTCATGGTGAGGGTAGCTACCTCGGCGCCGTTGTAAGTCACCTTGAGCGAGGTGGCGTCACTGCCGTAAGGCGCAGCCTTGAAGGTGAGCTTGGCCTTGCCGTTGAGGGCAAAGGAAGGTGTGGTGGCGTAGCCGCTCTTCTTGGAGGAGCCAAACTTGCCGCACTTGAAGCCACCAGCACGGGAGACTGACTCCCAACCTGCGTTGTCTGTTACCAGCGCATTGCTGCCAGAACTCCATGTACCGTCGTTTCCGCCCGTTCCAGCACACTTGTCAAAGCTCTCATAGAACACCTGACCCTCTGGAGTGGGTTCTACCACGATAGCTGCATTGTACTGGAAGTTCACAGTACCGTTGTCATTCTCGGTAATGTCCTTGACCTGACGGCCCATGTTGCGTGTACCGTCCTCGTTGTTGTTGTAGAGACCGAACGAAGGTACCGATGTGTCGCTCAACTCGTTGTTTGACTTGTAGGGATACAGGTCGCCATCACGTGTAGTCTTGGTATAATACCCTTCGTCGCTGTTCCAGTACTTGCTGTCGTCAATGTTGTCGGCATGTACGAGCGTGAGGCGCTGGTGGTCGTTCTTGAAGTCGGCTGTCCAACCATCTTTCTGACGGAATTCACCCGTAGAGTTGACCACATTGTTAATCCAGCAGGTGGGGTCATAGTCTACATGGATAACCTGCAGACCTGTAGCCTCGATATACTTGTCCCACTTGGTTTGCTGACGGTTTTCGAGGATGAAGTATTCGTTGCGGTTACCTTTATTATATATTACGTATGCCTTTCCGCCCTCGCTGGTGGGCTTGAGGTCAGTGACGGTCACGTTCTCGTCTTCGAGCACCTCGTAGTCTATCCATCCGGCAATCCATTTCTCATAGGCTGTATAACCGGCGGGGCAGAAGCCGTCGTCGTTGTAGCCGGCAGAGTCCATGAGGTCAAAGCTCGACATACCGAAATGTCCCTCATAGAAGATGTCATAGAGGTCGGGATAGCCCAGACAGTGAGAGAACTCGTGGCAGATGGTACCGATACCATCGATACCAGAGTAGCCCATCTCGGCAGAGCAGGCGTAAGAATTGATTTTGACACCATCGAGGGAGAGTGTTATTTTGGCGGCAGCCAGTTCATAAGCGTGGGGCCAGATAGTGTCATCGCTACCACCGTTGGCCTCGCCCTGTCCGGCGTAGATGACATAGACCTGATCCACCTCGCCGTTGCCGGTCCAGTCGTAGTCAGAGAAGTCTACCCAACCGTCGGCAAGCTCACAGGCTTCCTTAATCATCTGCTCGGGATGCTTGTCGTTGCCTTCTGAGTCATTTCCACCATAGTAAGCCATATTCTGCGACAGGGTTACAGGCCCTACCACGTCAAAGTCAATGGTAAACTTGCCATCGCTCTGTGCGCTGAAGTAGTCCTTGATACTGCCGTTGAAGCCATTGTCCTTGTAGTTCTCGGCATTGGCTATCTTCTTGTACAGGTCGAGGGTATGGCTGGCAGAAAACTTCTTGTCCTTGAAGTTGGCGAGGATGATGAGTCCCTTCTTGGTGCCCCGATAGTTGCCGCGGTTGCCCGAGATGTCGGCCTTGCGACGGCTGGCGTAGTGCTGGTTGGCACGGGCACGACGCTGCTTGGCACGGGCAGCCACTTTGGTGGCATCTTCCTGCTTGTATATATCATTGCCTGCTGATACATAGCTCTTTCCGTCGGCGCCACGATACCAGTGACCGTGCTCGTCGCCCACGAGGCGGGCTTTGACTTGACTGCCGTCGGCGAGAGTAATCATGCGCCACAGATTGGGGCGTGCGGGGATGGCTGACATTGTCATCACTGCGAGCAGGAACAATGTCAAGAGAGTAATTCTTTTTTTCATACTTGGTTATAGTTGTTGATTAGTTATTCGCTTTTGGGCGTTGCGGGATGTTGCGATTTGATTTTGTTCATCCGCGTCGACTCGAGGATGGGCAGATTGGTCTCTGTGGGGATATAGATGACGGTCTTGTCGCTCAGGTCGCTCTGCTGGCGCACCCAGAGATACTGGATATAGGTGGGGGTGATGCTGCCGTTCTCTATCTTGATGGCTTCGGCGGCACCCTTGGCGCGTGCCACTTCGGCCTGGGCGTTGAGCTTCTCGGCCTCGAGGTTGGCACGGGCTTCCTCTATCTTAATCTTGCGGTTCTGTTCGGCTTTGGCAAACTCGGCCTTGCCTTCCATCTCCTGCGACCATACGTTGTACCAGGGACGGATGAATGCCATGCCTATCACGAAGACGAAGATGGCGACGAGAGCCCAGACTATCTGTCGGGCAACGGTGGGGTTGAACCCCGGGGCACGGTTTCTGTTCATTTGACGATTGTTTAAGTGTGATGCAACTATTGGATAATTCTCCAATCTGCAAAGATACATCATTTCTCGGCTTCTTTCTGCCAAAATATGCAATTATTTTTCATCACGCCCGTCATTTTTAACATTTTCAGGGCGCATACCATCCCTATCGCCATCTCTGACGAGGTGACGGCGTCCATAGTCGACAGGGGCGCCGCGATGATGGCGACGGCTTCTATCGGTTGCGTACAAAGTATTGGCTGTAGATATTATAGTATATGTCCATCCAGCCATCGTCGAGTAGGTGGTTAAGTTTCTGTGCCAGCCCGGGATGGGCGTCGATATGGCTCACGAGGTCAGGATTGTAGCGGGTACCGGCGTCGCGACGCATCTCGCCCATCACGGCATCAAAGGTCTTGCCGTCCTTGTAGTTGCGGCCCACGCGCTCGGTAGCGGCCTGCATGCAGTCGCTCAGGGTGATGATGTCTATCATGATACGGTAAGGCGAGCGGGTATTGTCAAAGTCGGCGGGATAGCCTCCCTTGCCGTTGTACCACTTGTGATGTCCCAGGGTGGTGTCGTGATACTTCGCCAGCTTGGGGTCGAGGGCGAGGTATTTGAGTCCCATCTCCGGGTGACGCTTCACGATCTTGAACTCCTGGTCGGTGAGCGGTCGGTAGTCGTTGTCTACCACGGGGATGATGGTGTTCTTGCCCAGATCGTGGTAGAGGGCGGCTTCGCGCACAAACTCGACAAACCTGCGCTTGTGACGCTTTACGCTGCCTTCGGTCTCGCAACCCAAATAGCCCACCAGCAACTGGGGCTGATTGTCCACAAGACTCTCCATGAGCACCGTGGCTATCTCGCTCACGTGTACGGAGTGGGCGTAGGTGGTCACATGGGTCGATACCGACAGCTTGTTGAGGAAGGCAAGGCGCTCGCGGGGCTTCAGATACGACAGTATGCGGTCGTAGGTGACGAAGACATTGAGGTTGTTGACAAAGGTGGTCACCGACTGGCGGTCGCTGCGATGGCGGAAAGCCATCTCGATGTCACGGCACATGCGGAGCACGTTGCGGCGCTTGGCGCTGTAGGGGATGTCGGCCAAGTCGTTGAGATAGAACAACGAATAGTAGGGCATAAGATGCAACAACTCTTGGGGGTCGAGCCTACGGTTGCGCAGACTCTCCATAGACGCCCTGTAGCGCGGGCGGTATCTATTGAGAGCCTCCTTGGCGGTTATCTGCTTCAGGTTTGTCTGCATGATCAGCGTGCGCAGATATGAGGAATTGTCCAGTGAGGGCTTCCGCAGGTTTCTTTGCACGAGGTTATACATGAGCTTGTCGATGCTCTTCTTCTTGATGGTGGTGCGGTCTACCAGAAATATGTTGCGCACCATGGACTCGTCGGCATTGTTGAGCCGCCTCTTGAGTTCGGTTATCTTGTAGCCCTTGCGGCTGAGCTCGTTGCCGTGCTTGGCGACATATCGTCTTGCCAGCTTGATGCGCCCGCGCAGGTCGTCGACCGTCTCCACCTTCTTCTGTGCCCATACATACGCACACAGTTTCAGCATCGCGTTGAGATAGTTTGACTGATAGGCGGGATAGCGCTTGGCATCGTCGGTGACGCATCGCTGGTAGCAAGCATACGACTTCTGCAGGAGCTCGTCGTCATGGGTCATGTTCCAGATATGGTAGTAGGCAGAGCCACGCCATGTGTTCAGATAGTTGGTAAACCTCAGCGAGTCAGGGCAGTTGACCTGCAGGGTGTCGATGAGGTCACAGAGCTCGAGCATGAGGAAGGGGTCGGAGCAGTTCTGGTTGATATACTTGCTGAAGAAGCTCTTGATAAATTCCGAATAGAGCGTCGCGTCGTCCTTGGCTTGTGGCAGGGTGATGACCTGGCGCAGACTGTCCAGGCAGAGTTTGTTGCTCTTATAGATATTGTGGTTCAGGGCAGCGCGGGTGTGGAAAAACTCCACCCAGCGGTCGTGGTCGTGTATGAGGAAGATGCTGTCGTTGTAGCGGTTGTACAACTTGCGGTTGTTGACCAGGGTGCTGAACCAGCCGTCGAAGTCCACATGCAGGGTTTCTTCGTCCTTGACGGTTTGCGCCGAGGCTGTCATGACTGTCAGGAGCAGCATGACTACGGGCAAGAGTCTACGGGTGATGACTGCCAGCAACGCTGTAGCGGTGTGGCTGTGCGCCGCAGCAGGGCGGTGGGCAGGGGTGGCAATAATGACGCATTTCATAGTGCGCGTGTATAAAGTTAGAGTGGCAACGGGCGTGGCACCGGTGCGTAGAGTTGAAATTCTGCTGTCTGTAACGATGATTACAACTACAAAATTCGTGAAAAAACGGGACTCCACCAATATTAAACTTGTAATAGTTGTTAAAATCGCCGAAATAATGGCATCGCGCACAATTATAGGCAAGCATGGAGGCACAACGACCATCATAGGAAGCCCATCTCTGGCTCTCCCCAAGGGGAGAGAACGTAGACCATATATATGTTATGTGCTTTGTCATTATCTCCATCACCTTGAGGATGGCATGAACAGCTCCTTGCAATCATTTTCCATTCCCCTGGCAACCATGCATAGCCCTGGGGTGCGTATCATCAACGATGGGATAGCCATACATGGTTGTTGGGGCGCACATCATCGTCAACGAACTAATCATGCATAGCCCTGGGGGGGCGCATCATCAACGATGGGATAGCCATACATGGTTGTGGGCGCGCACATCATCGTCAACAAACTAATTATGTATAACCATTGGGGGGCGCATTATCAACGATGAATTATGGCCAGCAAGCAGCAGCAACTCTGTAGGAGTTGCGATTTCATAGCCCAGGGTTGAGGCGA
>ERZ1034998.2359-NODE-2359-length-10442-cov-3.914220_pt1 | contig 10442 bp, 9 predicted proteins | sample MGYA00520621_ERZ1034998 | MGnify/ENA primary metagenome ERZ1034998 (study PRJEB33766, sample SAMN09781748) | gut metagenome | biome: gut microbiome | host: Homo sapiens | place: Madagascar | study: EMG produced TPA metagenomics assembly of the PRJNA485056 data...
GAATTGAACAGCAGCCTCTTCGGAAGGCTTTTGTTAAAGGTGGGAAGACTGATCCATTTTTATTAAATGTGGAACCGGTCTGACCGGTAATGAATAAGAATATGAAAATTGACTGATACTATAAAGAAATCGTAGAAATACGGCATGGGGGAACTATGAAGCTTTTAAAATGTATCAGTCTTTTTATACTATATCCACTGACGATGTTTGCCATTGGCTTTGCAACGAATATGGTTGTAATGGAATATTTTTATCCCGGGGAATCCGCAGGCGGTTATGAAACCGTTTTTCCGTCTCCACAGGAAAGTGCAGAGCCGATTGTGGCAGAGCCGGTCGCGGTTGTGGATAAGAAGATCATCAGTGCCAACACGGAATTTGTGGTTCAGAAGTTTGATACGGTGAATGGCCTTCTGGAAGAAGAAAGCAAAAATGCACCGGATAAATATATCGGGATGACCAGAGAAGATTTAACGAATGAAATCCGCACCTGGAACCAGAATCCACCGCTTAAGGATCTGGAACAGGGATTTCAGTATATGGAGCTTTATTCCTTTTCTCCGCAAAGGGTAGTGATCCGCAAAACCTATACGGCACAGGAAGAGGAGGAAGGGTTCTTTCTTGTGAATGAAAATCATTGTGTGGTGGTCTATCAGAAGGATTTGCAGAATGTGTATCTTTCTACGGACATCAAGGTGGATGAGCTTCCGGAGACTCTCAGGGATGAGATTCTGCATATTAAATATGTGGAAAATGAAAAGGAATTATACAATTTTCTGGAATCCTATTCCAGTTAAGGAGAAGTAATGGATAAAATATATATCGTAGGTGGCGGAGCTTCCGGTATGGTGGCTGCCATTCAGGCCGGAACGAAGGATAACGAGGTGATCCTTCTTGAAAAAAATGACAGGGTCGGGAAGAAAATTCTTGCAACCGGGAACGGCAAATGCAATCTTGGAAATGAGAATTTAAGTGTGGACTGTTACTATAGTAAGAACCGCTCCTTTGTAGAACAGGTCCTGAAAAGATACGATACGGAGTCTGCGATTTCGTTTTTTGCCTCCCTTGGGTTAAAGATACGCAGTAAGAACGGTTACTTATATCCATATGCCGAACAGGCATCCGCAGTCCTGGATGTGCTGCGGTTGGAGCTGGAGCACCAAAAGATCCGGGTGGAAACAGGCGTGCAGATTACAGACTGTACTCCTTTGAAAAAGAAGCGGGGGTATCTGTTAAAGGCTTCGGATGGAAGAAGCTATGAGGCAGACCGGGTGATTCTGGCATGTGGAGGACCGGCTTCCTTAAAAGAGGGCGGTAGAGATGGATATGTCATGCTGCAGAAGCTTGGTTTAAAAACCTATCCTCTGGTACCGGGACTGGTACAGTTAAGGACAGATGAGAAGGAGCAGAAAGCCATGTCCGGTGTCCGCTGTCAGGCTTCCTTACGGCTTTTCGTTGATGGAACACGGAAGGGCCAGGAACAGGGCGAGCTGCAGCTTACCGATTACGGCATATCCGGGATTCCGGTATTCCAGCTAAGCCGTATAGCAGCCTATGCCTTAAAAGAACATAAGCGTGTGACCGTGCAGATTGATTTTGCACCGGAATATGCTTACGATGAAATTGAGACTTACCTGCTTGAACAGCAGAAAGCACGGAAAGAGCAGAGCGTGGATGAACTGCTCACCGGCTTTTTAAATAAAAAACTCAATCTGGTATTGCTTAAGAAGTGCCGGATTGCCGGATCCCGGAAAAGCGGGTCTTTGCAAAAGAAAGAGATTGAACAGCTTGCCGGGCTTTATAAGAATTATGAAGTACATATTATAGATACGAATCCGTTTTTGAATGCACAGGTTTGTGCGGGCGGTTTAGCCGTTGAAGAGGTGGATGAGCAGATGCAGGTGAAGAAGTATCCGGGGCTTTTTGTAACCGGAGAGCTTCTGGATGTAGACGGAATCTGCGGCGGCTACAATCTTCATTGGGCGTTTGCAACAGGCACGATTGCGGGAAAAGCGATAAGAGGATAAAGATGATACGGATCAATCAGGTAAAACTGCCGGTGGAACATACGTCAGATGCGCTCCACAAAAAGGTGCAGGAGCTTTTAAACTATAAAGGACCGATGGATGTGGAGATCGTGAAGCGTTCTCTGGATGCACGGAAGAAGCCACAGCTTTTTTATGTGTATATGGTGGATGTGACCGTCCCGGAAAAGGAAGAGAATAAACTTTTAAAACGATGCCATAGCAACCAGATTCAGAAGATCGAACCGGTGAAATATGAATTCCCGGTAAAGCATTACGAGGGCACGGAGCATCCTGTGATTGTTGGCATGGGACCGGCTGGTCTGTTTTGTGGCTATGTGCTTGCCAAAGCCGGATTCCGGCCGATTCTCCTGGAGCGTGGAAAATGCGTGGAGGAAAGAAGCCGGGACGTCGAAGCCTTCTGGGAGACGGGCCGCTTAAATACAGAGTCCAATGTGCAGTTTGGCGAGGGCGGTGCCGGAACCTTTTCGGACGGAAAGTTAAATACCCTCATTAAGGATAAATACGGCCGCAATAAAGAGGTTTTAAGGATCTTTGTAAAGCATGGCGCCCCGGAGGAAATCTTATATGATTATAAGCCGCATATCGGCACGGATATTCTGAAAGAAATTGTCCGATCCATGCGGGAAGAAATTCTTGCGCTGGGGGGTGAAGTACGGTTCGAAACCAAGGTAACGGATCTGCGGATTGCAGATGGCAGGATAAAGGGACTTGTGTTAAATGGAGAAGAGGAACTTCCGGCAGAGCATGTGGTGCTTGCCTTAGGACACAGTGCAAGAGATACGTTTTCCATGCTTTTCAATCAGAAGGTGGCAATGGAAGCGAAGCCTTTTGCCATAGGAATGCGTGTAGAACATCCTCAGGAATTGATTAATTTGTCACAATATGGTAAAAAAGAAGCAGGAGCACTTGGCAATGCCATTTATAAACTGACGGCAGAGACGAGTGAAAAACGTGGTGTCTATACCTTTTGTATGTGTCCGGGAGGATATGTCGTGAATGCCTCCTCCGAAGAGGGGCGGCTTGCCGTAAACGGCATGAGCTACAGCGGAAGAAACAGTGCCAACGCAAACAGTGCCGTGATTATTACCATTACGCCGGAGGATTATGGGGATTCCAAGGATCCGTTAAGCGGGGTAGCGTTTCAGCGTAAGCTTGAAGAAAAGGCCTATCAGATCGGAAACGGAAAAGTTCCGGTAGAACGTTACGGAAGCTTTAAACGTGCGATTCTGGGAACAAAATGGCAGGAAGATACGGATAAGCAGGAAGCAGCCGGAACAGAAAAGTTCACGCCCTGTATCAAGGGACAGTGGACGGAAGCACCGGTGCATGAGATCCTGCCGGATGCCCTGAACCGTGCATTCGTAGAAGGGATGGAAGCGTTTGGAGGGAAGATCCGTGGTTTCAACGGAGATGAGGTTTTCGTGGAAGGAATCGAAAGCCGGACTTCTTCGCCGGTACGGATTCTTCGTACCGAATCGGCACAGTCTCCGGCAGTAGAGGGATTATACCCTTGCGGAGAGGGAGCCGGATATGCAGGCGGAATCACATCAGCCGCCATGGATGGAATTTTTGTAGCAGAGCAACTGGCCAGAGCACTTCAGGAGGAGGTGTAACACAATGAACCAAAGCATTGTTATGACGAAACAGGAACTGCGAAACCGTTATCTGCAAAGGAGAAATGACCTGTCTGTGCAGGAACGGAAAGAAAAGAGTATTCAGGTATTACAGAATCTGCGTAAACTCCCGGAATTCCAAAGGGCAGAGAACGTGTTGATTTACCTGAATTACCGGAGTGAAGTAGAGACGATTCCCTTCGTGGAAGAGCTGCTTCGACATGGAGAGAAGAGAATCTTTATTCCAAAGGTCTGTGGAATGGACATTCGGTTTTATGAAATTACTTCGATGGAAGATGTGGAAAGCGGATATCAGGGAATTCTGGAGCCGAAGGAAGGAACGGCGGAATTTTCTGCACAGAAGCTGGATATACAGAAATGTCTGATGGTACTTCCAGGATCCGTGTTTGACCGGAAATGTAACCGCATGGGATACGGCAAGGGCTTTTATGACCGGTTTATGAAGCTTGTACCTGAAATGTATGGAGCAGGATTAGCCTTTGACTGTCAGGTAGCGCCTGCGCTTCCCATACAGGCACATGATTACCGGATGAGTGCACTGATTACGGAATCCGGCTGTTACTTTAAGGAGTAAAGGGCAGCAAAGGATAAAGAATATAGAATATAGAATGAAAAGATCGGAATGACGTTACATAAAAGAGCAGATTAAGGCTGGAATGGAGAATGGAAAATGGAAGAGCTGACACTTTTAGGAGAACGTGCCGTGCAGGCGAAATTCGAACTGCAGCGCATGATGACAGAACAGAAAAATGAGGTACTTGAGGCGGTTGCGGAGGCATTAATCCAAAACACGGAGTATCTTCTTTTGGAAAATCACAAGGATCTGGACCGTGGAATTGCAAACCAGATGAATCCGGGACTGTTAGACCGGCTGCGGCTTACGAAGGAACGGATCGCCGGTATGGCAGAAGGAATCCGTCAGATTGTAAAGCTGCCGGATCCGGTGGGGGAAATTTTAGATGATTACGAAGCGGAAAACGGACTTCATATCGTGAAGAAGAGAGTTCCCATGGGTGTCATCGGGATCATTTATGAATCAAGACCCAATGTGACGGCAGACGCCTTCGGATTATGCTTCAAAAGTGGTAGTGCCGTAATTTTAAAGGGTGGAAGTGATGCAATTCAGTCTAATATGGCAATTACGAAAGTCATTCAGGAAGCGTTATCTGACAAGAGTGTTGATCCTTATGTGATTCAGCTTATTGAATCCACAGATCGCAGTGTGGTTAATGAATTTATGAAGATGAAGCAGTATGTGGATCTGCTGATTCCAAGAGGCGGTGCAGGACTCATACGGAATGTGGTGGAGAACAGTCTGATTCCGGTTATCGAGACGGGGACAGGAAACTGTCATATCTTCGTAGATGAAAGTGCTGATGTGGAAAAGGCAATACCGATTATCCTGAATGCAAAGACACAGCGGATCGGGGTATGTAATGCCTGCGAATCCCTGGTGATTCATGAAAAAATAAAGGATCGTCTGCTGCCGGAGCTTGCGAAAGCCTTATATGAGAAGAATGTGGAGATCCGCGGAGATGAAGCTGTTCAGTCCTGTATTTCCTGTGTGCCGGCAACGGAAGCGGATTACGGAGCGGAATACTTAGATCTTATCATTTCCATGAAGACGGTATCCAATGTGGATGAGGCAATCGCCCATATTAACAAATACAATACCAGACATTCCGAAGCAATTCTTACAAATAATAAGAAAAATGCAGAGAAATTTTTAAATGAAGTGGATGCCGCCTGTGTTTATCTGAATGCTTCCACAAGATTTACCGATGGTTTTGAGTTCGGACTGGGGGCAGAAATCGGAATCAGCACACAAAAGCTTCATGCCAGGGGACCGATGGGATTGAAAGAACTGACTTCTTATAAATATGTTCTTGAAGGGGATTGGTTAAGCAGAAAATAAACAGACAGAAAACGGGGAAAAACAAATGAAAATTGGGATTGCATTACTGATTATTGCAGTAATCATGAGTATTCTGATACTGGTATTTTCTTTTGGAATGGTTCAGTTCATTACAAAACCCCAAAAATGGTCTCTTGAGGAGTTTAAAAAACGAATCAGTGATGAGGGGGTTTCTTTCGAATGGTTTCTAAAAAGCAGACGTGAAGTGCTGAATGTGTATTCTGATTATGGATATGAACTACATGGTTTTTTAATGAAGCAGGAAGAACCGACGGATCAATATGTTATCCTTACACATGGATATACGTCCAACAGGTGGGAATCACTTGCCTATGCAAATATCTATTATGAACTTGGATACCATGTTTATCTTTATGATATGCGTTATCATGGAGATAATGAGGATAATGAATGCAGCTTTTGTTCTATGGGATGTTACGAACATATGGATATTCTTGCCATAGCAGAGGAACTTCGAAGACGTTTTGGAGAAGAAATCAGGATAGGACTCCATGGTGTAAGCCTGGGGGCTTCGAGCAGTATTCTGGCACTTCGCCTTTATCAGGGATTTTCTTTCTGCGTTTCAGACTGTGGATTTGCAGATTTGAAAGAACTGATGGCATATCTGTCCGGAAAATGGTTTCATCTTCCTAAGATTATGGTATATCCGGTAAACTGGGCATGCTGCTGTAGGTATCATTTTGATTTATTAAAAATAAAGCCATGGGAGGCTCTTCAGAGGAATACGGTTACTCCGCTCCTGTTTATTCATGGAACGGCAGATGACTTTATCCTTCCTTCCCATGCAAAAAGGCTGTATGAGACTGCATCTTCCTATAAGGAGCTGCATTATATTGAGGGGGCAGAGCATGCCAGATCCATTTATCAATCACCGGAGGAATACCGGAGAATTGTAACAGAGTTTCTTAAAAGAGTTTGTCCTGACGGAACAGAAAGATCCAGGCAGATAGAAATATAATATTTGGAAATCATGAACCCCGCAGAAATCATCTGCGGGGTTCTTAAATTGGTAACGGAACAGTTACAATAATTTCATATAAAACGGTCAGGTATTGAATGATTACTCAGCCTTAACTTCTTTCCAGAGTTCATTATATAAGGCATCGCCATCAGCACCTAAGTAATGGAAGGTTTCCAGATTGTTATACTGGGAAAGATCCGGGAATGCAATCTTGGAATTCTTAATATCTTCATCCTCGATTAAAGCTCTTGCTGCATCGTTCGGAGTAGAGTAGGTAATGTATTCAAAGTTCTTTAATGCAACATCTTCACGACACATGAAATCAATGAACTTCTCTGCATTTTCCTTATTCGGTGCATTCTTCGGGATAACCCAGGAATCAATCCAGACGTTGGTTCCTTCCTTGGGAATTACATATTCAAGATCTGCATTTTCACGCTGGGTAAAAATGGCTTCACCGGAATAAATAACACCAATAGCAGCTTCATTACCGATCATTTTGTCACGAACCTGATCGATGACATAAGCCTGTACAAGCGGCTTCTGATCAATTAAGATCTGTTTTGCTTCATTTAATTCGCCTTCATCGAGGGTATTCATGGAATAGCCCTTTAATTTCAGTGCAACCATGAATGCATCACGGACAGAATCCTGCATAAGAATATTGTCGGCGTATTTCTCATCCCAGAGAATGGACCAGCTGTCTACCGGATCATCTACCATGGTCTTATTATAAAGAATACCAACGGTACCAAAGCAATAAGGGACAGAATATTTATTTTCCGGGTCAAATTCCTGTGACTGGTCAAAATACTGCTGGCCGATATTCTTGACATTGGGAATGTTGTCAAAATTGATTTCCTGAAGAAGATCGTTTTCAATCAGCTTCTGGATCATGTAATCGGATGGGCACAGAACGTCATAAGCAGTAGCTCCGGCCTCCACCTTGGGATACATGATTTCGTTTGTTTCATACTCATCATAAACAACCTTGATACCGGTTTCCTCTTCAAACATGGTAATCGTGTCAGGATCGATATATTCGCCCCAGTTGTAAACGATGACCTCTCCGTTTTCGCCGCTTGCGCCTTTCCCGCATCCGGTAAGGGCAAGAGCAAAAAAAGCAGTGAGCAGTAAGACATAGATGGGTGTTTTTTTCATAATGTTCCTCCGTAGTTTTATTTTACTTTCTTTTTGGATATTTGCTTATCGGTCGGAGCCTTGTTTACTAAAATCAGAAGTACCAGAACCGTTACGAAAATAATCGTGGATAACGCATACATTTCGGGTTTGATTCCTTTTTTAACTTCGGTATATATTTTAGTGGACAGGGTATCCACTCCGGCACCTTTAGTAAAGTGTGTAATGATAAAGTCGTCCAGAGACATGGTAAAGGCCATAAGGAATCCGGATAAGATTCCCGGCATGATTTCCGGAAGGACAACCTTATAAAAACCATAAACGGGGCTTGCACCAAGGTCTAAGGCAGCCTCATAGGTATAAGGATTCAATTGCTTCATTCTCGGCATAATGCTTAAAATTACGTAAGGAATGCAGAAGGTAATATGCGCAAGTAAAATTGTGCCAAGACCGAACTTTAATCCCATACTGATAAAGAGCAGCATCAGGGAAATGCCGGTGACAATTTCTGCATTCAGCATGGGAATGTTCGTAATTCCCATGACGATTGCGCGTGAACGCTTCTTTAAGTTCATAATCGCGATACACGCAATTGTACCAATCAGCGTTGAAACAATGGAAGCAGCGAACGCAATAAGCAGTGTATTGGCCAGTGCATTCATAATGGCTTCATTCCGGAATAGGGAGGTATACCATTTGGTTGTAAAGCCGCCCCATTTTGCCCTCGTTTTGCTGGCATTAAAGGAAAGAACAATCAACGTCACAATGGGAGCATAAAGAAAAATAAAAATCAATGTCACATAAATCCGTTGTAAGGTCGTCTTAATCATAAGAAGGATCCCTCCCCGTCTTTGTCAAAGATGGCAGAAAGTACCATGTTGACAATGATGAACAGCATCAGTACAATAGACAGTCCGCTGCCTAAATGCCAGTTGCTGGCCTGTGTAAATTCTTCTTCTATGACATTGCCGATCAGAAGAACCTTACTGCCTCCTAAAAGCTTACTGATTACGAAGGTGGTAAGCGCCGGAATAAATACCATGGTAATTCCACTGATAATACCGGGAACACTTAAAGGAAGCGTAATTTTGAAAAATACCTGTATGTTATTGGCCCCGAGATCCTTCGCTGCATGAATGATGCTGCGGTCAATCTTGGACAAAGCATTGTAAATCGGCAGCACCATGAAAGGAAGGAAGTTATACACCATGCCTAACACAATGGCATAGGGAGTGTTAATAATTCTAAGAGCCGGCAGATGCAGAAAATTCAGGATGCTGTTAATGACACCTGTTTTTTCAAGAAGGGTCTGCCATGCCATGGTACGCAGCAGGAAATTCATCCACATAGGAAGAATGAAAATCAATACGATAAAGCTGTGCTGGTTCACGCCCATATTGCAAAGAATCATGGCAAGCGGATAGGCAAGCAGTAGGCATAAAAAAGTTGCAATCAGGGAGAGCAGGAGAGCAAGCCACAATGCCTTTGCATGTTCCGCAGTAGTAATTGAAATAATATTATTTAAGGTAAATGCACCGGAGCGGTCGGTCAATCCGTAATAAAACACCATGCCAAGCGGAATGAGAATAAAAATAAGCGACCACAGAAAATACGGCGTACCTAATAATTTCTTCTTGAGTTGTGCATTATTCATCTAATTTCACAGCCTCCTCGTCTTCGGATGCAGGTTTGTTCATAATCTGGATATTGAACGGATCCACATCAATGCTGACTTCACATCCGACAGGGAACATTCCGGTTGAATGTACCAGCCATTCAAAGCCATTTGCCATAACCTCCATTTCGTAATGAACTCCTTTAAAGATCAGGTGGGAGATAACACCCTTGATGCGGCCTTTCTCAAGATCGGTAGAAAGTACAACATCTTCAGGGCGGATTACAACATCGACCGGCTTATGATGTCCAAAACCGGTATCCACACAGGGAAAGTTCACTCCGAGAATATTTACCAGTTTATCCTCAACCATCAGGGAACTGATGATGTTGCTGTCTCCGATAAAGTCTGCAACAAAAGCGTTTTCCGGTTCGTTATAGATCTTTTCGGGCGAACCGATCTGCTGGATATATCCCTGGTTCATAACGACGATGGTATCCGACATGGTAAGAGCCTCTTCCTGATCATGCGTTACATAAATAAAGGTAATGCCCAGTTCATTTTTCAGACGGATCAGTTCATATTGCATATCCTGACGAAGCTTTAAGTCAAGCGCACCTAAAGGCTCATCAAGCAGAAGTACCTTGGGTTCATTTACAATCGCACGGGCTATGGCAATACGCTGCTGCTGTCCGCCACTTAAGGAATCCGGCATACGATGCCCGTAGCCATCTAAATTTACGAGTTTTAAGGCATATTTGATTTTATCATCAATATAGCTTTTGGATTTGCCCTTGATTTTCAAGCCGAAAGCAATGTTCTCTTCAATCGTCATGTGAGGAAAGAGGGCGTATCTCTGGAATACGGTATTTAACTGACGTTTGTTGGGCGGAAGCTTGGTGATATCCTTATCGTCAAAAATGACACAGCCCGTATCCGGTGTTTCAAAGCCACCAAGAATACGCAAAGTGGTTGTCTTACCACAGCCACTTGGGCCTAAGAGCGTCAGAAATTCATTCTCCCGGATATAAAGATTCAGGTCATCGAGAACCAGTTGGTCGTCGAAGGATTTGCTGATGTTTTTTAAGTCGATTAATACTTTATTCATGGT
>ERZ1034998.2362-NODE-2362-length-10429-cov-3.085888_pt1 | contig 10429 bp, 14 predicted proteins | sample MGYA00520621_ERZ1034998 | MGnify/ENA primary metagenome ERZ1034998 (study PRJEB33766, sample SAMN09781748) | gut metagenome | biome: gut microbiome | host: Homo sapiens | place: Madagascar | study: EMG produced TPA metagenomics assembly of the PRJNA485056 data...
CAGAAATACCGTCAGAATACCGAAAATCGGTTCCACAATGCCGGAAAGGCATCCATACAGAAATGCCCGTAAAGAAGAAGTTCCTTCCTTCTTTAAGGGCAGGGAAATGGCTGCGCCCTCCGGGAAGTTCTGGATACCGATACCGATAGCCAGTGCAAACGCCGCCGCATAATCCGCCGCCGTGCCTCCGTTAATGCCCGCATTGGCAAACGCAAGCCCCATCGCCATTCCCTCCGGAATGTTGTGCAGGGTTACGGCAAACACCATAAGCGTTGTCCGTCCCAGGGACGTATGGGGTCCCTCCGCCTTCGTTTCTCCTATATGAAGATGTGGAATGAGTATATCCATCAGAAGTAGGAAAACAGCTCCCAGCACGAAACCTCCCGCTGCCGGAATCCATCCGATACTACCGTTTTCTTCTGCCTGTTCAATAGACGGAATCAGAAGTGACCATACCCCTGCCGCTATCATGACTCCCGCCGCAAATCCTAAAAAAGCCTTGTGAACGGACTCTTTCATGGACTTTGTAAAAAAGAAAACCACTGCTGCTCCCAATGTCGTCATAAGCCACGCAAAACCGGTACCTTCCAGTGCCAGTATAAAAGTATTCATTTTTCCTCCTAACTTTAATTAAAACTGATGACCTCTTTTTTCGGTGCCTTGGCTTTTTCCACACTGACAGCCGTAAGCACCGGTCCTTCTCCCTGGTAATCAGCCCAGTATTTTCTGTGTACCACCGCTTTTACCTTTACCCATTCCTTCTGCTTCAGGGCATCCGCTCCCTCGTATTCACAGGCATAGCCTAAGAAGGAAATGTCCTCTGCGCAACAGGTCATTGCCATACGGCCGGGTACAAAATAATTCTTGGGAAAATCCTTTGGTTTCAGAATCATGGCAAGGAACTCGACGGTCTTTCCTTCGTATCGTTCCGGATGATCCATAATATCCAGAAACCAGATACCGTATCCGTTATCGTCCAGCTTCAGTACATCTGCGGATAAATCATAAGGAAGGTCATCCTCTAAGATATCCGTAATTTCTCCGTTGGCATCCTCAAAAATAACGTCTGCCCTGGGATTTACCGCTTTAATGTTTCTCTTATACGTATTTAAGTCCTGCACTCCGTCACAGCGGTTCATGATAATCATTTCGGAATTCTTTACCATTTCCGCAAGCTGGGAACGCATATTTGTATAATACATGGGGAATGTGGAGCCGTCAATGGTGGTGATCTGCTGCTCGATACGCCATGACCTGGGCAGCTTCATGCTGCGGATATTCCACATACCATTATATTCTATGATAATCCTGCCCGGTTTGTGCTTCTTCTCCAGCTCCGTCAGATATTCCGGAGTAAAATCTTCTTCGTTTTCAATAACTTCCATTACCGTGTGGCTCTTTTTCAAAAGCTTTTCGTCATATTCTTCCACACCTTCCTCACAAAGAACCAAAAGGGTTGTTTCCCTGCTCTGGAAGTAGGGCTGTCCCAGCGTATAGGAAATGAACTGTGTTTTGCCGCTTTCCAAAAAGCCGTTAATCATATATACGGGTTTCATACTTTTCAGGTCTCCTTATCTCAAGATACCTGCCGGCTTTCACCGGCAGGTATCCCCTACTTGTCACGTTTACTCATTTATTTCAGGAAAAGGTCTGCCAGCTTGTCCTCGTCAATCTTGGAACCGATGACGCAGAGCTTACCGGTTACCTGTGCGGCACCGCTGCGGATATCGCTTTCTCCGGGTACATAATCGAAATAAATCCAGGTACCGTCCTCTGCGGGCACCATGCCCTTGGCACGGAGAATCATGCCGTAAGAACCGTCCTCCAGGGCATGAAGCTTCTCTTTGATTTCATCGGTTGTAAACTTCTTTGCGGTTTCTTCGCCCCAGCTTGTAAACACCTCATCCGCATGGTGATGATGATGGTGGTCATGGTCGTGACATCCGCATGTGCAGTCCGGACCGTGGTCATGGTGATGCTCATGCTCGTCGTCATGATGATGGTGGTCGTGGTGGCAGCATTCGTCCTCATCGTCATCATCATGGTGGTGATGCTCGTGGTGGCAGCATTCGTCCTCATCATCATGATGATGATGCTCATGTTCATGATCATGCTCTTCTGCCAGCAATGCCTGAATCATATCCTCCAGCTTGTCCGCTCCTTCGATGGTCTTTAAGATATCTTCGCCCTGTAATGCCTCCCAGGGAGTCGTAATAATGGTTGCTTCCTTGTTGTACTCCCTTATCATATCGATGCAGGTCTTAAGCTTATCTTCGCTCATATTCTGGGTTCTGCTTAAGATAATGGTTCCGGCACAGGCAATCTGGTTGCAGAAAAATTCGCCGAAATTCTTGATATACATTTTGCACTTGGTGGCATCCACAACGGCAACAGCGCTGTTGACCTGGACATCCATATCCTTTGCCACATCGTCAACTGCCTTTACCACGTCGGAAAGCTTGCCAACGCCTGACGGCTCGATTAAAATCCGTTCCGGCGCATAGGTGGAAAGAACTTCCTTTAAAGAAGTACCGAAGTCACCTACTAAGGAACAGCAGATACAGCCGGAATTCATCTCCTTGATTTCAATACCGGATTCCTTTAAGAAACCGCCGTCGATACCGATTTCACCGAACTCGTTTTCAATTAAAACCACCTTGGTATCATGTAAAGCTTCTTTTAAGAGCTTTTTAATCAGGGTTGTTTTGCCGGCACCTAAGAAACCGGAAAAAATGTCTATTTTTGTCATGATAAAAAACCTTCTTTCTGTATGCATTTTACACTGTCTTCCGCACATTGCTGCCGGAAGCATATAAAACAAAAAACCCTTGAATAAAATCAAGGGTCTCTTAGAGCTGCTGACGGGAATCGGACCCCGCTACGACACCCATTTTTTTCAGTATTTACGCGGATTTTTTACATTTTCCTTTGATTGACTTTGATTGTCTTTTGATTGACTTGTCAATTTGCACGCAATTCTGGAACGTTATTTAGTATTTCCGCCTTGCGTGTTTGTTCCCGCCTATTCCGGTGGTAATGTTGTTCCGTACAAGCAATATCTGTATGCCCCATCTGCTGCGTGATTAGAACCTTGTCTATATCATTATCCAGTAGAATAGAACCATATGTTTTTCTGATCTTGTGCGGTGATTTTTGATATACCCCCGTTTTTCGGCACACATTGTATAGCCGTTTTCGCACGGAATACGTTTTGACTCGTATACCGTCCTTCATCATCATATATTCGCCAAATGGGTTTAATGCTCGAAGTTTTCGCAATATCCAAACATAGTCCTTGGGAACTATCACATCACGTATTCCGGCATCTGTCTTCGGCATTTCCTTTACCTCAAACACAGATTTCCCGTTTTCGTCCTTGTATCGCGTCTCTGTGTGCCGTATCTTTATCACGTTACCAGATACACACGACCACGGAACAGATACCAGCTCTCCCACACGCATGCCTGTTACGAACATTAACAAAATCCCCAGATTTAATACATCTTGGTTATTCTGCAGATATTCCTTGACCTGCGGCTCCTCGTCTTCCATGAATACCTCTTCATAATCCTCTTTGATGACTCGCTTAAATGCCTTTTTTGAAACCTCCATATCACTCATTGTTAAGGTGATACTGTAGTCTATCAAGCGCATCTTTTTAGCCTTTTTGAACACCCCGAAGACCAATGTACGAAGGTTTGAAAATGCCTTTGCCGTCAATCCATATTCGCCAAGGGTATGAAGCATGAAGTCCTCAATATCCATTTCCGTTACTGCCGCTATCTTTCGGTTTCCAAATTCTTTGAAAAATCGTTTGAAATCCGTTTCGTAGCGGTCATACGTGGCTTTCGATATTTCTTTGTTGGCAAGCCTACCATTGAGCCATATGTAAAAGATTTCCTTTACTGTCGGATTTTCTTCCTTCGACTTCCAGTATTTTACAACGGCATCCTTGATAGCCTTTTCACTTGTCCGGCTTATCTGCTTTCTTCCATTTTTGCCATCTGGAATATATGTTTTCCATGTTTTACCGTCCTTGCTTTGCCATATCTTATATGGGTGTTTTTTTAGGAACTCTTCTCGCTTTTGCATAGCAACTACATTCTGCAAATATGCTATGTCGATAATACCACTTTCCACCCCATATTTCAATAATTCATTTTCCGTTATGTTATCACCCTCTTTCTTTGGTGCGGCTGCCCAGTTTTATCCAGGCAGTCTTATTTCACTACCTGGAATTTCTTTCTTCTCTTTGCCGCATAGCTATTAGTAATTTTGTACCTGATACATTCGCACCGCCACATATACTTTCCTTTTCCATCATAGTTCCTACACTCTTCGCATACAAAACATGGTTCGTCCATTTCCCCGGTACAGTTATCCAAACACTCGGTACTGTTTGCGCAATGGTTACATATACAGTCACCACACGGATTTGCGGCGGTACTGATAGCTTTCTTTGGCGGCTCTGGTGTTGGTGGTATCATGCCAAGTTCTTCAAGAGTTATCTGATGGTTCATAAGTTTTCCGGCTTCTCGCACCGTTCAAATTCGATAACCCAAACGTAGGGGCTTGCATCCCAGCCGTAACGGTCAATGTCGGATTTCTTGATGGTAGAGTTCCACAAATCAATAAAATCATCTATCGGATTTTCGTCAAAAATATATTCGCCTGTTTTTTTATCTCTTGGGAACTGCGTGTTTATGCCTTCGTCAAGTGCATCTCTCCAATCTATCTCCTGTAACCGCTCTACCCTCACATCCGTAACTTTAATCCAGATACGCGCGGCTTCTTTCGGCATGTGGATTGATGGCTTCCATTTTGTAATATCTGCAATATCATTTCTCTGCCAACTCTCGTAGTAATAATATCCGTTTGGGGCCTTTTTCCATGTTTCTCTGACATACAGGATATCCCCCGGCTGATACGGCGGCTTTATGATACAAGGCTCATTCCTGCCGTTGTAGAGCATCAGCCCATCTCTAATATATCCAGTCCACTGCGGATTTTCTCCCGGCAGAAATCTTACCAGCCGTCTGGTGCAGCTCTTTCTTCCGTCCAAAATTGCCCGTACCATCTCGGTATTGAATAAAATCGGTTTAATTGCCATCCGTTTCACCTACTTTCTCAAAATAGAACTTTATCGGTTCTCTGTTTTCCTGTACCATACCGAATCTGACTGCGATATTGTATGTACAAACATCTATTTTCAGTCTGTCAGGTATCTTCTGCAACTGCTTTCTGAATGTCTCTAAATCCATTGTCGCCTTGTAGCGATTGCATGAACCGCAGGACGGCATCAGATTGCCTATGTCGTGTACGTCTATTCCAGTAAATTCTTCGGTGTACTCATAATTTCTAAGACAATGCAAATGGTCTACATTAAATCCTTTTTCCGGTATTTCACACCCACAGTAAGCACAGTGACCGTTGTATTTCTCGTACACAAGTTTTCTAACAGATTTAGAAATCTGTTTTCGCATCTACTCCACCGCCTTTCACGATTGTAATTGCTTCATCCATTGCCCTGCTTGCTTTTTCCCATACTTCATCATTTGTTTTGTTTCCTGTATTGGCATAGGTGAGATAGTACCGCATTCTCATGGTTTCCAACTGTTCCACAACCTTGTCCGGGTCGTAGGCGGTATGCTGGGCATCTATAACAGAAGCAACGCGTAAAAAGTCTAAGCAATCCATATCTTCGTTCTTTGAAATTGCTTTTTCTAAATCCGCTTTTAATTTATTCGCATAAATCAGCCTTTCCATTGTCTGCCCTCCTGTTCCATGCCTGTATTGCTTCTTCCTTTGTTGTCCCATATGCTGTATTCGCTAAGCAATCATCACATGATACCCAAGGTGTGCTTGTGTTCCAAATACGCATATTCTTTCCACCACAGAACGGACATGGCTTAAGTTCTTCGCTCATTCTTCATCCCTCCAATCTAACTTCTGACCGCAACTCGGGCAATATTTGCAAAATTCAATTTCTACTTCACCGCAAGCAGGACATTCTTTATACATGCATCTGTCGGTAGGTTTCTTTGGTACTTGTTTTTCCATAGCAGAAATCATAATGTTCATGTCTTCTTCAAGCTCTTTTGCTTCATTGTACCTTTTTTGATTGCACAAGCATTCAATATCTGCGGAATAAATAATTCTACAGGTTTGGATTGTTCCTTCTATTTTGTCATAATGCCCCTGATGCAATACTCTGCTTTCCATCTGCCTTTTCACAGCCGCCCGGCATTCTTCCGGTGTACCGATTGCCCTGTACTGCTGCACCTCTTCCAGTGCGTTTATTGCCATCTCGTAACCTTGGATTTCGTTTTTTCTCTCGTAATTCTGTGTACACATTTTGGCTAAATCAATAGATGTCTCAAGTTCTTTGATTGCTTCACTCTCCGTCATTTTTACTCCTTTCCCGGCTCCAGTGCCGGCACCAACTTGTCATGCAATCCTCGTAGCTTATATAGTGCCCGGTAGCCGTGCAATGGCTCGTAGAACCGCTTGTGTGGTTATGCCGGCAGTTGCAGCATACCTTTCCGTTTTTCTCACTCATGGCTGCACTCCATTTCCGTTAAAACTTCGACTGTATCCTCTTTCGTTATTTCTTTACTCGCCATATTCTCTACCTCTCTTTCAACTTCTTAAATTAAGCCCGCCACACCTAATACAATAAAACTTTTTATATCCTCTGGCATATTCACACAAATAACCACAATGTCCGCAATATTCTTTTCCGTTACTAACTGATATTTTTCTTGGTTCTGACACATTGTTCCTCTCGAACAACTCTCCGTGTTTGCATTCTATACAATAATCTTCTTTATGCTTGCAGATATTACAATCAATCATAGCTACTCTCCATTTCTTTTAGCTTGGCTTCGGCTTCCTCTCTTGTTAGAAACCAAGTATCATTAAATTCTTCAAGTGCAATAATTTCATGGCAATCTGGGTCGATATAAATTTCAAAGCAAAAGCAATCAATATCATCCGCTTCCGAAATCCCTGTTATACTTGCTTCCTCAATTCCATAAGGTTTTATGATATAGATGTTGTCTCCCACCTTGCACGGCAACCGCAAGAGTAATCCCTGCTCCTCGGCATCCTCATAAGTGGCAAGCTTTGTGATTGGTAACCCTACGCATTCATGTTCGCCCATTTTAGATACAAGATTTAAACTTACCCATGCTGTGCCGTCCATGTACCTGTGTGTTAATCTCTTCATCCTACACCTCCAACAGTTCCGGGTTATCGTCGATTTCTGAGCCAACAACCTCAATCTGAAAGCATTTGTCAATGTCATATAATCCGTTCTGAACCCTGCCTTCTATATACCAAAGACCTTCAATAAAAGAAATTTTTCCAACTCCTGTATCCATCTGACCAGAGCATCCGTCAGCATCACTCACAAATACAATATCATTTTCCCAAATCAGCTTACCGTTCTTGTCCTGAAGTCCAGTACACCAACAAATTGTGGATGGATCAATTTCCAGAGCATATAAATCTGATGCGTAACTAGGGACGATATAGTATTTTTCCCTTCCGGTAAATCCATATCGTACCAAACCGCCAATAACCCATTCTCCGTTATCAGTTCGTTTTGCTTTGCATAAATATCTATCTTCCATGCTTTTACCTCCCTCCTAAGAACGTGTTCATCATCCTGTCTTTCCAGTGTGGCTCCGACGGCGCCGTAAACTGTGGCTGATAAGGTGGGGGTGCCGGTGCCGGCATCCAAGCTATGATATTCACTGTATCTGTATCATCACCAAGCACAAACCGTCCATTGGTGAAACGTACAAAGCAGCACCGTTCTCGGTATGTATCCCACCCCAGAACACTATTAAGACTGTCTTTCGGCAGTCTTTTTTCTACCGGTATCCATTTCTGTTCCATGTGCTTCTCCTCTCAATTTACAACCGGCTTTTCAATGTAGATGCCAGCGCCGTCTATTAACTCCCGCCAGCAATCCATGATGCCTTTGTCCCCGGGTTCCTTTTCTGCCTTTTCGCTTATAATGTCCAGTTCGTCCAGCAGTTTTCTGACCTTTTCTTTGATGTTTGTAAGCTTCTGCTTCTTCACTCCGTCATCAGCCAGTACGCAAAATCCGTATGTAAGATACCTCGTAGAAAGCTCGCCAATTCGGTTTTCATCCTCAATCTGTGCCTGTATTGCTTTCTGCAGCACAACCGACTGGTATCTTGGGAAATCCTTTTCTGTCGCCGGAACGTATTCTATTTTCCATCCGGCATATTCCATCAGCCTATCGTCCAGCTCTTTTATAGGCTTTTTAAGCCATTTTTCTTCGTACTTGCTGAAATCCTGCGTGAACTTCACCAGACTTGCCTGTGAGTACCTGTATTGCTTCCACAGAACGTAGCAGAACACTACAAGCATGCATGTATACGGACTTCTGAAAGATGCCTGTCTCTGTATCTGAATGTGACGCATGATTTCAGCAATCTTCCGTGGGTCGTCAACTCTCTTGTTTTTCTTCACTCTTCGTCCTCTCCTTTCTCCACAGTGTTTTCATGTTCCACCCTCTTAGCATTGGGATTTATCATCAGTCTCACTTCGTCCCACTCTTTCCACAGTGTGAGCGGAATGCTTGGCTTAAATCTCGCTTCTTCTGGTATTCGCTCGACAGTGTAATTGCGACGAAATCTTTCGCCGGAAGAGCAAATGCTCCTTGCCCTTTTCACTGTTAAGCCAAAATGCTCCGCTACCTCGCTTGCCGTCATTGTTTTATACGGCTTATCATTCTCCAATACCAGATATTTTTGTTCGCTTTTCATTTTGTCTCCTCTCTATGCAAACCGGAGCTGCCCCGTCTGCTCTGCTGCTATTCTCATGTTCGGTGTCCGCTTCGCCACACATAACTCCGGCAAATTGGCACGTACCAGTGCCGCCGGAATGGGCGGACAAACGGCATTGCCGCATCTGCGGACCTGCTCACTACGGGGATAGGTCTTGCCGGTATAGTCGTGGTCGATTATGTAATCATCTGGGAAGCCTTGGCATCCGTACAACTCTCTTGGCTCTAACATTCTTAAACCAATATCTACGATCTGGTAATCTACACCTTCGATAGTTACAAGACCAAATCTGTCCCGTGCTGTCACAGTGTCCAATGGTTCCTTGATATCCTGACCGGTTCCCTGCCCGTAATATTTCACTAAGAAGGCTCTTACTTCTCCAAAGTGTCCATCTCCAGCGGTGATTGTCGGAATAGGCTCCCTTATATCCCTGCCATCACAGTGATTATTCATCTGAATAAGATTGACTGCGCACATGGCATTGCGTTCCAATGTGGTTATCGTATGAAGTGGCTCTTTAATGTTTGAACCGTTTCCCTGATAATTTCCACCATAATATTTTTGAATGAAGGATGTTACCAGTCCGTACCTGTTTGAACTATCCACAGTCATAATAGGGTCTTCTATCGTCTGTCCTCGAACTTCACCTTGGGCTGTCTCTGAATGGTACTGAATTAACGTCGGAACCACCAACCGATTATGGTCTACCGTCGTAATTGTATCTATTGGTTCATCTACCCTACTTCCGTTTCCTTGATAATTACCGCCATATGCTTTATCAATTATTGGTGTAATCACAGGCTCTACAATTCCGAATCCATGCTTTCCAGTAACCGTGTTCAATGGCTCATTTGCACTCTTGCAGTAATCTGATTTTGCCCCACTATGATTGACCTGAACAATGAACGGTTCTGCATTATCTATAACGAACTTCTTAAGTCCTCTCGCAATCCTCTCCATCGTCTTAGGTGCCAGTGGACGCACCGCCCGGATGCCGTATTTCTCTTTGATTTCCTCCGCGGTATCAAATATGGACGGGCAAGGCAGAGAAAAATCCAACTGTGTGTATGCTCCTACATACGGTTTGAGTAAGCCGGCTTTTACTTCTTCACTGTCTGCCGGTGCATGTGTCGGCTCCGGCCAGACTATCGGCTTGCCGTCACATCGGGCAATCATGAAAAATCTCTTTCGCATGGTAGGCGCACCGTAGTCAGCGGCAGTCAGCTCCTTGAACTGCACTTCGTATCCTAAATCTGTGAGCTGCTGAACAAACTTCTCAAAGGTCATTCCCTGCTTTGCCTTAATCGGATGATGTCCCCGGTTCAATGGTCCCCAGGTCTTAAACTCTTCCACGTTCTCCAACATGATTACTCTGGGTCGGACAAGTCCTGCCCACCTACACGCAACCCACGCAAGACCACGGATAAACTTGTCCTTAGGCTTACCGCCTTTTGCTTTGGAAAAGTGTTTGCAGTCCGGTGAGAACCAGGCAAGGCCTACCGGATGCCCATTGCATGCTTTCACCGGATCTACCTGCCATACATCCTCACAGTAATGCTTTGTGTTTGGGTGATTAGCCTTGTGCATCCGGATAGCTTCCGGATCAT
>ERZ1034998.2364-NODE-2364-length-10428-cov-5.126097_pt1 | contig 10428 bp, 8 predicted proteins | sample MGYA00520621_ERZ1034998 | MGnify/ENA primary metagenome ERZ1034998 (study PRJEB33766, sample SAMN09781748) | gut metagenome | biome: gut microbiome | host: Homo sapiens | place: Madagascar | study: EMG produced TPA metagenomics assembly of the PRJNA485056 data...
ATTATGAATAAGATAATTAAATTATCACTTCTGTTATTGGCTTTGCCTTTGCTCATGACATCATGTCTGAAGGATGACAATGAAGTGTTTGGCGATTCTTCTTCAAAGCGTCTTCAGCAGGCTTTGGAAGAGACTCGCACTGTTTTGCGTAGCTCAGAGAAAGGCTGGGTTATGGATTACTATATTGGTGACAATTCTTCTTATGGTGGCTATGCCTTCGTAGTGAAGTTCGACTCGCTCACCGTAACAGCTTCTTCTGAGTTGACAAAGGGTGCTGCTACATCTTATTATAAGCTCACCACAGATAATGGTCCTGTGCTTACTTTCGATACTTATAATGATGTGTTCCATGCTTTGGCAACTCCAAGTCAGAGTAACTATGAGGGTAATCATGCTGACTATGAGTTCCAGATAGTTTCCGCAACTCCAGAGCTCGTAGTTCTTCGTGGTCGTCGTACAAACAATTATGTATATTTGCATCCTCTTACCACAACTCCAGAAGAGTATCTTGCAAAGGTTGCTGATACAGAGAAGAAGTTTATCGTAGCTTCTCTTTCAACAGATGTTGATGGCAAGAATGTTTCTGCCGAATTTGATATTAACAATCGTCAGGTAAGTTTCTATAGCACTACAGATTCTACATTCTCTAAGAATTGTGCTTTCACATTCACTGATACAGGTGTTAGATTTAATAGTTCTGTAGAAGCTTATGGTAAGACCTTGTCAAACCTTTCTTTCAATCCTGAAACAATGACTTTCACATCTAATGATAAAGGAAGTGAGCAGTTGGCTATCAAGGGACATCTTCCTGCAGACTACGTTTACTATGATCAGATTCCTGGCGACTATGTATTTAGATTCCAGAAGAATGATGGTGAAAAGTATGTAGATTTGGATGTTGACGTAACACTTACACCAAATGAAGATCAGTCAGGCTTCGTTATGAATGGTGTTATTGATGGTTACGGAATCAATCTTAACTACGATAAGGCAAAGGGTATTCTTTATATGGTTCCACAGCCTATTGGTAAAGTATCTTCTGGTAATATGGTTTGGATGTATGGAGCATTATTTGAAGGTGAGAGTGGTTCTATTTCTGAGGTTGGAATGCAGACACTGTGGAATAAAGACCTCCAAAATCCTGTACTTACTTGGAACCCTATAGAAACATTGGATACTCCTACAAACTCATATATCTTTGTAGAATTAACTACAGCAGGTGAATTTGTAGGTCAATATAGAGGTTCTGAAATTACTTTCGCAGGCAATTCCACAATGTTGCATGTTAAGAGCCTTACAAAGAAAACTCCATTCACTGAACATCAAAAATAACTGTAGATAGTCATGAAAAAGATTTTTAATATACTGATGTGCCTTGTCGTTGCAGCCTTCGTTGCTTCTTGTAGCGATGACACCGACAACCCATATGCACACACTTCTTCGATTGTCGTTACAAATACAAATCTGTTATTTGAAGCTACAGCGTCTGATGCTGGTCGTATCGTCTTTACATCAAATGGCAATGTAACAGTTTCAACTTCTGCAGCTTGGGCAAAGGCTGAGATTAAGAATGATAGCGTATTCGTAAGCGTTGAGCAAAACGATACTCGCTATTCTCGTTCGGCTTCTGTTGTGCTCCGTGCTAATGGCGACTCTGCTGTAGTTGCTCTTGTTCAGAAGGGTGTAACTCTCCGTATGCCTTCAACAAGCCTCGTTGCTAAAACAGATGATGCAACAAGTGTTTCTTGCGACTATGAGTCAAATGTAGACATGAAGATTGTTCAGAAGCCAGAGTGGGCAGATGTTACTATCGCTGATGGTAAGCTGAAAGTTGACTTCAAGGCTAACAACACTGGTACTTTCCGTAGAGATGTTGTTGTTATGCGTTCAGAAAACTTTGTTGATTCTATCTATGTATGTCAGTACGATTTTGAGACAGATATCAAGGGTAAGTATAAGCTCACATACTATCGTGACACCACTTATACCACTACTCGTACACTTACTGCAACAGTTAAGGATAGCACCATCACACTTTCTGGTATGAACCTTAATTTGCCTTACACCTTTGATGAGCAGACAATGTCGTTTGTTCTCGAAACAGGTTCGTATGCTGGTAAGTCTGGTTCTGACTATATCTTCACATTGTTGTTGGATGCAAAGAAAGAGTATAATTGCAACTCAATGTCTGGTCAGCTTTCGCATGATGCCGATGGCAATGTTGTAGTACCATTTAGAAGCGTTTATGGTGGTATGGAATTCTCAACCATAGGTCTTGTTAAGCTCACTGACAACACCTTTGATGTTACCAAGTTCAATGGTTACTATCAGATTCTCTATAGACCAATACTTACACGTGTTGTGACTAAATAAACAGTGTTTAGGTTTCCGCTTGGGCTATTTTAGCTCAAGCGGAAACTACCTTTTTTAATAATATATTAACTATATAACAAACACATGATGAAAAAATTACTTATTGGATTGTTCGCAGTTTTGTGTGCAGGTGGTGCCAGCGCACAGCAGCTCGACGTCAATGGTCAGGTTAATAATGTTACTCCTAAGGTAGTAGCGAAATCTGGCGTGTTGGCAAATGTGTTGGGTCTTGATGCAAAGACACAGCAGACTAATAATGTAGATAGCAAGTTAAAAACACATCACATTTGGGCTAATGCAAGCCAGATGCAGCAGGTTTGTCAGAATATGCCAAAGTTGTCTGCTAATGCTAAGGTAGCTAAAGCTGAAAAGGCTGCAGCAGAGGAAGGACTTACTTGGTTCTCTTATATTACATCTAATGATGTTGGTGCTGTTGGCTTCGATAACTTGGCAAAAGGTCTTCGCGCTGATTTTCTCGCAGGACAGAACAAATATAATGTGGCTATCATGGTGCCAGGCAACTATGCAAAGGCAAAGATTGATTCTGTTGACCTATTTATTTTGAGTGGTTGCCAGTATGATAACCTCACCGTATGGGTTGCTCCTGTAAAATATGTAGAACAGGACGGTAAAAATTATCTTTCTTTTCCTAAGTCGGCAGCAGAAGCAGACGTAAAGTATGTTATTCCTGCAGCAGACGTAGAAGCTTTATTGAAAAAGCTTCCAGCTAATAATGTAGGCCCTTTATCTATAAAGCTCCCTACTACTTTTTCTATCCCTGCAGAAGGAGCTTTTGTAGGTTATTCCTTCGATGGTAAGAGTTCTGATGCCCCTGTGGTTTTGGCAGGTGCATCTACTGCTGCTGAAGGATTCTTCTTCCAGTATGATTATGAGGGCGAACGCAACTTTGAATCTTTGGGTTCAGTTATAGGTATGAGTCTTGCTATGCAGGTTGGTATGGATGTTTCAGAATGTGAGGCTAACAATGCTACTGTTAGTGCAAACCCTGAGTTGACAACTCTTGTTAATACAAAACAGGAATATCCATTCTATATAACTAACAATAGTGCTAAGCCTATCACTCAAATAACATATTCTATTTCTGTTGATGGCGGCAAGGGAGCAGAAAAGAGCTTGGATTTGAGTTCTCCTATCGAATCTATGGAAACAGCTTCTCTTCCATTTACAACAGCTTTCGAAGATGAGGGTGTACACTCTGTTGAACTTAATGTTTCAAAGGTTAATGGTAATACCAACATCAACAAGCAATCTTCAGCAGCGTATTCTATTATCGCTCTTGAAAAGAGTGCCGACCGTGTTTCTGTAGTAGAGGAGCAGACCGGTACTTGGTGCCCTTGGTGTCCACGTGGTCATGTAGCTCTCGACCTTCTTAACAAGCAACTTGGTGATAAGGTTGTTACTCTCGCAGGTCACTTCACTCAGGGTGCATCAAGTGTAGATCCAATGAATATCTATCAGTTGGATGAAAATTCTACTCAGGCAGAAGCTTTAGCTGATTATGGTTTTGTTGCAATGCAGCTTTCATCAATGCTTGGTGGCGGTGGTTTCCCTGGCGCTATGTTCGATCGTATGGTTGCTGCTGACCCATATGTTGGAGCTAATACTACTAAGGGTAAGAATGGTACTTATGAGTATGGAGCTACCGACCTTGTAAATCTCCTTAAAGAAGGAAATCCTTCTGAGGCTGATTTCTCTATGACAGCTTCATGGGCTGACGACAAGAATACCGATATTAAGGTTGACCTCACTACTACATTCAACTACGATCGTTTTGGTTCATTCCCTTATGGTGTAGCTTTCGTACTCTCAGAGAATGGTATGACTGGTAAGGGTGCTACTTGGAAGCAGCTTAACTCTTACAGCAAACTTGCTGGCGTAAATGGTGCAAGCGATTTCAACAATCCTGATATGGCTGCATGGTTCAAGGCTGGTTCTTATGTTTCAACAACCTACGACAATGTTGTAGTTCAGGCTTGGAATCCACTCGGCAATGCTGCTATTGTTGATAAGAAGGTAACTGATATCGTAAAGGGCGACGCTATTCCTTTCAGCACAACCCTTAAAGTTAACTCTGATCTTCTCCAGAATTATAACAACCTCACACTCTCTGCATTGCTCGTTAACCTTAATAGCCTTGCTGTAGTAAATGCTGCAAAGGTTGTTCTTGGTAACTGTGCTGCTGGTATCGAGGATGTAAACTCAGAGGTTAACAACAATGTTGTTTCTCGCTACAATGTTAATGGTATGCGCATCAATGGTGCACAGAAGGGCTTGAACATTGTTAAGCTCGCTAATGGCAAGGTAGTGAAAATGGCTGTTAAGTAATTAGACAGATAGATATTTTTCTATAACAAACAATAAAAAAAGAAGCGTCAAGCAAATCTCTGCTTGGCGCTTCTTTATTTTGTATATTGTAGTAGGCTAAATTAGGCATACGTAATACTTGCCCAAGTATCACGTGATACTTGGCGAAGTATTACGTGATACTTTGCAAAGTATCACGTGATACTTTTTTAAGTATTATTTGGTGTCTTTTCCTGATACTACGAAGTCGTATATTTCGAATGCCCTTTCTATTTCGCTCAGACATATATATTCGTCGGCAGAATGAGAACGGCATGAGCTTCCAGGACCAAGCTTTAGCGATTGCCATGGCATGAGAGCTTGGTCGCTAAGGGTAGGAGAGCCGAATGGTTGCAAGCCTAACGATTTGCAACGCTTCACCAATGGGTGGTCTTCGGCGATATGCGATGAGTGAAGACGGAAGGAGTGTGCCTTGACTTCTGATGATAGATGCAGGCTAATGATATCGAAAACTTCGTGGTTGGTGTACATCTCGTTGGTGCGCACATCTACAAGCATGGTGCAAGTGTCGGGAACGACATTGTGCTGTGTGCCAGCGTTTATCACCGTTACCGTCATTTTTGTTGGACCAAGCAAAGGGCTAACTTTCTCAAACTTATAGTCGCGAAGCCATAGCAAGTCGTCCATAGCCTTGTATATGGCATTAACGCCCTCGTTGCGAGCGGCATGTCCGCTTTTGCCGTGAGCTATCACGTCAAGCACCATCAATCCTCTTTCAGCTATTGCTGGCTGCATGTCGGTTGGTTCTCCAACTATGGCAACATCCACCTTTGGCAACACTGGTATTGCCAGCGATATTCCATCCTTTCCACTCACTTCCTCTTCGGCAGAAGCAAGGTAAATCAGGTTATACTCTCGTGGCTCCAATATCTTTTTGCGGAATATCTGGAGCAAAGTTGTCAGACCTCCGCCACAGTCGTTGCTTCCCAAACCATATAGCTTGTCGCCCTCTATGGCTGGTGAGTATGGGTCGCGAGTCCATGATGCCACAGGTTTCACGGTGTCGATATGGGCGTTGAGCAATAGAGTGGGGCGAGCATCATCGTATTCCGGGTCTATTGTCCACACATTATTCTTCAGTCTATGCACTTCCAGTCCATAGCCTCTGATAGTTTCCTCCATTATGTCGGCAGCCTTGTCTTCGCTTCTGCTTGTAGAAGGAGTGCTGATTAGCAATTTTAGCAACCTTACAGCCTCGTCGGTATATTCTTTGTTGGTCATAGTGTTGTATGTGTTGTTTACATCATTTCAGTTTATATTAATTCATATTGCAAAAATAATTAAAAAACGCCAAGTTCACAACCTTGTGGACCACAAAGTTGTGAACTTTTAATAATAGCTCCATTTGTGCGTCTAAATATGCTTGCATAAAATCGAATATATAACAATTTTTTGATTTTGTTTTGTTATTCCACTCGTTTCTATTAACTTTGCAAATAATAAAAATTTATCATTATGCAGACAATTACGCATCTTTCGGTTCTTGTACACGAACAAGCCAAGAAGTATGGCAATCGCAGTGTCTTTACTTTCCAGTCGTTTGGCAGTAAGCAGTGGAAGCAGGTTTCGTGGAACCAATTCTCACTCAGAGTAAAGCAGGTTTCTAACGCTCTGCTCAATCTCAATGTGAAACCACAAGAGAATATTGCGGTATTTGCACAAAACTGCATACAATATTTATATACAGACTTTGGTGCATATGGTATTCGTGCTGTCAGCATTCCTTTTTATGCTACAAGTAGCGAAACCCAGATTCAATATATGATAAACGATGCCCTGGTTAGAGTGTTGTTTGTCGGTGAACAGGAACAATACGACAAGGCTTTACGGGTGTTTACTCTCTGCCCTTCGCTCGAACGAATTATTATATTCGACGAAAGTGTGCGTATTAGTGCCAACGATCCTAACTCTATGTATTATTCCGACTTCTTAAAACTCGGTGAGGGATTGCCTCGCCAAACGGAGGTGGAAAACCTGTATAAGCAGGCCAATATGGATGATTTGTGTAATATCCTTTATACCAGCGGTACCACAGGTGATTCTAAGGGTGTGATGTTGACTTATGGTCAGTATAATGCTGCTCTTGAGGCTAATGGCGCATGTGTGCCTATCAGAGAATGCGACCGCTCTATAAGCTTCTTGCCTATTACACATATCTTTGAGCGCGGATGGTGTTATTTGTGTCTGTCGGTAGGTGCACATGTTATTATTAACACCAATCCAAAGGAAATTCAGCAGTCTATGCGCGAGACACATCCTACCTGTATGTCGTCGGTGCCAAGATTCTGGGAGAAGGTTTATCAGGCTGTTAAGGATAAGATTGATCGCTCAGGAGCTGTAAAGCAGAAGTTGTTTGCTTACGCTCTTTCTGTAGGTAAGAAATATAATATCGACTATCTGAGCCATGCCAAGCGTCCGCCATTGACATTGGCTTTGGAATATAAGATGATGGATAAGGCTGTGTTGAGCCTTGTGCGCAAAACTATGGGATTGGAAAATCCAAATATCTTCCCTACAGCAGGTGCTTATGTATCACCGGAAGTTGAAGAATTTATCCATTCCATCGGACTTAACATGGTGGTTGGCTATGGACTTACAGAGAGTCTCGCAACCGTTACCTGCGACCATACATCAGAGGGCTATACCATCGGCTCTGTAGGTCGTCCTATCAACAGTATAGAATTGAAGATTGGCGAGAACGACGAGGTATTGCTCAAGGGTCCTACCATCACTCCTGGATATTATAAGCGTGACGCCATTACCGCAGCTTCGTTTACCGAAGACGGATTCTTCAAGACTGGCGACGCTGGATATATTAAGAATGGTGAGCTATTCTTGAAAGAGAGAATCAAAGACTTGTTTAAGACAAGCAATGGTAAATATATCGCTCCTCAGCAGATTGAGGCTTTGCTGTTGGTAGACAAGTTTGTGGAGCAGGTGGCTGTTATTGCCGACCAGCGCAAGTTTGTTTCTGCATTGATAGTGCCTTCGTATTTGCAGATAGAGGATTGGGCACGCAACAATGGTGTGAAGTTTGATTCGCATGAAGACTTATGCGAGAATCCTAAGGTAAGGGCTATGATGAAGGAACGTATAGACACCTTGCAACAGACACTTTCACACTATGAGCAGATTAAGAGATTCACTCTGCTGCCAAAGCCTTTCACTATGGAGAATGGCGAACTAACAAACACATTGAAGCTCCGTCGACCTCAGGTGAGCAAGAACTATAAGGAGCTGATAGACAAAATGTACGAGGAGTAAAAATAGAAATGATAACATCCGACCAACTAAAAGATGTAGTCGACAGAGTAGATGCACTATATAAATACTTGAATATCGACCAAAAGAAGGTGGAGTTCGAGGAAGAGCAACTACGCACACAGGCTCCTGACTTCTGGGAAGACGTGGAGCGTGCGCAGGAGCAGATGAAAAAGGTGAAGAGCATCGAAAAATGGATTGTCGGCTATAATAATGTGAAGCAAAATGCCGACGAACTACAGTTGGCTTTCGACTTCTACAAGGAGGAACTCGTGACAGAGCAGGAGGTTGACGACGATTATAAAAAGACGATAAAAGCCATCGAAGACCTGGAATTGATGAACATGCTCCGTCAGGAGGAAGACCCTATGGACTGTGTGCTGAAAATCAACTCTGGAGCTGGTGGTACCGAGAGTCAAGACTGGGCGCAAATGCTTATGCGTATGTATATGCGCTGGGCTGAGGCTCATGGATATAAGGTCACAATCTCGAACCTTCAAGAGGGTGACGAAGCAGGTATCAAGAGCGTTACCATGGAGATAGAAGGTGGTGAATATGCCTATGGATTCTTAAAGAGCGAGAATGGTGTGCATCGTTTGGTGCGTGTTTCTCCTTTCAACGCTCAGGGTAAGCGAATGACAAGCTTTGCTTCGGTATTCGTGTCGCCTTTGGTAGATGAAACCATCGAGGTGTATGTAGACCCTGCAAGAGTATCGTGGGATACTTTCCGCTCGAGTGGTGCAGGTGGTCAGAATGTTAATAAGGTGGAGTCGGGTGTGCGTCTTCGTTATCAATATCAAGATCCAGATACTGGCGAGGAAGAAGAAATCCTTATCGAAAACACCGAAACTCGCGACCAGCCAAAGAACCGTGCCAAGGCTATGCTCTTGCTGAAGAGTCAACTCTATGACCGAGCTATGCAGAAAAGATTGGCAGAGAAGGCTAAGATAGAAGCGGGTAAAAAGAAGATAGAATGGGGTAGCCAGATACGCAGTTATGTCTTCGACGACCGTCGTGTGAAAGATCATCGCACAAATTATCAGACCTCGGATGTGGATGGTGTGATGAATGGCGATATCGATCCTTTCATCAAGGCTTATCTTATGGAATTTCCAAGTGAGGAATAGAGAAGCCTCACCCCCAGCCCCTCTCCAAAAGAGAGGGGAGTAATTAGACCTTTGGGGGAAATGCGAATTTGGATATTTTGCAGATAATCTGATAAACAGATATATAATACAATAACTAACCTAAGCCATAAACTCCGATGTGATTATTCACGTACTCTCTTTTAGACGAGAGAGGTTGGAGCGAGGCTGATAATCTTATTTGTTATGAGCCAAAAAAACAAGATTCGTCACGCTAAGCGTGAAGCACAACAGGAAGAACAAGGAAAGAAAGTCGTTAAATGGGTGTTCGGCGTATTGGTAGCGTTGGCTCTCGTTTACATGGTTTATTCAATATTCATGTTACAATAATGAGTGGAATAGAAATAGAAAGAAAATTCCTTGTTAAGAAAGGCGGTGCTTACAAGAGTGCCGCCTTTTCAAGTAGTCATATCGTGCAGGGATATATTCCTTGCGATGCCGCAACTGTCCGCATTCGTATTCGCGATGAAAAGGCTTACCTAACAATAAAGGGTAAGTCGAAGGATGGTATCGGCAGATATGAATTTGAAAAGGAAATAGAAATGGAGGAGGCACGCAACCTCATGAACCTATGTTCGGGTGGCGTGATAGACAAGCGTCGCTACTTGGTTAAGAGTGGTAACCATGTGTTTGAAGTCGATGAGTTCTATGGCGACAATGAAGGTCTTGTTATGGCAGAAGTAGAGCTTGGGGCAGTAGACGAACCTTATGAAAAGCCCGATTTCATCGGCCCTGAGGTTACTGGCGACAAGCGCTTCTATAATAAGCACATGCTTAAATATCCTTTCTCGCTTTGGCGCGAAGATATACCACAAGACTACCGATAGCTGTTCCTATCATCACACCGATGCTGTTGGCAATCCAGTCTATCCAATCACCGCTGCGATTGCCACCAGTGCAATATGCTTGTGCCAATTCTATTAAGCCACCCATAATAATAGGTAATAACACTCCTCCTATAGCCAAACGCTTGATGTTTGGTTTGATATGGCGGTTGGCATATTCTGCAAATATCACAGAGCATAGCGAACCATACATCACAAAGTGTGTCCATTTATCTATCATGGGCACATCGTCGAGTGGTGTTTCAGGAATAGGAATGAGACAAATTGTCCATATTGCTACTACGAGAAACAGCGAGATGGGGTATTTCTTGATATATTCTTTCATTTGATTATGATATTTATGCAAAGGTACGCAGTTTTATTCATATCTATTAGTAAAATACTCTGAAATGTTATTTTTATAGAGATATTTTTTATAC
>ERZ1034998.2366-NODE-2366-length-10423-cov-3.339892_pt1 | contig 10423 bp, 9 predicted proteins | sample MGYA00520621_ERZ1034998 | MGnify/ENA primary metagenome ERZ1034998 (study PRJEB33766, sample SAMN09781748) | gut metagenome | biome: gut microbiome | host: Homo sapiens | place: Madagascar | study: EMG produced TPA metagenomics assembly of the PRJNA485056 data...
CGCCGCTCGGGTCGCCAGGTTGGCGACCCCTACGTCGCTCATTCTATTGACAATGTGTTCATATATTTTTAACTCGTTCAATCGTCCTGCCGGGCAAGCAGAAATTGCCGCTTGCGACTCTTTTTTCCGTATGCTATACTGAAACCATACAAATGTAGCGTCCGGCTGGGCGCTTCCGGAGGTGTTATCTATCAAAACATTTTTTGAATCCGTGCGAAAACCGCAGCGGAATATTCCCCTGAGCGGACTGATTTCCACAACGGTGGGCATCATTCTCCTGGGCTTTCTCCTGGGTGTTGTGCAGAAATGGTTGGATGGTACGGCTTCCAATCATTTCCCTGAAATTTTGCAGCAGCTGGATTTCACGAATTATTTCGGACGGCTGGCAATCTGGATGCTGCTGGGCACCGTCCTTTCCGTCTACTCCCCCACCCCGCTGTGGGCTGGCATCAATACCCTCTGTTTTTTCCTCAGTATGCTGGCGGGGTACTATCTCTACTGCAATTATGTACTGGGCTTCCTGCCCAGGCGCTATATGCAGATGTGGCTTGTGATTTCCTGTTTTTCCTTTTTAATGGCATATGTGTGCTGGTATGCAAAGGGAAAGGGAATCGTGGCAGTTTTCCTGTCCAGCCTCATCCTCGGCTGCCTGCTGGCACAGGCCGTAAATTTCGGGCGGGGCGGGTTTTACGTCTACCACTTTCTGGAGGTTCTGACCTGGCTCGCCGGTGTAATTCTCCTGCGAAGAAGACCCGGGGAGTTCGCCGCTGAAATGGGGCTGTCCATTGTAATTGCGATTGTGTATCAGCACACCCTGCCTCACTGGGGCTGACCACACCTAAACGCATAAAAGGAAACACATCTTGAAAAAATTTTTTACCACCACGGGAAAGGCGCTGGCTTTCTTTCTGGGCTGGGCGGTGCTGACGGGGCTGATGCCCTTTCCGGATTCCTCCAATGTGGCAATCTGGCGATTCTGGGCAGAGCTGATTCCCCTGCTGTCTGCAGCTGGATTCACCCTGTTGTTCTGGCTGCCGGAGCGGCGAAAGCTCACGCTGCCCCTGTGTACTGCGCCCCTGAAAAGCGCCATAATCGGCTTTGCCGCCGGGGTGCTGTGGCTGGGCATTGCCGCCGGTGTACTGCTCCTGACGGGTACCATGCACATCACCGGTTATCAACAGGTTCCCCTGCTGGGGCTGTGGATTCTTTCTGCATTGCTCAACACCATCATGCAGGAACTGTTAATCCGGGGTATCTCTATCAGCTGATTAAGGCCCAATACAGCACCGCTGCCGCCGCCATTGCCACCACCGCCCTCTTTACCTTTCTGCACGGCGGGGCGCTGGAAGCGGGAATTATCCCCACCCTCAATGTGGTCACCATGAGCCTGCTGATGGTGCTGGTGCTGGAATACACCCAGTGCCTGCTGGCACCCATGCTGATGCACTTTCTCTGGAACTGCATTGGCGGCATTCTTCTGGGCGGTGTCTCGCTGGCAGAGGATTATCCCCAGCTGTGCCGGACGGAATTTACAGGCCGCGTGCTTCTGTCCGGCGGCACTCCCAAAATGGAGGGCAGCATCGTGGTTCTGTTTTTGAACCTGGCGCTGATTGCCGCCTTTGCAGCCCTGATACAAAAACGAAAGCAATAAAAAACACGCAGAGAGGATTTTTCTTCCTTTCTGCGTGTTCTTTTTTGTACAATGAGGGCTTAGACCCCTGCGCCGGTTTTTTGCATCTTCATTTCCTCGGACTGCTCTGCGGTTGCATTGACCTCCTCCGGGGAACGGAAGGTGGGGACAGCCTGCCGCAGCGCCTCCCGCACCGCGTCGTCCCCCTTGGCACAGGCCTTTTCCAGCAGCTTCAGCCGCCGGTCAATTTCCGCCTTGGGAAGCGGGGTATCCTTTTCAATGAAAATCATGCTGTTGTCGGTGGTATCCAGCTTCTCCGTTTTCACCAGCAGTTCTTCGTAAAGCTTCTCACCGGGGCGCAGTCCCGTTTCCACAATTTCAATGTCCTCCGCACCGGACAGCCGAATCATGCTCTCCGCCAGCTCCAGAATTTTCACCGGCTGTCCCATGTCCAGCACAAACAGCTCGCCGTTTCTTGCCATGGAGCCGGATTGCAGCACCAGCTGAGATGCCTCCTGGATGGTCATAAAGTAGCGGATAATCCGCTTATCCGTCAGGGTAATGGGGCCACCCCGGGCAATCTGATGCTTGAACAGCGGAATCACAGACCCGGCAGACCCCAGCACATTGCCAAACCGGGTTGCACTATAAACGGTGCTCCCCCAGGTGCTGGCACTCTGGACAATCATTTCGCACATCCGCTTGGTGGCACCCATGACATTGGTGGGGTTCACCGCCTTGTCGGTGGACACCATCATGAAGCGCTGAACGTGGTACTGTTCGCACAGCTCCACCAGGTTGCGGGTGCCAAACACATTGTTGAACACCGCCTCGGTGCAGTTTTTCTCCATCAGAGGGACGTGCTTGTGGGCTGCCGCATGAATCACAATCTGGGGATGATGCTTTTCAAAAACCCGGCGCAGCGCCTCCCGCTGGGTGACGGAGCAAATTTCAATTTCCAGGTTCAGGGCATTGCCATAGCTGATTTTCAAATCCTGCTGGATGTCATAGGCACCGTTTTCGCAGATGTCCAGCACGATTATTTTGGCGGGGTTCATTTGAGCCAGCTGGCGGCACAGCTCCGAGCCGATGGAGCCGCCGCCGCCGGTAATCATAACCACCTTGTTGCGGTAGTAGGAATTGGTCTTTTCGTCGGAAATACTGACAGGCTTTCGGAACAGCAGCTCCTCAATGTCAAATTCCCGCATCTGACGCTTACCGCCGGCAGACTGCATGGTGGGGAAATCATACACCTTAATTTTATAGCCTGCTCTGGAATAGGTGGCAAACAATTCCCGCTTTTTCTCATCCGCAATGCCGGGGATTGCCATAACAATTTCCTGCACCTCATACTTGCGCAGCTGCTGCATGGAATCTGCCCCTTCTAGCAGCACCGGAATGCTATGGATGGTACGTCCGGCCTTTTCCGGGTCGCAGTCAACAAAGCAGCGGGGGGTGTAGCGGGAGCGGGGATTGCCCAGCAGTTCCTCCGCCAGATTGACACCAATGCGCCCTGCGCCCACAATGGCAATCTTGATTTTCTGATCCCGCTCCGGGTTCTGATACTCCATTTCGTCACCGGCAAACAGGAAAATCAGCCAGCGCAGAAAAGCGCCCATTCTGGAATCCTCCGTGCCGCATTTAAAGGCATAGCGGTAAATCATCCGAATGGACAGCGTGGCCAGCAGGTTCATGCAGGCCAGCGACAAAAGCCGCGCAAAGTTGACACTTGCCAGCTCCGGGACAATGAACGGCACAATCCGCTCCACCAGGAAATCCGCAATAAATCCCACCGCATCCGCCGCAAGCAGACCCATATAGCACTGGATGCCGCCATAGCGCCAAATCTGCTGGTATGTTCCGCATACCAACCTGGACACAAAGATGCACACAAACATAATGCCGCCGTGCAGCACACAGGCCTGCCAGCTCATGGACTGCTCGCCCTCATACACGCCCAACAGGAAAAATTCCAGCACAATTAAAATGAGCATATCGTATATAATCAATGGCAATCGGACTTTGCGCTTTTTCATTTCTTAATTCTCTCCTTATTCCAATACACCATGGAACTGTCTATGTTGTAATTGCCGGGCACAGTCGCACTGACCACCCGGCGGGTTTCTCCGCAATTGCAGGGTTTCAAACAGACCTATTTTACATGAGAGAGCGCATAAAATCAATACGAAAAAAATCCAAAGAACGCAAATCCGTTTTGTTTGTGCAAAAAAGCAGTATGTCCTACGCTTTTTCCCCGTTTCTCCTGCTCTGGACTGCAAAAATCAGCTTTGCCGTCCATTGGGACAGGCGTGGCCGATTCCGACAAACGAGCCACCAAGTCACGCGCTGCCGCAGGGTGTGCGGCAGCGACATCTCCATCATGCGGCGGAACAGCGCGTTGGTGCGAAGAAATTCCGTCCACCTTCCGATTTCCTTGCTGTCCGCCGTCCGAAACAGGTGCAGCACCGCGTTGCAGATTTCCCGCCCATAGGCGCGGAAGAAAACCCGCTCCAGTTCCGCGTCACCGGAAAAATCCCTTTGCAGAAACCGGCACACCGCCGCATAGGCTGCGGCAATGTCCCCCACATATCGGGGTCGAAAGCAGTTCAGAATGCTTCCCGGCGTGATGCGGTAGCGATAGAGCACCCGGTCGGTGCAGACAAGGGAACGGGCGCAGTGGAGCACCCAGGCCGTTTGCAGCAGGTCATCCCCGAAGCTGATTGGGGGGATGGCTTCCTGCGGATGCACCAGGCAGGCGCGGCGCACCGCTTTCAGCCACATGGCGTTCAGTGCCGTGTTTTGCAGCCAACGGGATACATAGTCCCGAAATTGGCTTTTGTCATAATAATGTGTGCCGGGGATTGGAGCTGTCAGTTGTTTTTCCTCCCCCTGGCAGTCAAACCGCTGAAAAAAGAATACCAGCACATCCGCCCGGTGCTCCGTCAAAATGGCATCCAGGGTAGCAAGGGTGTGGGGCAGCCACTGGTCATCCGCATCCAAAAACAGCACATATTCCCCCCGCGCGGCACGGATACCAGCCATCCGGGCGGCCAGCGGGCCGCTGTTCGGCTGGGAAATCAGGCGAAATCTGGAATCCCGCCCCACATATTCCCGGCAGATTGCTTCGCTTTTGTCCGTAGAGCCGTCATTGACCAGGATAACCTCATAATCCCGGACTGCTTGGGCGAAAATCGACCGGATGCAGTCGGATAGATACGGTTCAGCATTGTAAACCGGAATGATAATACTGTATTTCATGCTACTGCATCCCCTCGTATGCCCACCGGATGTGCTCCAAATAGGAAGGAAGCCCAACCGCATTTAGGCGCTGCCCATCGACCGCCGCGGAAAAATCTCCCGACGCAATGGCCTCTGTCCATTGCTCCAGGTCGTTATAGGGCAGAAATACGGCAGCCCCACGGTCTGCCTCCCGGGGCACCCGGTCGGACAGCAGGCACCGGGTTTTGCCCGCTTGGGCTTCCAGGCTCACCAGGGGCAGCCCCTCACGGCTTGACGGCAGCAGCACCAAATCCGCCCAGCCCAAAAGCTGCACCTTATCTGCATTGCGGGGATAAAACAGCACCTGCTCCTCCAACCCATGCTCGGAAATGAACTGCATCATCTGCCGGTAATACCCTTGTCCCCGGCAATAGCCCAAAAAGGCAACAGTGACCGCCTTCCCCCGGCGCTTCAGCTCCTGCACCACTTGCAGGGTGAACAGCTGATTTTTCACCGGGGAAAAATAGCCGATTTGCAGCAAATGGATTCCGGTGTGCGGAATCTTTTCAACGTTCCCGTAAAAAGACAAATCCACCGGGTTCAGGATATTCCAGAATGTTCTATTCAGATACAGTGTTTCTCCCGCCACGCCGGAACAGGCCAGCTTTGCGGTGCAATCTTTTTCAATCTGTTTCCGGTTCCACTGATTATAGGCAGTCAGCAGCGGATTTTTGCGTTTGGTTTGGTAGGTTCCGTGGGCGTGGGCAATCCTCACCGGCACATGATGCCTTGCCGCAATTCGGGCGATCAGCCCGGCTTCAAAGCCGGAATGGCAATGAACAACGTCATAGGCGTTGGCGTGAAAAAGTGCTTTCAGCTTCCGGCGGAGAAGCAGTGGCCGCAGCAGAAACAGCAGCGGATGAACATTGTAGTCCGGCAGCGCCATCCGATACACGGTTCCGCCATAGCCTGCAAATTCCCGGTCAAACGAGCCGGGCTGGGTGGCGCGGCACAGCACATCAAATCGGTATTGTCCGCGCAATCCTCTTACCGTGTGCATCACCACATTGGGGACACCGGAATCATCCAGCGCCCCCTCTATCACCAGCAAAACCCGCTTCATATCCACTCCCCTTTCTCAAAGCTGCGCTTCCAGAACATCGGCAATGGTACTGCTGGCGTACCCCTGTCCATAGGGACTGGCCGCATGAGCCATGGCCTCATAGGCGTTTTTCTCCGTCAGCAAACGGGTAAATGCCCGATAAATTTCCCCTTCCTCTGTGCCCACCAGTTTGAGCGTTCCGGCAGCGATGCCCTCCGGCCGTTCCGTGGTGTTCCGCATCACCAGAACAGGCTTCCCCAGGAAGGGGGCTTCCTCCTGAATGCCGCCGGAATCCGTGAGAATCAGATGGCTTTTGGCCATGAAATTGTGAAAATCCAATACGTCCAGCGGCTCTGTCAGCCGAATGCACGGGTGATTGCTGAGGATTTCACAGGCGATTTGCCGAACGGCGGGATTTTTGTGAATGGGGTACACAATCTTGACCCCCGGCTGCTCCTCCAGCACTTGCCGCACAGCGCGGAACATATTTCTCATCGGTTCCCCCAGGTTTTCCCGACGATGTGCTGTCATCAGCACGAGCCTGCTGTCCGCCGCCCAGTCCAATACCGGATGGGCATAATCCCGGCGGACGGTGTAGCGCAGGGCATCAATGCCCGTGTTGCCCGTCACGAAAACCCGTTCCCTGGGGCAGCCTTCCCGCAGGAGGTTGTCCGCCGCGTATCGGGTCGGCGCAAAGTGCAGCCCCGCGATGGAGGAAACTGTCTGCCGGTTAAATTCCTCGGGAAAAGGGCTGTCCATTTGGTAGGTTCGCAGACCTGCCTCCACGTGCCCCACCGGGATCCGGCAATAAAAGCAGGCCAGCGCCGCCGCAAAGGTGGTAGAGGTGTCCCCCTGCACCAGCACCATGTCCGGCTGCTCCCGTTTCAAAATATCCTCCATCCCCCGCAGTACGTTGACTGTAATATCAAACAGCGTCTGCCGCTCCTTCATGATGGACAAATGATAATCCGGGGCAACGCCGAAGGTACTTAGCACATCGGCCAGCATCTGCTGATGCTGGCCGGTGACACAGACAACGGTTTGAAATGCCGCTCTTTTTTGCAGTTCCCGCACCAGCGGGCACATCTTGATGGCCTCTGGCCGGGTTCCAAATACGAGCATCACTTTTTTCATGCTGCCGCCCTCCTGATTACAGATGGTAAACGCCGGGAAGCTGCACCGCGTTGCAGCAATCCAATATCACCTTACCCCGCAGCCGGTGCTGATTTTCCTGAATCTGCCGATGCTTTACCATGATAACCACCATATCCACCGTGCCCAAAAACTGCATCAGGTCATGATGCTGGCACGGAACCACATCCCGCGCCACAAAGGGGTCATAAACCGGAAAGCAATTCTGCCGCTCCAGCAGCTGCAAAGTCGGCGCATTGCGAATATCGTCCACATTCTCCTTGTAGGTCAAGCCGTAAAGCCCCACCCGATGCAGGTTGCGCAGTCCATTTTCTTCCATAACTGCCCGGATTCTGCCCAGCACATAGTCTGGCATGGCATTGTTTTCCTCCATGGCCGACCCAATCACCTTGGCAAGCGCCGGATAATCCCCCACCAGGAACCAGGGGTCAACGCTGATGCAGTGACCGCCCACACCGGGGCCGGGCTGCAAAATATTCACCCTTGGGTGCATATTGCACAGGCGGATAATTTCGTATACATCCAGCCCGGACGCATGGCAGATTGTCGCCAGCTCATTGGCAAAGGCAATATTTACAGCCCGAAAGGCGTTTTCTGCCACCTTTGTCATTTCGGCGGTGCGAATATCCGTCACTGCAATGTCACCGCGGCAAAAAGAAGCATACAGCCGCTTCACACGCTGGCCGACTTCCGGCTGGTCGGCACCAATGATGCGGTTGTTTTTCCCAAGCTCTGCCAGCATATTGCCCGGAATAATGCGTTCCGGCGCATGAACCAGGAAAATATCCTCCCCCGGCGTGAATCCCGCTGCCTCCGCAATGGGATAAATGCACCGGTGGATGGTTCCCGGGGAAACCGTGGATTCTATGATAATTACAGCGCCCTTGGGGCAAACACACAAAACCTGCCGAACCGCTGCCAGCACAGCCCCGGCATCCATTTTCCTGCTGACCTTTTCATAAGGGGTTGGGACGGAAATCACATAGAAATCCGCGCGCTGATAAGCGGCGGAAAAGGTAATTCCCGCCGCCCGTGCCTGGGAAAACAATTCCTCCAGCCCCTCCTCCCGGAACGTCACCTGACCGGCGTTTAACCGTGCCACCAAGTCCGCATTCCGATCCGTCCCCGCAACGGTCTCTCCATAGGCGGCCATCATCAGGGCAGTGGGGAGGCCAATATAACCCAGTCCGATTACATTTACCATCTTTTTCTCCCCGTCTCCTGCATATACGCTGCCAATCTTTTTTCAAAGGCAGCGGAAATTTTTTGCCTGGAATGGTTCTCAAGAATGCGTTTGCGTGCATCGTCCCTTTTGGCGCAGATTGTTTGGTATTGCTCCAAAAATTCCGAAAATGCCGCCGGCAACCGTTCAATCCGGTCGGGTGATAAAGTCATGCCGAAGCCGCACTCCCGCACCACATCCGCTGCATCTCCCTCAGCCACCAAAAAAACGGGGCACCCCGCCCCCAGCGCCTCATAGGTCTTGGTTGGTATACTGTTTTTCAGATTGGCATTGACCAGCGGAATATAAGACACGGCAGCGTGCCGCAGCACGGTGTAAATTGTCTCCTCGTCCACGCGACCGCAAAAGCGGACATGGCGCAGCTGCTTCTGCGCACAGCAATCCTCCAGGCATCTGCGTGCAACGCCATCCCCAAACAGCAAAATCTGGAACCGGTCGGGATTCAGCGTTTCCGCCAGTGAAATCAAGTGTTCCACTCCCTGTGCCAGCCCCATATTTCCGGTGTATACAATGGTAAAGCGTTCTTCCAGATGATAATCCGCAACGACCTGTGCATTTTCTTTCTGCTGCAAAAAACGCTCGTCCAGCCCGTTTTCCACAAGCCAGACCTTATGCCGCAGTTGGGGCGGCAGCTTTTCCCGCAGCGCCACCAATTTCCGGGGTGAAACCGTGGTAATAACGTCCGCATGGCGATACAGGAACGCGGTGATACGCTCAAAAAATCTGCAATACGCGCTTCCTTTGGAAAACGCGCCGATTTCCAGCGCCACGTCCGGCCAAATGTCGCGGACATCGTAAACAAAAACCGCTCGCTTCCATTTTGCAATCAACCAGCCAAAGATACCGGCCAGCACAGGCGGTGAGGAAGACAGAACCACGTCAAATGCGCCCAAGCCAAAGCTTTTCAGAAAAGAGGTCACCCCGAAGCTCAACTGATTGAGCATCCGCATGACAGTGCTTTTCCTTGCCAATGGAATCAGCGGGCAATAGGTTGCCTCCGGCGCAGGCTGCAAGCCATCGCCCAAACTATGCGCACCGGTCAACACCTGCACTTCATGCCCCTTTTGGCGGAACAGCTGAGAAAACACACTCATCCGAATGGCAATGGGCACATGACGCGGATCATATTCGTCGCAATGAAGCAGTATTTTCATTGCTTTCCTCCCCCGCGCCGCTGATCGGTTATCCCCGCCCTGCGGCAATAGAGATTGAAGCCGCTGCCATATTCACTGATGCCATTGACAATACTTCCAACAATATCGACACCGGAACTGCGAAGGATTCCAATGCAGCTTTGAATCACATCCGCCCAGACCAGGTCATGGCGAATGACAAAGACTGCACTGTCCGCCATCTGGCCGATTTGCAGGGTGTCCGCGTTCTGTCCAACGGAAGCAGTATCAAGAAGCACATAATCATAGTTCCTTTTCAAAGCACCAATCATTTCTCTCAGATGCTTGTCTATCAAAAGCGCTCCATTCTCCGGCAGAGTCGGAATGAAATCCAGATTGGATGTCACGGAACACACAGCTTCCTGAAGGGGAATTTCTCCCTGATAGGCCGCGTTAAAGGAATGCTTGTATTCCGCCTGATGAGAAAATTCTTTGCTGAGGCCGGGATTTTCCATGTTCAGGTCAATCAGCAGCACCCGCTTGCCCAAATTTGCAAGCCGTGCCCCCAGGCTTGCCGTTATCTTTGTCTTTCCCTCATCCGGCATGGCAGAGGTGATAAGCAAAACCGCCTGCATCCCTTGAAACGCATTGATGAGCCTGTAGGCAGCACCGTTAATGCTGTTTTGATAAAGCCTTTTGGTAACCATAGAATCCAGCGGAACCTCTGCCAGCGTTTCCAGCCCGAACAACCGTGAAGCACCGGACGGATTGACTAAGGTTGGATGGACACAAAGACGCGACAGAACAAACACAAAACCGGCAGCAACCGCAAAAATCACACCGACAGCCGGATACTCCAAATCCCATTGCCGTTCCACGGGAGCTGCTTTTGGCTCATTGACCACGGAAATGCTGCCAAGCCCCAGGACTCTTACCAAAATATCCGGCACCGCGTCCATAAACGC
>ERZ1034998.2369-NODE-2369-length-10417-cov-6.947887_pt1 | contig 10417 bp, 8 predicted proteins | sample MGYA00520621_ERZ1034998 | MGnify/ENA primary metagenome ERZ1034998 (study PRJEB33766, sample SAMN09781748) | gut metagenome | biome: gut microbiome | host: Homo sapiens | place: Madagascar | study: EMG produced TPA metagenomics assembly of the PRJNA485056 data...
TCGTTCGGTAGTAATGATAAAAATACAATAGTTGTAAATAGCGGAGAGGAAGAATCGTTCGTAGCTCCTACAGTTTCTGTAAAGGCAGGGGAATCTTCTCTTGTTAATCCTGTTATTACATACAAATCAGAGAATTCTGCTGTTGCCGATGTTGCTTCAGATGGAACAATCACATTCGGCTCTGAATATGGTACAACAAAAATAACAGCAAATTATGCAGGTGATGATACTTATGCTGCATCAACAAGTTACTATATTATAAACTATAAGAAGGCATTAGATGCTTCTGTTATTTTCTACGAGTCTTACGATCAGAATGATGGTACAGGTGGTAATGATGGTAAATGGAAAGACAATATTGCAACAAATGTTTTAAAATCAGACAACTTAGATTGGACTTGGATAAAAGGAACTGGTGCAAGTAAGTGTGCTAAATTTGGACAAGGTTCAAAAAAGGGCGTAGCAACAACTCCTTCTATTGATTTGAGTGCAGGTGATGCTGTTTTAGCATTTAAAGCAGGTGCATGGAATGGTACTAATGAGAAAACAAGTATTATTGTATCTGTGGATAATGGTAAGTTGGCTTATAATGGTAAAGTTGCTTCAAAACAAACAATAACTTTGAAAAAAGGTGAGTTCTCGGATTATTCAATGACAATATCAGGAGGTACTTCTTCTACAAAGATAACATTTACTGCGATAGAAGATAATAATAATCGCTTTTTCTTAGATGAAGTGATGGTTTCTAAAGTTGCAGCTGCCGAGCCTACCTACACCGCACAGACATTGACATTCATTGCTAAGGATCGTGCTGATTACTATGCTACATTCAGTAGCGATAAGGTTACATTTATCACTTCAAAACATGTAATACCTTATGTAGTTACTGTTGCCAATGGTAAAGTAGATATGAAGAGCGATATGTTTAAATCTGAGAAAACTACAATAGGAAGTGCAGAAGTAGATGGTTACTATATCCCTGCTAATACAGGTATCTTGCTCTATTCTGATGCAGAGAATGTAGATTACTATACCGTAGAAAACTATACCGTAGATGCTCTTGCAGAGGGTGCAAACATGCTTATGCCAGCACCTGTAGCAGGTGGTGAATTCACCGCAGAGACAGATAAGGTATACTACAAGTTGGCTTACAACGATTATAAAGCTCAGACAGGCTTAGGCTTCTATTGGGGTGCTGACAATGGTGGCGCATTCTCTGTAAAGGCTGGCACAGCTTATTTGGCAGTACCTGCTGGTGAGACTACAGCTAAGGGCTTCGCATTTAATGGTGAGGCTACAGGCATCGAGGGCGTGAATGCTAATGTAGAGAATGCTAAGGCTATCTACAACCTCAATGGTCAGCGCGTAGCTTCTATGGCTAAGCCAGGCTTGTATATCGTGAATGGTAAGAAAGTGGTAAGAAAATAAACTTTAAAGGCAAAGATATTATGAAGAAAACATATATGACACCAGCCATCTCTGTAATGGCTATGGAAACAGCTGCTATCCTCGCCGGTAGCGTTAAAACGACAGTAACCGGCGCTCGCCCTGAAAGCGACGCAACAGCAAGCGAAGAGGATCGAATTAATAACCAGTTCTCAAAGGAGCATACTTTTGATGTTTGGGAAGACTAATCGTAATAGCGATTAATTATAGTATATACAGAGAGTGCATGCCAAAGCGGTATGCACTCTTTTTTTGTAGAGAAGGAGCCTCACCCCCGCCCCCTCTCCAAAAGAGAGGGGAGTAGTATGCCTTAAAGGTATAGAAAGTATGGGTGATAGAAAACGAGGGAAATATGTCTCAAAAATGCGGATAGTCTCGATGCCCAATGAAGCTATATTCATTTTTTTAGGGCTATTTGTAGTTTTCTTCAATGACTCTCATTATTTTCTTAATCCAATAATCATCGATATCTACCTTTTCAGCATACGCCTTGAAATTCATTACCACTTCTGTCACTTCATCTATGCCTTACCCTTTCTTTCTTTTCGTTCATCTTCTTAATTTGGTTGGGCAACATAGGTAGTGGGGGCAACAGCTTCTCTACTTCTTGCAAGAAACTGATGCTCCTTAATAATGAAAGGATTGTGCCAAAACCGATGTTTCTTGCCTCACCTTTCTCGAACTGGCTGATGGTGAATATGCTCACACCAGCTTTTGCTGCCACCTCCTTTTGAGTGAGATTGCTGAACAAACGATATTCTTTGAATCGTGCTCCCAATTCTGATATTATCTCAGAGTTAGATTTTGCTTCTATACCATATTCTGTTATCATGCAGCAAATATAGTTATTTCTGTATTTATCTCCAAATATGAGGATAAATATTTAAATATCTTTAGTTATATGTGTTCCTTAAAAGGTATAGGTGTTAGTCGCTGAGCACTACGGCACCCTCTTGCTTCATTCCATCCATGAGGATGCGGAATGGGCGAGGGAAGCGGACGTGGCGCACATAGTCGGTTTCTTCTACGGCAGGCATAGCGTCGAGGATATCCTTGCGGAAGATACCATCGTTGGTGTTGCTGTCGATAGTGAAATAGCCTACACCAAACGATGTGAGGTTTTGGAAGAAGTGAGTGCCCTGACTTGGGTCTACACGATAGTTCTTCAATGCCACCTCCGCTATAACCCTTGCTGCAGAGATATGAGGCCATTTAACAGGTATGCCAAGCCATGAGTCGCTTGAACCCCAACGACCAGGACCCACAAGTACATAGCCACGGTCTTCGGCAAGGAACTTACGGTTGATGCGCTCTATGTCGTCGGCAATGCGATAGTTGTTGGCAGCCGTGAAGTTGTCGTCGTATTTCACATAGACAACATCCACCACATCCTCTACCACACCATGACCAAGCGACTTATGCGAACGCAGCAGGCACTTGTCGTCGGCTATGGCAGCCACATCCTCGTCGAGCATCTGCTTAGAGTCTACGATAGGGCGAATCTGCAAGAGGTAGAAGTCGGCAGTGCGGTCATCGTTGATGTTGCATGCAAACTCTATCTCCACAGGACGGCGCATGGCCTCGGCACCATATTTCATCGACATCTGCAAGAGTCGAGGCAACGGAATGATGTCTTGCTGCAGCACACCACAAAACGAGATGATCTTTCTGCCACCCTCGTAGATACCGTCACGTATCACCTGGTCGTAAGGGTCGAAAGTAGAAGCAATATACGTCAGCGAGTGGTCGGCATCAGCCTCCTTCACCTTTAGCTGCTTGATGTTGAAACCATCGTCCACCTTGAAGTCGTCGCCCACACGCTCCATGTCCAAGGCATAGAATTTAGTCTGCGTCTCCCTCAGAGCAGTCTCCATTTCCGAAGTCTGCAACACCTGGTCGGGATGATATGGCGACACACGCAGCGTCTGTCCACCATCAACGATATATTTTCCTAAACCCAGAGCCAGCGAAGCTATGCCCTCTTCCGCCTTCTCGTTGCCGATAGGGTAGTAGTTGATGGAGCGCAACACACCACTCATATTAGGATAATAGTGGTCGCCATACGTTTTGCCCACCACCGACTGCAGTATCACCGCCATCTTCTCTTGGTCGATGACATTGCTGGTGGCAGTCATATACGCCTTAGAGTCGCGATAGTAGACCGACGCATACACACTCTTGATGGCAGCAGCCAACATGTGGAGCATCTGGTATTTGTCAGATAGCCAAGGTATCATATATGTAGAATAGATACCGGCAAACGGCTGATAGTGAGCATCCTCAAGGAGCGAACTTGAGCGCACAGCAATAGGACTGCCCGTGGCTTCGAAGAATGTGAAGAAGTCGTCGATGAGCGAATCAGGCAACTGCGCCTTCAGGAACGCCTGCAATATCTCGTCGTCAGAAGCATCGCTGAGTGCTATCTGGTACAGGTTGTTTTGCTCCATAAACTGGTCGAAGATGTCGGTACACAGCACCACAGTCTTTGGTATCTGCACCGTCACACCCGGCAGCTGCGAGAACTCAGGCTGTCGCTTTATCACATTGTCGAGGAAAGCCAAACCTCTGCCCTTGCCTCCAAGAGAGCCTTCACCGATACGCGCAAAGTGAGCATACTTGTCGAATTTGCAACGGTCGAAGACAGCCACCACGCCGATATTCTTCATGTGGCGATATTGCACTATGGCATCGAAGATGATTTGGCGGTGAGCATCCACATCCTGCAGCTTGTGCCATGTCACCTGCTTAAGGAATGCCGACACAGGGAAGATGGCACGCGCCGTGAGCCAACGACTCATGTGGTTGCGCGATATGTGGTAGAGCATAGAGTCGCGCGGAATCTTGAAGATGTTGTCTTGCAACTCCTTGAGCGAATGTATGCGCACCAGCTCTTCGTGAGTATTAGGGTCGCGGAATATGAAGTCGCCAAAGCCCATGTGCTCCTCCATGATGCGGCGAAGGTCGATGCTCATCTTCTTGCTGTTCTTATCAACAAAGCGGAAACCCTCAGCCTCTGCACGCTGACGATTCTCAGAGTCAGAACTCTCCATGATGAGCGGCACATATTCGTCTTCGGCACGAATAGCCCTCAAGAGCTTTAAGCCAGCCTCAGGATCCTTCTTGCCATTAACAGGGAATTGCGCATCGCTGATTACACCCAGCGTGTTGTCCTTATACTTCTCGTAGAGCGCCAACGCCTCCTCGTAGTTGCGCGCCAACACCACCTTAGGCCTACCACGCATACGCATGGTGGCAGAATGTCGGTTTAGCGCCTCGGTAGAGAATCGCTTGCTTTGCACAAGAATGTAGCTATATAAATTAGGTAGGATAGAACTATAGAAGCGCACCGAATCTTCCACCAGCAATATCATCTGCACACCCGCCTCCTCGATGTCGTGTTCAATGTTCATCTTGTCCTCGATGAGCTTGATGATAGAAAGGATGAGGTTGGTGTTGCCAAGCCAGCAGAACACGTAGTCGAACATCGACAAGTCTTCGTTTTGCATACGGCGAGTGATGCCGTGAGAGAAAGGAGTGAGCACAATACAATGGATGTCGGGAAATTTACCCTTTATGGCACGAGCCACCGTGAAGGCATCGTTGTCGGCATTGCCCGGCATACATAATACAAGGTCTACGTTGGTAGTCTGTAGCACTTTCTCAGCCTCCTCGATGGTAGAAACCTGAGTAAACGTAGGCGGATATCGCAAGCCAAGCTCCATATACTCGTTGTATATCTTCTCCTCCACACGACCATCGTCTTCGAGCATGAAGGCATCATAGGGATTGGCAACGATAAGCACATTATACACACGACGCATCATCAAGTTGACGAACGTCACATCTTTAAGATAGAATTTGTTCCACTCCTGTGGTATCTTTGATTCCATGGTTGTTATGTGTTTGTTGTTAGGTTTTTATGGCTATAAAGTTACTACTTTTTGCGATAACAACAAAAAGAAAGTAAAAAAGAATAAAATTTTTGAGTTTTATTTGGTTGTTAGGGTGGAATTCTCTATATTTGCCGTATCAATATAACATAATGATACTACAACCTAAAAATCCTTTTAGCTATGGAAGTTGAAAAAATAATGCAAGAGCTGATGCGCAAGCATTCAGGCGAGCCTGAGTACCTTCAGGCTGTGAAAGAAGTGCTAACCTCTATCCAGGATGTTTACAACCAACACCCAGAATTTGAGAAGGCAAAACTCATTGAGCGACTGGTAGAGCCAGAGCGTGTGATACAGTTCCGCGTGCCATGGGTTGACGACAATGGCGAGGTACATGTTAACACCGGTTATCGCGTACAGTTCAATAGCGCTATAGGTCCTTACAAGGGCGGTTTGCGCTTCCATGCATCTGTAAACTTAAGCATCATGAAGTTCCTCGGCTTTGAGCAGACCTTTAAGAATGCTCTCACCACATTGCCGATGGGCGGTGCCAAGGGAGGTTCCGACTTCTCTATCCGCGGACGTAGCGATGCTGAAGTTATGCGCTTCTGCCAGGCATTCATGCAGGAGCTTTATCATAATATAGGTCCTAACGAGGATGTGCCAGCAGGCGACATCGGCGTAGGAGCACGCGAGATAGGTTATCTATTCGGTACTTACAAGAAGCTCACCCACCAGTGGGAAGGCGTTATGACAGGTAAGGGACTCGAGTGGGGTGGCTCTCGCATTCGTCCTGAGGCTACTGGCTATGGTGCCCTCTACTTTGTAAATCAGATGTTGCAGACACGCGATATCGATATCATGGGCAAGACAGTTGCAATAAGCGGCTTCGGAAATGTGGCTTGGGGTGCAGCTCAAAAGGCTACCGAGCTTGGTGCTAAGGTTATCACCATCAGCGGACCAGACGGATACATCTACGATCCTGCAGGTCTCGATGATAAGAAGATTGCTTATATGCTCGAGCTTCGTGCTTCAGGCAACGATATCTGCCAGCCTTATGCTGACGAGTTCCCAGGCTCACAGTTCTTCGCAGGCAAGAAACCTTGGGAGCAGGAGGCACAGATCTATCTCACCTGCGCTACCCAGAACGAGCTCAACGGCGAGGATGCTGATCGCATATTGGCACACAAGCCTTTGTGTGTGGCAGAGGTTTCCAACATGGGATGCACAGCCGAGGCTGTGGATAAGTTTGTTGCTGCTAAGCAGCTCTTTGCTCCTGGCAAGGCTGTCAATGCAGGCGGTGTGGCAACAAGCGGATTGGAGATGACCCAGAACTCTATGCGATTGAGCTGGAGCGAGAAGGAAGTCGACGACAAGCTGCACTATATCATGCATTCTATCCACGAGCAGTGCGTGAAATACGGCAAACAGGCTGATGGATATATCGACTATGTCAAGGGCGCTAATGTGGCAGGCTTCATGAAGGTGGCTAATGCCATGATGGCTCAGGGAATAGTATAAGCGACGGTGGCAAATATGCCACCGAAGTGAAGAAATAAAGGCGGAGACGCTGGATGAAGGCGGAGACGCCTGAGTGAAGGCGGAGATGCTGGATGAAGGCGGAGATGCTGGATGAAGGCGGGGTGCTGGATGAAGGCGGAGCGCTGGATGAAGGCGGAGATGCTGGATGAAGGCGGAGCGCCTGAGTGAAGAAATATTAAACGATGAGAATAGGAAGCAATAGGTTAAACATAAACACAAGAATGATTGTAGGCAACGCCATAAGAATGACGGTGTGTATGGTATTTATGCTCTTTGCTTCGCTATTGATAACTGGAAAGCCTTGTCTTTCTGCACAGAAAAAACAAGCACAGAAAACAGCTGTGCATAAGCATAATGTGCAGAAAGGCAAGGCTTCTTATTATTCTAAACGAGCCACTGGAGCACGCTCGGCAAGTGGCGAGCGAATACATCATGATAGCTTGACGTGTGCTCATAAGAAATACCCTTTCGGCACAATACTGCGAGTAACGAACCTTAGCAATAATAAATCTGTGGATGTTAAGGTTACCGACCGTGGACCATACGGTAGAGGTCGCGTTGTGGACCTATCGTATGCGGCAGCTAAGGCAATAGGTATGCTTGCACAAGGTGTGGCTATGGTCGAGGTGAAACCAGTAACGGAGAAAATTGTGCCTTATCGTATGGAAGATGATGATATGCCAGAATTCGAATTCGAATTTGTGAAACCCGACGAATATAAGGTTGCAGAAAGAGAAGAAAAGAAATAGTTGAGGCTTTTTCTTTTGGATGTATAAGCTATTGGTATTAGGATATTTGCTTGAGTCATTGGCTGATAAAAAAAGGCATTTTGTATTGTATAGGGAATTCCCTATGCTAATTTAGGCAAAAATCGATGGGTGATAATAGAAAAATTATTATCTTTGCAGAAAACAAAAGCTGCAAAGATAGTTTTGTATGCCTATAAATATAAAGGAACAAATCAAGTAAAAGATATGAAGAAGATGATGGTTTGGGCTGTTGGAGCAACATTGTTGCTTAGCAGCTGTAGCTCAAATACTGGCGCAGGAGCATATACCGGTGCACAGTTTGGAAGCATACTCGGTTCGGCTATAGGAGGTATAAGTGGTGGACCGCGAGGTTCGGATATTGGCACTATTGTGGGTATGGCAGGTGGTGCTATGATTGGTGGCGCCATAGGCAATGCTGCCGACCAGAAAGCACGAGGCAAGATGGATAACGACTATCCTGCTAATAGTGGCTATGATTCTTCTAATAGTGGCTTTGATTCAACAAATAGTGGCGACGACCGCATAGACTTTGATGGTGGCGATGCTGCTACAGGCAACTACGAATATAAGCAACCATCATCACCAGCCGACAATGTGTATACCCATTCTGCACCAACTGTAGAGATAAGAAACGCACGCTTCATAGATGCCGATGGAGACGAAACGATATCGCGAGGCGAAATGTGTAAGGTGGTGTTTGAGGTCTACAACAATGGTTTGCAACCAATATATAATGTGGTGCCAACCGTGGCAGAGATGACCGGCAATAAGCATATATATATATCGCAGCCAGTATGTGTAGAGAAGATAGGTGCATATAAAGGTGTGAGATATACCACTATGGTGAAAGCTGACAACCGGCTGAAGTATGGCACAATAAAGCTATGCTGCTCTGTATTGCAGAATGGCGAGACAATATCGAAGGTTACCGAATTTAATGTAGAGACAAGAAAATAAGTGAAGAGCTATTGCCCTTCACTTACAAATGTTGTTATACTGCGAGGAGTTAATGTCGTTTTGTCGATAGCAGAGCCGATTGGCAGAAGGCTCTCAGCAGAGATATCCGAAGTGCGATACATATTCCAACGATGCGGCTTGCCATCTACGTTGAGAGTGATAGGACATAGACGGTCGGAATAGTTGATGGCTACCACAACCAGTTTACCGTCGACGTTTCTATATGCAGAAAGCATTGTGCCGTATGGGCGAGTGTCGCCCTCTTTCACTATGTCGCCTTCGTCGTTGTAGGCATCAATATCAAGTCGAACAGCGCCAGGACGAACAAAGCGACTATAGTTGCCCATAGCCCAAAGAAGTTTTGAGTCGACAGCATGCCCTGTTTTCATACCATCGTGAGTATATATACGCAAGAGCCCATCCTTATAGTTCTCGCCAGCAGCACGCCACCACGACCAGCTACAAGCATTGCCATATACAAGGTCGTAGTGCATCATACGAGCAACATAAAGAGCTGTCTTCATAGAGAAGTCGAAACCTCCACCACCACCAATCTCTTCATCATTACTCATTATGCACACCTCGCTCTGCCAATAGTCGAGTCCGTATTTCTTTAGTACGTCGCGTAGAGCAAGACGTATGGAGCGCATGGTGTCGATAGGAGTGTTAGTCCAGTAGGTATGACCAAGCACCACGTTTGGTATGCCATACAATCCCTTGACACATGTTTTTACGCTATCTTTGCCAAAGAGAGTGGCAATGGTATAGCCACGTTGCCATCCTGCTTTATATTCTCCAAGCAAACAACGAAGGTCGGAACTCTCGCTTAACACAATCTTAGAGTCGAGCTTAAGTTTCTTGAAAGCTTTGCTTGTTTCCTTAGCCAAATGGCTTATCTCACGATTTGTTGCAGGTGAGCCCTCTTGTTTAGGTCCTTGCCAATTCCAGTGCCCATCAGGCTCGTTGACCGGACTGACATAATCAATCTTTACCCCGTCGTGTTCCTCAATGCCCTTTGTTGCATTAGCAAGAAAACGAGCAAAATCATCATAGCAATCATCTTTGAGATTGATGTCGCCACCACGACCTGTGTTGGTGGCAAGCCCATTCTTTGTGAACTGCACAGGAGCAGAATTGCAGAACAATAGCAGATAAGGCACACCACGCTCCTTAGCCATTTTGAGGAATTTGCGCTGTGGTAGTTGCTTATTCCAATTCCAAGTTCCGTCAGGTTGTAGTAGACATTCTGTGCGAGTACCTCTATTTATATATGATGAGTCGCCCTGTTCCCAGCTGCCAGCTCCGAGATTCATTCTCCATAGCGATAGGCCGATACCCTTAGGTTTGCCAGTAGCATCATTGTCGGTACTGAATAGCCAGTCGGCAATCTGTTGCTGCTGTTGTTCATGCCATGTACCAATAAAGAGCATACTCCAAGCATCTGAAGCACCAAAATGCAGTACTGTTTGTTCTGGTTGTGAAGTCTTGACGTCGAAACTTACAGGTTTGAAAGTGTCGTCAGGAATAACCCAACGCTTAGCCCTTGGCTGTGCAAACGAGGTTGATACAGACAAGACTAAAAGAACAATTGAAGAAATAATTGTTTTTGAATGGTTGATAGTCATAGTTCTTTTTGTTTTTGTACATATATAGTGGCAAAGATACAGGTTTTAGCTTGTATTGACAAATAATGGAAAGTGTTTTTGAAAAGCTTATCAAGAATGAGAAAACTTTGTGTTAGAAACAATTTTTAAGGAATTCTTCCGTTTAGTAATATATACTTTCCGTTTATGGGAAGATATTATTCGATTA
>ERZ1034998.2370-NODE-2370-length-10416-cov-9.067271_pt1 | contig 10416 bp, 7 predicted proteins | sample MGYA00520621_ERZ1034998 | MGnify/ENA primary metagenome ERZ1034998 (study PRJEB33766, sample SAMN09781748) | gut metagenome | biome: gut microbiome | host: Homo sapiens | place: Madagascar | study: EMG produced TPA metagenomics assembly of the PRJNA485056 data...
TGGCCCCCATGATGGCCTGCATCATCATTGCCATCATCCCCATCATCATCCTGTATGCGACCTGCCAGAAGTACATCATCGAGGGCGTGGTCGCCGGTGCCGTGAAGGGCTGAGATTCTACCAAGTTAGGAGGATTTTTCATGCGTGCAAGCGGCATTCTGATGCCCGTTTTCAGCCTGCAGGGGCCTTTTGGCATCGGCACGCTGGGAAAAGAGGCCTTCGCGTTTGTCGATTTTCTCGCCGATGCAAAGCAGACCTACTGGCAGATTTTGCCCATCGGCCCCACCGGTTACGGCGACAGCCCCTACCAGAGCTTTTCCGCCTTTGCCGGCAACCCCTATTTCATCGATTACCGCCTGCTGCAGGCGGACGGCCTGCTGACAGCGGACGAACTGCCCGCTGCGCAGCCCGTGAATGCAGTGGACTACGGCAAGCTGTACAGTGAGCGGCCGGTCATCCTGAAAAAGGCCGCCGGTCGTTTGCTGGCAGCCCCCTCCCCCGCCTACAAAGCCTTCTGCGAGGAGCAGCGCTTCTGGCTGGAGGATTACGCCCTGTTCATGGCTGTCAAGGCCGAACAGGGGCAGGCAGGCCTTTCGGACTGGCCGGACGCACTGCGCTGCCGCCAGCCCGAAGCCATTGCCGAGGCGAAAGCACGGCTGGCCGGGCAGATCAGCTACTACAAAGCGGTGCAGTTCTTCTTCTACACCCAGTGGGATGCACTGAAAGCCTACGCCAACCGCAACGGCGTGCAGCTGGTGGGCGATATCCCCATCTACGTCAGCCCGGATTCCAGCGACCTGTGGACCCACCCGGAACTGTTCCAGACCGACGGTGCCATGCACCTGACCCAGGTGGCCGGGTGCCCGCCGGACGCTTTTGCCGCCGACGGCCAGCTGTGGGGCAACCCGCTGTATGACTGGCCCGCCCACAAGGCCACCGGCTTTGCGTGGTGGAAGGGCCGCATGAAGCACGCCACCTCCATCTACGATGTGGTGCGTATCGACCACTTCCGGGGCTTCGAGAGCTACTACTCTATCCCCGCCGGGGACAAGACCGCTGCCGGCGGCCACTGGGAAAAAGGCCCTGACCGCGATTTTATCCACGCCATGCACGAAGCGCTGGGCGAGGGCGGCATCATTGCCGAAGATCTGGGCTATCTGACCCCGGAGGTCAAGGCCATGCTGGCCGAAAGCGGCTACCCGGGCATGAAGATCATGCAGTTTGCCTTTGACAGCCGCGAGTCCGGCAACTACCTGCCCCACACCTACCACCGCAACAGCGTGGTATACACCGGCACCCACGACAACGTGACCACCGAGGGCTGGCGCACCAATGCCAGCGCCGAGGATGTGGCCTACGCCTGTCGCTATCTGCGCTGCAAGCCCGAAGGGCTGACCGAAGCCATGATCTGCGCCTGCCTTGCCAGCGTGTCGGACACGGCCATCATCCCGCTGGCCGACTGGCTGCATCTGGGCAGCGAAGCCCGCATCAATACCCCCAGCACGCAGGGGGTCAACTGGCAGTGGCGGCTCGCCGCTCCCCTCACCGAGGAGCTTGCGCTGCACATCGCCGGGCTGACCCGCCTGTACGAGCGTGCCCCCGCAAACGAGTAATTCCCGCATTTTCTCCCCTTACCTTCACCCGCAGCGCCGTTCCCGGCTTCCGGAAGCGATGCTGCGGGTGTTTTTCTGCGTCCTTTTTTCACTGCCGTTTTTTGCCCTTTCACCTCCGTTCCGACCTTCTTCCGTTATTTTGCCTGCGGGCATACACAATTCGTTCACAAATGTATCATCAAATTTGACCGGATGCTCTCTTGTTATTTTTATGCAGTTATGCTACAATTCTAGTAGTATAGAGTTTGCTTTTGGCAGGCTTTTCGAGAGAAAGGAGTTTTTCCACCATGGATCATCCCTATCAGACAACGATGCAGCTTCCGGCAGCCTATGCCGTTATCACCGAAGAGGAAATGACCTATCTGGAGGGCGGTTCTGAGATCGTTCTGGGTCAGGCTTTTGGATATCAACTCACCCTTGATCCCCAACAGCTCGCAACCTTCTGCGCCAGCATCGCGGTAAACTTTGGCTATTACATGCTTTCGACTTCCTATAATTATATTACTGGCCTTTTCCAGTCCGGCGCAAAGAACGGTCTCTCGCTCTTGGGTACCGTTTACCACACCTGGGGCAAGCTGCAGACGCCCTGGAGCAAGGTCGCCGCTCTCGGCATCACCGGCATGGCCGGCACCTATGCAGCAATACAGGCCATCGCCATTTACCGGAATGTCAAGAGCCTGATCGATTCCATCGTTAACCCCATGCCGGACTTCAGCGGTGCAACCCCTCAGACGGCTGCCGCCTGATGCAGCGTGACCTGACCTTATAAGAAAGGAGTTTTCTTCCATGAAAGATCTTCAGATGCCTCATTCCTATGCTGCGATCCCGGAGCAGGAACAGTACAGTCTTTCCGGCGGCGGCCCGCTGGCCGACGCGCTGGACGCATTTTTCGACAATCTGCGTCTGGACGATTTCTTCTTCAGCGGGGGGCTGCTCTCTTTCTCGTTCACCTTTGTACCCATGCTGCTGTTCAACGTAGCCAAGTCTGCCTTCAACTTCGGCATGGACCTGTACAACCGGTTCTCCGACAAGCTCCATTTTTCCGATGAGGGAAATGAGATGATGCAGTTCCTTTCTTCTGCATGGAAAAAGGACGAACAGGGCACTTCTCAGAACAGTTGAGATTTTCGCAACGCAGCAAAAAAAGGCGGTACACACGGTTTCGTGTGCGCCGCCTTTTGCTTTACCCTACCTTCACAGCCCCCTGCTCCCGCAGGCGCAGAATGTAGCAGCTGCCTGCTCCGAACACCCGCTCGATCTGGTCGTGGTAGCGCGCCAGCAGATCGTGGGGCACATAGGCCTGAATGGTGCCCGCAAAGCCGCCGCCCTGCATCCGCCACGCTCCGGCGCTGCCCTGCAGGATACTCTGGCTCAGCGCCAGCGCCACCGAAAGCCCCTGATGCCGCACGTCGGTGGCGCAATAGACGTTCTGGCACAGCGCAAAAGAAGCGCGCCCGCTTTCCAGCACCAGCCGGGCAAAGGCCGCAAACTGCTTTTGCTGCAGGGCGTTGCGCTGGGCCAGCGCCCGGGCATTCTCCTCAAAGTAATGGATGGCGCGCAGCACGGCGCGGTCGCCGCAGGCCGTGCGCAGGGTGGGCAGCGCCTGCCAGAAGTCGGCTTCCCGCACCTGCCCCAGCACCGGTTTGCCAAGGCAGGCGGCCACCTGCTCCATCTCCTGCCGGATGGCCGCAAACTCGCCGGTCAGCTCGCTGTGGCTGCCCCGAGTGTCGGTGACGCACAGGCTCATGCCCTCCGGCAACAGGCCGTCGGCGTGGATCTTTTCGATCTGCGGTTTCGCCGGGTCGGCAAAGTCCGCAAAGATCACCCCGCCCACGGCGCTGGTCAGCTGATCCAGCAGGCCGCTGGGCTTGCCGAAGTAGATATTCTCGGCGTACTGGCAGATCTTTGCCAGCTGCGCCGGGGCAAGGCCGCAGCCGTACAGGCCGTTCCACACCGCCGCCATGCCCATCTCAAAGGCTGCCGAGCTGGAAAGCCCCGACCCCCGCAGCACATCGCTGGCAGTGTAGGCGTCAAAGCCGTCCACGCTGCACCCCGCCGCCCGGAACCCCTCGGCGATGCCCCGGATCAGGCTGGCCGAGTGGGTACCCTCGCCCTCCTGCGGGCCGGCCACAGTCAGGTCGATGACATCCAGCTTGTTGAATCCCCGGGACTTGACCCGCACATAGCCGTCCTCGTTGCGGGCGGCCACAGCCACAAGGTCCAGCGTCACCGCCGCCGCAAGGCCGTAGCCGTGCTGGTGGTCGGTGTGGTTGCCGCCCAGCTCTGCCCGGCCGGGGGCGGAGTAGACTTCCACCTGCCGCCCGGGGCCGAAATACACCTCGAACTGTTCCAGCGCGGCGCAGTAGCGCGCCCGCTGCCGTGCCAGCTCTGCCGGGTCGCTGCCGTACAGTGTCCGGAGTTTGTCGTCCCACGCACCCTGCGCGATCTGCCGGTGGAGAAATGCACTGGTCGCCATCCCGATCCCTCCTCGAAATCCTGCCGCGGTATCTGTCGGTTTGTTATGCCTATTGTAATGCATCCGTATGATTTTTGCAATTTCTATCGTAAAAATCGCTCGAATTTTGGCGTCCGGCTCAAAGAATAAGATGTACTTTTGTTGAATTTGCGGGGCGTTCTGTGGTATACTGGGTGCAGAACGTGACACAACGGAGGAAAAACATCTATGCCAGACGTTTATAAGCAATCCTTCAAACAGAATTATACCAATAACATCGAGCTGTCCATCTTCAACTGCGGTATTGAGCGGTGCGCTTCCGGTCATACCTGGGGGCCGGGCATCCGCGACCATTACCTCATCCACCTTGTGCTGTCCGGCAAGGGCGTGTTCGAGGTGGGCGGCCGCACCTGGGAGGTCAGCGCGGGCGATCTGTTCTTTGCGCGGCCCAGCCAGCTCATCCGCTACACCGCCGACGAACAGCAGCCGTGGGAGTACAGCTGGGTCGGCTTCAATGGGGCCTGCGCCCACAAGCTGGCCGCACAGCTGCCCTTTACCGACGACTCCCCTGTCCACCGTGCGCAGGACCCCGAGGCCATGCGCGCCGCACTGGCCAACATCTACTCCTCCCGCGGGCTGCAGCCGCAGGACGAGGCCGCCATGGTGGGCTACCTGTATCTCTTCATCGCCGCACTGATGAAGGAGACCAGCGTCGGCAAGCCCCACACGGCATCCTCCTCCAGCCAGTATGTGCTCAACGCCATCAAGTACATCCAGTTCAACTACTACCACGACATTTCCATCGATGATGTAGCAAAAAGCGTGGGCGTGTCCCGCAGCCACCTGTACCGGGTGTTCATGCTCAACGTGGGCAAAAGCCCCATCGACTACCTCACCGAGTACCGCATCAACGAAGCCTGCAAGCTGCTGCGGGCTGGCAACCTGTCCATTGCCGAGGTGGCCGTGTCGGTGGGCTTCTTCGACCAGTTCTATTTCTCGCGGGTGTTCAAGCGCGCCAAGGGCGTGCCGCCCAGCAAGTATTTCGCATCCCAGACCGATGCCCCGGCTGTGCCCGCATCGGACGACCACCAGTAAAGGAGACCCTCCATGCCCCTACAGAAGAACCAACTCCTCACCCTGCGCATCGAGCGGCTGTCCAGCGACGGCAGCGGTGTGGCCCACAGCCCGGACGGCGAGGCCGTGTTCATTCCCGGCGCTGCCCCCGGCGACGAAGCCCGGGTGCGCATCGTCAAGGACTGCAAACGCTACGCTTTCGGTATTCTGGACGAGGTGCTCACCCCCTCGCCCGACCGCATCCCGGTGGACTGCACTGTGGCCGGCCCCTGCGGCGGCTGCAGCCTGCGCCACCTGAGCTACGAAGCCGAGCTGCGCGCCAAGCAGGAGAACGTGGCCGATGCCTTTGCGCGCATCGGCGGGCTGGAGGTGCCGGTGCTGCCCATCCTGCCCTCGCCGGAAACCGACCGCTACCGCAACAAGGTGCAGTTCCCGGTGGGTCTGGACAAAAACAGGCGTCCCTGCATCGGTTTCTACGCAGGCCGCACCCACCGCATCGTCCCCTGCCCGGACTGCCGCCTGCAGCCCGGCGTACTGAACGACATCGGCAATGCGCTGTGCGCCTTCTTTGCCGAAAAGGGCATCCAGCCCTACGACGAGACTTCCGGCAGGGGGCTGGTGCGGCATATCTTTTTGCGGCGGGGCTACCACAGCGGGCAGATCATGGTGTGTCTGGTCTGCACCCGCCCGAAGCTCCCCCACGCCGAAGAGCTGTGCGCCCGGCTGACCGGGCAGTTCGGGGACATCGCCACCATCCTGCTCAATGTCAACAGCAAGAACACCAACGTCATCCTCGGTGCCGAGACCCGTACCCTGTACGGCCCGGGCTTTATTGAGGACACCCTGTGCGGCGTACCGGTGCAGCTGGGGCCGCTGTCCTTCTATCAGGTCAACACCGCTGCCGCCGAGCGGCTTTACGGCGTTGCCGCAGACTATGCCCGGCTCACCCCGGACGACCTGTTGCTAGACCTCTACTGCGGCATGGGCACCATCGGCCTGTCCATGGCCGACCGCTGCCGGGAGCTGGTGGGCGTGGAGATCGTGCCCGAAGCCATCGACAGCGCCAAGGCCAACGCCGCCCGCATGGGGGATGCTGTGGCCGCAAAGAGCCGCTTTTTCTGCGCCGATGCCGGGCAGGCGGCCACCCGCCTTGCCGCCGAGGGTCTGCACCCGGACGTGGTGATGCTGGACCCGCCCCGCAAGGGCTGCGATGAAGCCACCCTCTCCGCCGTGGTGCGCATGGCCCCCCGCCGGGTGGTCTACGTCAGCTGCAACCCCGCCACCGCCGCAAGAGACGCGGCTTGGCTGGAGCAGAACGGCTATCACGCCGAGAAAGTGCAGCCGATGGACCTGTTCCCGAGGACACGGCATGTGGAAGCGGTTCTCCTTTTGACCAAACTCAATGTTGAGCGACACATCGAAGTGGACGTCAGCATGGACGAGTTGGATGTGACCGCTGCAGAAAGCAAGGCGACTTACAACGAGATTCGGGATTATGTGTTGGAGCATCATCAGTTGAAGGTATCCAATCTCTATATCGCACAGGCGAAGCAGAAACACGGCATTATTGAGCGAGAAAATTACCATAAAGCGAAAAATGAAAATGCGAAGCAGCCCAAGTGTCCGAAGGAAAAAGAGGATGCGATTGTGGAAGCATTGAAGCATTTTCAGATGATTTGATTTACAGTATGTCCGTCTGATTTTCAGGCGGGCATTTTCTTTTGTTGGAATATGGTGTTTCTATTTTTATCGTGGTACAATATCTTAAAGACTTTTTGATTTCGGAGGGAGCCGTCATGATCGATCTTGCAAAACTGGAGCCTGTTTTGGGCGGATACCAGACCTATTTCCCGAAGCATTGGCCTCATGTTGAAGATTTCAAATGGGAAGCCGCGCAGCATTTCCACGACCATTGGAATATTGACGCGGCAGATTTTGGTGAAATGTTCAAGGAAGCCACTGCAAAGGTCTTTTCGCTTCTGGATACCGGCTATGCCTATCCCCGTGCGATGATCCTGAATTTCGCAGCAGCGGACTGTGAAGCAACACGCGCAATGTTCCGCAGCTTGTTTGATGAATCCACCGAACTTTCCCAGCGCATTATTGCATTTCAGGCTGCCACCGAAGAAATACGCACAAAATACAACGACGGCAGTTGGAATAACCACTACCAGAACACCAGTGCCATCAGCGTCTATCTGTGGCTCCGGTATCCGGATCAATATTATATCTACCGCTATTCCGTTGCCCGTGACATCTCGGATGCGCTGAACTTCGATGCTCCGCCCAAGCGGGATGGTTCCGTAGAATCGCTGCTAAACAGCTACCGCCTTTATGATGAGCTGCGGGTGGCACTGAGCCAAAATGCTGCCATCACCCAGATGATCCGCAGTGCCATTGAAGCAGCCCCTGCCGGAAAATACTGGCCAGACACACACTGGAATATCGCTGCCATTGATCTGGGCTTTTATCTGAGCCGTTTCTACCTTGCCGAACAAAAGACATCACAGATGCAGGCCGGATGGTTTCCTGCTGAAAGTGAGTATGATCCGGGCATTACAACCGCACAGTGGAGTGCTTTGCTGCAAGACACCTCAGTTTTTACCTCGGAGGCTTTGCAGGTGATGAAATGTATGCTGGATTACGGCGGGCAGGCCACCTGCAAACAGCTTGCCATTAAATACGGTGAAACCAGCAACTTCTACATCTCCAACTCCTACCATCTTGCACAGCGGGTGGCAGAAAAGACTGGCTGCCGCTGCATGCCCCGCGACAGCGAAAATATGCGTTGGTGGCCCATTTTATATGTGGGCAAAAATGCCAGCACAAAGGCGGATGGCACTTACATCTGGCGCTTGCGAGATGAGCTTTTACAGGCTCTGAAAAAAGCCGACCTCTCGAAAGTACCGGCTGCCGCTGCCGCCTGTGAAGCACCTTCACGCCACTACTGGTGGCTGACTGCCAATCCTAAGATCTGGAGTTATTCCAGTCTGCGGGTCGGCGAAGAGCAGACCTATACGCTGTACAATGACAACGGGAACAAGCGCAGGATTTTCCAGAATTTCCTCGATGCAAAAGCCGGGGATCTTGTGATCGGCTATGAGGCCAATCCGGTAAAGCGAGTGGTAGCTCTGGCCAAGATCACACAGGAAAGCAACGGCAAAGAGATTTATTTTGAAAAGACCGAGAGCCTGACTTCCCCCATTGACTATGCTGTACTGAAGGCTTTCCCTGAGCTGGAGAAAATGGAGTTCTTCGTACAGCCGAACGGAAGCCTGTTCAAGCTCTCGGAGGGTGAGTACAACTTTATTCTGGATCTGATCCGGGATGAAAACCCTGCTCCCGTCCGGCAGGCATCTGCCGACAGCTACACCAGAGTTGATTTTCTGCACGATGTTTTTCTGAGTGAGCAACGCTATGAAGTGTTGGTTTCTTTGCTACGCCGCAAGAAAAATGTCATTCTGCAGGGTGCACCCGGCGTTGGAAAGACCTATGCTGCCAAACGGCTGGCGTACTCTATAATGGGTCAAGCTGATTCCTCCCGGGTTGAGTTTGTTCAGTTCCACCAGAATTACTCCTACGAGGATATCATGCTGGGCTACCGGCCGGACAGCTCCGGCTTCAAGCTGACAGAGGGTGTATTTTACCGCTTCTGCCAGAAGGCTTCCAACGACCCCGACCGAGAATACTTTTTCCTGATCGATGAGATCAACCGGGGCAACCTGAGCAAGATCTTCGGCGAGCTGATGATGCTGATTGAAAGCGACCATCGGGGCGAAAAGATCACACTGGCCTATAACGGGATGCCCTTCTATGTCCCGGAAAATTTGTACATTATCGGTATGATGAATACTGCCGACCGCAGCCTGGCCATGATCGACTATGCGCTGCGCAGACGCTTCAGTTTCTTCGAGATCGAACCGGCGTTCACCTCCGATGGATTCCAGAAATATCAATCTGCGCTTGACAATGAAACCTTCAATGCTCTGGTGGAACAGATCAAGGCATTGAACCGGGAAATTACCACAGATGCCTCCCTCGGTCCCGGATTTCGTGTTGGACACAGTTACTTTTGTCTGGCCGACCCTGCCGCCTGCACCACTGACTGGATGCGCTCTGTGGTGGAGTTTGACCTTCTGCCTACGCTGGCAGAATACTGGTTCGACGCGCCCGACAAACTGCACCGTTGGGAAAAGAATCTGCGTGGTGTTTTCAATGACGACTGACAAAGGGATCTTTATCCAGAACATCTACTACATGCTCTCCTACGCCTATCAGGTGCTGCAGCAGCAGGATTATCAGTGCATCGCCTCGGAAAAGTTTGAGCGTATCGACGATTTGTTTGCTGCCATCCTTGCAAAGGGTGTTTCCCGGCAGCTGAAGCAGGGGCTCTATCGAGAATATGTTTCCCGAAGCGAGACCCGGTCAGTTTTGCGTGGAAAGCTGGATCTTCCGCAGACCATTAAGACCCGTATCCAGCACAAGCCACAGGTCGCCTGTACCTTTGACGAGCTTTCCGAGGATAACCTGTATAACCAGATTCTGAAAACCACCCTGCATGTGCTGCTTCGGGATAAGAATGTTTCTACTGAGCGCAAAGTGGAATTGAAGAAAGCGCTTCTGTTTCTGGACACGGTTTCTGCACTGCTTCCCTCTCAAATCCCATGGAAGCAGTTACATTATCAGCGGAGCAACCAGAATTACGAGATGCTGTTGAATCTCTGCTATTTCGTGCTGCACGATATGCTGCAGACCACCGAAAACGGCAGCTATAAAATGACAGCATTTTCGGATGAACGCATGGCAAAGCTGTACGAACGCTTTATTCTGGAGTATTACCGACAAAATCATCCCTACCTTACTGAGGTCAAGGCTGCGCAGGTCAAATGGGATCTTGTGGGAGAGCACGATGCTGCCATGCTGCGGTTTCTCCCTGCCATGCAAACCGATATTTTTCTGCGTTTTCGCGAAAAAGTTCTCATTCTGGATGCCAAGTATTACAGCCAGACATTGCAGCAGCAATTTAATAAAGCGACCCTGCATTCTGCCAACCTCTACCAGATCTACACCTACGTTAAAAATCAGGATGCTGCCCATACTGGAAACGTTTCCGGGCTGCTAGTCTACGCCAAAACGCAGGAAGCCATCACGCCGAATTGTCTCTTCAACTTAGGCGGCAATCAGATCGGTGCACGCACATTGGATCTGAATCAGGATTTTCGGCAAATCACCGCACAGCTGGATGGAATTGCCCAGCAGTTTTTCGGGAAGCAT
>ERZ1034998.2371-NODE-2371-length-10414-cov-12.429095_pt1 | contig 10414 bp, 10 predicted proteins | sample MGYA00520621_ERZ1034998 | MGnify/ENA primary metagenome ERZ1034998 (study PRJEB33766, sample SAMN09781748) | gut metagenome | biome: gut microbiome | host: Homo sapiens | place: Madagascar | study: EMG produced TPA metagenomics assembly of the PRJNA485056 data...
TCGTACAAGTGCCTCAGCTCCACAGATTTTCCGTGTCCGGATATCTACCTTCGGTTGGTAATATACAATAAAATCATGTGCTTCCATGGCTGGCTGGAATCCGGAAATAATCGCCTGTGTCTCTGCCAGCTTGTTTCTGATTTCTGTCGAATACTCTGCCACCGATCCGGCTCCCCGTTGTCTCGCTGCCTGATATGCAGTACTTATACGCGCCATCACTTCCCGTGGTGACCGGATATCACGCAGCTCACTATATCCAATGGTTGCGCTAAATACAAACTCTTTTTCTTTTACTTCTGTCCGATGTGTCAGGCGGATATGCTGGAGCTTTGATAATATCGTCTCCTGCCGGTTGTTCTTGACAAGAAGCACAAAGTTATCTCCGCCAAGACGTGCCACCATCTCATCCTCCATCAAAAGCCGGTCTAACAGCCCTGCATAATTCCGAAGAACGATATCTCCTTCCGAATAAGGGAATATCCGGTTTACATATTGGAAATTATGAATATTGGAAAAAATACCTGTATAGTATCGAATTTCCCCCGTTGCAACCAGTTTCCCTATAAATTGCATGAACGCCGCCTGATTTGCAACCCCGGTTGCCATGTCCGTGTGCAATACATTTTGCAACAGGTTCTGCATCATCACACGGTTAAATTGCAGGAATACTTCCTGCTGGACAGTACTCCAGATTTCCATTTCCTCTTTTGTAAAAGAATCTTTTTCGGCCGGATAGAGGATGACTGTCACAGTTCCTCCATCTGCAAGAGAAAATACTTTTGTTTTCCCTTTCCCATAATTTTCCTTTTTGCTGTCATATAAAACGCTTTCATGATGAATTCCTTTCGGCCGGATCGCCGATACCGGTGCATCAATCTCCTGCGTCAGTCTGCCTATCTTCAAATCTTCTGCTATGCCGGCAATCGCCTGGGATGCATTTTCGGCACATGTCTCATAATCTGCCACCTCCGTATGCAGAATCTCTAAAAAGTTCCGGAATTTCTCACTCATCAACCATGTATCACTCATAATATACCCTCATACTCTTCTCTCTTTCTATACTCCTCTTATGCAAATAACACCTGTACCGCTTCTGCATCAAATACGACATGCTCTGCATGTTCCACTTCAATCTGATACAATGCGTTCGCTGCCAGATGTTCTGCCGCCTGCTCGATATCACGGATACCTGTCGTATTTTCGAACTGGTGAATCACAGCATCTAAGCCTTCCTCTGTCACGACACATTCTTCCTCACGGAGTCCAATCCGCTTCAGCACCTTCGGCATCGCAAATTTCGTAAATATAATCTTCTTTTCCTCAAATGTATAATCCGGAATATCAATGACTGCAAATCTCGACATGATTGGCGCACTGATATCTTCTTTGTTATTTGCCGTTGCAATCGGATAGACACCGGTTGTCGGCACCATACATTCCATATAATTATCTGTAAATCCAAGGTTATCCAGAAGCGTCAGCAGCACATCCGCCGGGTTGCCATTTCCCTTGCCGGATGCTGCCTTATCCAGCTCGTTGATGATAAATACCAGATTCGATTCACCGGCATTCGAGAATGCCTCCATGATAATTCCCGGCTTCGCATTCGCATAAATCCGGGAGCTTCCTGTCAGCTGCTCCGGATCTTTGATGGAACTCATGTCGAGTGTTGTCCAAGGCAGTTTCAGGATTCTTGCCACGGCATACGCAATCTGCGATTTTCCCGTACCTGCCGGTCCTACGAGAAGCAATCCATATGCCGGTAATGTATGTGTCCGGTTAATCTGGATGATCGTCTCCATGATTCTCTGCTTGACACGCTCTAATCCATACAGCTCTTCATCTAAGATTTTTCTCGCCCATACCGGATCAATTGCCTCGAAATAATTGCTCTTCCACTGCACATTCAGCATGATGGAAAGCGCACGCTGTGCATGTCTGCGCTCCTCCTGTGACACCTCACTCGAGCGTGCCACTGCAAGATTCCGCCTTGCCCACAGACGGATATTATCCGGCATCGTCTTACCTGCGCACATCATGAAATCGGAAATGCTTTGCAGGCTTGTCAGTTTCATCTCATCGCCGACTTCGTCTGCATCCTCGTCTTCCTCGACTTCCTCTGCCGCACTGCTTGCAAGCAGGCGCTCAATCATAAACTGCAGGAAACCATCTTCTGCGGACAACTTTGTTGCACCGCCATAGGCAGTCTCCCGAATCTTATAAACTGCATACCCATCCTCCATATTCTGTCCGGACAGACGAATTGGAATCCGGTTATCCCCGAGCCATTTGACCAGGCTGATAAACCGTGCGTCCACACGCAGAATATCCGCGGACCACGTTCCGTCCGTATCATTGAATTCAAACGCAGTATGTTTGCTCTGATTCGCAAACATTCCGGACGCATGGTGCGCCCATTTCCGCTTTGTATTATCTAACACCAGGATTGGTTCTTCCGGTGTTTTTTCCTTTGCATCCGATAAAAATGGTGTATATGTACAAACAGGTTTTGCCTGCTCTTTTGCTGATCCTGATGAATTTGAAAAATCAAAAACTGGCATACTATAATTCCCCTCTTTTTCTATAAAATCGCATAATAATCCTATGTTCTATAAAACCATATTTTTGTCAATTTTACAACAGCTATTTTTGCAGCATGCGGCACCCGTATTTTCCATTTGTCTCCGCACACAGATACTGTACCAGCTCCTGTGTCGCGCAGACATCTACTTTTTCCTGTTCTATAGAGTGGTTCCACATCCCGCCTGCCGGCTCGTTGAATATCATATGCTGTATGACATACACTGCGCAAAAAATGGATCCATGGGATAACTCCCGGATCCATTCTTTTTTGTTTTACACAAATGGCAATTCGTCTATGTCTACTGTTTTTTTCGCTGTTCCGGGCTTCCCAACGCGCGACTGTCCGTTCTTGTCCAGCACCACAACTGCGTTTTGGGCAGAGGTTTCTTCGACCAGAAGTGTCGGCAAAATCGACATTGCCTGATCGACCAGCGTGTTCTCCAGCATACGGCATCCGTACTTTCCGTTTGCCTGCTCCCAGAGCTGATCCCGCAGATCGTCTGTAACCTCGACCCGGTAGCCAATGGAATCCGACAGCTCTTCCAGGCGTCTGTCGATAATTTCGTTTACCATCTTTGGGGATAACCGATAGTAATTCGCAATAATCTGGAACCGTCCAAGCAACTCGTAGGATGCCCCCAGCTTGATCATTTCTGCTCTGGAGATCGGATGATAATGATCTTCCTGTTCGCTCTGTGCAGTCGCGCCAAACCCAAGGCCACCACGCTTTGTCTCACGTTTTTGTCTGCATGCATCGAAGGATCCAAGTCCGATAAACAGCGTATTGCCCGTGTCGATCACTTGATTCTGCAGCGTGACTGTTCGTCCTTCCAGCAAAGTAAGGATCTGTGCCTGCACCGCCGCATTCACGTTATTGCCGCCACTTGTAAAGGAAGGTGACAGCTTCTTGTCGAACTCGTCCATAAAAACAATCCCGATTCCGGTTGGGTCCGCCGTTTCAAACAGTCCACGGACGATCTCGACTGTATCCGGTCCCTTGAAGCCTTCCTCCGTGATGGATGTCACATCGACCTGAAGAACCGGGAAGTCCGAAAGATACACCCGGAAGAAATCTCTGAGAGCCCGGAAGGTTTCTGTCTTACCACAACCCGAAGGTGCTGCAAGCAGGATGTTATTATGCACCTGCTTATTTTCTGCGATACACTGCAGATAGCGGTATACGCCTGCCAGAATCTTAGGCAGCTCCGGCTGCCCTTTCACTCTTGCCTGCATAAAGGACAGCATCTGGGCAAAGGAATTATTCTTCAAAAAATTCTTTATCTGCTCCTGCATGGTAGGCTCATGGATATACCCATAATCCGCTTCCTCCCATAAATCAACATCGTCCGGCTGGCAAGTCTCTGCATCACTATGCTTCATAACAGCTTCTGTAGCAGCATCCAACATTTCATCCTGGCTGTTCTGATTGGTGTTCGACGTTTTTTTCTTTTGGGTTTCTTCTGCCTTCCCTTTTGCTGACTCCATAGCCAAACGTCTGTTTCTTGCACTGAATTCACGGAACGTGCAACATTTTACGTTTTTTCCATCTCTCTGCGCCGCAATCTGTTCCGGATGCAAATAACGGATGGAATAGCCGAAATAGGCAATCGAATCTGTATCATCGTTTTCGCTGTAATACAGATAGATTGACTTCTGCGGAACCTGAAACGCCCGCATCACACGTCTGCACAGGTCACGGACAAGTTCCTTTTCATCCTTCCAGAACCCGTCAGCGCTTCCCTCATAATACGTAATTCCGGTCGTAACATTCATCTGCTCTACAGCAGGAAGTATCATGATCTGAAGTGCTCCCGGCTTTATTCTATCGCCGAACCGCTTGCGGGCAAAATCTCTACATTCCCTGATTTCATCCATCGGCGGATTGCCCGGCATAATCGCATATATATCTACGTAGCCCTGTCTGGTTTTGGAATCTTCAAAGATAACGACTGCACCATCGACTACACCATCATTAAATCCGTACTTGACATTTTCAAACGGCCGTTCATGCGGGCTTGTGAAAACATTTAAGCTTACATCTGACATCTGCATCACGCTCCATTCCTTTTCTCTTTCATCGTCTTTTCTACGATATCCAGTATATCTGGTCGAAATGCGTTTGTCATTGAACACATCGTTCAATCCTTTTGACTCTATTTCAATTATGTAGTATTAATTTTACATATATTGTTGTTCCAAACCGGTCAAGAATCACTCCTGCTAATGCATTATCACAAAGCAGTTTTACACGCTCTTCGGTTCTTTTCTTACATTCCACTGAAAATAATGAAACCCTGCGACAAACACCTGCCGTTGTCACCCGATGATCCTTATCCGTGTGCTCCAGCAGATATTTTCGAATATACAATAGCTTTAATTTCTGATTTTCTGACTTTGCCATTGATCATCCAATTCCTCCAATGCATCCCAATAATTTTCCATCCATTCTGCCTGTTTCTCAATATTCACAGGCAAAACTTCCGGTTCCGGGATTTCCAGCTCTGTTCCGGGCTGATGCAACATCCCATCTGTACCCAATACTGCCACCACACCGACATCCAGTTTCCTGGCATACATCAAAGCATCCTCCATCATCACGACCGCCGTCTCTCCTGTATCGGATTCCATTACGACACGTACCATCGGAGCCTGGCCCTCCGGTCTGCCTTCACAGCCAAAGTCCTCCTCATCGATCCTGATAATCTTGTATATATGTTCTTCGCTCATTAGTCTTCCCGCTTCTTTCCCCAGAAGAACAGCGCAACTGTCCCCGGTCCTGTATGGCTTCCAATTGTCGTACCGATATGATTGATCTCTACCTTTCCATCGAGCTTCGGGAATCTCGCCTCGATCAGATCCGCGACCGCACGTGCGTCTTCATAGCACGCCGATTGGGAAATATAACATTTGCCCGAATAGTCAAGTCCATCCTCTGCGCATTCTTCCATACGATCCACGATTGCCTGAATCACTTTCTTCTTTGTCCGGATCTTGTATCGCGGAATCAGCTTTCCTTCATAGTCTACATTCAGAAGTGGACAGATGTTCAGCACATTCCCGATAAATCCTGCCGTCTTCGTCACACGCCCACCTTTGATAAAAAATGTGAGGTCGGAAGTAAAGAACCAATGATTCAGATTCAGCTTATGCGCTTCCGCGAAATCACGCACCTCGTCGATCGTCTTTCCCTGTGCGCGAAGCTCCGAAAGCTTATCCATCAACAATCCATATCCGGATGAAGCTGCCAGAGAATCCACAACATAGATCTTCCGATCCGGAAACTCCTCCTGCAGTGTCTCCTTTGCAATATTTGCCGAATTGATCACGCCGCTGATTCCTGACGACAGACTTATATGCAGGATATCCAGTCCCTGCTCAAGAAAGGAACGAAAATACTCCTCAAACTCCTCCGCATTGACCTGGGACGTTTTCGTATCTGCGCCATTTGCCATGCGCGCATAAAACTCATCAAACGGAATACTGACACCCAGATTATCCTCATACTGCGTTCCATCTAATTCAAAATGGAAGCATATATATTTTACATCAATTGCCTCAAAATGTTCCTTGGAAAGATCCGCTGTGGAACAGCAGCTAATCACATAATTGTTCATAAATCACGCATCTCCTTGTCTATATATTCTATGTCTATACACAGTATCTCTACTTCTTGTCTATATATTGTGACACCCGCTCGCAGTTTCTCTGTATACCATACTTATCATAGCCAATTTATACGTAAAAATCAATCGAATTTCCATTCCTCTGTTCTTAATTCTGCCCGAAACTGAATCCTTCTAACCGAAGCTAACTGATCAAATTGAATATCATAAACCTGTGCCTTGTCATCCACCTTCTGAATCACGCCGCGTCCAAATATCTTGTGCCATACAACATCGCCAGCCGCAAATCCCGTCTTCTCCACCATCGGCGCATACACGCTCCCAACCGGAAGACAACTGCCGTTTAGACAATCCAGGCAGGACGGATGGATGCCACACAATAGCGATGATGTGCGGGTCGGATAGCCTTCCACTTTATTCTTATAAGAAGTCAGATACAGCATCTTCTTCGCACGCGTCATCGCAACATAGAGGAGCCGCCGCTCTTCTTCATACTCATCCTCATTCTTCAGCCGGTAGCTTGGGAATTGGTTCTCGATCAATCCCGGAACAAACACCGTATCAAACTCCAACCCTTTCGCAGTGTGTATCGTCAGAACGCGAACTACATTTCGTCTCGTATCATCATCCTGCGCCGTAAACAACACAAAATGCTCCAGTAAATCTTCGAGCGGAATCGGCTCGAGATTCTCCTTCTCCAGCATCTGTATCGTTGTCAGAAGCTCTGTGACATTCTCAAACTTCGTCTGGTCAAAATCCTGTTCTAACTCCGCACGATAGCCAATTGCCAGACATTGCTTCGCAAGCTCAAAGGAAGGAAACTGCTCATATGTCTCGTGAAGACGCCTCTTCAAGTGAGCGTGTCTGTGAAGAAGCCCGCACGAGCACTACAAAATCCGAATACTTTTTTCCCTGCTCCATCTCCCGGCCTATACAGTTCGCAATCCAGACAGATTCCTCTTTCTCTGTCTTTAACTGATTGAACACCGGCTTTGCCCCAGGGGAGTTCCGCGTGAACATATCCTTCTCGAGACGGTTCTTGTTCTGGATGATCAATGCCTTCGCAAGTTCCACCACCTGCGGCGTACTCCGGAAATTCTCCGTCAGCTGATAGCTTTTGACCTCCGGATAATCCTCATGGAAATGAATCATATATTCCGGATTCGAGCCTCTCCATGAATAGATATTCTGATCATCATCTCCCACCACGAACAGATTCCAGAACCTGCCACTCAGAACAGACAGAAGCCGCCCCTGCTCCGCACTTACATCCTGAAACTCATCACATAGCACATACTGACAACGATCCTGCCATTTCTTCTTCGCATCCGGAAAATGATCCAGGATAAAAAGTGCGAAATGCATAACATCTTCAAAATCAAGTACATAGTTCTCGCGCTGCTTCTTAATATATCCCAGGAACACCCGCTCCACAGCATTGTTCTCTGTCTCCATTCTACCCTCGCGCATTCAAGGAATACTTCTTCCATGCACAATCATTTTCTCCGTATCTATGAGACTATATTACCGAACATTTGTTCTTTTGCCAATGTATTCTATTCCATATTATGCAGCCTTTTTTGCCTTTACATACTTGCAATTTTTGACTACAGGTGCGTAAACTTCCTGTTCGTCCTTAACGTCCTTCTGCTGGACTTGTTTCCCTCTCAGAATATGTCCTGCCAGAAATGCGATCACAAGCAACAGTCCTCCGAAAACCGGATATACAAAAACAAGACTAAGTCCGATCACAGCCCCAAATACATACAGCATTTCCACCAGTTTATTTATTCCTTTTGCAAGTACATTCATCATATCTTGTTCCACCTTTCATCTATCTACAGATTTTTTATGAATTAACACTTTGAGGTGCCGTCCGCTCCTTTGTTAGGTTCATTCTAGCAAATTACCTGTACATAAAAACTCCCTCGCGTTTTTAATTTTTTCACAATATTGTCAAATTGTAGAGTAGAATTTTATGTTTTAGAGGAGTACATTTCCAAAATATGTGGTAGAATATCTCTATTATGTAAGTGAGGAGGTTTATGTATGAGTAATATCCTTGACTATCTGAAATGGCGCGGAGATCTGACATTCAGCCAGGATGCCTTTTGTGATGTCGATAATCTGATTTTATCCCAGCTCGTCTATGTTGAGCTGCGTGATATTGTTCCTGCCGACGCATCCAAGTCGATCACGTTGTCCGATGCCGCTGACAAATTCTTCCAACTGCATAAGAAACAGGATCTCCTAGATCATGTCTCAACAACCAAAAATGCAATCTTCGTATTTCAGGAAATGGCAAATAGCGAGCGTTTCCGCAATGCTCATCTTTCCCGCTATATAAATGAAATCAGTGAAACAGAGCAATCGCAGTTCTCCGCACTTACAATCATGCTGCCGGATGGAAGTATTTATGTTGCATTTTCGGGAACAGATGCCACACTTGTAGGCTGGCATGAAGATTTCAACATGCTTTATCTGAAGGAAACTCCGGGGCAGAACAAGGCTCTTTCTTATCTTGACGCACTTCCGGTTTCCAATGCCTCAATCCGGCTTGGAGGTCACTCCAAAGGCGGAAATTTAGCTATTTTCGCAGGCATGCACTGTAAGGATGTCATACGTCAACACGTCATCACAATCTATAATAACGATGGTCCTGGTTTCACACAGGATGTCATCGCATCGCCTTCTTACCAGGCTATACTGCCAATCATCAAGACGATTGTTCCGGAATCATCGATTGTCGGTCAGCTTTTTGAGCATCCGGAGACCTGTATCATTATCAAAAGTGATAATAAAGGACTTCGCCAGCACGACGCAATGAGCTGGCAGGTGATTGGAAGACACTTTGTACCTTCAAAGAATCTGACAAACGAAAGTGTCCTTGCGAATCAGGCAATCCGCGAGTGGATTGCTCTCATTCCAAAAGAAAAGCGAAAAGAAATCATAGAGGCTGTATTCTCCATTCTCGATGCAGTGGGGATTGAAACTGTCGACGATTTTCTTACTGTGAAACTGAAGGATATCCACACGATTATTCAGACAAAAAAGAAATTGCCGCACGAGACGAGCGATTCCATCTCGGATGCAGCAATTCTGCTTATAAAAATAATGATTCGAACATTTGCTTCATCCTAGAAGCACTTTCCATGCCTCTGCCAGCTTCTCGAGATTCCAGCTTGCATTTGCCGGACTCGTCGAGGGAAGGCAGACGGCATTCCTTTTTGTAACCAGATAAATATATCGATTATAGAGCTCTTCCGCTTTTTTCCCATTCACAAATATACGCTTTATCTTTGTCTCCTCCAAGATTTTTTGTATTGGATTTGGAATGACATTTCGAATCGAACTATCCGAAGATCCCATAATCTCACATTGTCCAATTACATCCCAAACCGCAACTCTGTGCTCTAGCAGAAACGTTTTCTTCTCCGGAATCGTAGCCGGAACCTCTGTCTGAAATACACGTGCAAGCACTTTCCAGAAACGATTCTGCGGGTGTCCATAGAAAAATCCTTCCTCTCTTGATTTCACCGAGGGAAAGCTTCCCAATATCAGAATTCGTGACTCCTCATTATATACCGGTGCAATTGTATGTACCTGCTCTTCGGGACGCTTCTTTTGTCCCAAAGAGTGTCCCACTGTCTCATTCATTTTTTTCAAATTCTTCACCATCCAACCCAATTTTGTACAAAAAAAAGACCTCATCGGTCTTTCTTTTTCTGTACCTTCAGAACTTCACACAGATACAAGACTTTCTTTCCGTTCTCAAAACCTCTAAGGATAAGCCCTCGACCTATTAGTATTTGTCAGCTGAACGTGTTGCCACGATTACACTCCAAACCTATCAACCTTGTAGTCTTCAAGGGGTCTTACTCTTGCGATGGGATATCTTATCTTGAGGGGGGCTTCACGCTTAGATGCCTTCAGCGTTTATCCCTGCCGGACTTGGCTACTCTGCCATGCTGTTGGTACAACAACAGATACACCAGCGGTCCGTCCATCCCGGTCCTCTCGTACTAAGGACAGCTCCTCTCAAATATCCTACGCCCACGCCGGATAGGGACCGAACTGTCTCACGACGTTCTGAACCCAGCTCGCGTACCGCTTTAATGGGCGAACAGCCCAACCCTTGGAACCTGCTACAGCTCCAGGATGCGATGAGCCGACATCGAGGTGCCAAACCACTCCGTCGATGTGAACTC
>ERZ1034998.2378-NODE-2378-length-10392-cov-5.536229_pt1 | contig 10392 bp, 7 predicted proteins | sample MGYA00520621_ERZ1034998 | MGnify/ENA primary metagenome ERZ1034998 (study PRJEB33766, sample SAMN09781748) | gut metagenome | biome: gut microbiome | host: Homo sapiens | place: Madagascar | study: EMG produced TPA metagenomics assembly of the PRJNA485056 data...
TTTCGCGTTTTCAAAAGTTCTCTTTCCGACGTTCGGCAGACAAAAAGCCGAAACGCTTTCCAAAACGATATCTTCGCCCGAAACGTTGGTTACCGCAGTATTCACGCGAAGCGCAGACGTACCCTCATAGGATTTTATCGCGGTCACGACCTCGATCTTGTCGCTTTTCTGAGTGATAAAAAGCGTATCGCCCTTGATTTCGCGCGAAACGTACTTTAAAACCGAGCCTTCGGACGACGGCGAGAGTTTAACGCCCATATGCGAGGGCTTGTTATCCCCCGCGACGTTGATTTCCGCGATATTGCATCTTTCCGAAAGGTCGGGATAACAATCCGCGCCTGCCATATCTATTTTATCGCCGCGAATGATAAATTCCAGCCATTTAAATTTAAATTTTATTGTGTTTTCAGTTAACCCCATAGTTCTTTTTCCTTAAAGTTTTCCCGTCGAAGACAACGGTTTTAACCTCTTATTTTCCGATTTTCCGTGACGTCGGACCTTTTTACAAACTCTCTTAATTATATAATTTATGAACGATATTACAGTAGGAAACGTTTTGTTCGTAACTATTGAACGCCCTTGCCGCCGCATAATTATCTTCCGCGGGCGCAGGTGATAAATCCGTTTGCGCCAACTCCTCTATTTCTTCGATTTCGCCTGCGGCGTAAGTCTTTACTCTACGCGCGCAGAAATCGAGCCGGGCGATAAGCCCGCCGAGCCGAATCGTTAAAATTTCCGCTCCGAACGCCTTGTTGTCTTTGAGCCATCTCTTTTCCGCGACTTTAAGAAATTCCGCGACGGCGGATTTTATTTCAAGAAGCCTGTCCGAAAGCCGCAAAAGTTCTTCTTTATCGTCTTTTTTATATGCGGCGCGAAGCCTGTTTCTTATTCCGCACTTCTTCTCCAAAGCCGCCGAAAGAGCCGCTTCCTCCTCGTAAATCTCCTTTAAAATTCCGCCTTTTCCCGCAAGGCGGGTAAGTTCGTTTTTCGCCTTAACGAAATACGGAACGAATTTTTCCGAAACGGCGAAATCGGCGTTGCCGTAAAACACGTCCTCGTATAGCAAATATTTGGAAACGTTCACGGGCTTGTCCGCCTTTCCGTCGAACACTTTGTTAGGCAAATCAAGGGCAAGAAGTTCCGCCGCGTCGTGACCGGTTATCGTCGTCGCCGCTTCGTTCAGTTCATCTTCGTTATACGGTTCGCCCGCCGCGGCGTTCGCGATTTTTAAAAGCGAATACCACACGGCGTTATGCGAACATTCTGCGCCGTCGTCGCCCCAGAGCGTGACGAGAAAATCGTCGCATTTCCCCTTTGCCGCTTTAATCGCAGGGATAAAGGCGGTTTCGGAAAACTCGTTCAAAGGAACGGTTCCGTACCACTTATGAACCCCGCTCCCGAAAAAAACTTTATCCGTCATCGCCTTACACCCGGCGATCATATCCGAATACGCTTTTTCGTCCGTCAGGGAATATTCCCACGCTCTAAGCGTAAGATTTTCGGGGATAACCGCCTTGTCTTTGTTCTTTACGAACATATCCGCCCACGCCTCCGGGCTAAGCCCGTATTTGGCGGCGAGTTCGCAAACCTTCCGCGCATGGCGGAAAAACACCTCGGCAGGATCTTTATCGCCGTGAAGTTCGCGGTATTTCCCCCGCGCCATCATAAACGCTTCGTCCATTCCGACGTTTACGCGGCAAGCCCCGAAACATTTCCGAACGGTGTGGAAAAGTCGGTCTATAAGCCGATAAACACGCGGTTCATCCATTAAAAGAATGTCGCCGAAATCGCGCGCGTCCTTATAATACGGGTCCCAATGGCGAAAGATAAGCCCGAGATGCGCGAGCGTCTGAACGAACGGCATTATTTCAAACCCGAATAAATCCGCAAACGAAACTATCTCTTTAAGTTCGCCTTCCGTATATCTTCCGCGCATATATCCGAAGTGAGGCTCTTCCTCGACTTCGATACAATCCTCAACGTAAAGACCGAGGTAATCATACCCCGCCGCGATCGCGGAAAGAACGAAATCTTTCAGAAAGGAAAGGCTCGGCACGCCGTTTCGGGCGCAGTCGAGCATGATTCCCGTTCTTTTGAACGCCGAGGGAGAAATTTTCGTTCTGCCCGCGGCAAGATAACAAAACAACGCCCTGAAAAACGAAAGCCTGTCGGTATAAAAAAAAGTGATTTTTCCGTTTTCTTTTTCTATTTTGTTTTCGCTCGCCGCCCTGACGAAAATATCTTCTCTCGGGCAGAACCCGAAGCGTTCGGAAAAAATCTTATACCCTTCGGAAAGTTTACCTTCATCGTCAGAAAAAAACATAGTAGTCTATCTTATTTTATCCGGATTTTATCCTAATTCCGCTCTGCCGTATTTAAGCGAGCAGGTTTTTCTTATTTTAAGAACGCGCATAATCTCTCTCGTTCTTAAAGTGAGCCACGAACCCGAGCCTACGCCCTTGCCCGAGTTGCAATCGAAAAGCCATTCGGGCGCGCAATAGATTGCGACTTTCATCGCGGGGAGCGACTGATAAAATTTATCGCTCACGCCGCTTTGTCCGTGATGCCCAAGCTGAACGACTTCGCAGTCCTGAATTTCGTTATAAAAATATTCGTCTTTTAAAAGCACGTCGCCATAAGCGCCGAGATCGCCCAGGAAAAGTATATTCTTGCCCGGGGTTTCAACTTTGAATACTATCGACGAGTCGTTAGGCATATTCGCCATCGCCCTGAACGTTGCGTTGTTTAAAATTTTAACCTTAACCCCGTCGGTCGTAAACTCGTTCCCTTTTTCGGGCGTGATTACGTTACCGATTTTGGAACGATTCTCCCCGACGGCCTTTTTCATTCTCGCGACGAGATAATTGTCTTCGTCGCCGTATTTTTCGAGTATTTCGTCGGTAACGTTAAAATCGTAATAAAGATTTTTAATGAAAATATCCTCTTCTTCTAAAATACGGATAAGCGCGAAAACGTGGTCGCAATGATAGTGCGAAATATACCAGTCGTCAACCTCGTTTTTGTATTGTCTGATGAGTTTGACGACGTTATCTTTGTCATACTGATCTCCGCCGTCGATCATGATTATTTTCTTATTTTCGGTGACGAGCATAAACCCTTCGGTCTGGTTTTTCTCCGGCTCGATAATCGTCATTTTAACGCCGCCGAACATATTTTCCGTTTCATAAACGTCGTCCGTAACGGAAACGTCCGAAAGATAAATATCGTTGTTCTTAGCCGTTTTAAAGCCGACGAACACGCTGTTTTTACCTTCTCTCGAGTAAATTTCCGCGTCGAAAATAAGGTTTTGCCATTTGTTTACTTTGAACTGTCCGTCTATAACGTTTCCCTTGTTGTCCACAACGTCCGCGTAAGAATAACCGTAAAGCGTTTCCGCCTCGAAGCGGATTCTCGCCTCGATATGGATTTTTTCGCCCGCTTTTTTCGCCTGCAGGCCGGGGAGCGCGAGCCACACGCCCGCAAAACCGTTATCCGAGGGCTGAATTTTCACGGCGTTTTTGTTGTTGTCGCCGTAAGCGTCGATAACGCAGCCGGCGTTAACCGTTCCGACGATATATTCTTCTTTCATAATTCCTTCCTCTTCCGTATCCGCCGCAACGACAGCCGTGAAAGGGACGATCGCCGCGCCGAGCGCGAGAACGAAAACGAGTAATTTTTTCAGTATTTTATTCATCGTCGTTCCTCCTTTTCATAATAACGGCCGCGACAAAAAACGCCGCCGGAGCCGCGACCGAAACGCACGTGACGACAGAACCGCAACCGCCCTTCGAGCCGCCGTTATCCGAACCGTTGACGGAATCGCTCCCGGAAGTTCCCGGGGCGGACGAAGGCTCTTCGCCCTCTTCATATTCGGCGTAACAAACGCCGTTCGAGGTTACGTTTTCCGTGTCGCCGATCCATCTCACGAAGCGGTATCCGTCTTTTTTCGGAGCGTCGGGAAGCGTTACGTGATTATATTTGCAAACGGTCTGCGTCGCGATAAGGTCGCCCTCTTTCGTAAGAAAAGAAACTTCGTAAGTCACGTCGTCAAAAACGTCGATATAGCCGTTGCAATCGAACGCTTTGATAAGCGATCCCTTTTCGGCGGTTTTCTTTTCAAAGCCGTCGACGACCGTTTCGTTTCCGTTTTCGTCGAAACAAACGAAATTATCGATGATAAAACTTGCCGACAAAACGCCTTCGGACAACCCGTAAACGCCTAAAACCTTGCCTGCCGAAACCGATTTCTCGGCGATTTGCGCGTAAGAATTTTCAAAAAAGCCTTTTCTGGAAATTTTAACCTTATCGCCGACCGAAGCCACCCGATAGTTATATCCGCTTTCAAACGAATATTCGACCAGCGAGGCGTTTTTCGATACGGATTTTTTATCCGCGGCGAAAACTATTCCCGTCTTTCCGTTGTCGGCTGTTTTAAGCATATCGAAGGAAATTTCCGTTCCTTCTCCGGCGACCGCGGCGAATCCGTTTTCTCCGTTTTGTTCGCATGCGGTCACGATGAGCGCCATATTTTTGCCGAGCGCGGTTACGGCGGCTTCGGCTTTCGTGAACGCCGCGCCCGTGAAATCCGTAATCGCCGTAAACGTTGCAATCGCCAAGGCGGCGATCAGACAAAGTAATTTTTTCATTCAAACTCCTTTAAAATCGGGAATCGATTCGTTTTCCGCCCGTTTCCGAAGCAGAAACGGGCGGGATAATTTAAAGACGAATCAGTCTTTTTTCTTTTTGAATACGAAGGCGCAGGCAATCAGACCAAGGCATGCGACGGGAGCAAAACCCACCGCGCTTAAGCAACCGCCCGCCGCGGACTCTTCTTTCCCGTCCGATCCGGACGCGTTTGTCGATTCGGACGCGCTTGTCGATTCGGACGCGCTTGTCGATTCGGTCGAACTTGTCGATTCGGAAGCAGACTCGGAAGTCGATTCTTCGGGAATTATCTTCGTGTAAGTCGCAGTCACCGTAACGTCGCCGGTAACGGTAAGTTCGGTTATCTCGTCCTCGCCGACTGTGATTTTGAGATTGTAGCCATCCTTTGCAAGGTTTGCAAAGCCGATTTTTTCGTTATACTTCGCCTCGATGACCTCCCGGTCTTGTTCCGTTCCGACGAAAACTATCGTCACGTTATATTTTCTGTCGCTTTCGGTATACTTCGCAACGAGAACAACGTCGCCCGAAACGGTGTCCGTTTCAAAGTTCCATTTCGTTTCGCCGTTATACCAGCCGTCGAACGTGTAAACGGTGGAAACGGTCGATTCTTTGGTCGGGTCTGCGGGCTTCTGAATCTTCTCGCCGTAAGCGACCGAAGTTTCGTTTTCGCCGTCGAAGGTTACTTTGTATTTAAGGGGAACTTTAATCACGTTATACTCGCAGTTTTCCTCGGGCAGAACGTCGGGCAGGTTTTCGATAACGAACTCGTAATGTTCGACGGCGGGAATGGTCGCCGCGTAATTTTTCAAAGCCTCGAGTTTAGCCGCGCGGTCGAACACGTCGTAAGTCACTTCGCCGATCTTTGCTCCGTCGTAATTAAGAGTCGCGGTATAAATTTTATATTCCTTGACGGCCAGATCGTGAATAATGAACGTATATTCTTTTTCAAACACAAGAATTCCCGATTGTCCGCCCGTCGTTTCCGAACCTGCCGGGATAACGATTTTACCCTCGAAATCCGCAGGAATAGCGCCGAACGCATCGAGGAAAACTATTCCTCCCATATCGCTTTGATAAGCCGTGAGAGTTTTTTCTTCTTCTCCGACCTTTATCGTCAGATCGCCGTAAAGGTTCGCATAAGCCTCGCCGCTGAGCGTAACGTCGGTAGTCAGACGGATAAACCAACGCCACGGATTGCCGTCGCCGTCGTTCTGACGAGCGCAATCGCCCAACGCGGTGACGTTAACTTTCGTGAGGTGAGAGGTGGCTTTAAGCGAAGCTTTATAAATGTAAAGTTTAATTTCGTTCGTGACGACGATCGAGCCGAATCCCGTTCCCGCGGGGATAACAAACACATGTTCCTCCTCGATCTGAAAGGAGGACGTAATGTCCTCTCCGAAAAGCGAATACGGCAAAAGAACGAGATAACTCTCGCCGGAAGGCGCTACGTTTATCGTCGTTTCAACGCCGTCAATCAAAAACTTATTGTTATTCCACGCGTCGTCGGCGACGGTTTTATTCGCTTTTACATACACGAGATATCTGCTCGCGCCGTCTTGCTGTACGGCGGATTCAACTTCGCCGACGACTTCCGTAACGCCCGAAACGACGTTTCCGTTGCCCGAAACGTTGAAAATCGTATCTTCTTTGACGACAACCTTATCGAGAACCGTGCCTGCGGGAATTTTGAAAGAAATCGTTTTCCCTTCGGGGACGTCCGCCGTTCCGATTGAGAAATAAACGATATCGTCGGCACCCCATCTGCAGGTTTCGACTTCTCTTTCTACGCCGTTGATAATAACGCCGGTCTGCTGAACGGCTCCGTTGCTATGTTCCGTCCATGCCGCGCTCGTTTTAAGCCCGAAAAGATTTCTGTCCAACGCTATACTGTCATACGTAACGGTAACTTCCGTAAGTTCGCCGTTCGCTTTTGCCGTCACAGAGGCATTGTCAAGCCCCGCTGCGCCGAGACCTGCGCCCACCGTTAAGACAAGCGCAAAAAGCGCGATCAACAAATGTTTAAGTTTTCTCATATTTTCTCCTTTTTTCGGCTTTTGCCGATTTTTTCCGTTTTTATCGGTTATTTTTTATACGGAACAATGAAAACGCCTTTCCCCGCGGAAATGTTTTCGCTCCATTTTCCGTTTTCTATATCCTCGACGGACGCTTTTCCGTCGCGATAGACGATCACTTTGTCGCAATCGATAAATTCGGCGTCGACTCTGACGGATTTTTCATACGACGGATCGCCGTAATTCACGAGCATGAAACCCTCGTTGTCGTTTTCGTCGGTAAACTGCGAGCAAAGGACGTTTCCGTTTGCGGAAATCGATTTAATCACGTTGAAATCGCTTTCGTCAAGAATAACGCTTTTCACGGAATTAAGGTATTTAATCGCTCTTTCGTCCATTTTTTCGCTGTTCGTTTCCGATTTTACGGTTATCGGGTAAACGCCGCGCCAGGTTAACGACATCATAACTTCGTCCAGATCGTAAATGAGTTTGTTCGCTTTTTTAACTCCGTAATAAGCGGTCGTTCTTTGGTTCGACCTGTCGATCATGGAGATATGCTCTTCGCCGAATTCTCTCTCGTCGAGTTCGGGCGAAGAATAAGTGAACCAACTGAACTCCGTGAAGCCGAACGCCATGTTGACGTACGCCTGAAAAACGCAGTCCGCTTCCGAAGGAAGTCTTCTCGGCGAAGTGTTTTCCGCAAATCCGAAACTCATCGACTGCATAGCCATATGCAACACGATCTCCGGGTGAGCGATTTTAATTTCTCCGAGATATGCGAGCGAGCGAAGCCACGTTTCCTCTACGTAATCGTACCCGTACTTCTTGTCGTCGTGCATCGGGTAAATATCCGTCGCAAAAATTCTCGGCATTCCCTCCGGAAGTTGCGACAAAACCGTATCGTACCAGCCGTTTGCGTACTCTCTGTAATCGGTCGTACCCAAATGTTTGGCGGACGCCCCGCCCGAAAGCATGCACACGAAAAACTTGCCGCCCGGATATTTCGCCGAGAAATCGGGGATAGCCGTCGCGATTTCTTCAAACTCGGAAATCGGCGGCTCGTCGGTGTAATCTATACCCTTTATCGTCGAATAAAAATCACTGTTTTTATAATCCTTGACGTTGGTGTTTACGTTTCCGTTGGTGTAACCGATAACGTTGACGCCGTGTTCGTGGCACTTTTCGATATACTCTTCCTGCGAAGCCGAACCGAACTGCGCGCCGCGCTTTCCGTCCAGACCGGAATCCATAATGAGCGTGTTTATTCCGCTCTCCTTAAACCACCGCCATTGCTCGTCCGAAAAATCGGTCGGTCCGCGCCAGGCGTAAATATCGGTCGTTTTCGTATCTTTATATTTTGAAAAATCCACGAGCGAAGAACTTACGTTAACCGTAAGGTTTCTGTTCGGCGCGAAAGAACCGCTACTTTCGGAATTTCCGACCGAAGAATCTCCGCCGCACGCCGTGACGGATATCGCGGCGATAAACGCCGCCGTCAACGCTGATGTTTTCCTGAAAAATTTATTCATTTTATCCCTTTAATCCTCCTACGGACATACTCGACATTATCGTTTTGCTGAAGCCCGCGTAAATCGCAAGCACGAAAACGGTCATAAACGTCATCGCGGCGAAAGCCTGCGGCATCGCGCCGCTTTGTTCCGCTCTCGTCTGAATACTATAAACCCCGAGCGCGACCGTCGGCTTGGAGTTAAGGAACAGATAAGGAGTCATATAGTCGTTCCAAAGCCCGATAACGTTAAGGATAGCCATCGAAACGATGAGCGGCAGAGCCTGCGGATACATAATCGAAAAGAACACCCTCAGATTGCCCGCGCCGTCCAGAAAAGCCGATTCGGCGTATTCCCACGAAATAGACGAGAAATAGTTCTTGTAAAGAAGCATGCCGAAGCCGAGTCCGCCCGCGTTCATAAGGAAAATGCCGAGCCATTTGTCCTTGAGTTTTATCGCCGACATAAACGCGTAAGTGCTTGCCGTAGACCCGATTGCGGGAACGACCATTGAAATTATTACGAGTTGAACGGCAACCGCGCCGAGTCCGGTTTTGTATCTCGCCACAACGTAACCCGTTATTACGGGAACTATCGCCTGAAGCCCCGTACATACGGCGATCAGAACGAGCGAATTTTTGAGCATTCCGAACATCGTGATCTTTGCCGAACTATACTTCGTGGTGAAAATTTTGACGTAGTTATCGAAAGTTGCGCCCTTTAAGTTCCAGAACGCTAAAACGTTGTTGAAATAACTCTTCTGCGGGCGGATCGAATTGCAGAACATCCACACGAGAACGAACAGGAACGATAGCGAAAAAAGCAATATTCCCGCCGTGACGAGGATTTTATAAACGATATCTCCCGCGCTCGGACGGCTTTTTGTTTCCGGATTGTTTTTAAGTTTCATCAAAACTCCACCTCCTCGGAAAATCTGCCCATTACTTTGCGGAATACCGTTATGAAAATCATTCCGAACACGCCTATGATGACGCCCCACGCCGAAGCAAGACCTATGTTGTTCGACTTGGTGTTCGAGATGACGATAAGCGCAAGACTCGTTATATACTGATTGTTGGGATCGATTAAAAGCGAAGGCATATACCATGCGAAACAACCCGAAACAATCGAAATCGACATCGTGCAGATCGTCGGCATCAGAATGGGGAGAACTATTTTATTGAAAATAGTAATCTCGCTCGCGCCGTCTAACTGCACGCTTTCGATAATACTGTCGGGAACTCTCGCCATAGACGAGCCGAAATAGATAATGTTGGTGCTTATACCCGTCCACACGCTGAAAACAAGCATACTCGGCCACGCGGTACGCTTATCGCCCAGCCAGTTATTCGTGGGGATTATCTTCTCTAAACGCATCGCTTCCAGAAGTTTGTTGAAAACCGCCTGATTGCCGTTTATAAACATCTTGAAAACGAAGCACAAAACGGTTGCGGAAATCATCGCGGGAAGGAACAACACTATCCGATAAATCGTGTAGCCCTTGATTTTTCTGAAAATAGCGAACGAAAATATGAGCGTTATCGGAAGGTTGATAAGCATGCTCAAAGGAATGAGCGAAAGCGTGTTTAAAAGCGCGCGCCAGTTCATGATCATTCCGTCGTTTTTGTCTATGCCGAAAATCGCCTTGAACGCGCCCGTATAATTTCTGAAATTGTTCCATTCGCCGACCTGCATATTGCCCGAACGGAAAGACAGAAACACCGTGCTTACGTTCATGCACAGCCAGAACACTATGAAATGCAGAACGGGGAAAATAAGAACGGCATAAGCGAAAATCATATCCTGCCGCTTTCTTTTTCTCATTCCGTTTAAAATTTTTTCAGACGTCGGGGCGTTTCCGCCCCTGCCGTCCGTATGCTTTTGTATCATTACTTAATAAGACCTTTGTTTCTGAATTTTTCTTCGTATTTAGCCACAAGACCTTTCGTATCTTCCCAGTTTCCGCCGCTCTTGTTTTCGTAATCCGTTCTGAGAAGAGAGGTGAGATCGTTTCTTTCGACCTGTCCGTTATAAATCTTCTGGAAAACGTTGCCCGTAATTTCGGGGCGAAGTCCGCCGGTGAGATAATAAAGCGAAGTCGAACCCGAAACGGTCTGCTTGTATTTCATTACGTCCTGAACTTCCTTACCCCATTCCGTGAGTTGAAGCGAAGACGTATCGTAATCGAACGCGAGCGGCGTCTGCAC
>ERZ1034998.2383-NODE-2383-length-10369-cov-6.702540_pt1 | contig 10369 bp, 6 predicted proteins | sample MGYA00520621_ERZ1034998 | MGnify/ENA primary metagenome ERZ1034998 (study PRJEB33766, sample SAMN09781748) | gut metagenome | biome: gut microbiome | host: Homo sapiens | place: Madagascar | study: EMG produced TPA metagenomics assembly of the PRJNA485056 data...
CTAAAAACGGCAAATGGTATATTTTTGTCGTTTTTAAAGAGTCGAGATATTTCGGATCTCTGTAGTCTCAATCAATAATTCCATAAACCTTCTGCGGACGTTCCAACGTTTTATAAGCTTTAACGTAGGTTTCTACTTGAGTACATCCCGACGCAGAAACAACTTTAAATTCGGGAAACATTTTTTTGAAAATCTTTGCGTCTAATTTATATTCATCTTTTGACTCGCAAAATATTACAGGTTCACGACTTCCTACAAGTTGTATAGCCAACTCTTTAGGCAAATCTTTATTTTCAGCAAGCTGCTTCCATGTCCATTTTTGCCCATTATACTTTTCAATCCAATAAATTTTTGCATTTATTCTTGAAGCAACAAAATCACTATCATGTGTAAGATATACAAAAACGGATCCTTAAACTCTTGGTTGATATACATACATATCTCCCCCCTTAAATGAGCAAAAATAACTGTAAATTAATTATATCACATCTCTCAAAAAAACTCAACCCTATTAATGCTTTCTACTGTTCACAATTCTGACTAAATGATATAATTTAAGTATTATTTATTCATTAGGAGGATTGGTCAATATGCAATATCCAAAAGAAATTAAATCCCAAACAATTGCAAGATACAAAAGCAAAGAAAGTGTCATTAGTATTTCAAACGAAACCGGAATTCCACGCTCTACTGTTTATCGATGGTTAAATGAATCAAAGAATTCAAATCATCAAAACATAAAGGACAAAGAAATTAAAGAACTTGAACGCAAGGTGGAAAAGTTGCAAACCATGTTGGCTATTATTCGTGAACTTGGAATTTCGATCAACGCACCATTAAAAGAAAAACTAAATGCTATGGCACCGCTATAAGGGAAATATAACGTTCATTGGTTGTGTGAAGCTATGCAGGTTGACCGAGGAACTTTTTACAACCATATTTTTCGTAATAAAAAAGACAACACTTGGTATGCTAAACGCCGAGAGATTCTGCGTGAAGAAATCCTCAAAATCTATGAAGAAAACAGGCAAATCTTCGGTGCAGGTAAAATCACAGCGATTCTAAAACAGAAAGGTTATCGGACAAGCGAAGAAACCGTTTCTTTTCTCATGCATGATATGGGTTTACAAAGCATTCGCCACCGTGCGAAAGCTATATATGAAAAAGAAGTAAAGGCAAAGAACAAAGTTAATCAGCAATTTCAAACCACACGCCCCAATGAAGTATGGGTGAGCAACGTTACATATTTTAGAACGCCATATAATTCGTATTACATTTGCGTTATTCTCGACCTATACTCTCGAAAGGTTATAGCTCATAGAATTGCCTTAAATAACAGTACACAATTGGTAAAAAATACTTTTAAAGACGCTTATGAAACAAGACAGCCAAAGGGTACGCTTATTTTTCACTCTGATCGTGGCGGTAATTATCGCTCAAAAACCTTTTGTAATTACTTAAAATATCTAAAGGTCACGCAATCGTTTTCTCGTGCTTATACCCCCTACGATAATTCCGTTGTAGAGTCTTTTTTCTCAAGTCTTAAGAGAGAAGAACTCTATCGCACCAAATATCGATCGGATAAAGAATTCAAAAAAGCTGTTGATGAGTATATGGTCTTCTACAACAGCCAACGTCCTCATTCGAACAATAATTATAGGACACCCGATGCAAAAGAAGCCGAATATTACAGCAAAAATAGCACCTGATGTCCTATTACAAGAGTTCAAAAGTGAAGAATTTTATTTTTTCGATCTCAAAATTTCACTTTTTGGGAAATACGTGTCCCACCCAAAATCAAATTCAATAACGCTGAAGCCCTTTCAAATAAAGGGATAAAAGAAAAACCTATTGAAATGTCTTACCATAAAGGTTCAGATTTCAATAGGTTCTTCAGCCCAAAATAGCTGATTTTATCAGCCGTTTTGAGTTTTCATTTCTCTATTTTCTCGCTTTTTTCGTTCCGTTTTCGAACCACGCACTTCGCAATATCAAAGAAGAGATTTCAAATAATCTTCTACGTTTCTGTATATATTTTTTATTTTCCTTGCGCCGCTTTTTGCTTTATTTGCTGTCGCTGCTTTTGATCAGCAGCGATATGCGGCCGTTTCTCCAACGCATTTTTTTCATTTCCTCCCTCGTTTGTTATCCCTTTGTGTGTTGTCCTTACAAAATTGAACCTTGGGAATTCTCCTCTACTCTACTCCCGATATTAAATCCAAAGCGATTATTTTACGAGCTCTATTCCCACGGGCGCAATGATACGGCTTTCGATTTCGCCTTTGCTGTTTATTTTATGCTCCACTTCGAGCTCTCCGTTACCGCAGGGATAGCTTCCCTTCACGTGTTTCAACCCGGAAAGATGCGGCTCTATCTTTATGCGCTGTCCGCCGATTCCCGTGGGGGTTATCCCCAATACGGTTTCTGTTAAATACGCTATCACACCCGATGCCCAGCCGTAGCACAAACTGTGGCGGAACCCCGTATAACAAAACGCCCCGTAATCGCCGTGGATATCCTTTTCGTCGGGTTTAGGGAATCCGTCTATCCTCGACGCGTTTTTCGTCCAGGAAAGGTCGAAGTCTTCCCAAAACGTCGTTGCTCCCATTTTCAGCATTCCGCCGTAGTATTCTTTCAGTATTGCAAACGCTTTATCATACTCTCCGTACGCCGTTACCGCCGACAAAATAGGGTAACTCATAAACGTGGAAATACCCGACGCTCCGCCTTCGGTTATCAGTCGATAGTTATGCTCCGTCTTTTCTCCCGCCCATACGCCGAGCGCCGCGATCTGTTTATACGCCTTGACTTCGTAGCTCTTCCGCTTTAATTTTTCCGTCATCTTTTCGCATATGCCGTCGTCTTTGCCTAACGCTCGCAGGAGTTTCGACGTCGCGTTCAACGCTATCCGCAACAGATAGTTCACTCCCGCCAGTTCGTCGTATGCCTTTCTCTTATCTCCTCCCGCTTCGTAATGCGTAGGCCAGTCTATGAAATTGAACGCAAACGTCGTACTCCCGTCTGATAAAACATACTCGTCAAGCTGTTCCAACAGTCCTTGCACATACGACAGCTGCTCCTGCGCGAATTTCCGGTCCCCGCCGTGGAAATAATTTTCCGACAGAATAATCAGCCACCACATCGAATACATCGGTATCCCATTGATCCAGCCGGGCAACGGCGTCTGCTCTTTGGCAAATATCAGCGAGTTCTCCGTTTCCGAAGTATTCTTATACAGGCAGGACGAGCTTCGCATTTCGGGATATAAATCCCCTATCCACACCAGACGGTCCCGCTTTACTCCGTCCCAGAAATAGCCGTTGTGCAGGCACAGCCTCAGCGTCCGCGACGCCGTGTTCCAGATTTCGTTTATCACGGGATCGTCGCACTCGAAGCGTCCGACTTTTTCCCGTTCGTCTTCGTCCGACGCCGCTACGATACTTTTTATTCCGAAACCCGAATCTTTGCCGAGAAAATCCAACCTTACAAACCGAAAGCCCGTATTCCCGAACGTCATATCCGAATAATTTTGCAATTCCACCGTGAAATCGCGGTTAGAATGATCGTTCGTCGCATTTTTCTCGCCGAGCTCTGCACAAGTTTCCGACAGCGATTCGCCGAATCGCAATCGCACTCTTTTATCTCCGTTCGCGCCGTGCGTTAATATCCGTATCCCGCCAGACTGTTCCCTGCCGAAATCCAATATGAGATAGCCCCCGCCTTTGATTTGCACCGTATCCGGCTCCGACAAGCCTATCTGCAATCGTTTTCCTGTAATAACGTTTCGGCGTTTTCTATCCCTTCACTTTTCGCCGTTATCTTTACGGGATATATGTTACTTTTCATATCTTTATGCTCTCCTGATTTTTGTATCTTTCAATAATATTTTACCGTTAATCCGTTCAATAATCCCTGGGAAATGAGCGAATACGAATCGGTATAATCTTTCCCCTCCGGCAGAAAGATTTCCGGTCCGTAAGCGCCGGCAAGTACGGGCGCATAATGCAGCGGACCGAACGTATTCCGGCGGGTAAGTACCACTTCGACCGCGAGTTCGCCCTCTATGTCAAACGGTTTACTTTCATACGGTGCATACGCGATATATTCAGCATGCGCCCGATCTTTTACTTTTGCCACAGCCCCTTGACAGCCGCCGAGATTGATGCTTACGCGTCCCGAAACGATTCCCGTGTAATACGTAATCGAGCCGCTGTAAAACGGCAGTCCCTGCTGCGTTACGTCTCCCAAATTCAACTTTTCGGGCAGCAGCGAGAGCGCGATTTCCCTACCTTGTAACTCTACCCCGAAATCCCCCAACAGATACGTGCTTTCGAGGTTCAGAGCGTCGTCAAATGCCGCCGTAAGAACGATTTCGTTTGTGCCCTCTTTCAGATATCCGGCAGGAAGCGGGAGTTCGTCGAAACAAGCGTCTATCCAATGCCCCACGACCGTATTAGGCAATGCTTTCCCGTTTACCTCAATCTGCCAGCGTTCGCTCTGTTCCGTCACGAATACGAGATCGGTTTCGGGAATTTCTTTTACGTTAAAACGATAACGCAGTTTTAGCTCGTGCCGCTTTGAGTCGGGCGCCGCAATCCCGTATTTTTTCCGATACCACGGCTGAATCATCTCTCCGCCCCGGCGCGGTAAGCTCGCTTGATCCCGCACCGCACAGTCGATCCGCAGAATTTCATACTCCCCGTCCGACGCCTCCCCGTCGAAAACATAGGAAGCGATGTCCAGCGGCAATACGTTCCGCTCGCTTAACGTATAGGCAAACGGACCGTCAAGCAGCGTTTCTTTTACGGCGTGTTCCGCTTTCGGCAAGGGTAAAATTTTTCCGCTCGCAAATATCCGGAACACCCTGCATTCCCCTGCCTCGAACCGGACGGGTAGCCTGTCACTATTTTCCGCGACTCCGTATTCCCGGTCCCGATCCAATTTGATTTCCTCTATATTATACCGCTCTTGAAAGCGAAGCGTCAGATTCTCTTTCGCATGCTCCCGGTCGGTATTCAAACAAATCAGATAGTAGGTATCCCCTTCTTTCCGCACCGCCGTCATAATATCTTCACTGTCGATCGTAAACAGTCGGTGCCCGGACAGTGCGGACAGTATTTCTTCCCGTTCCATAGCAACGCGTTTGTTACTTCTCATCAGCTCGGCTGACAATTCTGCCGGCTGCGCGTCCACATAACCGGGTAAATCCCCGATAAAGAGCACTTCCCCGCCGACTGCGGCAAAATCCCGCAAGATATTCAGCGTGGACGACCGGATCGTATCCATTCCGCTCACCACGACCGTTGTATAGCGGGCTTCCCCTACCGCAAGTTCGGGACTACCGCCGTTTGTTTCGATACGGAAAAGCCGCGACAAAATATCTTCGTCCCCGTAATCAAAGTCCACCTGCCCCGTGACGAGGATATGGAAAAGGCAAGTATATAATGCTTCCAAACGACGGCATTCGGGGAGCTGCAATTCGAAAAAGTTCTTTTCCCAGCCCGCGCGCGGGTATAGCCACATGCTTTCGACGGGGTTTATTACGAGCGTGGAGCACAAGGGTTTTCCTTTGCTCGTCAGCTCACCCAATCGCGCAAAATAATCTTCCACGTATGAATAATCGCGGTACCAGCCCGACTGATAAAAGATGCTTGCGGGATAGTCCCGTTTCGCCTGCCCCTCCATCGTGTACCACGAAAGATGATGACAGCGCAGATTGACGCCAAGCACCGTCTGCCACGCGCCCACGTCGCGGTGACTGCGGAAATTAAACTGCCAGCCCGTCGCGCCGTATAATTCGCTCAGCACAAACTTCTTTCCCGTCTGCCGCGCCACCGACTGTACCTGCTTCGCTACCCAATAAGCGTTGTTTCCTTCCGTCAGAATGTCCACGCCCGGGCAGTCCATATGCTCGTAATAGCGCTGTACGCTGCCCTGAAAGATCGTCTGAATGGCAAGGCTGTCCTCGTGCAGAACATGCCCCGTGGCAAGCAAATTGTTTCTCTGGCACCACTCGTGATACGGAATCGCAAAATTTTCCAAAAACAGCTGTTGCAGGCTTTCGATATAATGATACATCGTGCGGTTGACTGCGCTGTCCGCACGCTTAAAATACAGTTCAGGCAATTTTCCGGACAAATCTTCCCCGCAGACTTTTTCAAATCTCTCGTACAACCCGTAAGCATACGGCGTCAGGTTGAGTGTATTGTCGCTTTTGGAAATAAACCCGTTTAATACGGCGCCGCGGTGCGGTTCGTCCGCAAATATCCCCTTCAATGTATTTCCGAACAGATCCCCGCAGTGCTTCCTGTATTTTTCATGCGTGGACGCGAGAAACGCGTCCGTCGCTTCCCGATTCAGCGTATCCAGATAGGTATAGCCGTTGTAAAACTCCTGCGGCTTCATATGCTCGATCAGGAATTTTTTGACGACATACCCGACCTTTACGGGTTCTCCTTCTTTAATCGGATAATAGTCTTCGAGCTCGTTCCGCTCGTTCAGTTTCACCGCAAAGCGACCGAGCTCTCCGGCTATATGTACGCCGTCGGCGGGAACCGAGTCACCGTCGTACATCGAGATGAATTTCATCTGATAGGCGGGCGTTTTGGTCACTTCTCCGCCCGCCGTTCCCGACGGCCAGCGATCCTCGTCGTACAGCCACGCGTCCATGCCCAGCGCTTTCCCTTCCTCCGCCGCGATTCGGATGAGGCCAAACCATTCTTCCCCGAGATATTCCGTTGCGAGTCCCGTTCGGCTGTGCATGAAAAAACCGCCGAAGCCCATTTCTTTCAGAACGTACACCTGTCGGATGATTTCTTGCTTTTCCAGTATCCCGTTCCAGCTCCAGAACGGGATACCCCGATATTCCTTTTTAGCTTCCATTTTCTCTTTCCTCTGCTAATATATCATCGTTAAAAAAACGCACCCGTTTCGCTGCGAATATAAAAATATCACGAGAAATCCCCGTGATATTTTTTTCGTAAAACCGTTACCGCGGCAAAAACAACGGCAGAAAAAACAGGAAAAATCGAAGAAGCGCACACCGAAGCGCACCCGCCCGTTGCATAGGGTATCATCACGATTTTCATTCTTTCAGTCGTAATACCTATAACAGCTTTTACAATACACTTCGCATAAGTGCCGCAATCTTTATATGCTATCACTACTGCTTTGTTTCTTGTCTTTGCAGATTTTCCGTCAAGACTTACGACCGAACAAGATAGTTCCATTCCTTCGCGTATATCTTGTTTCTTAATTTTCGGCGTTTCGACGAGAATATCGCAACCAACCTCTCCTGCGGCTGAAGCACAATTATTCGTCAAACCGTATACGCCTCTTTCTACTCCAAGGTCATATTCGCCAATCTCGTTATAAGTCCAAAAACAAGGCATATATCCGCGGTCTGTCATTTCGGAAACAAGTTCGTACGAATAAGCCCCCTTGACAAGATCATATCCCGTCTCGCTTTCGCATAATTTTTTTATCGTTTCAGACAGTGAATCTTTGTTAAAATCGTTGAGATCCAAAGCCCAGATATAGGGTATTTTCTCACGTACTCGACGTAATTGCGTTCTGTCGAAAGAAATTACGACGACCTTATCTTCAACGCCGTATTGCTCGAGCTTCTCCGAAAGCTTTTCTACCAATGCCGCCTCTTTCGATTTGATTTCAAAGAGCAGACAGATATCCTTATCGCCGATAAACTCAAAAACCTCGTCGATCGTCGGTATAACGCTCTCCGTACCGCTTTCGCCGCCGCCGATTCTTCTTATGACACGATAATTTCTAATCTGCTCAAGCAACAACTGATCGACGCTGCCTGTTCCGTCGGTCGTGCGATCGATGGTCGCATCGTGCATAACGATCGCCTCGCCGTCAACCGTTAATCTGAAATCCAGCTCGATATGCGACGCTCCGTTCTGATAAGCGGCTTCGCAGCCGTCCAGCGAATTTTCGTTATAAACCACGGGCTCTCCGCGGTGCGCTATGTTCAAGGGACTTCTCGTCAGAACGGAGTTATATTCGCTGCTTTCGGGAAAAGATTCTTCAAGAACGGCGGCGTCTTTCAGTATAATTCCGAACGCGCCCGACACGCAAGCCTTCAATACGCCGAATTTTCCTTCCTCGGCTATCGCCCAGACCGTTTTCATTCTATGCTGAAAATAGGAAACCGTCTCCTCGTCCGCCTGTTCCGCCGACAGAATAATGACGTTTGCCCCCGCTTCGTTGCTCTTTGCGAGCGCGCTTTTCTTCTCGGGGAGCCCCTCCGAAAAGTCCACGGCTCCCCTTGCTTTCGGAATCATATCCTTCGCCTTTCTCAATAACTCCTCTTCGGCGGCGATCATCGTAAAATCGTAATCTCCGCATTCTTCCGCATATGCCTTTAAGCCCGATAAAACGACCTCGGAGGAAATGTAAAAATTATCTATGACGTCGCCCGATATTTCCGTCCGAAGCGTTTCAAAAGCTCCGATGCTCTCTCCTTGCTCATTCAAAACGGTCATATTCTCGTCTATCGTCCAGACGACGTTCTGCGGCAGAGCGCTTCTGCTTTTCAGCTGCTCCAAATCCTCTCGTTCGTTTATTTCGCAAACGAGAGTCGGAGCAGACGCCAAACTTTGAAAAAATGTTTCCACCGACGCCGAATCGGCTTTTTCCGCAGCCGACGCCGAAATGTTCCGCGCCCCCGCGCCGAGCCCGAACGAGCCCGCCGCCAGAAACACGGTGAGCCCGAAAAACAAACCCAAAAAACGTTTCACTTAATCATCCTCCATTGAAAACGTCCGATTATTTTTATCGTTTGGAGAGCACCGCTCCGTCTTTTCAAATACAGCCGTTTCATAAGGTTCGTAGCGTCCACCGGGTACGGTACGTGTGCCTGAATTGGAAAAAAGGATTCTGTACTCCTCATTGTCGGGAATCGCAATGTTTGTCGGTCTGTCGAAATTACAGATAACGAGAATATCGGTTTCTCCGACCAGACTTCTTTCGTATGCAAAGTATCCTTTTCCCACCGTCAGATCCGTAAAATCGCCGTACCGGACGGCGGCGCGTTCCTTACGAAGTTTCAAAACCTTCTGATAAAAAGCAAAGACGGACCGGTCCGAAGCGCGATCTTTTTCCACGTTGATCTCCGCGCCGCGCGTAGGAAGCGAAAGCCACGGCTTTCCCTCGGTAAATCCGTAATTTTTTCCGCCCGTCCACGCCATAGGGCGACGGGTATTATCGCGGCTCCCGTAATTGATTCTGTTTATCAGCTCTTCGTTTGACAACGACTCTTTGTGGCTGTAATAATAATTAAGCGTTTCCACATCGTCAAAATCATCGATCGACTCATAGCGGGAATTGACCGAGCCTATTTCCTGCCCCTGATAAATAAACGGGATTCCTTTCAGCAAATACAGCATCGCCGCATACATGGTAGCGCATTCATAACGGTATTCCCGATCGTTTCCGACTCGCGAAATATACCACGGCTGATCGTGATTGTCCGTAAGCAGCGTACAAAGCAGCTCATGCTCCGCAGTGAAATTCTGCCAGAACACAAGCGAATCTTTGACTTCATCGATCGAGTAAGAGGGCGCCGGAATCCGCTTTTCCGCCCTCCCGACTTCAAAATGACCGAATTGAAATACACACGTAAGCTCTCCTCTGTCCTCTCCGCAAATCTCACATATGCTCTGTTCGTCTGCCCTGCATTCACCGATGGTAAAAATATCTTTCGTTTCTGCTCGACCGAACAGCTCTTTGATATATTCGTGAAGTTTTGGCCCGCAGCTCATCTTTCCGGCGTCAAAATCTTTTGCGATGCTGTCCAAAACATCGCAACGAAAACCGTCCACGCCCATGTTTACCCAAAAATCTACCACATCCCTGATTTCTTTGCGAACCCTTGGATTCGTCCAATTCAAATCGGGCTGTCCCACAGCAAAAGAATGAAGATAATACTCCTTTGTCGCTTCGTTAAATTCCCAAGCTGAACCGCCGAAACAAGCTTGCCAGTCATTGGGCGGAGTTTCCGCCCAATAATAATAATCGTGATAAGGATTATCTCTCGCGCTTCTCGCTTCCCGAAACCATGGATGCTCGTCAGAGGTATGATTCGCAACCAAATCCATAATAAGCTTTATATTGCGCGATTTCAGCTCCCGAGAAAGTCTTTTCCAGTCATCCAGCGTTCCGAATTCGTCCATTATATCCCGATAATCAGAAATATCGTATCCGTTGTCGCAATTCGGGCTTTTATAGCAGGGCGAAAGCCATACGGCATTGACTCCCAATTCGCAGAGATAATCCAATTTTTTCGTAACGCCGTTGAGGTCTCCTATCCCGTCTCCGTCGGAATCATAAAAACTTCTCGGATAAACCT
>ERZ1034998.2385-NODE-2385-length-10366-cov-5.263311_pt1 | contig 10366 bp, 7 predicted proteins | sample MGYA00520621_ERZ1034998 | MGnify/ENA primary metagenome ERZ1034998 (study PRJEB33766, sample SAMN09781748) | gut metagenome | biome: gut microbiome | host: Homo sapiens | place: Madagascar | study: EMG produced TPA metagenomics assembly of the PRJNA485056 data...
TAGGATATTTCTTACGCTCAATAACCAGTTTCTACAATAATGGGGGAATATGAAATGTATCACAAAAAGAAAATTGCGCTATTTATTTCACATATATATGGGGAATATCAGAGCCATCTCAGTCAGGGTGTCATTCAACAGGCAATGGATTACGGCTATTGCACAGAGGTCTACGCAACAAATGACGGTGAGGATCTTGGAGATTACGGCATTGGTGAGGAGAGCATTCTGAAAATACCGAATTTTGAAGATTTTGATGGTGTTGTATTTGCATCTGACACATATCTGGATCCTGCAATGAAGGAAAATGTATGCGCCCTCCTCCAGAAACACCCAAACTGTCCAGTCATTGAGATTACGGAGTATCAGCCTTCATTTCCGTGCGTATGCCTTGAAAATAATCTGACTGCCGGAATACTTACGGAGCATCTGCTGAATGTCCACAACTGCAGGCGTATCTGCTATCTGGGCAGTTTACCGGAACGCTTCTTCTCCGATCGCCGCCAGAAGGCTTATGAGCTCGCACTCGCCCAGCAGGGGCTTTTCCCCGGTGAGCACGATATCTACTTATGCCGAGAAACGGAGGATGATTATGCGCAGGCAGTTTCCTTCTTTAATCGTCCCGCAGATGCCTCCTGTGATGCGGTCGTCTGCTACAACGACCGGGTTGCGATCGGCTTCTGGCTGGCAGCATACCGCGCCGGGTACAAGATTCCGCGTGATTTTGCCATCGTCGGCTGCGACAACTCCATAGATGGACAGAATATTGATCCCCCACTTACCACAGTGACGTTTCCTACCTATCAGGTCGGATGCGCAGCGGTAACATCCCTGATGGAGCATATGCAGGGAAAGGGGGAACCGGCTAAAACTGTTTTTGCAGAACCGGTATACGCCGGCTCCTGCGGTTGCAGCTATCACAATGATACCCCGTCCTTCATATACAGCCAGACACTCACCCGTCGGATCGCAGAGCTTGAAAAATCCGCCTTTTTATCCATGCAGATGTCCGCTGCATTTTCCCATGTGACAGATATTGATGATGGTATGGATCTTCTGGCTCAGTATGTCCGGGAAATGCACCCTTTTCAGGCATTCTATCTATGCCTGTATTCCAACTGGGACAGTCTCTCCTCACATATTCTGGAACTGACACATACTGCCGGTACCGATACCGAAGATAAGGATACCATGCTTTTAAAGCTTGCCATCCGCGGTGGAAAAAGGCTTGCAGAATGCAGTTTTTCCAAAGTTTCACTGCTTCCGGATTTTATAACGAAGGATTCGGCTGCTTCGTATGTCATATCGCCACTCTTCTTTGAAGACCGTGCCTTTGGCTACCTTGCGTTGTCCTTTGCAGACAACCGGCTGGATTACCCTTTTTATCTGGTTCATTGGATCAAGAATATCACCCAGTTGTTACAGAATATCTGCGAAAACAAGCGGGCCAAGGTTCTGACACAGCATCTGGAGGAGATATACATGAAGGATGTATTGACCGGATTGTACAATCATCACGGTTACCAGCATTACGAGGAGGAATTGCTTGCCGCCTGCGCTCCGGGTGAACAGATCAGTGCCCTGCTCTTTGATCTGGATGAGCTTAAGACCATCAATGACCATTTTGGACATAAGGAGGGAGACTTTGCCCTCCGCGGGATCGGTCAGGCACTTCGCTCCGCCGCACGGGCGGATGACATCTGCTCACGTTTTTCCGGAGATGAATTCTATTGTCTGATCAAACGGGAAAATGCAGAAGAAGTAAAAGAATTTGTTAAGCGGGTGGAGCAATACCTTGCCAATTATAATAGCTTAAGCGATAAGCCTTACAATATTTCAGTCAGTGCAGGATACGCGACCGCAGCCTGCAGTGCCTCCACCTCCGCAGAGGATGTGAGAGCACTGTTTGCAGCGGCAGATTCCCAAATGTATGACATCAAGAAGAACAAAGTCAAACATGTGCTTCGCGGGTAACATTCTTACGGTATTCCGTTGGAGATACGCCGCAGGATGACTTGAATATCTTCATGAAATTCTTCTCATTGTCATAGCCGACACTCCGGCTGATCTCAATAATCTTCATATCCGTATCCGCAAGGAGCCGCTTGGCCTCCCGGATGCGGATATCCTTTAGATAATTTACAAAATTGCTTCCCGTGTACTGTTTAAATGAATATGAGAACAATGAATAATTCATGGAGATATAATTTGATACAACCGCCATGTTCAGGTCACTATTATAATTCTGGTTGATATAGTCAAGTGCCAGCTTCATCTTCTGCTGGTTCCTTCCGGAATCTGTCCGCTGATTGATCCTGTGATGGATGGCAAGAAGCCAGTTCAGCAGATAATCTTTGTACTCCGAAAGATTGTCAAACGCCAGAATATGTTCGCATCTGCACAGGTATGTCTGATCCTCATCCTCGAGCACATTGCGATATATCTTCGGAAGCTCCCTGAGAAATTCCTGCATGATCTGGAAGAAATCCGGTGGAGCAATCCGCTCCTTCTCTGTCTCCTGGAACAATCGTTCCCATCCAGCAATCAGTTCATCCGTCTTTTCCGTTCCGATCAGCTGCAGCCTCTGCATCACTGCCTGTGGCTCTAACAATTTCTCTGCCTGTTTCTTAAGTCCCTCCGGAATCATCACGGCTGTTCCGACGTCGGAACAAACCGCAGTTCCGATACAAAACGCACGCGACCGTGCCTCCTTTGCCTCCAGAAATGATTTGCGGATTTCTTCCATGCCATGACATACACTGCTGATTCCCGCCGCTGCATCCACAAGCTCATTTTTCATAAATGGCTCGCGGTACTGTGCATCCACGAGACACACCCTGCCGTCACACACATCGTCCAACACGGTAACGATCGCCGGATCTTCTGTCTCCACCTCTGCCGCTGTCATACAGATAACAAATCCGCTCCGGAAAAAATGTTCCTCATATTTCTGTTTAAACAGTTCAAGCTCCTCCCTCGGCAATTCATTCTGCCGCAGGATCAGCTTCAGCTGCTGCACTCCGATCTGCCGCTCTGTATACGCCTGATCTTCTTTCTGCTTTAGCTCCTTGTCAAGCCGCTCTAATACCTCTGCGATTTTTTCCCGTTCGACCGGTTTTAGAATATATTCTTTTACACCATTTCTGAGCATCTCAACTGCATAGGAAAAATCATCATACCCACTGACCGCTACAATAAATGGCTTTTTCTCCAGTTTGTTTACTTCCTGTACCAGCCGGATGCCATCCATTTTGGGCATACGGATATCGGTAAACAGCACATCTATGTCCTGCTCCTTTAGTACCTCAAGAGCCTGCTCCCCATTTGCACACTCGATAATCGTCTCAACGGGAACGCCACTTCGCTTGACCATCGTGCTTATCCCTTGCCGTATCAATTTTTCATCCTCTGCGATCAATAAGCTTTTCATTTTTCAATATTCCCTTCTGGTATCTGCGGCTTTTCGCTGGAATAATGTGGCAGGCGTATTGCGATCTTTGTATAACATCCGTACTTTGATGCAATCCGGATTCCATAATTCCCGCCAAATGACATGTGAATCCGATCCTGCACATTCTTCAGCCCGATTCCGTGTCCATTACCACCAGATTCCTCAACAGCCCCGTTTATTTTATCCTCAAGTGCACGAACCTGTGCATCTGTCATTCCCTGCCCCGTATCCGATATTTCTATGATGCAGTCGTCCTTTTCGATCCAGCCTTTGATGTAAATCGTACTATCCTCAGAAAGCGGCTCAATTCCATGAAGGATTGCATTCTCAACGATGGGCTGCAGGGACATCTTCGGGATTTCCTGGCTAAGAAGCTCCTCCGGCAGATTTAGAGACAATATAATCTCATAGTCGTAGCGGAGATTGATCAGAACCATATAACTTTTGATATATTCGAGTTCTTCCTCAAGCTTTACATTTCCGGATACCCAACGCATGCTGTAACGCAAAAGTTTTCCAAGTGCGGTGATCGCATCCGATATCTCATATTTTTCATCGATCTCCGCCATCATTTTGATGGACTCGAGCACATTATAGATAAAATGTGCATTGATCTGGTTCTGTAATGCCCGGATCTCTGAATTCTTGACAAGCATCTGCCTTTTCATATTCTCATCCATCAGCTCCTGAATACGATCAAGCATCTTGTTCAGCTGCTCACCAAGTTCTCCCATCTCATCATTCGCATACGCGTCGATGCGGACACTCAGATCTCCCTTTTGCACCAGACGGATGCTTCGCAGAATGGAATAGAACTGTCGCAACATCCGCTTTACGATCTGATCGATGACCATTGCCAGAAGGCACAGAACAAGAAGCATTGCTGCAACAAAGACATTGCGCATATCAAGGACTGCCTGTACCTCCCTTGTAATGTCATGTATCCCCAGCAATGTGCTGTTCATCTCGTTGATCTGCGTAGTGGAAACAATCAGTTTCTGATGATTATAGCGTATATAATGTGTTTCTGTATCACTCTCCGCTTTTACCAACCCATAAATTTCCTGAATTTCATTCTCTCCGTACTCTGATTCTTCTGTGCCAAAATAAATATTGCCATCGGCATCGATCAGGCAGCCTCCTGCCCCATCCTCCCTCTCATAAAGCAGCGGAAACATGGTGTCAAGACTCATGGATGCCTCCACATACCCGATAAGTCCATACCGGTAATCCGTGATCGGCGTGACAAGTCCGATCAGTTTTTCGCTCTGGTTTGTCGTCAGTGCCGAATAGGCAGTATCATAATATTCAAAATGCCAGCCCTGCACCGGATCTTCCCCCGCCCAGGATAACTTTTCCATTCTTGAATGGCTGTACAGAACCGGCATCAGTTCCTGCACATTGTCATTGGTAGAAAAGATCCGCACGCTGTACAGCAGCGGGTTGTTATTGACCAGCCGCTGCAGATTGATGACATCCCTCTCCTGAAATTCCAGGAGTTCCTGAATCGTCAATGCGTCCCCGTTGTGTGCCCGCTTCAACACCTCTGTCATGTCCTCATCCGACAGGAAGAATTGGGTACTCATATTGATTGAATCAATACCAAACGCTGTTGTGCTTTTCGCTTTTTCCATCTTATATTCCATCTGGCGCAGCTGCTCCTTAATGACAGATTGCTCCATATAGTAAAAGAGGATGCCGGCGAGAATTGCGATTGGAATTACCGTAACAAAAATGGTTACGATCGTAAATTTGATATTTAGTTTGAGCCGGTTAAAGTATCCAACAATCTTCATACATCTATTTTATTCCGAGTTTCTCCTTGTTTTGCTGCATCTGTTCCGTCTCTGCCTCCAATAACGTTTCATAGCCGAGTGCTTCCCTTGCGGTAATGTAATCCTCTACGATTCTGTCAAACTGAGCGTCCGACTCTGCCAAAAGAAGCTGCTTAATGGTAGTTCCCCAAAGCTTATTCGTAGCCGTATAGATCTGTTCCACTTCCTCAGATGCAAACGCATGCATTTCATACTGCCCCGCATACCTTGTATACGGATATGTCCATTCCGCCATCTGCTTCAGCGGTTCCTCCATGTCCGGCTGCCACTGTAACTGCATCACATTGTTCTGAAGCATCCAATATGCGTTATCTGCCGCATACGTTGCATCATAAGCCTCACGGTCCGTATTTAATATCTGCTTTACCTCATCCTTTATAACATATTTTCCGTCAACGATATCATACGTCTCGCCCTCAACACCAAGATATATCAGCTTCTGTCCATGTTCACTCATCATATAATCCATAAGCTCGATCGCCCTCTCTGGATTTCTGCAATTCTTCGAGATCATGGTCACCGTCCATCCTGTGATCCCGGTGACCGGAATCTGCGGATCATCACGATTGATATTGCGCGGTCCGTCCACTGCAATATAGATACTCTCAGGATTATTCTTATAGAGGATCTTCTGCTGGTCGGCAAGGTCTGTCCGCTGATAAAACATACAAAAATATCTTCCGTCCGCAATTTTTTCACTTGTCTGGATGCGGGAATCGACAAAAATATCGGGAGCGAGATATCCTTCCTCGCCAAGCCTCCGGAACATTTTCATCCAAGAAAGATATTCCGGATCTGTATTACGGTCATAATACTTTCCATCCTTTTCACGCGGAACTGCCAGAAAGTTCTGCAAATACTGATCGAACGATACACATCCGGTCTCGTCAAACACATGTGCCCCAATCGGTATCAACGGTTGTCCATTTACCTCCGGGAACATTCTGGCGGCATCTACGATTGCCTGATAGAAGCCCTCCTGCGTAGACATATCCGGGCTTCCGATTGCCTCATAGATATCCTTCCTCACCAGAAAAGTCTGGTTCGCGGCAATATTGTCGTGTTCCTCCAGATCCTTCGGTGTATAGCAGGAGTTCGGATAACAATAGATATTTCCGTCCGGCTGTGTATACCAGTTGACGACCGCCTCGTCACTAACCTCGTAAAACAAAGGATCATATTCGTCTGCCAGTTCATTTAACGCATATACCATGTCTGAAGCAATCATCTCACTTACCTGGGGCTCCCACCAGCCAAGTGTGATCAGATCCGGCAATGTATCCGAGGCAATCAGGGAATTAAGCTTTTCTTCTTCGTTTCCCATCGGTGTAATGAAGTTAATACTGACACCGGTCTCATCCGTAATGGTGTCCGACACCAGATTTCCTCCCCATTTTGTCACAAACCAGGAATAGTTGATGTACCAGTCCAGCGTGACAGCCTCCTGCTTTGTCTCATCCTGCATATCGCCTGAATTTTGGTCTGTAACTTCTTTTACAGTTTCTTTTGTCCTGCTGCCGCAGCCGATCAGCATAATGGCACATGCCACAATTCCCAATATCGTTATATTCTTCTTCATAGTCGTTATCTCTTTCTACAATACACGCCTCTCTTTCCATTATATAAAGATTTTTCGGAAAGCACAATAAGACAATGCTTCTTTAAGCATTGCCTTACTGTGTGTTTTATTTTTTGAGAGGAGGTAGAATCAGCTATTTATTCCTTTACAGCACCTGCAGAAATACTGCTGATGATGTATTTTGAGAAGAAGCAGAAAACAAGCAGGATCGGTATGATCGAGATTGCTACTGACAAATAAATTGCACCCTGATTGGCACTGATATCCGTAGATGATCTAAGTGTAGCCATCATTACCGGCAGCGTCATCTTCTCATTTTTGTTGATCAGGATCATCGGAAGCAGATAGTTGTTCCAGTTTCCGATAAATCCCATGATTCCCATCGTTGCGATCGCAGGGGAAACAATCGGAAGTACGATCCTGTGGAACGAATACAGTTCATGCGCGCCATCAATTCTCGCTGCTTCGATCAAAGATGCCGGCAGGGATGATAAAATATACTGACGCAGGAAAAATACCGTTCCCGGTGCTGCGATCGCAGGTATAATAAGCGGTATGTAGGTATTGATCAGATGCAGCTTTGCACACAGCTGGTAAAATCCGATGAGTGAAAGCTGTCCCGGAATCATCATAAATATCAGGATTCCCATAAAGATTGTTTTATTACCCTTAAACTTATAGAATGCAAGACCGTAAGCCGTCATCGCGGAGAAATATGCGGAAAGCAATGTTGCCGGCACTGCCACGATCAAGCTATTCAGCATCCCTCGAAACAGATTGAAGTACGAGAATACCACTTCCCAGTTTTCTTTTATATGGGTACTCGGTATCAATGTAAAGCCGCTCACGATCTCTGTGCCGTTTCTCGTTGCATTTACCACCATCATGAGGAAAGGAAATATACATGCTGCCGCTAAGAGAATTAAAAGAAAATACAGCACGCCCTTTTTAATATAGAATCCGATCTTCATTCTCTAGTCCTCCTTCCGGTTAAACAATTTCAACTGGATCAGTGAAATGATAAGTATGATACCAAACAGTACGTATGCAACCGCGGATGCATATCCGGTCTGGGTGCTTCCGGTTGTAAATCCGAATTTGTACAAATACATCATTACAGTCTGTACATCCTTATATGCAGCAGACGATGCACTGATCATAAGGAACGGAAGATCAAACATCTGAAGTCCTCCTATCAGGGACGTGATTGCCACATACATCATGATCGGTTTGATCAAAGGAAGCGTGATCTTTCCGAAGATCGTCCATCTTCCCGCTCCATCAATGGAGGCTGCCTCAAAATAATCCCTGGATACACCCTGCACGCCTGCCATAAGCATCAGGAATGAATTTCCAAACCACATCCAAGACTGGATAACGGCAATCGTATATCCGGAAGATGCAGGATTTCCCAGCCAGTCGATCGGGTTGTATGATGCACCAAACAGCTTATAGATCTGGCTGATCATGATATTAAAGGAACCATATCTCCAATCCAGCAAGGTCTGGAATAGAAATGCAATGGAGGTTGCTGCGATCAGGTTCGGCAGATAATAGATGATACGGAATACCGGAAGTCCCTTCATCTTGTACTTCACATCGGAAAATACCATCATCAGAAGAAATGCCAGTCCCAACTGCAGAACAATGTTTACCACCCAGATGCGCACGGTGTTTCCAAGCGCCTTCCAGAAAAATTTATCGCCAAGGACACGCTTATAATTATCAAACCAGATCCAGTTAGCGTCTCCCAATATTTTCAAATCCGTAAAGCTCAGATATAAAGTTCTTAAAACAGGATATACACTAAATATTAAAAACACGATTACAAACGGAGCAACAAACAGATAACCCCAGTTGTTATAGGCAGTTATCTTACTTCTCTTTTTCTTTGTTGTTTTGCCCATAATTTACCTCCCACACGCTCGCCGCAAACCAATCTGTGGTCCGCCCATGCGAACCACAGATCAGATTTACAACATTATTATCTTTCGATGATAAGATCCGGATATGTAGACTGTACAGAGTCATAGAAACCATCAATCGCTTCTTCCTTTGTCATTTCGCCGGTCTTTACCGCTGAGATTGCTGCACCCCATGCATCTCCGATTGCTTTATCGTACTGGGTTACCTTAGAGTAATCAATGCCCTCTGCAAGTTTTAACCACATTGCATACATCTTCTCATCACCATAAGTTGGATTTGCATCATCCTTATGAGCCTCGAGAACTGACTTCAAAGAAACCGTATCTCCCTGTGATGCTTCGATCCACCAGTTTCCGGTATCCTCATTTAAAGTACAGAACTTGACAAAATCCCAGCCGAGATCTTTTTTCTTTGACTGTGAGGATACACCGATAAATGTACCGCCACCGAATCCATAAGCAGGTCCAGGACATACTCCCCACAATCCGGAAGTATCACCTACATGATCTCTCAATGTAATTACGCCCCATGCCGGGAGACCGAATGCAAATACCTCTGTTGTCTCATCTGAGAAATTGCCGACATTTGCATTGAAATTTTCCTCATCCCAAACATTTAAATCCGGCTCTCCATCACCATCATCATCATTCCAGTAACCGCCCTGAATGTCTGCGTTAAGTACCGGAACCGGGCCTGACATTGCCTGATACCAAGGAGTTGACCACTGTGCTGCGTAGGCTGTCAGGTCTCTCTGATACAGCTCTACAACAAGATCCATATAGTCAATCCGGCTCTTGTCTACATTCAGCTTGCCATCAATTACCCAAGCGGAATCGCCGGAGAAATAGTTTGTCTCTGAATCTGAAGCAAAGATTCTATATCCCTGATCCTTTAATGTCTGAGCAGTCTGTAAAATGGTAGAATAATCTGCAAACAGTTTTGCAACTTCCTCCGGATCTTCTGTTCCGAACACCTTCTGCGCAATATCTCTTCGATAATAGATACCTGCCGGTGTGATCTGATAAGAAATTGCTCTCTGTACGCCGTCTGCGTCCTGTCCGACTTCCCATACATAATCAACGATCTGGTCTGCGTAATCCTGTGCCCCGAATTCATCCAGATTTGCAAATGCGCCATAGTCGAACATGTCCCCTAACATCTGAGGCTCAGCAACGATGACATCCGGTTCCGTCTCTCCTCCGACAAGTGCAGTCTGTACCTTTGTCGGATAATCTTCCGGAGCAATTACTACTACCTCCGTCTCTACGCCAGTCTGATCCGTATAGCGTTCTGCAAACTGCTTAAGGTCATCTGCCAGTGTCCAGATCACCAGCTTCTCTCCGCTTGCCGCGGCATCCCCTGCCGCATTGTCAGAATTATTCTGGTCTGTTTTTCCTTCGCTGCTGCCCCCATTGCTGCTACCCCCATTACCGCTGTCGCTACTACCGCACGCTGCCAGTGAGAATGCCATAGTGCTTGCCAAAAAGATTGCCACCAACTTTTTCAACTTCATAAAAATATCCTCCTTTTTTCCTTCAACAGGTTCTGTTGTTTGTTGATGGTTTTATTATAGGA
>ERZ1034998.2386-NODE-2386-length-10366-cov-3.325381_pt1 | contig 10366 bp, 10 predicted proteins | sample MGYA00520621_ERZ1034998 | MGnify/ENA primary metagenome ERZ1034998 (study PRJEB33766, sample SAMN09781748) | gut metagenome | biome: gut microbiome | host: Homo sapiens | place: Madagascar | study: EMG produced TPA metagenomics assembly of the PRJNA485056 data...
TGATAGGAAAATACGCATTTATATACTCCTGATTTTTGCTATATTGATTTATATTAAGTACTTTGCGTTTATTATAGCATATCCTTGCGGATATGCTATAATTTGCCGATATGCACGGAGTTCACCGGAGGTGAACGTATGTGCAAGGCATTTTAAATTGTAATAAACGCTTGCGTTTATTATTATAGCACATTAGCATGATTATTTCAATATCCAGCAGCAATAAATCATTATTTGGGGCATTTATGCTGACTGCGCGAAACCGTAAATCAAGCGATTCCCCGAAGCGGCAAAACTGAATGCTTCGGGGATTTTTCGCCCTGTATTTAACGATAATTTCACACTTTAGCGCTTTTGGATTTAATATTCTTCCTGTATAATATGACTGTACCGAAAAACGGAACGACAAACGAATAAAAAGGAGAACAACAATGACCAAAGCAAAGAAGATCATTGCATCCGTCTGTGCAGCTGCTACGCTTATCACAGCCGGAGCGACAACCCTCGCAGTATCCGCGGCAAACGGAGCAAAGACTACCGTTACATCTGGCGCGCAGAAGTACACCGGGACAATGCCAAAGTACATATTCATGTTCATCGGCGACGGAATGAGCTTCCCCCAGACCCAGATAACCGCAGACTATTACAGCGCGCTTGCTGACACCAACAACAACGATATCCTTGAGGCAAACAGACACCTCAACTTCACGAAATTCCCGGTAGTAGGCTCCGCAAATACATATGACAGTTCCTCTTTCTGCCCGGATTCCGCTTCCACCGCGACCTCCCTCTCCACCGGACACAAGACTTACAGCGGCACCATCAACATGGACGAGACCATGACCACAGAGTATGAGACCATTGCTGAAAAGCTGAAGTCTCAGATGAACTATAAGATAGGCGTTATTTCTTCAGTAAATCTGAACCACGCAACTCCCGCTGCTTACTACGCTCACCAGGCAAGCAGGAACAACTACTATGAGATAGGCGTTGAAATGGTAGAGAGCGGCTTCGATTACTTCGCAGGCGGTGCGCTTAAGAAGCCCACTGGCAACAACAAGGACCAGACCAGCGTATACGACCTTGCTGAAGAAGCAGGCTACAATGTCATCACAACATACGCCGAAGCTGAAAAGCTCACTCCCGAGGACGGCAAATCCATTCTCATCGCTGAGACGCTTGCAGACAGCGACTCGATGTCCTACAGCAACGACCGCAAGAAAGGCGAGTGGAGCCTTTCGGATTACGTTGACAAGGGAATCGAAATGCTCGACAACGACAACGGCTTCTTCATGATGGTAGAGGGCGGCAAGATCGACTGGGCATGTCACGCTAACGACGCCAAGTCCACCATTGCAGATACTCTGGCGCTCTCCAAGGGCGTTGACAAGGCTCTGGAGTTCTACAAGCAGCACCCGGATGAGACACTCATCATCGTCACCGGCGACCACGAAACAGGTGGACTTACCATCGGTTACGCAGGTACTGATTACGACACCTACCTCACCAACCTCAGGAATCAGAAGCTCTCCTACGCAAAGTTTGACAGCGACTACGTATCCAAGTACAAGGAAAACAAGACCTCCTTCAACGCGGTTCTTCGCGATGTAAAGAGCCTGTTCGGTCTCATGACCGCAGACGACAAGGACGCTGAAAAGAACCCGAACCTTGTTCTCACCGAATACGAGTACAACAAGCTCAAAGCGGCCTACGACAAGTCCATGAGCGGTGAAAAGGTAGAATCCCAGGAAGAGTACCTGCTCTACGGAAGCTACGAGCCGCTTACCGTTACAATCACACACCTGCTGAACAACAAGTCCGGCGTTAACTTCGCTTCCTATGCGCACACCGGACTTCCGGTAGCCGTATACGCAAAGGGCGCAGGTGCGAGCCTCTTCAACGGCTACTATGACAACACCAAGATCTATGACAAGCTTGCAGCGCTCACCGGCGTAAAGTAAGCGCAACGAAAAATCCTCCCGGCTCCGTTTCTGCGATTTGCGGAAGCGGAGTTTTTCGGGTACAGAAAGGCATTTATGAACAGATTTAAAACATTCTTCACTCCTGAAAGACTGCGGTATTATTCACCCGTGCTGGTAACTCTCATTGCAATAATCGTGCTCGTATTCGTTCCCACGGGGTTTGAGAACAAGCTGATATATCAGGGGACTGAGCGCGTTCCGGCAAAGGTTATCTCCGTTGACGACAGCATGATAATCGACACCGGGCTTGTACGTTCCGGCGACCAGAACTGCGATATCGAGTTCCTTGACGGGCAGTTCAGGGGGCAGCGGTACACAGCCGTTAATATGCTCACTGGCTCGCTGGAGATAGACAAGGTGTTTCAGCCCGGGGACACGGCGTATGTCCGGATAAGCCACCGCGACGGGGAGATACTTTCCGTTTCAATGACCGATCACTACCGCCTGCCGTGGGAAATACTTCTGGTTGCCATATTCATCGCGGTGCTGATATTCTTTGCGGGGCAGACCGGGCTTCGTGCGGTGCTGTCGTTTATTCTGACGATTCTCCTGATATGGAAGGTAGTCGTTCCGCTTTATCTGAACAGCGTTTCCCCGATAATTTCCGGCATTGTGATAATTTCGGTGCTGTCCGTAATTATTGTTTCGCTGGTTTACGGTTTCGACCGACGGGCGCTTTCCTCCTCGCTGGGAATAATCATCGGGCTGGCGTTTACGGCAGTCCTGGGCGCGGTATTCACGAAACTGATGAACATTCACGGCGCGATAATGACCGGTTCGGAAAGCCTGCTGTACAGCGGTTATCAGGATCTTAACCTGACGGAAATATTCATGGCTGCGATATTCATAGGTTCCTCCGGCGCGATGATGGACCTTGCAGTGGATATCACATCTGCAGTCGATGAGGTAATACACAAAAAGCCCGACATAAAGCCTTGGGAGGCTGTAAAATCCGGGCTGAATGTAGGGCGCGCCGCGATGGGTACGATAACCACAACGCTGCTGCTTGCCTATTCCGGAAGCTGTATAGCGCAGCTGATGGTCTTTATGGCGCAGGGAACTCCACTGGACTGCATTCTGAACTATAAGTACATCGCCGCTGAGATAATCCACACAGTCGCCGGAAGCTTCGGCATAGTCGCGGTGGCTCCGGTAACGGCGGTAGCGGCAGGACTGCTGCTTGCGGGAAAGCACAGGGAATGATACTGGAGGTATAGTAATGACAATAGAACAAATCCGTCAAAAATTACTTAACGATGAGCCGGAGCTTTCATGGGTCTGGGAGGTACTTGAGGGAAAACAGCTCCCTATAACAGAAAAAGTTGCGTCGTTATCGGTTGAGCAGCTGTATGAGATTCAGAATACAATAAAGATGGTAAGGGCTGCGGACAGGACAAATTCTCCAATGGCATTGCTGGCAATGGAACAACTGGTCGGGAAACTGCTGAACGGTGAAAGCATAAATCCTGACAAATATTACTGCAGCAACGCGACCCGCGGCAAGCGAAACGGAGTCGCAGCCGGGATAACGCTGTTCCTTTTTATAGCATTTTTGATTGCTGCGTTCACCGGAGTAATGCACTGGAATGCATATGCAGGTTTCTTCTGCTTTATCGGTGGAATAGCCGTTCTGCTGATAGGTTCTTCGATAAGTAATAAGCTTTACCGACGGGACGCCCCTCCATACCTCGCCGAAACCGACTATCATACGGACAGGCTGTATTTCCCCAGGGGCAAATGCTATCTCCTGAGTGACAAGCTTATTTTTTTGTACTATAAGAATGATAGAATACCGGCACGTTACAGAGATCCAGAACCGGAAAGCCCGGATTACATCTGTGTTCCGATCGCCGATATTTCGTATATTCAGGGACAAATGCTGATACTTTCAAACGGTGGCGCGATATCGTTATATGATTCTCCGCAGCTTGCCGATATGCTGGAGTACATTTCAGCGCTTGTCAGATGGTCGCCTGCGCCTTATCACCCATCAAAGGATTCGGAAAACAGCTACATAAAGACGGATAAAAACGCCATGCTGAAATTTATAATTGCTGTTGCTGTCCTGATAATTGGAGTGTACTCAATGCCGTCCTTTGTTGACGTAGTGCAGACTTGGTTCGCTAAATAGTCTGCGTATCAGTTCATATCTCGAAACAAATCAGGAGATATTTCAGCTTTTACGTAGTATGCCGCTTTCCATTTCAAAAACGGTATCGGCGTATTTTGCAGCTTCATTCTCGTGAGTCACCAGAAGCACCGCAGCGCCCTTGTCGGCTGCCTCTCGGAGCAGTCGCAGCACCGTATGTGTGTTCTCGTCGTCAAGGTCGCCTGTCGGTTCGTCGGCAAGGATAACCCCTGGATTTCGCAGCATTGCGCGGGCAATCGACAGCCTGCGCATTTCGCCGCCGGAAAGCTCATTGGGATACGAGCTGGCAAGTTCGGGGATACCTACCCGTTCCAGGAGTTCCATTGCATGATCATTCGGGGCTTTCTCACCGTACATCAGACATGGCAGCGTCACGTTTTCGAGCACCGTAAGGCTGTGAAGCCCGGTCTGACCCTGCGGTATTATTCCGATATTAAGGTTGCGGAACTTGGAACGCTCTGCGTCCTCCATCGCATAGATATCCGCGCCGTCGTACATCACCCTGCCTGAGGCAGGCGCGAGAAGCCCTGCCAGGATATTCAGCAGGGTGCTTTTCCCGCTTCCCGAGCGCCCGCACACTTCTATTAGCCTGCCCGGCTCAATGGTCAGGTCGGTTTCTTTCAGAGCGAGGAAAACATTGCTTCCGCGGCTTTTCCTGAAATATTGTCTGGTTATATTCTCTGCGGTTAACGTCATGTTTTCCTCCTTATGCGCCCTCGCGCAGCACTAGTCCGGTTTCGTTTTTCCGTATCCTGCTTCCGGAGATGAACGAAGTCAGTAATCCCGCAAGCATAGAAGCTGCCACTGAGCCTGCCGCTATCAGGCATATCTGCAAGGCGCCAGGCAGCAGATAGGGAAGTCCCAGCCGTGAACCTATTATGCCGCTGAACGGAATCACAATAACGCAGGAAAGCGCAGTCCCGATAACAGCGCCGCCTGCGCTGATCATCACGGACTCGGTGCGTATAAGCGCGGTCAGCATTTTCTGAGAAGCTCCCACCACGCGCAGTATCGCAAATTCCTTGGTGCGCTCGTTGGTGATCATCGTGAAAGCCACGAGAAGAATAATGAATGCAAGCACCCACACCAGCCCGATAAGAACCCCGATCACCGCAGAAACTCCCAAAAGCCCTCCGGCAATGCTGGAAACCATTGTTTTTGCCTGAGTTGCTTCCACGCGGCGAACGTGAATATTTATATCGCCCGCGACATCATCGACGCTGTAACCGTCCGCGACTTTAACCATGACAGACGACACGGCATGATCAGCATCAACGTCTGAAAAGTAGTTGAAACCCAGCGTATCCGCGCTTCTCATCATTTCCTTTATGGTGTTCATGTTGGCGTAGATGGCGCTGTCCAGCCCGGTTCCAGTCTGATCGAGCTGTGCTGCCACGCGGCATTCGGTGTTATAAAATGTGAGTTTTCCGCTGACGGGTATCGAAATATTTGCGTCCACGATAAGGTCGTAGTCGCCTATGCTTCCTGAATAGGTTTCGCGTATCCACGGCTGGATCAGAAAATCAGTTTCCGGGTCAAAGCCTATTATCTGCACCGAAGTGGAGCAGCAACCGGCGCTCGATGTTGCAAGGTAAAACTGCGGTGAAGCAATTTCTACGCCCTCGATGGAACGTATCTTATCCAGCTTTGAACTGTCCATATAGAAGTAACCCGGAATGCCCTGCAGCAGGATATCGTCCAGCGTCCCCTTGGAGCGCGCCTCGTTCGGTACCACGACTATATCAGCGCCGAGTCTTGAGCGGTAGCTCGACAGACCGTTTTGCAGGCTTGCAACTATAACAGAGCCGCCGGATATCGCAAACGCAAGGAACGCCGTCAGGGTTACGAGCGCGGCGGTGCGTGCAGGCTTTCTCTTCAGATTTTTGACAGAAAGGTATCTTGAAAAAATCACTTAGCTTTCCTCCTGAGCTGAACCACGATATCGGCTGCTGCCGCGATGATAACAAGCACCGAGCACACTATTGCTGCAGGCGTCATGACTGCACGGCAGCGCATGGTGTTCATCATGCACAGGCTGATGAGATTTCCCGGGACGATGAACGCGAAAATAGAGCATGGAACAAGCGCCGCAGAAAGCCCGGCTTTCATTCCGGCGTCTGGAATAAGCAGATGCGCCAGCGCAATAACCGTCATGACCGCCGCTATCCCTGCAAGGACAACGCCTGCCCAGTGGCAGTTCATGAAGCTGCCGTCCTCCTTAACATGGTCGCATGGTCCGAACCAGAAAAGCATTCCCAGCAGGAACAGTACGTTTATGACAAGCAGGACGATATCCGTTGCACCAATTCTGTGTTGTTTCATAGTTGTTTTCCTTTCATCTGCTGAAGAATTTCTTCCAGATAGCTATTGCATTGGAATTCACCAGCATTTTATCCGTATCTATCCTTGCGGGACATATATTGCGGCAGGCGAGCGATTTACCGCAGCCCTCGAAAACATGTTTATCATACATTTTTGAGGCGCTCTTCCTTTCCTCGCCGGAAAGCCCGGACAGCAGCCGCGTCATCGGAACAGCCGCAGCCATGCCGGTGAACGTCCCACCGGGCGCGAAATTCGGGCAGACCTCCAGACAGCACCCGCACTGCAGGCATCTGGACGCCTCGTAGCTTATTTCGGTGTTTTTCTCTGTCAGCGCTGCGCTTCCGTCAAACCACAGCTTCATCATTTTCAGGTTTTCCTGCATTATGCTGCGGTCAACCATGAGATCCTCCACCACCGGGAACTTATGCAGCGGCTCTATACGCACCACGTTGCCGCATTCCGAAAGCTTGCGCGCACACGCCAGCCCGGGTCTGCCGTTTATGACCATCGCGCAGGCTCCGCACTTTTTCTGAAGGCAGCTGCACTGCCAGACTATCGGTGCGGCTGCATTCCCGGAGATATCTGTCAGAGGTGTGGAATTTAGATTTGTCAGCGCTGTGGCGATGGTTTCTGAACTATTGTCGCTGGAATATAAAAATGTCTGCACATACCGCCGTTTATCCTCGCGGGTACAGCGATGTATCTCAAGTGTGAACTGCATCTTCCGTCCTCCTTTTGGGAATGCTGCGCATTTCAATGGAGATACTGCCATTTTTTACGCAGGCCACTGTGGTGCGCCGGAATTCCTCGTCGTCGCGCTGCGGGAAGTCGCTGCGCGTGTGCGCGCCCCTGCTTTCGCGCCGCTCCAGCGCGGACATCAGCATTGCCTTGCCAAGCAGTATTCTGTCGCGCTCCGGCTTTGAAACGGAAGCTTGACCGAGAACACTCTCATCAGTACGAAGATAACTACCAGAGCCAGGCAGCCGGTGCCAAATCCAAGCCAAACCATGTCGGAGTGACCTTCGTTGAGCATGGGCTGATAGAACAGGATTACCTCAGCGCCCTCGCGGAATACAGCCAGCCATGCGGTGAACGCCAGTGTGAACATGCTTCCGGAAGCGCTCTTTGCCTTATCCTGCGAGGAAACCACCTTGCTGTTGATGTAGCTCTGCCATGCAGCCGCTTCAGATTTGGAAGCCATCCAGTTGGAAACGTAGAACAGAACCACAACTGCAAGCAGCGCCGCAAAGCCCTCTATTATCTCCTGCGACATTGTTGTTTCAGGATTGATGGATTTCAGCCATGAGAGCAGCGCAGCCATAGCGAAGCTGCACGCTACGCCCAGCGCGGAGCCGATATAAACGACTGCAATGCCTTTCTTGTTGCCGGATTTTATCAGGTATGCAATGATAGCGCCAACGACCAGTATCGCTTCAACGCCCTCGCGGAGGATAATGCCGAAGCTTCCTGCAAAGGTGGCTACAGCGCCGCCCGCAGAACTTTCAGAGCTTGTTGAAGACGCGTCCGTGTTTGTATCAGAGCCTGTGTTCGTCTGGTTATTGGAGGGACCGTCCGGGTCGAGTATGTAAGCGTCCTCATGCAGCAGCTCGGACAGCTTTTCAGCTTCCGCGCGTACAACGTCAGCGCCGAGGTCTTTCTTGACAGCCTTGCGGAGCGTGGTGAACTGGAGTTCAGTTTCACTCACGCGCGCACCGGAGATGTAAGTCATGGTGTTGCGCTCAAAACCGGTGGTTTCGTAGTAGCCCCAGTAAGTCGCCTTTGCAAACTGATAAGCCTGGTCCTTGTCGCCTGCTTCGTAGAGGTCTGCGGCATGGAGCGCGACTTTCTCGATTGCGTCAGCGGCGTCGTTCCAGTTCCACTGGGTGAAATCGTGGTGGTTCACGTATTCCTCCCAGGTGAGGAAGTATTCTCCGTCGTCAGAAGCAGCAGGGGATTGCGCTTCCTGGGTACCGTCAGCAGTGTTTCCCGCTGACCCGGAAGTGATATTTGTGACAACTGTTCTCACCGCTGGCATGAGTACTATCACGACCATGATGATCACCAGTATCATTGGCAGCTTATTCAGGAATTTCTTCAAAGCTCATTCTTCCTTTCAGTGTTCTGTATATGATTTTTCGGCGATCGGGCAGGCGGCTCTGAAATCAGCTGCCGTAAAGTCCGCGCCGGGCGTATGTCCGGTGAAATCGCTGCTCCCTTTTAAGAAGCATTCGTAGGCGTCTTTGCCCGCGTCCCATGTGGCGTCAGCATTGTAGTAAGTCTTTCCTAACTCTATTATATTCCACGCATGCAGCGTGTCGGAGTTTTCACCATCGGCTGTGCCTGTGATTATCCGTGTGTTGATACCAACTTCCCTGAGCAGGCAGTACAGTGTCACGCAGTAGCCCTGGCAGGTTGCATTTCCCCATATCAGCGCCGCATACGACGTGGAACGAAGGAAGTAATTATCGTTTCGTACATGTATCCTGTCGTAAGTTACATTCCGGCATACATAGTCGTAAACCGTTCTGACCTTCTCATAATCCGTGGTGTTTTCATCAAATCCGAATCCGTTGATGATCTCCCGGACTTTTTCGGTGACTTTTTCCTCGTACTCAAGATATGAGTAGTATTTCGGGACGATTTTCAGAACATTGTTCCAGCCGTCCGCCGCGCGTTCAACTGTGTAGCTGCTTTCATAGCCGCCGGATTGATACCTTATGTAATCGCCCTCTACAGGGCTGTCGGTATATTCCACTGCAGAAGCCATAAGCTCGTCAGCCAGCCGCAGCAGCTGAGAACTGACATCTTCCGTGGTTTTGAACCGCACAGTGATACAGCTTGAATACCTGACCAGCGCCCCTCTGACAGAGTACACCGTTTCATCGTAGTTCACAAGCAGAGACCGCACCGGGTCTGCAGTGTTTTCATCAGAATAACCGGTACAATGAGCTCCGGTTTTACCCACACACCCTGGCAAGAAAAGAATACATAGTGCAGTCAGTATTATTGCGAATTTGTGAAACTTATATATCTGCACCTGTTCTCTATCATCGCCTTTTCATCAGTTTATGCAGAATCAGGAACTTAAAATGTTAGGCTAGACTAACCGTGTTCTCGAAGAAATGGCGCGATCGCGCCACGGCGTTAGCAAAAGCTAACTGACCTGCTAAAAAAACACTGTGACACAAATCAAGCCGTACATATGGACGCAACTTTAACTGTACCATCAGTTCGCGTTTATTATATCATCCGCAAGGATATGATATAATTTGCCGATATGCACGGAGTTCACCGGAGGTGAACGTATGTGCAAGGCTTTTTGATCTATGGTCACCTCTAAAAACCGGTCTGAAAAGGGAAGAAGGGTAGAGTGCGCCGAATGTGATGAAAGCCTCCTTGTAAGGCTGTATGCCTTACGAGGAGGTGCAACACGATGCTGCAGAGCGAAATATGGTTACTTTGATCTTTTGAATATCAGCGGCTCAAAGCTGTGCTTCAGATTACGCGCAATGCTGTTCATGCTGCGTGAGCCATTGGCGGCAACAGTGCTGCATTTTTCGATCCCGTATTCCCGGCACAGAATCTCTGTCATGTGCTGCTTTCCGGCGTTCCGGTTGTAGATTTTTATGTAGCTGTACCCGGGGTAATCCTGCGATGGATAAGTGATCATTTTCAGAAGCTGTCCAACCTCGCTGTGGACTAGCTGGTTGTATAAAGCGGATATTCGGTCGCTCTGATCCACCATCATCAGATATATCACACGATCCTCCGGCTGCGGTTTGCGGTTGATATAATTCCGGTATGGGGATTTTTTCAGAGATGTGAAGATTGCTTTTTCAGCCTCGTTTTCAAGTCGGTCGTAGTATATCACAAGGCTGTCGTCGCAAAGCGCGTTTGTGAATACGTTCATTCC
>ERZ1034998.2390-NODE-2390-length-10355-cov-4.716699_pt1 | contig 10355 bp, 11 predicted proteins | sample MGYA00520621_ERZ1034998 | MGnify/ENA primary metagenome ERZ1034998 (study PRJEB33766, sample SAMN09781748) | gut metagenome | biome: gut microbiome | host: Homo sapiens | place: Madagascar | study: EMG produced TPA metagenomics assembly of the PRJNA485056 data...
AATTTATGCTGTTTCAAACAATATTTACGGCGTTTTCAGGCTTTATCCACATTTTTTTGGACATAAAAGTATTTTCATAGAAGATTATGTCCAAACACCTTTCGGCAAGCTGCCATTATTTATTATGCTGTTATGCTGTTATGTTGCTATAAGCTATGCTGTTTTACCTCGATCAGCTATGCTGTTTTACCTCGATCAGCTATGCTGCTTTACCTCGATCAGCTATGCTGCTTTACCTCGATCAGCTATGCTGCTTTGCAGTTATGTGATTATCTCATAATATTGCTTTCTTCCGCAAATACCCACAAATTCATTTACTGCACGGAATAAATAAACTCGCCGCACTTCTGGATGGCTTCCACTGCGGTCTTAAACGGTCCCATCTGAAATACATGCCACATGTTCTTATAGGTATCTAAAGAAACCGATACCCCATCCTTACTCATCTTCTTCTGCAGCATGGTGGAATCGGACATCAGCACCTCCAGCTCTCCCACCTGAATGTAGGTTGGCGGGAATCCGGTGAAGTCTCCAAACAACGGGGAAATTTCCGGATTCTGTAAATATTCTGTATCAAACAATTCTTCAAAATTACTGCTAACCGGTTTAGCCCCCGGCTTTCCTTCTTCAGTCCCTGCTGCCTGCAAATCCGCAGTCTCCTGCTCCTGTACTTTTTTTGCCTGCGGCACATAATTTTCAATCATTTCATTTAAGTAGTTCTGGTTCAGGACCGGATCCACATCCGCCTTCGTCTCATGCGTCTTACCGGATACCGTGAGATCCGTCCAAGGTGACATGAGAACAAAGCCTGCCGGAAGCATACGCTTCTGTTCCTTCAGGCGCAGTCCCAATGCCAGTGCCAGATTTCCTCCTGCGGAATCGCCTGCCACGAAGATATCCTTCGCTCCATAGCCCTGCAGCATCAGGTAATCCCATGCAGCCTGTGCATCGTCCACCGCTGCCGGATAGGGATGCTCCGGCGCCAGACGGTAATCAAAGCAGAACACGTCCATGGAAAGCAGGCTCGCCAGCTTTGTTGTAAGGGTTCTGGCATACAACGGACTTCCGGTACTGTAGCCGCCGCCATGGCAGTACAGAATAATCTTCCTGCCGGAATGGGGACGGTCTACGCGGATCCACTCGGCATACATCGCTCCGACGGTTGTTTCCGTCACCTCCACTTCCCGGTTATTTCCAAATAAAGCTCCCATCTGATCCTGGGAGTGGCGATGCTTTTCAATATCGGTATTTTCAATCAATCCATGGGCTTTACGAATCAGGTTGATGAAGCCCTGGTTAAGGTTCTCTTTCGGGGTTCTTCTCATGGATATGGTCCTCCTTGTTTTTCTACTCATCATCTTAACACAATTAAAATCATTGTGGTATCCCCAATAAATTGTGGTATACTGAATGTATGAAAAATAATTCCCCCATGGCAGCGCAGGCTGCCAGTAACAAATTGCATAAACCCGATAAGAAGGTCTGGTACAAGCTGGATCTGTCGGCGATCGTTTATCCGACCCTGCAGCGGAAGGATTTTTCTTCCGTATACCGGTTGTCGGTTGTTTTAAAGGAGCCGGTTCAGCCGGATGTTCTGCAGCAGGCGGTCGATATGACGCTTCCGCGGTTTCCGATCTTCAAAACCGCGATCCACAAGGGATTTTTCTGGCGTTATTTGACACCAAACCACCGGCCCGGCCCTTTTGTGCAGCCGGACATCCGCAACTTCTGTATGCCGATGTCTTTCCGTGCAAACAACCGTTATCTAATGAGGATTTACTATTATGGGAACCGGATTTCCTTAGAAGCGCACCACTCTCTCGGTGACGGCACGGGCGGAATGTTCGTCTTAAATACCATTACCGCGAATTATCTGCGCCTCCTGGGACACGAGATCTCAAACGGCTATTTCGTTAAGGATATTCACGAAACACCGGATCCGGAAGAATTAGAGGACGCTTATATGCGCTATGCGAATGCCAAGGTCTGTCCTCCCCGCCCGGGTGAAAAGACCTACCGTGTCCGCGGAACGAAGGAACCCTTCTATACCTTTAATGTCATTGAGGGTGCGATGAGTACCTCTGAGGTGCTTGCCGTTGCAAAGAAATACAATGCATCCGTGACCGAGTACCTGAATTCGGTTCTGCTTTATGCCCTGCTGCAGAAGCAGCAGAACGAATGGCATATCCGGCTTCATCCGGTGAAAATCGCCATGCCGGTCAATTTACGGAGATTCTTTCCTTCGAAGACACTGCGGAATTTTATTACAATGGTTTACCCTTCTATCGACCCGCGCCTTGGGGACTATACCTTTGAAGAAATCATTACGCAGGTACACCATTACATGCGCTATTATATTAATGAGAAGTTCCTGCGCGGCGATATAACGACGAATGCCAGTACCCAGCGCAATCCGGTCATCCGTGTGATTCCGCTGTTTATCAAGGACTTTGTCGTACGGCAGTTCTACCGCATCGTACAGGATAAGAACTCTTCTGCCGGCTTAACCAATATGGGCGCCCTGAAGGTTCCGGACGACATGAAGCCCTATATTGAAAAATTTGATATTTACATGGGACAGCCTTTTTCCTGCCGGACGAACTGTGCCATTGCCAGCTTCGAGGATACGCTGACCATTAACTTTGCGAGCAACATTATCGAAAGCGACGTGGAACGGTACTTTTTTCGTAAGCTTGTGAAAGACGGCATCCATGTAACCATACAGAGTAACCGGGATTAACCGGTTGCCATTTCAGAAAGGAGTCCTGACATTGTCATACTGTGTGAACTGCGGGGTTGAGCTTGACCCTTCGTTAAAGAAATGTCCCTTATGCAATACACCTGTTATTAATCCAAATGAGCTGGAGGGGCTTACCTATGAGCCGCCTTTTCCGACCGCGAAAGGACAGGTCGATCCGGTAAAACGCAAGGATCTGTTCCTGTTTACCGTCGTGGTGCTGCTTGCGACCTCACTAAGCTGCCTGGCGTTAAACCTGTTCGTTTATTCCAGATCACCGTGGTCCTTATTCATCATCGGCATCTGCCTGGTTTTGTTCGTGTTCCTGCTGCCGGCCTTTATCCAGAACAAGCTGCCGATTTATGTTTCCCTGCTTTTTGATGGAATCTCCATTGGAATTTACCTCTACCTTATTACTTACAACACGAGAAGTAATGAATGGTTCTTTCAACTGGCACTCCCGATTACGGTACTTCTTTCGATTCTGGCTGAGATTTTTACGCTGCTGATTCATACGTTCCGTTTTTCGTTTCTGTCCGCAGCCCTTTATATCTTCGCCGAAATTGCGGTATTCTGCGTAGCACTGGAGTTATTGATTGACCGCTTCTGTAACCGTCCGCTCTCTTTGGGCTGGTCCGCGATCGTGCTTACCGTATGCAGTGTGATTGTAATTGCCTTGATCACCATGCTCTCCACGCAGCGGCTTCGTGATGCCGTGAGACGGCGGCTGCATTTCTGATGTATAATAGCAAGCTTCACCAGGCTCAACAACAACTCACTAAATGTACTTGCATGATTCGTGCTAAGCTCGTAATGACTTTGCTAAGTGCTCTGATCAAATAAAACTGCCGTTCCGGAAGAGAGTTGGAACGGCAGTTTTCAGCTATAGAAATTCCTTTTACACTTTATGACAAATCACGCAGCCTTCGCTGCTCTCCCAAGTTCAATTGTACATGGGAATCTTATGTACCACCTTTCTGTATACCTTATATGCCAGAACAGCAATTAAAGAAACAACACAATATAACGTGGAAAGAATTCCAACTGCACCACCAACAATAACAATAATCCATAATCCAATATTCATTTTATTTACTTCCTTTCCTATTCATATCTTAATCTTTATCGCTCGAGCCACCATACCCAGACGCCGGCTGCAGCAGCGATGACAATAAACACTACGGCTGCAATCATTTCACCCATGAATACATCCTCCATTTTCCCCATACGGGCGTACCAAAATAAACCCATAGATCAGATCTTCTATGAGTCAGTTGCGTTTTCTGTACGCTTTACAAATCCACCTTACTTTTCAGCAGACTCTGTCAAAGCAGTACCTTAGCACACAAGAGCACGTTTCTTGCCATCTCGATTATGTATATAGGAAATAATAAAGAAGCTGCTATATGCAGCATGACAATGACGCTGGTATATTCGTAAAAATGCCAGCCATACACACAAGGAAAGGAGTCCTGCCACCAGTAAAAAAAGCAGGAGCTCTACAGATTCCAGGCGGTTCTTCCGCTCTGTGCTTGTATCTATCGTATTTGCCACCGAACGGGATTCCTGACTCAGCTTCTGATAGTAAGCCACAACTGCCGTCGGTTCTGCGGCACGAATAACCGCAGGATTATCCGGAAAATTGCATGCAACGAACTGGGAATCTACCTTGAGCTTTTCAAAGTACATCCCGGAAAAGAGCATCGCAAATGCGATACATAACGTAATCAATTGTTTCACTCTTTTCTTAAGCATGATCCATTTCCTGTCTGATGATAAAAGACTGGTGGAAAAAATTTCCGACCAGTCCTATTCTAACAAAAACCATACGTTATTGCAACATCTTTAGCAACAATATTTTCCATCTTTCTCCATTTGGAGTCTGCTTTCATAAAAGGCATGGATTCCTTCCATAAGAGAAACCGTGTCCTTCGTTCCTCCGGTTTCATAAGCCGAATGCATGGCAAGCTGGGCTGCTCCCATATCCACGGTATTTAAGGAAATCTTCTCATTGGACAGGTTTCCCAGCGTGGATCCTCCTGCAATGTCGCTCCGGTTCGTATATTCCTGATATGGGATTTCCGCTTTCTGTAAAATCCTCTTAAACAATGCCTCTGCAATGCCGTCGGTCGTATATTTCTGGTTCGCATTATATTTGATCAGTACACCACCGTTTAAGCGTGGCGCATTGGTCGGATCCGCCTTATCGGTGTGGTTCGGATGCATGGCATGTCCATTGTCCGCAGACAGCATCATACTGGATGCAATCTGACGGATGCATTCTCCTCTGGTAAGAGAAAGGCTCTCCTGAATTCTCGCAAGGACATCTGCAAGGAAGGTAGATTTCGCTCCCTGTTTCGTGCCGCTTCCAACCTCTTCATTATCAAAAATTGCAAGCACCTTACTCATTCCGGTATTCTCTGCCTGCAAAAAGGCTTCCTTCGAGGTAAATGCACATTGCAGGTCATCAATCCTGGGACTTGAATAAAATTCCTGTTCTGCGCCCCAGATCCGTCCTTCCTCCCTTAAATAAAGGAAAAGATCATATCCTAAAATAGCATCTTCTTCTACTCCTGCCTCTTTTGCCAGCAGTTCCTTAAGCTTACCCTTAGCCGTTCCTTCTCCAAGCAGAGGCAGCATATCCTTCTGTGCATTGTAGGCATAGCCCTCATTAATCTGACGGTTCATATGAATGGCAAGATTCGGGATCAGGCACAGATCCTGATCGAGATTCACCAGCACGCTCTCAATGCCATCTTCGCGGTTCACCACCACACGGCCTGCAATGGAAAGCGGACGGTCCAGCCATGTGGAACAGATCATTCCACCGTACTTTTCCACATTCAGCTTCAGGTAACGGTCATCGACCGTCATTTCATAATTGCTCTTCAGCTTAAAGGTTGGGGAATCGCTGTGGGATGCACAGATTAAAAAGCCTCCCATAGCATCTTCCGGGATCGTAAAGGCAATCAGGGATGACTGGTTGCGGGTAACAAAGTATCTGCCGCCTTTACGAAGTGTCCAGTCCTTTGCTTCATTCAGCCGCTCATAGCCTCCTGCCTGAAGCTCTGCTGCAATGTTGTGAATCACATGATAGCAGCCCGGACTCTTTTTGATAAAATCAATCAGCTCCTGTGTTTTCTGTATCTCTTTCGTACTAATACGTGTTGTTTCCATGTTATTAATTCTCCTACCTGCAACTTAGTTTTGACTATTCAGAACTCCATTCGCAGAAAACAATTTTACATGGCTCTGAATAGTTACATTATAGTCCATTCAAAAAAGGATGTACACAAGAGTTTTGTGCACATCCTTCTGTAAAGGGGGAAGTATTCTTTGATCTTCAATCTTTATTCTGCTGCTACAACGCCGCCTTCTACGACAAGGCTGTCTTCATAATCAAGACCATAGGTGTCTACCAGTGTTGCTTCGTAGTCTGCATGGAAGAAGTTTTCTTCGCCAAGGGCTTTGATTTCATCATTCAGCCAGTTAAGCAGGGTTTCATTTCCCTTGGATACGGCAGGAGCAATGGTGTCCTGGCTTCCTAAGGAAGGAATTCCTACGGTGTAGCCTTCATTCTGAAGTGCGAATGCAATGACTTCGGTGTTATCATTTACCCATGCGATTCCATTGCCGTTTTCCAGTGCGTTCTTGGCGGTTGCATAGGAATCGTACTTCTGAAGAGTCAGGTTCGGGTAATTCTCCATTAAATAAGGCTCTGCGGTTGTACCGGAAATCACGATAATCGGCTGATCATCTGCAACATCATCAAGGCTTGTTACGACATTGCTGTCCGGGGAAATAACGCCAAGTGCCACATTCATGTAAGGAAGGGCGAAATCGACTTCTTCGGCACGTTCCTTGGTTACGGTAAAGTTTGCAAGGATAATATCTACCTTGCCGGTCTGTAAATATTCAATACGGTTTGCAGCTTCGGTGGATACCAGATTTACTTCAACGCCAAGATCTTCACCGATCCGGTTTGCAAAGTAAATATCATAGCCCTGATACTCTCCGTTTTCATCTACATAACCAAACGGATTCTTGTCGGAAAATACACCGATGTTGACTGTGCCGCTTTCCTTGATTTCGTCTAAGGTACGGTATACCTTTTTGCCATTGTCGGCTGCGGTATCACTGCCTGCATCCGCAGATCCTGCTGTGTTTGAGCTTCCGCATGCGGTAACTGCCAGCATTAAGCCTACGGCAAGGCCGGTTAAAATAGTGTTTTTAATACTCTTTTTCATAATTTTCTCCTCTTTTCCATTTTATTTTACTGTTCTGATCCATCATCATTTCCGGAACAGTTCTGTATACCTGTTTGTGTTCCGGTTTATTCTGACCGTCTGAACAGTGAAATACCAATTCATACAATAACTACTATGATTCGTACTGGAACACGCTTAAGAATTTCTTCGCACGATCGGTTTCCGGATTCGTAAAGAATTTCTCCGGGGTGGTATCCTCCATGATTCTGCCTTCATCGATGAACAGAATACGGTCGGCAACCGCTTTGGCAAACTGCATCTCATGAGTTACAATAATCATGGTCCGTCCCTGGGAAGCCAGATCCAGCATAACCGCTAATACCTCGTGAACCATTTCCGGGTCAAGGGCTGCAGTTACTTCATCAAACAACAGGATTTCCGGATGCATACAGAGGGCTCTTACAATCGCCACACGCTGCTTTTGTCCACCGGATAACTGTCTCGGATAGCTGTCTGCCTTTTCCTTTAAACCTACACGTTCCAATAGTTCCATTGCTTCTGCGCGTACTTCTTCTTTCTTACGCTTCTGTACCTTCACCGGGGAAAGACAGATATTGTCAATCACGGTCAGGTGCGGGAATAATTCATAGCTTTGAAAAACCATTCCAATCTTCTGACGGAGCTCATAAAGCTTCTTATCTTTGATCGAAACTTCATCCTCACCTAATAAAATCCGTCCTCCCTGAATGGGTTCCAAAGCGTTGATACATCGCAGAAGGGTACTTTTTCCGCATCCGCTCGGACCGATCAGTACGACAACTTCGCCCTGATGTACTTCGAGATTCACATCATCAAGGACTGCATTCTCGTCATATTTCTTATGCAAATGCTCGATTCGCAATAATACGTCCCTCTCTGCCATCTATTCCCATTTCCTTTCCATGTATTTCGCCGCAACACTAAGCGGCCAGCATACGATAAAATATAGCAAAAATACAACCAGATAAATGCCGAATGCGGCATTCGGGCTGTTCATACGGTTTGCTTCAATAATCTGCTGTGCAACCTTCAGGACTTCCACAACACCGATCATGAGGATCAGGCTTGTTGTTTTCACCATTCGGGTAATCAGATTAATGGATACCGGAAGAAGCCGGCGTACCGCCTGAGGAAGAATCACATACCACATAATCTGTGATTTCTTCATGCCAAGCGCTTCCGCACTCTCGTACTGGTGCTTCGGGATTCCGTCTAACGCACCTCTCACCAGATCTCCCATCTCTGCGGTTCCCCACAGGACGAAAACGATAATGGATGCTGTTTCTCCGGGAAGATCCCAGCCAAACGCCCGTGTCGTTCCAAAATATACCAGGAACAGCAGTACAAGCTGCGGCATAATTCTTATAATTTCCAGATAAATCTGGGTAATGACATGAATTACTTTATTCTTCGAGCGCATCAGCATACCGAGCAGAATTCCCAGCGGAATACTGATTGCCACCGAAACGAGACTGATCTTTACTGCAACAAGCAGTCCCATAAGAAGCCGCTGCATGTTCTTTCCTTTGAGTAATACCTCAAGCCCCAAATCCACCATGACGGAGCCTCCTTTCTACCCATCTGCCAAGGAGTGATACCGGAAGCAGAATCAGTAAATAGAATACCACAAGTAAAAACAGACATTCTGTGGTTTTATAAAAGACTCCGATGAGATCCTTTGCGGTGAACATCAGATCCATCAGGCTGATCGCACTAAATACGCTCGTTTCCTTTAACAGGAAAATAATATTTGCCATAAAAGCAGGGAAGCTCAAACTCATTGCCTGCGGAAAGATGACATATCCCATTGCCTGATACGGCTTCATACCAAGGCTTAAGGCACTTTCCATCTGCACCTTTTCAACCGCATCAAGACCGCTCCGGAAGGATTCTGCCATGTAGCTTCCTCCAAGGAAAGCCATGCCGGCCACTCCACAGACCTCTGCATTCGTGGAAATTCCGATCTTCGGAAGTCCGTAATAAATGAAGAAGAGCTGGACAAGAAGCGGTGTATTACGGCTGAGTTCAATGTAAACGGCAACAATTTGTTTGAAAACCGGGATCTTGAAGTACTGGATCATCGCACAGACGAATCCTACGAGGATCGCCACAGCAATACCCATCCAGCCGATGCGTAAAGTCAGCCATGCTGCTTTTTCATATAGCGGTATATACTTGATAATAAAATCCCAATTCATAATTGCTCCCTGTAGTTAGGTTTTCTTTATTTCACTGCTGCAAATCCGTTCTCCAGATCTGCCAGAATATCATCGATATGCTCTGTTCCGATGGAAAGGCGGATGGTATTCTGCTTAATTCCCTGATCGGCAAGCTCTTCATCGGTCAACTGGGAATGTGTGGTTGTTGCCGGATGAATGACTAAACTCTTCACATCTGCTACATTAGCAAGAAGGGAGAAAATCTTCAGATTGTCAATAAACTTATGGGCTTCTGTCTGACCACCCTTGATTTCAAAGGTAAAGATCGAAGCTCCACCGTTCGGGAAGTATTTTTCATAAAGGGCATGATCCGGATGATCCGGCAGGGAAGGATGGTTCACCTTTTCTACCTGCGGATGGTTCTTTAAGAATTCAACAACCTTCTTTGTATTCTCTGCATGACGCTCCAGACGTAAGGACAACGTCTCAATTCCCTGTAATAACAGGAATGCATTGAACGGAGAAATAGTTGCTCCGGTATCACGAAGAAGGATGGCACGGATATAGGTTACAAATGCAGCAGGACCTGCAGCTTCCACGAAGGATACTCCATGATAGCTCGGGTTCGGATCTGCGATTGCCGGATATTTGCCGCTTGCCTTCCAGTCAAAAGTGCCCGCATCTACGATAATACCACCTAATGTTGTTCCGTGTCCACCCAAGAATTTTGTTGCGGAATGTACGACGATATCTGCTCCATGCTCAATCGGACGGATCAGGTACGGTGTACCGAAGGTATTATCAATAACAAGAGGAAGTCCATGCTTGTGTGCAATCTCTGCGATAGCATCAATATCCGGAATATCACTGTTCGGATTGCCAAGAGTCTCTAAGTAGATGGCTCTGGTATCCGGCTGAATGGCATCTTCTACTTCTTTTAAGTTATGCACATCTACGAAAGTTGTTGTAATTCCATAATGAGGAAGGGTATGCTCTAAGAGATTGTAGCTTCCACCGTAGATGGTCTTCTGCGCAACAATGTGTCCGCCGTCTGCGGCAAGTGCTTCGATGGTGTAGGAAATTGCTGCCGCGCCGGATGCAAGTGCCAGTGCTGCGACACCGCCCTCTAAGGCTGCAACTCTCTTTTCCAGAACATCCTGTGTGGAGTTGGTTAAACGTCCGTAAATATTACCGGCATCGGTCAGCCCGAAA
>ERZ1034998.2392-NODE-2392-length-10350-cov-15.960855_pt1 | contig 10350 bp, 10 predicted proteins | sample MGYA00520621_ERZ1034998 | MGnify/ENA primary metagenome ERZ1034998 (study PRJEB33766, sample SAMN09781748) | gut metagenome | biome: gut microbiome | host: Homo sapiens | place: Madagascar | study: EMG produced TPA metagenomics assembly of the PRJNA485056 data...
AATATACGTAAAATATACGGATTCAATAACGTGAAAAAAATAACTTGCTTCAGATTAGGAGAAGATTTTCGAGGATAGCTTTCTTTTCGAAGAAGGAGTGTACTGGACGTACACGACTGATGAGAAAAGAGATATAGACCGAAAAGAATCCCTTAGATGATGCAGGTTATTTTTTGAATGTTACTTAGTATCGTAGATAATAACTTGTCTCAGATCAGGAGAATCTTTCGGAAATAAGCACACGGCGAATGACAAAAAAAAGAAGATCCGGTGCTTTTCACAAAGGACCGGACCCCTATATAAAACGAACTTAACAAATAGACATAAAAACCTTTTATTGTCTGAGTGCAAATATATAAACTTAAAACGTTATCACCAAATATTTTCATAAAAATTTATAAGTTTTTTACATATATTCCTTATAATCTCTAATCGTAAAACGTTGCAAAACTTTTTCGACCATCGATTTTTCGCCGCCAGAATATCCCGAAACGACTGATTTTCCGCATTTTGCACAAGAAGAAATAAATGAAAACATTCCCACAAGAAGAAATAAATGAAAGCAGCCACCCAGAAGAAATAAACAGAGAGCACAAAAAACAAAGAGCACAAAAAACAAAGCACATCAAAAAAAAACAGCAACTGGTCTTCACGACTGGCTGCTGTCTTACCTTATTCAATATGAATTAAACTAGCTTATGTTATTATGTCTTCTGACCTGATATAATACCATTATCGTGCCAAACACAAAAAACATTTTAAATTATCTTAAATATTTACTGAAGAACCTCCAGATTTCCTCACACGTATCCATACTGTGCTCACTCCAGCTGTGATTGCCGCCAATCACCTCATAGAGCCACACTTCAGTCTCAGGACCACCCTTCCAGGCAGGAACACCGCCCAGATACCTGTGAAGCACCACCTGTCGAGGCCGGTTCTTGGGATTTTCCACAGGGACAGCAGGCACCTTCATTGAAAGCGAATCCACCACCTCATACGAACACCTGGCCTCATCCACCCATTTGCCTACAGCAATCGGAACAGCGATATACGCTCCCCAGCCGCCCTTGTTCATCGGGTCACCAGTCCAGAGCGAAGTCTTGTCCTCAGTACCGTGCACTTCCATAAGCGGAACAGGCCCCTTGGCATCCAGGTCCTTCTGCATCCAATCGAGCGTAAGCCCGGCAATCGGAGCAATAGCCGCGAAGAAATCCGGCTTGAGATACGCCATCAGATAACACATTTCCCCGCCATTGGACATACCGGTAAGGAAGACATTGTGCCGGCTCAGGCCATATTGCTTCTGAAGCCTTTTCGTAAGAGTGCAAAGGAAATCCACGTCATCGGTCTTGAGCCCTTTCTGGAACGGATAGCCCACATTCCAGCAAGTATTTCCGCGATCATCCTTCGCCCCCTGAGGATAACAGACCGCAAATTTCTCCCGGTCAGCCACACCACACAGAGCAGAACCGCCCCGCATTGCCCTGCCGCCATAACCATGAAGGACAATGACAAGAGGCGCATCCTCCTTCATACCGTCAGGCAGATAAAGAAAATACTCCCTTTCCTGCCCCTTATGCATGAATGTTTCATGAAGAGGTTCAGCTGCATTGACCTGCACGCAGGACAGCAGCGCCGCAAAAATCAGCGCAACGACAAACTTTTTCATATCAGCTCTTCTTTTCAGCCATCAGTTTCTGCAGACTGCTCAGATACTCCAGGAGCGCCACGAGAGCAAGTCCGGCTATCGCCCAGATTATCGCCCCAGGAATCTGAAGGTCAATGCCTTGGGCAGCATTGCCAGCACTCAGCAATGCCTGAGCTCCGGACTGGGCAGCTTCTGCCGACATTCCACTTCTGAGCAGCTGTCCCTCAGCCACTGCCGTCATATCGTTCCACGGCCATACCTTCACGAGAGCGCCTATCACGAAGCCTACCAATGTGAGCATCGTGGCTCTTTCATAACGCTTCAGAAGCCAATGCAGGAATTTGGAGAAGCCTAAAATTCCGATTACGCATCCGAGACCGAAAACCAGCAGGACCGGAAGATTCAACTGATTGACAGACTGCATTATATAATCGTATTTTCCGAGTATGACGAGAATGAAACTGCCGGAAATGCCTGGCAGAATCATTGTACATACCGCTATCGCTCCGCAGATGAATATGAACCACAAGTCGTCAGGCGTGGTGGTCGGCGACAGGGTGCAGATGACTACGCCGAGGGCAATGCCGACCGCAAAGAAAAGGACATCAACGAATTTCCATCCTTTGATATCGTATATCATATACACGGACGACGCTATGATAAGGCCGAAGAAAAACGCCCACGTCTGCACAGGATAGAAGTGCATGACATAGACCATAAGTTTCGCCAATGAGAAGATACTGATGAGAACTCCCACTAAAAGCGAAACCAGAAAAGTGCCGTGGATATATCTCCAGAACTCTCTGAACTGGCCTTTCAGCAGCATCTTCCACGATGACGGATCCATCAGCGCATTCAACGCGTCAATGATTTCCGTAAAAATTCCTGTCAATAAAGCGATTGTCCCACCTGAAACTCCAGGAATCACATTCGCCGCTCCCATTCCGAATCCCTTCAGTCCGGTGAGTATGTTTTTTGTCAATGCGTTCATCTTATTGAATAATGGTTTCCAGATAACGAGTAATTTCCTTGAAGGCGTCCGAAGGACCGAGTTCATGAGATGGCGAATCTTCCACTACGAGGTCAAAAGTCCTGCCCGGCAGCTGTACACGGCCGATTTTAAATACCGCGCCTGAGCACCCCGCCAATGCTGCAATAGGGAAATCCACATTGTCCACCAACGAGAGCAGAACATCCGCCCCGTCGGAAGAAATCATCTCGATTATTTCCAATGCCGGCCTGCCGTACCAGTTCAGGTCCTTCCTAAGGATGGTGTTGTTCAGGCTTGTTATCTGACGTTCGTCCTCTCCTTTCTTGCTCAAATCGAGGAAATAGACATTGACCTTCATCCCCTTGGACTTGAAATAGGTCAATGCTGCCTCCTTGCAGTCATCTACGCCATTTTCCTGAGCATCCAAGACAATGGACACCGACCGGATTTCCGACAACGGGACAAGTCCGGTCGGTTTCTTGCTCGAATACCTTCTCAGAAACTTTCTTCTGAATATGTTCTTTATAAAATCTATCATCAGTCGAATTTTTCTTCCGCGACATGTCCTCCGTTAGCCGATATAAGCTCACGGATTTCTTTCTTGGCCGCTTTCCATCTTGGAATATCAATCTTCGTGCCGATAACCTCAACTACTTTGGCCGCGATGATGGAGCCGACTTCTCCGCAGACCTTCAGAGGCATGCCCAATGAATGCGCATAGAGGAAACCTGCCGCGTAGGTATCTCCGGCACCGGTCGCGTCGAGGGTCGCGGCTGGCCACGGCTCGATATAATGATATTCATCACCGCTCTTGAGCATTGACCCGTCCTTGCCGACCTTTACCACTGCGATTTTGCAATGCTTGGCGATCTCGTCGAGGGCTTCGCGCGGCTGCATCTTGGTAAACGCCTTCGCTTCAGATTCATTGGCAAAGACTATATCCACATAACGGTCCACGATGTCGTGAAGGAAAGCGTCATTGGACTCGACCACGTTATAGGAGGCCATATCCAGGGATATGAGGCAGCCCGCTTCATGCGCCATTTCCACAGCTTTGCGGATAAGAGCCTGATTCTGAACGAGGTAACCCTCTATGTGAAAGTAGTCATAGCCCTGAAAGTATTCCGGTTTCAGGTCTTCCGGAACCATTTCCAATGCAGCGCCCATATAGTTGGCGAATGTTCTCTCTGCATTGGCCCCGGACACGAAAACCATGGAGCGGCCGGAAGGGTTCTTGCCTTTCAGGAGCATTGTCTTGACGCCGTACTGCTCTTCATCGCTCTTGAACAGATGGCCGAGCTCGTCCTCGCCCACTTTTCCGATAAATGCAGCGTCCATGCCGAAGATGGCGGCGCAGGTGATGGTGTTCGCGGCAGAACCGCCTGCCACATAATGCAATCCGTAAGGCTTCAGGCTTTCAAAAATCTTGTTCCCTGTCTCCATATCCACGAACTGCATGCTGCCTTTCGGAAGATGGTACATTTTCAGGAACGAATCATCCGGTAGCACTGCCAGAATATCCGTCAGTGCATTACCTATTCCCAATATTGACTTTGTATTCATTACATTTTAAATTATTTACAAAAAATATGAGCAAAACGTCCATTATTTACAATCAACTTTTCTCCAGAATCAGACGACATCAGCAATTCAAATTTTCCATCTGCATAATAATCTTCATAAGAAAATGATGTAAATTCAATCCACCCACTATCGGCCCTATACTTCTGATAACTTTTGTCTTTCTTGTCATATAGCCAAGCTTTTGCTTCTGACTTTAAGCCAACTTCCTGATTGCCATTGAAATAATACTTTTTATCGATATTAAATTCCGAAGATTCGTTCAACATAAAAAAAAGTTCTATAGTATCTCCGGATTTACTTACTATTGACTTCTGTGCCTCAAAGCAAAATTTCTGCTCTTCAATCGTTAGTGTATAAGGACAATACGGCATTACATATTCATCAGTATCACTACTAAAGACTTCCCCATTGATTTCAGCGTAAAACCAACTTGACATTTTACATTTTTGTGATAATATCCCATATAATATCTCACTTACACATCCTGATAGTGCAACTTGCAAAACCAAGAACAAGAAAAGTATGATATAACGACGACGCATTTTCTAAGCAATTTACTGTTCCGGGGTAAACATAGGGTCCCAGGCAGGGAGGAGAGTCGGTTTCTGGTCCAGCATCTCAAGGATGTCGGCAGGGACATATTTCTTCTCGGCCACCACTCTGAACATATATTCGGCGAACCACTGGTCGGTCATGATGAGGCAGCCTCTGTATCCGCTGTCCGCGCCCCAGCTGTTCTCCACCATCCATTTCTGCGGAACACCGTCCTTGATGTCCACGGCAATCAGGGTCATGGCGTGAGACGAACCGCTCGCATGGGTGAGCACCCTTTCGCGCTTGTCCATGGTGTACTTGACATTGAACAGAGACTCATAATCATAGTTTGCGATGTCCAGAACGCCCTTTTTGGAATTCAGGAACTTGCCCACGTCACAAGAAAAGTACATCGCAGTATTGTCCTTGATGCTCGCCGCTGCCACCTCACGGATACGCTCAATCGGAAGATTCACATAGAGCCAGTTCTTTCCGTCATAGACGTGGCGGTCATAGTCGATCTCATAGACCTTGCCGTACTCACGGGTCGGGTCATTCATAAGCATCACATAATTGCCGTCCAGGTCCTCATCCACGTATTTCTTATAGAAAGACAGCGGCGTATATTCCTCAGTAGAAACGAGTTTGTCAGAAGAATCGTACATTGACCACTCGAAGGATGCAGGAGGCACGCCGAGGCAGAGTGACAGGATCCTGTAAACGTCCGTAAGCACCGACTCCTTGATTTTCAGCAGCTCTGCATTGACCTTGGCCTCCGCAGCGGCAGCGTTCTTTCCCTTTGCGGAAGCGGCTGGAGAAGCGTCGTAGGCAGCGCGCAGAGCCAGTCCGCCCTGACGCAGAATAGTCTTGAGCTGAAGGGCCATCTGCGAAGTGTTGTTGCTGGAATATGTCTCAGGCATCACCTCGGACGGCACAAGTCCATATTTCATCGCCAGGTCAGACACTCCCGTGAACTGGCCGCCGTCACTCAACGGATTTGAGAAGAGCCAATCCACCTTCCTGTCATCGAAAGGAAGTTTTCTCGTGTCAATGACTCCCTGCAGGAAAAGGTTAGCCTTCTCGAGCTGGTCATAGAAGAACAGATAGTTCTGTGAAAATGTGAACGAGCCAAGGTTATATTTTTCTATCATCTTGGCACGCAACACATTGAGACCGGTGAACAGCCAACATCTGCCTGACGATTTCTGGTCCGTGATGCCCTTTGTCTTCACCCTGCCGGAAAAATGGGTGTCAATCATGGAGGCGTTCTCGGCATTGGTAGCCATGACATTGACAGAACTTCCTGCCAACGCGTTACGCACAGCCTTGTCATAAGACGTTCCGGTGTAACCCCTGCTTATGCGTGAAAGGACTTCAGGTGACAGGCCGCCGTCCAGGGCAGTCTGGGCCAGGAGTGAAACCGGCAACATTGCCGCAACCGCGGCCAAAACAATGATTTTCTTCATATCTGTATTTCTATTCATTATACAAAAGATACTTGCGACGCAGCGACTTGAAACGCTCCACATCGTCTTTCCACATTGACTTTATATCCTCAGGCGAGCAGCCGTCAATAATCTTTTCGCGCACCCACGAATTTCCTATAAGCTTGTCAATGAACGGATTACGCCCGAAGAACGGACGCCCGTCAGGAAGCAGCCCGCGTTCCCTGTCAGCCCCGGGGAGCGACATCAGCATAGAATAGGCATTGACAATATAATTCAGGTTTATCCCGTTCCTCCAGATTTCTTCATAGGTCAATGTCGTGAGATCCACGCCACTACACTCCTGCCCTTCGTAGTCAGGATGCAGCGCCCCAGGCATGCTCCGCGGAACGAACTTGTAACTGAAAAGGCTCATGTCCGGGCTGCCGTACATTTCGAAAGGATGCTCTGTTCCACGCCCGAGCGAGACCACCGAGCCTTCGAAGTAACAAGTTGATGCATAGAGATATACGGCACGCATCGTCTTGAGATTCGGGGACGGCGGCATTATCAGGCTATACTTGGTGGCATGAGTATAACCCTTGCACGGAACGACGGTCAGCTCACACTGCTTTCCGCCTTCCAGCCAGCCCTCGCCATTGATCATAAGCGCCAACTCACCCAATGTCATTCCATGCACGACCGGTATCGGAAGCGCCCCCACGCCTGACTTGTATTTCATGTCCAGGACAGGCCCGTCCACATAAAACCCGTTCGGATTGGGACGGTCCAGGACAATGACCTTCTTCCCCGACGCCGCACAGATGTTCATCAGCCTGTACATCGTCACGTAATACGTGTAGTATCTTAGGCCAACGTCTTGAATATCAACCAGAAGCACATCGAACAGATCGATATCCTCCCTGTTCGGACGGCCCGGTGCCCCATATAGTGAAACTATCTTTATCCCGGTCGCCTCGTCGATGGAGTCGCCTACCTTGGCGCCTGCATCTGCATTGCCCCGGAACCCGTGCTCCGGAGAGAAAATCACCGTCACATTCACGTGCTTCCTGTTCTTGAGCACATCCACGAGATGAGGGCCATAGACTTTCGGGGCATTCAGGTCGGTTCCACGTCCTTTCAGCACCTTGTCGCCTACGATTCCGCTCTGGTTCGAGAACACAGCCACCCGCTTGCCGGAAAGCTCAGGCAGATACATGGAGAACTGTTCATCTCCGAGCTTCACATTCGCAGCGGACAACGAAAATGCCGCCATAACCGCAAAGGTCACAGCAGCAATCATATATCTTTTCAATAATCTCATCCGAATAAAAATTAGGTTCAGGACCGCTATCCGGATAAAGTTACGAATATTATTGCAATGAACCGCCGACGATATCGAGAATTTCGCTCGTAATCTTCTGCTGACGATTCTTATTGTACTCCAGAGTCAGTTCCTGAAGAATTTCATTGCCATTGTCGGTAGCTGTCTGCATGGCCACGGTCCTGGCCGCATGCTCGGCAGCATTCGTATCCAACTGCACCGTGAACATCTTGAGCATCATCACTTTAGGAAGCAGTTCCTCCAAAAGCGAATCCACGTCAGGCTCCACGATATAGTCGAAATCCCAGCCCCTGTCTTCAGAAGTTATGGCCTGGTCAATGTTCTCCGCTATCGGCATGATGGTCAATGGCAGATACGTATCCCTCATGGTAGGCTGAGACGAAGTGGACTTGAAATGTCCGTACAGCAGTTCCACCTTGTCGAACCTCCCCGTCATGAACCCGTGCACAAGTTCAGCGGACAGATTGGCCGCCTCCTCATAATTCGGATGTTCGGAAAGATGAGTGTAGTCTGCCGGTGCATCGAACCCCTTCTTGCGCATTGCCTCGGCGATTTTCTTTCCCACAGGATAGACAGTGATGTCCTCCGCAGTCAAGCCAGCCTTCAGATATTCGTCAATGACGGACTCCGCCTGCTTGATGGCTGCCGAATTGAAACCGCCGCACAAAGAAGAATTGGAAGAATACACCACCAGGGCAACCTTGGAAACAGGACGTGGAGAGCACAGGAGCTCGAGCTCCTTGTCCAGACCGACTGCTTCCGGCTCTTCACCTTCTTCCACTGGAATAAACTTGTCCAGGTCCTCCTTTTTCTCAGCGCGTCTCTTGTAGGCAATCAGATTCGCCAGCATACGGTGAAGCATATCCTCGTAAGGCAACATGTTGCCTATGGCAGTCTGCGCCTTGTGAAGCTTGGCGGCGGCCACCATTTTCATTGCAGAGGTTATCTTCAACGTACTGTTGACAGAATCGACTCTATTCTTTATTTCTTTCAATGAAGGCATATCCGAAACTGAGAATATATCTAACTCTTGAGACCGAGCACGACGTCTTCAGCTTCCTGCTCGATTATCTTGGAAATCTTATCGTCCAGCTTCCCTTCCGCAAGCGGCTGAAGGACATCTTCCTTGTGGGCCGCCCTCATCCTTTCCAGGAACTTGGACTGGAACTGGCGTGTCTTCTCCAGCGGAACATCTTTCAGCAGAGAATGCGTTCCGCAGTACAATATCGCAATCTGTTCACCCACAGGCATAGGAGAATACTGAGGCTGCACCAGAAGCTGCTTGTTCTTACGGCCTCGGTCCAATGCCAAGGCTGTAACTTTGTCCACATCGCTGCTGAACTTGGAGAATGACTCCAGCTCATCATACTGGGCCTGGTCTATCTTCAATGTTCCGGCAACTTTCTTCATACTCTTCACCTGGGCACTTCCGCCGACACGGGATACTGAGATACCCACATTGATGGCAGGACGGAAACCCTGGTTGAACAGACTTCCCTCCAGATAGATCTGACCGTCCGTAATGGAAATGACATTGGTCGGAATATATGCGGAGACGTCGCCTGCCTGGGTCTCGATGATCGGCAATGCCGTAAGCGAGCCGCCAGCCTTAACTTTTCCCTTCAAGGATTCCGGCAAGTCATTCATCTGCTCCGCAACCTCCTGCTGGCCAATGATTTTCGCAGCTCTCTCCAGGAGCCTGGAGTGCAGATAGAACACATCACCAGGATAAGCCTCACGGCCAGAAGGACGACGAAGGATCAATGACACCTCACGATATGCAACAGCCTGCTTGGACAAGTCGTCATAAATCACGAGCGCGGCACGTCCGGTGTCACGGAAATATTCACCGATTGCAGCACCTGCAAATGCAGAATAATACTGCAAAGCAGCCGGATCCGCAGCAGTAGCGGCCACGACTACGGTATAATCCATCGCGCCCTTTGAACGCAATGTGTTTACGATGCTCGCTACCGTAGAGCCTTTCTGACCGATCGCCACATAGATACAATATACCGGATTTCCTTTCTCGAACTCGGTCCTCTGATTTATGATGGTATCTATGGCAATGGCAGTTTTACCTGTCTGGCGGTCACCGATGATAAGCTCACGCTGTCCCCTTCCGATAGGAATCATTGCATCGATAGCCTTGATACCTGTCTGGAGAGGCTCATTGACCGGCTGTCTGAAGATAACTCCAGGAGCCTTGCGCTCCAGAGGCATCTCCACCTTGTCACCGCCGATTTCACCAAGTCCGTCAATAGGGACACCGAGCGGATTCACGACACGGCCGAGCATCTTTTCACTTACCGGGATGGAGACAATCCTTCCAGTACGTTTCACGGTCATTCCCTCCTTGACCTCATCTGTAGGGCCGAGAAGTACGGCTCCGACATTGTCCACCTCCAGGTTCATGACGACGCCCATGACGCCGCTGTCGAACTCCAGAAGTTCGCCGGACTCCGCATTGGTCAAGCCATAGATCCTGGCCACACCGTCGCTTACCTGCAGCACCGTGCCGACCTCCTCGAACTTTACCGAAAGGTCAGCGGACTCGAGCTGTTTCAGCAGCACGTCCGATATTTCACTTGGTTTGATATTATTCTGACTCATACATCAATCTGTTATTTTGTTCAATGAACCGTCTTCTCAGGTCCTCCAACTGCCTGGACACGCTCGCGTCGATTCTCTTGTCCGCAACTTCGAACACAAATCCTCCGATTATGGAAGGATCGACCGTCACGGACAGCTCAAGCTGAAGGCCAGTAAGATTCCTGAACATTTCACATATCTTTCTTTCAAGCTCCGGAGAAGGCATACT
>ERZ1034998.2394-NODE-2394-length-10328-cov-5.686654_pt1 | contig 10328 bp, 9 predicted proteins | sample MGYA00520621_ERZ1034998 | MGnify/ENA primary metagenome ERZ1034998 (study PRJEB33766, sample SAMN09781748) | gut metagenome | biome: gut microbiome | host: Homo sapiens | place: Madagascar | study: EMG produced TPA metagenomics assembly of the PRJNA485056 data...
CCATAGATTTTACAGGAAAGAGCTGCGGCTTCTTCAGGCGGATCAACTGGTCGATCTGACGCCGAATGAGCTGCGTCTGTTGCAGGAGTTTATCCGGAATGAAGGAATCGTGCTGACCAGAAATCAGCTTCTGGAGCGGATTTATGATACCGGAGAAAGCTTTGTGGATGATAATACATTGTCGGTATATATGAAACGCCTGCGAGATAAGCTGGGTGTGGATGCGGAATGGATCGAGACTGTCCGTGGTGTCGGCTATCGGTTCCGCCGTAAGGATGACCGGACGGAAGGTAATTAAAGGACAGAACCTCAGCAGTGCTGGGGTTCTGTGCGATTGTAACGATGGATACACAGAGGGAGACAGGCATGCGAAGTGATTATGAGAGAAATCGGTTTCGAATCATATATGGAATTCTGGCAGTTATATTTCTGGCGGTTATCGCCATCTGGTGTCTGATCGCATGGGGATACTGGGACTGGAGAAGTATCGGAGTGATCGGGTTCACCGCATTCTTTCTTGTGATAATTTATATCGTTGTTTATCGGATGTTAAATCATGCTTATAAGAATATGGAACATGCATCGCAGATCATGAATGACATGATGGAGAAAGGGATCGATCCGCCATCGGAGGACTATCAGGATGGTACGATTGGAATCATGTACAGCAATTTTTATAAAATGGTTTATGCGTTGAAGGAGAGTCAAAACCGGGAGATGGAAGAGAAGCTGTTTCTGCGGGATATTATCTCGGATATTTCCCATCAGCTGAAGACACCGCTGGCATCTCTGAATGTATTCGTGGATCTCCTGGTAGAGGATAAGGTAGAGGACGAGGAGAAACGGAAGCAGGTGCTTCGTGAAGCACAGAATCAGTTGAATCGTATGGAGTGGATGGTTCTGTCTATGCTAAAATTAGCCAGAATAGAAGCCGGAGCGATTCAGTTTGAGAAGCAGGATGTACTGCTGCTTCCGTTGCTGTCAGAGGCTGGTGAGGGCATTCGCTATCTGACCGGTAAACGGAATCAGATATTGGAGATCACCTGTGAGCCGGAATGCCGGTTGAGCTGTGACAGAGACTGGCTGGTCGAGGCAGTGATTAATCTTCTAAAAAATGCGTCTGATTACTCCGGTGAGAATACCCGGATTCAGATTGAGGTAGAGCAGACACAGATTTATACCCGGATCTATGTGAAGGATGAGGGCGTGGGAATTGCGGAGGAGGAGCTTCCGCATATTTTTGAACGTTTCTACCGGGTACATCAGGAAGTAAACCCGAACAGTGTAGGAATCGGGTTGTCATTAACAAAGTCAATAGTAGAAGGCATGGGAGGCAGTATCCGCGTAAAGAGTGAGGTCGGAAACTATACGTGGTTTATACTTACTTTTTTGAAATAAAAGGTCACTCAACTGTCGGTTGAATGCTCTCCGCTCAACCGCCGGTAGGTAGAAATTCACACGAATAATCCATACACTGAAAGCAGAAAGCAGAAAGGAGGAAGAATCATGGATCAGGTAAAAATCGGAAAATTTATCGCTGAATGCAGAAAAAAGAATCAGTTAACACAAGTGCAATTAGCAGAAAAATTAAATATCACCGATCGTGCCGTATCAAAGTGGGAACGGGGAAAGTCAATGCCAGACTCTTCTATTATGCTGGAACTGTGTAAAATACTTAAAATTAGTGTAAATGATTTATTAAGCGGGGAGGTAGTAACTATGGATGCATATAATGAAAACTTAGAAAAGAATCTGCTGGAGGCTGTAAAGCAGAAACAGGAGGCGGATAAACGTCTCTTATCCTTAGAAACTTTAATTGGAATATTTTCGGTTATTATTTTGTTAGGGTTTGTTTTTACGGCATCGTTTGTACCAATGGCGACAGGTGTAAGAATCAGTCTTATCGTTGTGGGACTTATCCTGGCAGTTATAGGAATCCTGTATGCATTGAAAATCGAGCAGGAAGCAGGATATTATGAATGCGCAGTCTGCCATCACAGATATGTTCCGACTTTCAACGGTGTATTGTGGGCAATGCATATGGGGAGAACCAGATATATGCGGTGTCCGGAGTGCGGTAAAAGATCTTGGAACAAAAAGGTACTAAGCAGAGGTTTGGACAAATGATATCAGTGGAAAGCAGATTGCATCATTAGGGCAGAAGGTCCTGTTGGTAGGATTTTCACTGGGAGCGCAGGTGGCGTTTAAGCTGGTGACGGAGCATGAGGAGCTGTTTACGGCTGCGATTCTTGTAAGTCCGTGGCTGGATAAGAATGAGGCAATGCTGCAGTATGCGATGAAGCAGAATGAAAAGCAATTTCATTCATTTAAGAAGCGGTGGTTCTGCAATCTGGTTGGAATGATGAACGGTCTTCCGAAGGAACAGCGCAAAGAGTTTGTGGAGCAGATGCAGAATCTGAAGATAGAAACCGTCCATAATGCAGTTGACAACGGAATCACATTGGAGTCGGTAAAAGGATTTGAGAATGTAAAGATTCCGGTGTATGCACTTGCCGGTGAAAAGGAACAGAAAGAGGTAACGGAAAGTGTAAAGGCACTGGCAAAGTGCAATCCGAACTGCAGATATGAGATCTGGAGCAAGGCGGCACATAATATACCGCCGGTGCATTATAAGAGATTTAATGAGCTGATAAAGAAGGTGGCCGGTCAGGACCAGGCTGTATAAAAAGGGGTGCTGGCTTTATGGAAATGTAAACAATAGTACAGCAGAGGAGCAGAATATGACGTTTCTTACAATTCTGTAAGATTCCAAGTCACCGAAACGTAATATAGAACAGGTATAATAGGTATTGTCAATAAAAGGCAATACCTATTTGTGTTATCGAGATAGATTGTGGAGGGAGACTATGAAGGATTATAAGGGTCTGGCGTTACGCTATTTGAAGATGAATAAGAGCAGGAACCGGATTGCAATCTTAGGTGTTATTATTACAGCTATTCTGGTTACGGCTTTTCTGAATGTGGTATTTTGTTTTCTGCTGCAGTTCCGGGAGGAAACAAGAGCCGATGGAGATTACGAGGCGATTCTTTTTACACAGTCAGAAGCACAGGCGCAGGCAATCTTAGAGGATGACCGGATCGAGAGTGCTTATATCGGCCCATATTATGACCATGATATTCATGGAGTGGAACAGGACATTCAGTATCAGAATTGCCTGTACATTAACGTTAGAAATCCGTACACACTGGAGCGGCAGTTTACAGATCTGTGTGGAGAGTATGGGGTGGAAGGAGAGATCAACGACTGGGTAGCAAGTGGATACTTTCAGGGAAGGGACAAGAATGATGTGTTGGTTTTCATTTATTTCAGTCTGGTGATCGCCTATATTATAGCAATCTTCGGTGTCGGAATCGTCCGGAATGCAATTCAGCTGGATGCTCTGGAAAATATTCGGGACTATGGAAATCTTCGATGCATCGGAGCGACCGGTAAGCAGTTAAAGGGTCTGATGTACCTGCAGGGAGCGATTCTTGAACTGTCGGGTATCGGTATCGGGCTGCTGCTAGGTATCGGAGCCAGTCTGGGATTGGCAGCAGTTCTGCAGCTGCCGCTCGGATTTCAGCCGTTAATTATTCCGGTACTTCTGATATTCTTCCTGGGAGATCTTTATTTTACGATGGGAGAAAACAGCAAGCTGATCACAAAAATGTCTCCGGTCAGTGCGATCCGCGGTGAGTACCGGATTAAGAAGGAAAAGGCAAAAGCCCGGAAGAGTGGTATCTTCGGCAAAATCTTCGGTATGGAAGGGGATTATGCATACAAGAGCCTGATGCGCAATCCCGGAAGATTCAGAAGAACGACAGCAGCTATGGCGATTGGGATTGCCATGATCATGACGGTTACGGGAATCGGCTTTTCGGAGAGAAAGTATACGCAGGATACGCGAAACAGGTACGGATATTATCAGCTCTATTTCTTAAATTCCTTAAATGTAATAGAAACCATAGATGAAGTACACGCATCCCTTCCGGCAACCGGGCAGCTGGTAGCTATGAATGATTTCCGGGAAGTCACTGACAGTAAACGGGAATACTCGGCAGATATCTGGTTACAGGATTATGAGACCGGTCATTATACAAATGAATACCTGGAATATTTGGGAAATATGGATTTCACGCAGAATATATTGAGCAAATTGCAGCAGCGGGAAGAACAGGAGAATACGCTGACAGCCGGAGAGGAGAAGGAGCAGAATGAGGGACAGATCGGCTGGTATGCCAAGCTGTTGGCAGCAGATACCTGCTATGGATATGATGATGCGGATCTGTCACGTTGTAAGTCTGCATTGACAGCCGGTACGGTTGACCTCAGCGATCATGGTATCATTCTGGTCAATCCGGAGTCACGGAGGGTAATAGAAACGGATGATGGTTATACAACGAAGACGATTACGATGCTTGATTATCAGCTGGGAGACACAATTGACATTGTAAATATGAAGCGGTTCCGGGAAATGATGCAGTCGGAGATTCAGAAGCTGAATGCTGAGCGGGATCAGGAGCTTTCAAAGCTTGGAACGACCGGGGGAGAGGATGAAGAGCATCCGGGCTGGCTTCTGGATGTTGTACAGGAGTATGAGCTGGGTGTCGAGCTGACGCCGACAGAGGAGATCCAGAACCGGTATTATCAGAAGAAACAATATGCGGCTTACCGATGCTGGAAGCAATTACTGGCAGAAGGAGATTATGAGACATATACCATTGAGGGAATTATTTCAAGAGACCCGAATATGAACAGGGGAGTTGTTGATGAAGATAGCATGGGAGAGAGCGGGTGGATCCTTCCGCTACAGCAATATTATATGACAACAGGTACGGATGAGAGCATGATGACGGGCATGGCATATCATATAAAGAACGGAACGCTCAGCGAAAAATTGCAGAATACCTATTATGAAATTACAAACGGAATGTGGGAAGGATCTTATTATGGAGATGCCATATGCACGGTTTCCGGATATCCGGAAATATATACTATACTTGATGGCACGAAGTGGCAGATAGCGATCGCAGTCCTGATCCTGACCTTTGTGGTGCTGATGTATTCGCTGAATTTCATCAATGCAACGGCGAGCAATCTTCATCTGCGGCGAAAGGAGTTTGCACAGTTGCAGGTGCTTGGAGCGACCAGAGGTGAGATCCTGAAGATGACACTTCTGGAAGGCGTGATCACAACTCTGGTGTCAAATCTCATTGGCATTACCGTCGGATGCGGTCTGAGTGCATGGCTGTATTATTACATCATGCAGCTGGTGCAGATTCCGTATTATTTCCCATGGGCGATGATACCGATCTGTATCGCAGGTTCATTCCTGCTTCTGGTCGGCTCCATTTATGCGCCGATGCGTTATATGACGCGGGATATGATCGGTGATCTGACAACGGGTGGAGACTGATTCGGAATATAAATTAAGAAAAAACCGGCAAGTACGAAGTGGAAAATCAGGAGGAATCAATATGGATATTGTAACAATGGAACATGTCACAAAGGTATATGGAGAAGGCGACAGCAGAGTGTGGGGCCTGCATGATGTCAGTATGACGGTGAAACAGGGGGAAATCGTATCAATCGTAGGTGCTTCCGGTTCCGGCAAATCTACCCTGCTTCATGTCATGGGTGGTGTGGATACACCGACCAGCGGCAAGGTTGTGGTGGACGGCAAGGATATCACGAAGTTAAATGATGAGCAGATGGCAATTTTCCGTCGGCGGAAGGTTGGATTTATCTTTCAGGCATACCATCTGATTCCGGTACTGACCGTGGAGGAGAACATTACCATGCCAATTCTTCTGGATCACAGAAAACCGGATCGGGAATATGTCGAGCAGATCATGGAATTACTGGGACTGCAGGATCGGAGAAAGCATCTGCCGAATCAGTTGTCCGGTGGACAGCAGCAGAGAACGGCAATTGCAAGAGCTCTGGCGAATCAGCCATCCTTGATCCTGGCAGACGAGCCGACCGGAGCCTTGGATTCCAAGAATGGAAATGAGGTGATTGCACTGTTACAAAGCTCCGTGAAAAAGCTGAATCAGACATTGGTTCTGATCACACATAACATTGATCTGGCAAGAGAGGCAGACCGGATCATTAAGATCGCGGATGGAGAGATTGTGGAGGGATAAGCCATGCAGGAAGTGAGACAGAGAATCAAAGTTACACAAAGGAAAGCATATAGATTTCTGATTCCGGTACTGATTCCGATACTGATAATGGCACTAAATGTGCAGAGGGCGCAGGCTGCCACTCCGCGGGTAATGCTGTCCGATTATTCGATAGAAGAAGGAGAAATCGTGGCGGGACAGCCGTTTATGTTACATATTACGCTGAAGAATACAGCGGCGAATTCCATCCGGAATCTGAAGCTTACAATTTCCACGGAAAAAGGCGAATTTCTTCCGGTGGATGGAGCGGGTACGGCATATCTGGAGAAACTGGCCGGCAGAAGTGAATCAGAGTTTACATTTGCGATGCAGGCTGTGGATGGACTGACCACGCAGTCCTATAAGCTGCTTCTGAAATCGGAGTATGAGGGAAATGATGGCTCGCCGTATACGGTTGAGGAATCTATATTCCTTCCGGTTACTCTGCAGCAGCGATGTTCGGTAACGGATGTGTTTCTCCCGGATAGTGATGTTGAACTGGGTGAAACGGTAGAAATCGGAGCTTCTGTAAATAATCTGGGAGAAGAGCCGCTTTATAATGTGACCGCCGGCATCAGCGGAAGTAATGTGGCTGTTGCTGATACGTATATCGGAACCATCGATGCCGGAAAACGGGGCAATGTAGATCTTCTGACAAAGGCGAGTGCAATATCGAAGATGAGCGGAGATAAAAATGAACTGACCGTTTCCTATGAGGATCGGAAGGGAGAGCGGCATACTGTGGTTCAGAGTATTGAGCTGAAGGTGGCACAGCCGGTTTATGAGAATCTGGAGAAGGTGAAGGATGACACCCATACGGGACAGGGCTGGATGATAACCAGCATTATGTTGGGAGTCCTTATGATCACAGGCGGAGTTGTCGGATTGATATTGCAGAGGAGACACAGGAAGAAAAAACTGCTGGAGGAGTTTTAGCCTATGAAATGGATATGGCATTTATGCTGGGCCAATATGAAACAGCGGGGCATCCGTACATTTCTTACGATTCTGGGAGTTGTGATCGGAATCGTATCGATCGTATCCCTGATGGCAATCGGGCTGGGAACAAAGAAGGTGCTTCTGACCATGGCAGGAGAGGAAGGGAGTGCTACAGAGATCCGTATCCGGGGCATCACAGAAGGCAAACGGAAGGATCAGATGATCACAGACCGCCGATTGGAAGAGGTGCGGAAACTGGATGCGGTAGCGGCTGTTTATCCGATCCTTTCCGTAGACGCCCGGTTCTCATATGATAATTATGTCGGCTATTGGACAATTGATGGTATACCGCAGGAATATCTGGATGAAATAGAAACACTGCATGGAAATCAGTCGGAAGGAGATAACTGGATACCGGAGCTGATCATGGGAAATCAAGTGCTGAATCTGTTTTTTAATGAAGTGACCGGAACCAGCTACGGAGAAATCCATGAAAGTGACAGCAGTGAGGAAACCGAAGATCTGACCGGGAAAAAGCTGGAAACCACGTTTTCACAGGCAGGAAGCGATAGTGAGACAAAGGTACGGCTCCCGATTACGGATATCACGAAACAGAATTCCTATTCCATTTATTGCAATCAGGATGAACTGAAGCTATACCTGAAACGTCTGGCAGATGGTGGGAAGATTCCGGGACAGCCGGTCAATCAGAATGATGAGAATTATAATGAATGGATCTATGGAAGTGCGATTGTAGAAGCCGATGATATAGAGTCTGTAAAAAAGCTGGAGCAGGCTTTAAAGGATATGGGATTTCAGACAGAAAGCAATATTGAATTTGTGGAATATATCGAGAAAACAATGAAGATCGCACAGCTGATCCTGGCCGGAATCGGTATGATCGCACTGATCGTTGCGGTGATCGGAATCGGGAACACCATGACAACTGCAGTCTATGACCGGGTGCAGGAGATAAGTATGCTCAAGGTGCTGGGAGCAGATCCGGAGGAACTGATGGCATTATTCCTGTTAGAATCCGGCGTTTTAGGTGGCATTGGCGGATGCATTGGAGTACTGCTATCTTATGGAATCTCATACCTGGCAGTGAACCGACTGGCGGTGCAGCTGCTATCTCTGCCGAAAGGAACCGTGCTAGCAGAGATTCCGGTCTGGCTGGCTTTTGGAGCAGTGATATTTGCGGTGTTTTTAGGCATTGCAGCCGGATTCTTTCCGGCACGCTTTGCAACAAGATTAAATCCAATCGAAGGCATGCGAGGTAAGTAAAGTCTCGCATGCCTTTTGTCTTATTCAAGGCCAAGACCGGATGAGCCTCCGGTAAGAATGGCAATAAATAATAAAAATGTCTCAGCAAAAAACTTGACAAACATGATTAGTTAATGCTAACATATATGCGAATGAAATTGAAAAAACATTCGCAAAAGGGGAAGAGGACTGAATGGTAAAGAAGGAATTGGGCAGGAAATGAGGAGACTATATGGCAAGAAGGGTTTTCACAGAGGAAGAGCGGGAGCAGTATAGACAGAAAATGTTGGATGCAGGATTTGATCTGTTGAAGCAATATGGGATGACACACATGTCAGTTGCTAAAATTACGGAGGCCGCCGGCATAGGCGTAAGTACATTTTATAATTTCTTCTCATCAAAGGAGGAGTATGTATACGAGGTGATGCAGCACAGGAGGAAGAAGATTCCGGAATTCATAAGGATTGTACTGAAGGATAAAGAAAAAATCGGACCGGCTGAGGCAAGGGCATATCTGAAAATAATAGTGGATGACAGGTATAGTGTATTCCCGAGTCTTACACCTGAGGATGAGCAGAGACTATTCGATATGCTTCCGGAGCGGGCAAGACCGAATCTGAAGAAAGAGACAGAAATCGGGAATCGCTTCTTTCAGATGCTGGAGGGAGTTCGCCCGGATGTGAATCTTCCGGTTGTAGCAAATCTGATTAAAATTTATGTACTTGCCGCAGAGGGAAAAGATATTCTGCACGAGGCAGCCTATGAAGCAACTATGGAACGTATGCGAGATCTGATCCTGTATGAGATTTTCGGAAGAACGGAATAAACGGTTGGCTTATATCACCAATCGTTCAATGTCAAGTATATTAAGGAGTAGTAAAGAAGTGAAAAAAATATTTTTTGAACCAGAACAAGACGGCTTTTACGGTACCTATTATGAGAATCCGGAAGGAGCGGATTGTGCTATGATTGGCCTGTTTGGAGATGATCCGAATGATTATATGGCAAAATGCGGTGCAAAATGGCTGCACAAAAATGGTGTCAATGTGCTCTGTATGTCTCCGGGGAAGCACAATTACAGTCATGTGAATTGTCCGCTTGAAAGAACTGAGACTGCAATTAAATGGCTGATGTCGCATGGAAACAGAAAAGTCGGTATTATGGGAATGAGCACAGCGGGAATGGACGCACTGGCGGCAGCATCCTATTTCCCGGATATAACACTGACATTTGGACTAACTGCCAGCGATTTTGTGTGGCAGGGATTTGAACAGGGTAAAAAAGATGGCTGTAAGGAGTGGCCTGTGCCTGATACTTCTACACTTTCTTACAATGGAAAGCCGCTTGCTTATATGCCTTTTGTTTACGAACACCCAACGTATTGGAAAAAAATCGAGGAAGAAACGAAAGGCTCCGGAGATTTTCTGCGTTCGACCTGCCTGTTTATAGATTCTGAAAAGAATCGTGAGCATACAGAGGAAGAAATGATAAAAATTGAAAATATCAAGGGAAAGTTAATCCTGCTTGGGGCAGATGATGATAGCTTTTGGGAGGCGGGCAAGTATGTCCGTCGTATGGATCAGAGACTCAAAGAACGTCAGCATGAGTGCGAGTATGAAGCGGTAGCATATCAATATGGTACTCATTTTGTATTACCGGAATCCATGCTTAGAAAGGCGTTGCCGGTAGGGTTAAAATTCGTTATGCGTTTTATATTCCGTTCGGCCAAAGAGCATCCGGATGAATGTGAAGCTACCAGGAAAGATGTGGATAGGAGACTTTCGAAGGCGCTGCATGAATGGATTGCGATATAAATTGCGGTTTGTATGGATGAAGGTTTCTGTCGGCTGCCGCTTCGTGTCATATACCCCTGTGGGGCAAGCTCTCGCATCTGCCAGCACGTAGCGGCACGTAAGGCTGTAAAGAACACAGCCTAAGTGCCAACGTGCTTCTAGAGCCCC
>ERZ1034998.2395-NODE-2395-length-10327-cov-5.471865_pt1 | contig 10327 bp, 10 predicted proteins | sample MGYA00520621_ERZ1034998 | MGnify/ENA primary metagenome ERZ1034998 (study PRJEB33766, sample SAMN09781748) | gut metagenome | biome: gut microbiome | host: Homo sapiens | place: Madagascar | study: EMG produced TPA metagenomics assembly of the PRJNA485056 data...
TTGCAAACAGCGGTGTGTCAAACATGACACGGACGATCGGGTTGCCTGCTTCATCCTCAAGACCGACACACCTGGTCTGGCTGCCCTCGACCATGTAGGTGCAGCGGTCGAAAAAGTCTTCTGTGATCGTTGCGCGGTGATCCTGTAACGGCAGCACAAGATCCTCATTGAGAGCCATTCCGGTTACAGCATCATTTCCGTGATGATGGATTTCATCCGCGCCTTCGAAGTAGAGTTTATACCCTGCCTTGGAGCCTTGCAGCGATGTGCCATCCGCGGTCTTTGTCCTGTGCACCGGGCATAAAAATGCCGGATGTGCGCCGATGGAAAAATACATTGTCTCGTCTGCCGGATTCTCGACCTTCCACATCACGCGGACGGTATCCTGCTCAAGCGTGTATCCAACCATAAGCCGGAACGCAAATGGATAGACCTTCATCGTCTCGTCGTTTGAAGAGAAGGAAAACCAGATGGCATTCTCCGTCTGCTCCACAAGCGCAAACTCATTGTCTCTCGCAAAGCCATGCTGCCCCATCTTGTACTCCCTGCCCTTCCAGGTGTACTTCTTATCCTTTAGGCTTCCGACAAACGGAAACAGCACCGGAGAGGTTCTTCCCCAGAACTTCGGATTGCCGTACCACATATACTCGCGGTTGTCTGCCTTGGACATAACCGATTTAATCTCGGCACCAAACGTATCGATCTCCACCTTAAGAAATGCATTCTCCAGAAATTTTCTCATAGCTTACCCCTCCATACTTACGAGCTGCACGTTGCAGCGCTGCAATTTTTCCGGTGTCATCAGTGACACCTCATCGATAAAAAGATCACGGAATGTCATCGTTCCACTGCCGCGTGTGTCCGTCTCTCCTGCGGCAAGCTCACCTGCAATCCCCACAAAAGCGCTGCACGCCGCCGCACTGTACACGGAGGCTTCCATTCCGAGGAATGCCCCCAGCATAACGGAGGACATACAGCCGCTTCCGGTTATTCTTGCCATCTTTGGATCGCCGTTGTGGCAGAGATAGGTGTCCCTGCCATCTGTGATGATATCCGTCTCCCCGGAGGCTGCAAGGATCACATGATACTGCCTGCAATACTGTTTCATGGCAGCGATATCCAGCGTCTTATCGCCGGAATCCACGCCCGTGACGGTGCCTCGATGCAGCATCAGCGCGCGGATCTCGGAATAATTGCCACGGATACAGGTCGGGTGGATCTTTTCGATCAGCTCCTGACACTTTTCGCGCCGATAGGTAGAGCCTGATACTCCCACCGGATCGATCACGATGGCATGTTCCAGCCTATCCGCAACCTTGCCCGCCTTTTCCATCGCCTCGTAATCCGCGATCGCGCCGAAATTGCAGACAAGTGCTTTCGTCCCTGCCGTGATCTCCTCCACCTCCATCGGGTGATGCGCCATCGTCGGGGACGCCCCGGCGGCGAGCAGAATATTCGCACAGTCATTCACCGTCACCGCGTTCGTGATGCAGTGGATGATCGGGCGTTGCTGTTGTATTTGATTGTAAATCTCTGTGATCCGGCCGGCTGTAACTTCCATTTTATGTGCCTTACTCCTCCAAGCTTTCTTTCATTCTACCAAGTAAGCCGGATTTTTTCAAAGGTAAAGTGATGATAATCGCAATGATTGTTCCGCCGCAGGTACTGATCAAAAACGGAACAACAAAGGTAAACAGCGCAGCTGCCTCATTTCCCATGATAAAATATGCTACCGGGTAGGAGAGCATGCCACCGAGGATACCGGTTCCCACAACCTCACCGATATAGGCGAACGGCAGCTTTCTTCCATACTGATAAAGCAGACCGCCAAGCAGAGCGCCGCACATACTTCCCGGAAATGCCAGCGGGCTTCCGAGTCCCAAAACGTTACGGATGAGAGATGCCACAAATGCCTGTGCAAGTCCCCACCACGGACCTACCGTTACCGCGCAAAGTACATTTACAAGGTGCTGTACCGGTGCGCATTTTGATCCGAATACCGGGAAGGAAAACAGGCTTCCGACTACTGCTACTGCTGCCATGATGGCGGTGACTGTCAATTTCTTTACATACGTTTTTTTCAATTTTTTATCCTCTTTTTCCGGAGTCTGCTGCCCTGAAAAAGAAGGATGTCAGCAGCTCCTATTTTTGTTTTACTGCTTCTGCAACCTTTTCTACAATCAGGCAGAGGATGACTGTGAGCACCATATCCGGCAGGGTATTTCCGACCGGAGTATCCACATGCATCAGCACGCGGTAGATTACAAACCCGGCAAGCCAGACAACCAGATTCCGCCACTGGAATGCGATTTTTGCGGAATCTGCTTTTTTAAGGATGAAGTAATCTGCGATCTGCACCGCGATCATCGGTGCAAATACAGAGCCGATCAGATACAGGAAGTCCGTGATGTTGTCCATCGGATAAACGATCGCTGCGATGGTTCCGATCACCGTAACAACAATCGCCGCCCATTTCTCCTTGAGCTTTGCGGAAATGGAAACACTCGAAACTCCTGCGGAATAAGCATCCAGAAACGTGGTCGTAACTGTGGAAAATACGATGATGAGAAGTCCCACCACGCCAAGTCCTGTCTTTAACATGATCTGCGCAATGTCGTACTCTCCGGTAAAAATTGCTGCGCCCATACCGATCATGTACATAAAAATGCTGACAAGGCTGTAAACCACAACACTGACAAGCGTAGCTGCAAACGGTTTTTCAGCTTCTCTGGTGTAGTCGCTGATTAGGGGCAGCCAGGAAAGCGGCATTGCGACTGCAAGTTCCACTGCAGCGCCGAAGGTCAGGCTTCCATCATCCACGATCGGAGCTGCGCTTCCCGCTCCAAAGAAGATGACCTTGAAAAGGATGAGCGACAATACAAAGAGTGCCGTCATCGCGATGGTATTGAGCTTGCCGAGGTTCGTCAGCCCGACAAGGATCCACACAATGATCAGTGCGCCGATGATCAGCGCCCATACCCAGATTCCGGTATGCAGGATGCCGTCCGCCGCGAGTGCGCCGTCATAGATCATGATCGCCGTCCAGCCCACAAGCTGTAAGACATTCAGCACGGCAAAGAGAAGGCTTCCCTTCTCGCCAAAGCTCATTTTTACCGTCTCCATTGCGCTTTTGCGCTCTTTTGCGCCGATCATTCCGGCAGCAAACATCATAAGTCCGCCGATTAAGTGTCCCAGCAGGATTGCTGCCATTGCCTTTGAAAAACCAAGCGGTGCAAAATATGTACCGGTCAGTATCTCGGCGAGGGATACACCCGCGCCAAACCAGATCAGTCCGTTTGAAAAAACGGAGGTTCTTTTCTCATTCATCCTTTGTATTCTCCTTCGATTGCAAATGCGTGGTTCATAGGTCCGCTTCCTTTTCCGAGATCAAGCATGTCAGCGAGTGCTCCGGAAATGTAGTTCTTCGCGTACTGGACGGAAGTTTCCAGATCGCGTCCCTTTGCAAGATTCGATGCGATCGCAGAGGAAAGCGTACAGCCGGTTCCGTGGGTGTTTGGGTTGTCGATCCGCTTGCCGTAAAACCATACGGGATCTTTTCCCTTCTGGAACAAAAGGTCGTTGGCATCATTTAGCTGATGTCCACCCTTTAGCAGAACCGCACAGCCTAAGGAATTACAAATGATTTCTGCTGCTTTTTCCATGTCTGCTTCTGTTTTTATCTCCATCCCGGAAAGCACTTCCGCCTCCGGAATATTCGGGGTGATAACAGTTGCAAGAGGCAATAATTTTGTTTTCAATGTGCCGATGGCATCCTCGCTTATGAGCCTAGCCCCGCTGGTTGCCACCATGACAGGATCTACCACGATATTCTTTGCGTGATACTCTGTCAGTTTGCCCGCAATCGTCTCGATCAGTTCACTGGATGAGACCATTCCGGTCTTGATTGCATCCGGATGGATATCCGTAAAAATACTATCCAGCTCCTCTGCCAAGAATTTTGGAGTTACCTCCATAATGTCTGTTACGCCGGTCGTATTTTGGGCAGTCAAAGCCGTGACCGCACTCATCGCGTATACGCGGTTTGCGGTCATCGTCTTAATATCTGCCTGAATGCCGGCGCCTCCGCTGGAATCACTTCCGGCGATTGTTAATGCTGTGTACATAGTGTTCTCCTTTGCATTAATTTTGTATAGCGACCTAAGGTGGTGCCCCCGATCTGCCGCTGTGTATATAAAAGCTGCTTTGCAGTTTTATATCGGTTATAAAATTGTCTCTACCTTAGCAAGAAGCGCTCTTGTTCCTGCCTCGATATCCCTGCATGCGAAAATGCCGCTGACAACGGCAACGCCTGCAAGCCTGCTTCCTTTAAGTGCAGGCACGTTGTCCGCGTGGATACCGCCGATCGCGACGACCGGTATCTGCACACTCTCGCAAATCTCGCAGAACAACGAGAACTCCATCGGCTTTGCGTCCGTCTTGGTGCTGCTTCCGAAAACCGCTCCGCTTCCCAGATAGTCTGCGCCGGCTGCCTCTGCCCTTTTTGCCTGTTCGACGGTCTTTGCGGTCACGCCGATGATCTTGTCCGCTCCGAGCATTTTTCTTGCGTTTTCCAGCTCCATGTCAGACTGCCCGATGTGAACGCCGTCCGCATTTATCCTGGCGGCTAATGCCACGTTGTCATTTATGATCAGCGGGACATGATAGCGGTGGCAAAGCTCTAACAGATCCCTGCCCTCTTTTTCAAACTCATCCTCCGCCAGCTGCTTCTCGCGAAGCTGCACAAGTGTCGCGCCGCCCTTTAGCGCTTTTTCGACCTGATCGTACAAGGTCTCCTGCCCCAGCCAGCTTCGGTCGGTGACGGCATATAGCTTTAATTGTTCGCGTTTTATGTTCATTTCGTCTCCTATTTTCCAATAAAAAATGCAGGAACCCAACAAAAGATTCCTGCACACAAAACACACTTGTGATCCATTATCTCCCTACGTTGGCATTATCCAAATCAGGTTCTGGGTTAAAGCATCCGCTTACTCTCAGCCCGCCTGTGCGAGCACCCCGTTTTATGACCGCATCACTTTCGTGATGGCTATTGTTCTAACAACAGTTCCATTATACACTTCGCGCCGGAAAAGACAAGAGGGATCTTATCCGATTTCTTTTTACAGAACCATGATGAGTGTTCCGGCTCCGATCAGGATACATCCGATCAGGGATTTTGCCGTAAACTGCTCATGCAGGAATACGAACGCGAGTATCAGCGTGATGACAACACTTAACTTATCGATTGGAACAACCTTTGATGCCTCTCCGACCTGCAGTGCACGGTAATAGCACAGCCATGATGCCCCTGTTGCAAGCCCGGATAATACCAGAAACAACCAGCTCTTTTTGCTGATCTCTGAAATGCCGCTCTGCGCATTGGTAAGGAACACCATTCCCCATGCCATCACAACTACGACTACTGTACGGATAGCCGTTGCCAGATTTGAATTAACTCCATCGATTCCGACCTTTGCCAGAATCGAAGTAAGTGCTGCAAATACAGCAGACAATAACGCAAATACAAACCACATAATATAACGCCCCCAATTTTCATCTGCGTATAAAAATTCGTATATAAAAAGTTCTATAAAAATTTATCCAGTTCCGTTTCCACGACCGGATTTATCTTCACCTTAGGCTGGTCGATCACCTGTCCGCGGGCAACTACCATATCCACATGCCGGAGAGCCTTCAGATCTTCGAGTGGATTTGCTTCCGTGACGATCATATCCGCGCATTTTCCCTTTTCGATTGTTCCGGTGATGTCGCCAATCCCCGCCATCTGCGCTGCTCTCGCGGTTGCCGTATACAGCGCGAATGCGTTGGAAACACCGACGTATTTGTGGAAATAATAAAGCTCTCTCCAGAAATCGTACTGCGTGATCCACGGACAGCCAACATCGTTGCCGAGCACGACCGGAATGTCATTGGCAAGTGCCTGCTTTGCACACGCAACGATTCCCTCGAATACTACATTGCCATTGAACTGCTCCACCTCTGTTGCATTCGTGACAGACCGGTCAAACAGGGCATACGGCAGCGCCGGCGAAATGGTCGTACACAAAAATGCGCCATGCTCCTTGAACAGCCGGAGCATCTCGTCATCCATCTTGGCTCCGTGCTCGATGGAATCCACGCCGTTTTGCAATGCTACGCGCACGCCCTCCGTGGACTCCACATGTGCCGCGACCTTATAGCCGAGCTCATGCGCTTTTTCACAGACTGCCTTTACCATCTCCGGCGGCATCTTAAGCTCGCCCGGAACGCCCTTTTCCTTGGCATCCATCACGCCGCCCGTGATCATCAGCTTGATGATATCGACCTGTTCCTTTTGGGCTTCTGTCACATGTGCGACTGCTTCCTGGGTACTGCCCGCCGCGATCGCGACAGAGCCTGCCATGTGTCCTCCCGGCACAGAGATTCCCTCATTCGCCGCAAGGATTCTCGGTCCGGTCTTTTTTCCTGCCTTGATCTCATCGCGCAGCTTCGTGTCAAACGTTCCGAGTCCTCCGACCGTACGAATCGTGGTCACGCCGCTTAGCAACTCTGTCTTGGCGAAATCCGCTACCACCTTGTACGCGACCGCTCTTGAAAGTGACGTTCCCATCAGCGTTTTTACGAGCTTTTCATTGTCGCGCTGCTTCTTCTGCGGTTTGCCGTTTCCGGCAAGATGAACGTGCATGTTGATCAGTCCCGGCATTATGTATCTGCCTTGAAGGTCGATCACCTGATATCCCGCCACGCTTGTCTGATCCGGCACAATGTCCGTGATCCTGTCGCCGTCCGTCAGAATGCTGTAACCTTCCCGCACCTGCATATCCTTGGTGCCGTCTAAGATCTTTCCATTTTTGTAGGCATACTTCATAGATTTTCCCCCTCTGTGCCCCAGTCTTGGGAACATGATACAGTCCGGCCTGCTTGCACACGTTCCTTACACTGTACGAAACTGTATTCATTATACATCATTTTCAGCAAAAAGAAAGCAGGCAATCAAGTCGACTGCCTGCTGTGAGTTCCGCTGTATGCCGCACCCGGCACGATGTGCCACTGGACGCTATGCGTGTCAATGGGCGCTGCGTATGTCAATGGGCGCTGCGTATGTCAATGGGCGCTGCGTATGTCAATGGGCGCTGTGCATGTCAAAAGGAACGTCCCTACTTAACGGTGTAGCCCTGATCGGTGACCGCCTTGGCAAGAACTTCGTCTGCAACCTCCTCGCTTAAGGTTACGACTGCGGTGTTGGTGGTGTGATCCGCAACTGCCTCCACAACGCCCGGAATTGCTTCGAGGGCTTTCTTTACTCTTGCCTCACAATGTCCACACATCATGCCTTCAATATTCATTGTCTTTACCATTTCTTTGTTCTCCTTCTGCTTGATCTTGATTTTTTTATCTTTTCTCGTGTCATACATCGCAAACAGATTCAGTCTGAGTGCATTGGTGACTACGCAAAAGCTCGATAAACTCATTGCTGCCGCCGCAAACATCGGATTTAACTTCCATTGGAAAATCGGATAGTACAGTCCGGCTGCAAGCGGGATTCCGATTACATTGTAGAAAAATGCCCAGAACAGGTTCTCATGGATGTTGCGGAGCGTCGCACGGCTCAAACGTACTGCCGCTGCCACATCGGACAATCTGCTCTTCATAAGGACTACGTCCGCTGCGTCAATCGCAACATCAGTGCCTGCACCGATTGCGATACCGATGTCCGCTCTGGTCAGTGCCGGAGCATCATTGATACCATCGCCGACCATTGCCACTCTTTCGTATTTTTTCTTAAGGCTTCGGATCACGCTCTCCTTGCCATCCGGAAGCACGCCCGCGATAACCTCATCCACGCCGGCTTCCTTGCCGATGGCTTTGGCGGTGCGCTCATTGTCCCCGGTCAACATGACAACATGGATTCCCATGTTCTGAAGCTCCTTGACCGCCTGCGCGCTGTCCTCCTTCATCACGTCCGCAACCGCAATGATTCCGGCAAGCACACCATCCTCCGCGAAGAACAGCGGCGTCTTTCCTGCCTCTGCAAGCTGCTCGGACTGCTTCTGCAGCTTTGGATTGCCCCCGGTCTGTGTGAGGATAAATTTCAAATTGCCTCCGGCAAGCCGCTTTCCATTCCATACGGCGGTCAGTCCATTGCCCGGAAGTGCCTCAAACTCGGATACCTCATCCACCACAAGCCCATCTTCCTTTGCCTTGCCAAGGATCGCCTTGGCAAGCGGGTGTTCGCTCTTCTGCTCCAATGCATAGGCAAGCTCCATGAGCTGCTGCCCGCTCCAGCCTTCCGCCGGAAGAATATCGGTCACTCTCGGCTCTCCCGAAGTGATTGTACCGGTCTTGTCCAATGCAACCGCCTGCACCTTGCCTGTCTGCTCCAGGGAAACAGCGGTCTTAAACAGAATACCGTTCTTGGCTCCCTTGCCGTTGCCGACCATGATCGCAACCGGCGTTGCAAGTCCGAGTGCGCAAGGGCAGCTGATGACCAGCACGGAGATTCCTCTCGCAAGCGCAAAACCAAAGGTCTGCCCTGCGAGCAGCCAGCCAATGATCGTCACAGCCGCGATCGTGATGACCGCAGGCACGAACACACCGGAAACGGTATCCGCGATCTTTGCGATCGGCGCTTTGGTTGCCGCCGCATCACTTACCATCCTGATAATCTGGGATAAGGTAGTGTCTTCCCCGACCCTTGTTGCCTCACAGCGGATAAAGCCGGACTGGTTTATCGTTGCGGCGGAAACAAGATCTCCGGCATCCTTGTCCACCGGAAGGCTCTCTCCCGTCAAGGCCGCCTCGTTGACCGCACTGTGTCCGTCCACGATGATACCGTCCACGGGTATATTTTCACCCGGACGTACCACAAAAATGTCACCCTTTTTCACCTGCGCGATTGGAACGACCACCTCCGCGCCGTCTTTTAGCACGGTCGCGTTTTTCGGTGCCAGCTTCATAAGCCCCTTCAATGCATCCGTGGTTTTGCCCTTGGAATGTGCTTCAAGCATCTTGCCGACCGTGATCAGCGTAAGGATCATGGCTGCCGATTCAAAGTAAAACTCATGCATGTACTCCATGACCTTGTCCATATCCCCGGCAAGCTGCGCCCCCGTCATCGCAAACAGCGCGTAGGTGCTGTACACAAACGATGCGGCGGAACCGAGCGCCACCAGCGTATCCATATTCGGTGCGCCGTGGATCAGCCCCTTAAAGCCGCTTATGAAGAACTTCTGGTTGATCACCATGATGATGCCTGCCAGCAGAAGCTGCAACAAGCCCATCGCAATGTGATTGCCCTCAAAGAATCCCGGCAGAGGCCAGTTCCACATCATGTGCCCCATTGAAAAATACATGAGGACGAGAAGGAACCCCACGGAGGTATATAACCGCCGTTTTAAGACCGGAGTTTCATGATCTTTTAGCATCTCCTCCTGCGCGGAATAGTCGACCGCTTTGCTCTCGGAATGTCCTCCCCCGCCACTCTGCTTCGGGCTTGCGCCATATCCCGCCGCCTCGACCGCAGCGATAATCTCAGCATTTTCGGCAGTACCCTCTACGCCCATCGAGTTCGTCAGCAGGCTGACGGAGCATGCCGTAACCCCCGGCACCTTGGAAACCGCCTTTTCAACCCGGTTGCTGCATGCTGCGCAGCTCATACCGGTTACCACAAACTGTTTCATAGCTCTATATGTCCTTTTCTTTTATTTCATAAGCTTTTTTACAACTTCCACAAGCTCATCTACCACTTCATCCCTGCCGTCGCGGATATCCTCGACCACGCAGGAATGAATATGCTGCGCCAGCAGTTCTTTGTTAAAAGCATTTAAGGCTGCCTGGATCGCACCGACCTGTGTTAAGATATCCACGCAGTAGCGGTCATCCTCAACCATTCCCTTGATCCCGCGCACCTGTCCCTCGATCCGGTTCAGGCGTGTAAGCAGGCTCTTGTATTCCTTGCTGTCATGATCGCGGTGCTTCATCCTCCCGGTGTCATTCCCGCAGCAGCACCCGGCATGTCTGGTCATGTCACAACAGTTCTCCGACATATCGTCCTCCGGGCAGATCTCATCTATACGATTATCTTCCATATCATTCCCCTTTCACTGATATATCATTTATGATCAACAGATCACTCCCGCGATCTGACTCCCCTATGATCACAGTATACACATATTGCTTATAATTATCATCTGTATACCTCTTGGGGGTATGCTCAATATATACCCCGTGTGGGTATATTGTCAAGAAGATACCTGACATTTTTTCTCAACTATAAAGATTCGGGTGTCAAAAGGTACCCGTCTGAAAAGTAACCGTCATAATGCACAAA
>ERZ1034998.2397-NODE-2397-length-10326-cov-13.997274_pt1 | contig 10326 bp, 10 predicted proteins | sample MGYA00520621_ERZ1034998 | MGnify/ENA primary metagenome ERZ1034998 (study PRJEB33766, sample SAMN09781748) | gut metagenome | biome: gut microbiome | host: Homo sapiens | place: Madagascar | study: EMG produced TPA metagenomics assembly of the PRJNA485056 data...
TTCTGTGTTACGATATAAATCTTTAATTGTTACTTTTTCCATAAGAAACACTCCTTTTACAATAATGTTATACCATGATTTTTTGAAAATATAAAGTTATTTTATAAAAAGTATTGACAATATTACTTTTGCTTATTATACTGTAGTTAGTTAATTAGATAATTGTCTAAATAACTAATTAAATTTTAATTAATTTGAAATATGAAAGGTCGGTGTTAAAAGTGGGAGATGTGTGGAAGGCTTTAGCTGACCCTACAAGAAGAAAGATTTTATCACTCTTAAAGGATAAAGATATGAATGCCGGTGAAATTGCAAATGAGTTTAATATGACAAAACCCTCAATTAGCAATCACCTAAATATTCTTAAACAGGCTGACCTAGTTGATGCTGAAAAGATAGGTCAAAATGTAAATTATTCCCTCAAGACCAGTGTTCTTGAGGATGTTTTGAAACTTATTTCTGACTTGAGTAACAGAGGAAAGGATTAGTTATGAAAAAGTATTTGTGTTTGATTATTTCACTATTAAACGCAGTAGCATCAGCAATTTATATTGGGTTTATAGATAAAGACATTGTACCTATTCATTACGATTTTTACGGTAATGTGGATAATGAAGGTTCAAAGTGGTCCTTTATGTTTTTACCTGCTATTTTAGTTTTGATGGCAGTAGTGTTCCTTATAATTGAAAAGGTTATGGCAAAAAATATTAATCATCAGAAAAACAGTAAATATCTCACCATTTGCATTACAGGATTTTTTATTCTGATTTTAGCTATGTTTTGGGTGCTACTAGTTCTATCAACCAATGGTGATGGTAAAATATTATCAAAGGTTGTTCCGTTTATTTGTAGTGTTGTTCTTGGATTAGTCGGTTTATTGTTTAGTAATTTTATGCCTAAGATAAAGCCTAACGGTACATTTGGTATTAGAGTTTCTGCAACTTTAAATAACGAAACTGTATGGAAAAAGACCCATAGATTTGCCGGTAAAGCAGGTATGATTGGTAGCTTTTTAGTGTTGATTACCGGTTTTGTTTCTCTATTTTGTGGTAACTTTAGTGCAGTAGTTTCTATTGTTGGTATAGTTATTTTTGTTGTAACTATTGCAGTATTGCCAACTATTTATGCATATAAAGTAAAGGCAAATATGAATAAAGGGTAAAAATTTTTTATATACTTACAAATCATTGCAAAAGATAGCACTTCATGTTAGAATATTAGAGAAACGAGGTGCAGTAAATGAAGAAAACACTTTCTTTTTTAGTAATATTAACTTTAGCAGTTTCAATGCTTTTGGTTGGTTGTGGAAGTGACAGTCAAACAAACTCTAATAGTCAAAGTTCAGAAGTTCAGAGTACAACAGCAGAATTAACTTATCCTGTTGGTGGAAAGGTAGATAAATCTCAGCTAAACGAGTCTAATATGTATGAGGTTTATGCTGATGATGATAATGAACACGCATATCCGTTAGAGTCTTTTGATTGTAAAAAAGATGGTACAATCAAAAGTGGTGACATAATGGAATATGATAGCAACCACAACGTAATTAAGCAAACTCACTATGAGGGTAATGTGCTTGATTATACAGAAGTCAGAGAGTATGATGAGAAAAATCAAAATACAAAGATTACCAGTTATGCCGGTAAGGTTGATAGAAATAATCTAACTTCAACTATGGTTATGGAATATGATGAAAACGGTAATAACACTAAAAGTATAACTTATGACGACCAAAATAAGCTTTTCTCAACAGAGAAAACTACCTATGTAAAATATGGTGACACTTACTATACAAAAGAAGATACTGTCTATGATGCTAATGATGTTATTACAACAAAGACAGTTTATTCCTATCGTAATGACGGTACACAGGTTAAGGATATTCGCACAGAATATAAAAACGGTAAGGTAAATTATTATATGGAAACAGGTTACGACAGTGAGGGTAACGCTATTTCATATACTTACTATGATAAGAATAAAAAGGTAATTGATGAACCACAAGATGAAATTGATGCTTATGGTGAAAATGAATAAGAGATAAACAAAATGGGCTATTGCTTTTGCAATAGCCCTTATTTTATGTTCAAATTAAATTTATCAGTAGATACCTTGTACTGTAACTTCACCACTAAATACTGTTTCTTTAGTGCCATCTTCAAGTGTAACAACAAGCTCACCGTTGTTATCAATATCAGTTGCCTTACCTGAAACTTTCTCACCTTTTCTGGTGAAAATAATATTTCTGCCAAGTGTTGCGCAGTAGTCTTTGTATTCTTGTAAATTTTCTTCGTTAAAAGAATAGTTGCCCTTTAGAAGTATATCTTCAATGTGCTTTAGAATAATTGACAAAAGTACATTTTTGTCAATTTCTTTGTCACTTTCTAATGCACAAGAGGTTGCTTTACCGGCAATTTCTTCCGGAAAATCTTTGTTAAGAATATTTATACCGATACCAACAACAATAAAATCAACCTTGTCAAATTCGCAGTTCATTTCTGTAAGAATACCAACTAACTTTTTGTTACCAATGATAACATCATTAGGCCACTTAATTTTTGCATTAAAGTCAAAATATTCATTAAGGGCCTTAGCTACTGCAAGACCACATAATGGAGTAATTGCAGAAACTTCCATTGGTGAAATTTCAGGTCTTAATAGTACAGAGAAACTGATTGTGTCATCTTTTTTGCTTTGCCATGCTCTGCCCAATCTGCCTTTGCCACCGGTCTGTTCTCTGGAAGCAATAACTGTACCGGTAGGGTAATTGTCAGCATTAGCCTTTAAGTAGTTGTTGGTTGAGTCAATAGTATCAAGTACAATTAATTTTTTACCGATTAATGCAGTGTCATCAATGTAGCTTTGTACTTCACCTGCATTTAAAATTCCCGGTGAAGATATAAGTCTGTATCCTCTGTGTGTTACAGAGTCAATTTCGTAACCGGTATCCTTTAGTTCTTTAATGTATTTCCATATAATAGTACGGCTAACATCAAACATATTAGAAAGCTCTTCACCACTAATATATTTGTCACTGTTTTCTTTCAATATTTTTAGGATAGTATCTTTCTTTTCGTTTACTTTCATATCATCACTCTTACTTTGTATTTTTCTTATATATAAAGTTTAGTCCGTCTAGTAGTAGGTTTCCGTCATAGATTACATCTCTTTTGCAAACAGAAACAATGCTTTCAGCGTTGCCACCGGTTGCAATGATAGTAACTTTTTCTCCCAGTTCATCTTCAATTCTGTCTGCTAAACCGTCAATCATAGATGCTGAGCCATAAACTGCACCACTTTTCATACAGTCAATAGTGTTTTTGCCAATAACTTTTTCAGGCTTTTCAAGACTGATTCTTGGCAACTGACTGGTTGAAGATGATAAAGCATCTTGACTGATTCTAATACCCGGAATAATAAGTCCACCAAGGTAGTTTTTGTTTTTGTCAATAACAGAAACTGTAGTAGCAGTACCCATATCCAGCACCATTGCAGGTACAGGGTATTTGTTAATTACAGCTACAGCGTCAGCTACTTGGTCACAACCTAACTGTGCCGGATTGTCCAATTTAATGTTAAGGCCTGTTTTTGTACCGGGACCTAGCACAACAGGAACTTTTCCTGTTAATGTTTTGATAGCTCTTTTCATTGTTAAGATTAGTGGTGGCACAACAGAACTGATAATAACACCCTCAATGTCAGCAACATCAATGTGTTTCATATTAAGCATACCAACAAATTGCAATGCATATTCGTCAGCAGTTTTTAGTTTGTCTGTTGCAAGTCTGCCGGTAAAGGCAACTTGGTCATTATCTATTATGCCAATCACAATATTTGTATTGCCTATATCTATTGCAAGTAACATATTTTCCTCCAATGTCAAAAATATCTACTCTCATTATGCCTTAAAAAATACATAAAATCAAGTATAATGGCAATATTGTTGATTTTTTCGGCCAATTTGATATAATCAAACTATAAAAAACCAAGGGTTAAAGGAATGTTTATTATGAATGGAAAAAATATATTAATAGGTGTAACAGGTGGAATTGCTGCTTATAAAACACCTAACCTTGTATCTATGCTTGTAAAACAAGGTTATAATGTTGATGTTATTTTAACAGAAAACGCAATGAATTTTATTACACCAAATACATTTGAGGCATTAACAAAAAACAGATGTATCACAGATACATTTGATAGATTTCATAGCTTTGAGATTGAACATATCAGTCTTGCTAAAAAGGCAGATGTAGTTATGATTGCACCATGTACTGCAAATGTTATCGGAAAAATTGCAAACGGTATTGCTGATGATATGCTGACTACAACAGTAATGGCTTGTAAAAAAGCAAAGAAGTTTATTGTACCTGCAATGAATACAAATATGTACGAAAATCCTATTGTACAGGATAATATGAAAAAGTTGCAGAACTATGGTTATGAAATTATTGAGGCATCAAGTGGCAGATTAGCTTGTGGTGCAGTAGGCAAAGGTAAAATGCCTGAACCTAAGGATTTGTATAAGTACATTGAAAGAGAATGTAAGTATGAGAAAGATTTAGTAGGTAAGAAAGTAGTTGTAACTGCCGGTGCAACTCAGGAAAAAATTGATCCTGTAAGATATATTACAAATCATTCTACCGGCAAAATGGGATATGCTATTGCTAAGGTAGCTATGGAGCGTGGTGCTGATGTTACCTTAATCAGTGGTATAACTTCTCTTGAGAAAGTACCTTTTGTAAACACTATTGATGTGGTGTCTGCTGAAGATATGTTTAATGCAGTTGTTGAAAATTATGATAATGCAGATATTGTTATAAAGTCAGCAGCAGTAGCAGACTTTACACCGGAAAATGTATTTGATGAAAAAGTTAAAAAATCCAGTGGAAATATGGACACAATAAAGTTAAAGCCAACTAAGGATATTATTAAGTATCTTGGTGAACATAAAGAAAATCAGTTCTTGTGTGGTTTTTCTATGGAAACAGAGAATATGGTGGAAAATTCTAGGGATAAACTCACTAGAAAGAATCTTGATATGATTGTTGCAAACAATGTTAAAGTAAAGGGTGCAGGTTTTGGTACAGATACAAATGTTGTTACAATCATTACCAAAGATAATGAAGAAACATTGCCTATTATGACAAAAGAAGAAGTGGCAGAAAAGCTCCTTGACCGAATTGTTGAAAAAATACAGTAAAAATGTGGAAAAAACAAGAAAAATAAGAGTATTATTCTTTTAAAGAATATTTGTAAAATACTATTGTGTTATCATTATTAAGCAATATTATGAATAACTATGGTTTATTCAGAAAACAGTATTTATTTTAAGGTAATAACTGGAGGCTAAACATGGAGATTAGCGAGATTAAGCAGTTGCAAATTAACGCAACTAAAGCAAGAATGGGTGCTATTATCGGCACTTATAATGCTAAGTCAGGACATCCGGGTGGTTCACTTTCTGCTGCTGATGTTTTAACTTATCTTTATTTTAAGGAAATGAATGTTGACCCATCAAACCCTAAGTGGGCAGATAGAGATAGATTTGTTCTTTCAAAGGGTCACTCAGCACCTGCACTTTATGCAGTACTTGCACTAAAGGGTTATTTTGATTGGGACGAACTAAAGTCTCTTCGTCATGTAGGTGCTATGCTACAGGGTCACCCTGATATGAAGGGTACACCGGGTATTGATATGAGCACAGGTTCTCTTGGTCAGGGTATCTCAACTGCTTGTGGTATGGCTATTGCAGGTAAGATGGACAACAAGGACTACAGAGTATATACTGTTCTTGGTGACGGTGAATGTGAAGAAGGTCAGGTTTGGGAAGCACTTATGTTTGCTGCTCATAAGAACCTAGACAACCTTGTTGTTATTGTTGACCAGAACGGACTTCAGATTGACGGTACAGTTGCTGAAGTTGGTGGCATTGAACCACTGGACAAGAAGTTTGAAGCATTCGGCTTTAATACTCTAAAGGTTGACGGTCACTCATTTGAAGAACTAGACAAGGCTTTTGCAGTAGCAAAAGAAACTAAAGGTATGCCAACAGCTATCCTTATGAAAACTGTTAAGGGTAAGGGTGTTAGCTTTATGGAAAATCAGGTTGGTTGGCACGGTAAGGCAACTAACGATGAAGAATATAAACAAGCAATGGCTGAACTAGAAGCTACACTTGCATCATTGGAGGGTTAATCGTGGAAAAAGTAACTAAGGCAACCAGAGAAAGTTTTGGCGAAGCACTTTGTGAACTAGCAAAAACTGATGAAGATATTGTTGTACTAGACGCTGACCTTTCAGCAGCAACAAAAACAAGTATTTTCCAGAAGCAGTATCCTGAAAGATTTATCAACTGTGGTATTGCAGAAAGCAATATGATTGGTGTTGCAGCAGGTCTTGCAGCAGCAGGTAAAAAGCCATTTGCAGCATCTTTTGCAATGTTCTCAACAGGTAGAGCATTTGAACAGATTAGAAACTCTGTTGCATATCCTAACCTAAATGTTAAGATTGCCGGTTCTCATGCAGGTATTTCAACAGGTGAAGACGGTGCAACTCACCAGTGCCTAGAAGACATTGGTATTATGAGAACTATCCCTAATATGGTAATTCTTAACCCGGCTGACCATTGGGAAATGATGGCAGCAACTAAGGCTGCTCTTGAACACAACGGTCCTGTTTATATCAGACTTGGCAGACTTGCTATTGATTCATTTAATGATCCTGATAATTATAAATTTGAACTTGGCAAGGGTATCACTCTACACGAAGGTAACGATGTTACTGTTATTGCTACAGGTCTTGTTGTTAACGAAGCTAGAAAGGCAGTAGATGCTCTTGAAAAGGAAGGCATCAATGCAAGATTAATTAATATCCACACAATCAAGCCAATTGATAAGGATATTATTATTAAGGCAGCTCAGGAAACAGGCAAGATTATTACAGTTGAAGAACACAATGTTATGGGTGGTCTTGCTGATGCAGTTTGTGAAGTTACATCTCAGTATTGTCCTGTTCCTGTAACAAGAATTGGTGTTAATGATAGATTCGGTTACTCAGGTCCTGCTTGGGAACTTCTTGAAATCTTCGGTCTAACAGAAACAAACATTAAGAAAGTTATTACTCAGGTAGTAAATAGCTAATGAGATAAAAATTAAAGCCGTCTTTATGACGGCTTTTTTTAGTTATACTAGAATTTTTACTTATAATAACAATAGGTGATTTTATGAAGATAAAGGTTATCCTTACCGGTGGTACAGTTGGTAGTGAAAAGGTTAATGGTATTGTAAAGAATAATAAAGACTCTAACATAGCCTCAATGTGGAAAGAAAAGTTTAATTCAAATATTGATTTTGATGTTGTAAATCTTTATTCCATACTTTCTGAAAATATTAAAATTAAGAATATAGAAATGCTTTTTGCAGAACTAATAAAAGATTATAGTGACTACAAGGGAATTATTATTACTCATGGTAGCGATACACTTTCTTATACCTCGGCATTTGTTTCTATATTTTGTAAAGATTATAAAATTCCTGTTGTACTTACTGGTGCAGATAAAGTCCTGAGTGACCCTACAAGTAATGGCTATAGTAACTTTACAACCTCTGTTGAACTTATAATGGATAACAGAGTAGGGGTGTGGACTGTATTTGACAGCATCTTTAGTGCTGATACTGTTATGGAGGCTGACTATTTTTCTGATAAATTCAGAACCGGTAACAGTCCTTTAACTGTAACAAAGTGCAGTAAAAATATTACATTTAATAATAAAGTAGCTATCATAAAAATGTACCCATTTATAGACTTTGGTATGATTAATTTTACTGATAATATAAAGGCTTGTCTGCTTGTTGGTTATCATAGTGGTACTGCTGATGAAAATGCAGTTGATATATTACTGAGTAAGTGTAAAGAGAAGAATATTCCACTTTACTTGCAAGGTCTAAATAAAGAAAGTGCCTTGTATGATTCATCAAATAATCTTCAAGAAAAAGGTGTTAACCTAGTTTATAACTCCACCCCTGAATATGCATACGCAACACTTATGATAAAAGTAAATAGCTAAAGAAAATCTCCACAAGAATTCTTGTGGAGATTATTTTATATACAATATAGATTTGTGTCCCAACATGGGATATATGGATGGTGTCGCATATATATTTTGTAGTTAGGGTTGGCTCTATGGATAACGGCAGGTAGTCTGTAAATATCGCAACATCTGTGATAACAGGCTATGTTCAGTTTTGGCTTATATTCAGCCATTAATGTCATACCACCTGAAAGTACTACAAACTCAACACCCTCAACATCCATTTTTATGTAAGTGAATTTTGTATCCTCTGCCAGAGAATCAATGCTGACAGTTTCTGCTAGTAGTCCACCATTGTTTTTGATAAGTGAACCTCTGCCCATATCTGCTCTAAATTCAAGCTCTGTGTCAAAGCTCCATACTGCCTTGTTTAGCAATGTTGTATTTTCTAAATCACCTTTAGCCTCTACTAACTTTTTAAAAGTTTTTGGTTCAGGTTCTAGAGCAGTAATTGAGTGGTAGTGATTGCAAGTGTATTTTAGGAATTCATCAATAGTGTCACCACGATAAGCACCAAGGTCAAGATAATCTTCTTCAGAATTTAGGTTAAGAATTTTAAATGCTTCATCCTTGCTGCTTTCCATAGCATAAAGGTACTTTAATTCACCTGTATATTCAAAGTAGCACATATTCTTGAACACTTTCTTTGATTCTTCATCAGCCATAAGGTTGTAAGCGTTCATTATTTCTTCACCATTTCTAACAAGATAACTTCTGTTGAAAACACATTCACCGGCTACCGGTACACTGGGAATCATTACTTCATATTCCTTTTCAAGTGCCTTAATGTTAGCCATAACTTCCGGAATGTGTGTGCCAAAAGTAATAAGAATAATAAAGTCCTTAAATTCTTCCTCTATCTGTGCAAGTGTTTTTACTGTAAATTTGTGAAAACTTTGACCTCTTACAAAGTCATCAGATGCCATAACACCACTTGCGTGAATATTTAGCAGTTCAAATTCCTGTAAAACTCTATCAGCACCATCACCCATACCGTAAAGTATAATCGGCTTTCTGGTAACCATAAGTTTTTCCCATACAGATTTTTCTTTCAACAATGTATTTATCATAGAAACCCCTCATTTAAGGATTGCAACTTTTACAAGGTGTGTATCCCTCATACAGTGCATCCTTGCGATTATCAAAATAAACTTTGTTTTTATCACTCATTGCATAAACTGAGTCACAACTAGGTTTGTGAAACTTTTTGCTGTTTTTATTCCCTATAAATTTTTCTTTAGATATTGTAGTTCCTTTATTTCCTTTAGTGGCATAAGTTTCGGTTTTTATGTTGCTACTGTTATTTTTTTCAGTAGAAAAACTGATTTCTTTACCATCACTTTGAGCAACAACAGTACCTTCTAAATCGGTTCTGTAAGTTTTAATATTTCTTTCCTTTAGCTTTTCTAAAGTTTCCTTATGTGGATGATCGTATTCATTATTTACACCACAACTGATTACTGCATATTTTGGAGAAACCTTGTTTAAAAATTTCTCACTACTGCTGGTTGAACTGCCATGATGTCCTACCTTTAGTACATCAGCTTTTATGTTATAATTACTTTCCAGAATCTCATCCTCAACTAACTTTTCAGCATCTCCTGTAAAAAGGAAAGAATTTTCCCCATAATCAGCTTTGATAACTACTGAGTAGTTGTTGCAGTCACTATAAATGTGATTCTTTTTAGGTGAGATAATTGTAAATGTAGCATCACCTAAAGTATAGCTTTCACCGGCATTGGCATATTCAATCTTGGTGTTTTGACTTTTAGCCTCAGTTTCAACATCTTTCCAAGTTTTAGAGTTGTATGTAACCTTAGGACAAATTAAAGTATCTGTCTGAATATTCTTCAGCACAGTATCCATACCACCAATATGGTCAGAATGTGGGTGAGTGCCAACTGCATATTTTAGCTTGGTGGCATTGTGACTTTCTAGGTAATTTACTACTGTATCACCTTTGTCATTTTCACCGGCATCTATCAGCATTGAGTCACCTTTACATTGTAATAATATGCTGTCACCTTGACCAATATCAATGAAACTTACTGTCAGTCCACTATAGCTTACTTGTGTATTGTCGCTTACACCACAACCACAAGTAACTGTTGTAATAAGTAAACAAAGGACTAATAATATAGTCCCCTTACTTTTCAATATCATATTTTTCATATTAATAATTATATACCAAATAAAAATGTAATGCAATATTCATATAGTAGAATAAGTAGGTG
>ERZ1034998.2399-NODE-2399-length-10323-cov-2.987534_pt1 | contig 10323 bp, 7 predicted proteins | sample MGYA00520621_ERZ1034998 | MGnify/ENA primary metagenome ERZ1034998 (study PRJEB33766, sample SAMN09781748) | gut metagenome | biome: gut microbiome | host: Homo sapiens | place: Madagascar | study: EMG produced TPA metagenomics assembly of the PRJNA485056 data...
CCCTGTGTGGTGAGTGACGACTGTATGAAGTATCGGTCGTTGGTCTGATTGTACGCCTTGAGCGAGAGGTTGCCGTTTGGCGTGAGCAGATACTGCACATCGAAGTCGCCTATGAAGTTGTTCGTGCTGTAATAGCTCTCTCTGTAACCGAAGTTGCCATTGAGTAGCAGACGGTTGTTGAGCAGCCGCCCGCTCAGTATTCCCTCGATGTCCAGTTGGTCCCAACCCGTTTCGCCTGTGCGCAGATTGGCACCGAACGACCAGTTGTGCGAGCCCACGGCATTGCTCATAAACTGGTTGAACTGGCTGCGCAGCGTGCTGCTTATGAGCGAGTTCATGGCTGTTCCGCTCTGGCTGGCGGCATTCTGCATCTGTGCGTTCTGGTTGTAGAAGCGTCCGATGCCCAGCAGGTAGATGACCTGCATGTTCCTCTCTTCGTCGGTGCTGAGCATTGAGCGCACCATCCGCTTCTCGTCCTCGTTGGCATTGGGCAGGTCGAAGTCGAAGGAGATGGAGGGTGAAAATGCCTCGCCGCCTATGTTCATCACACAATCCACGCGCGTGTTGGACAGTCCCAGACTGCTCGACGAGAGGTCCTCCAGCGACACATTGGGCACCGTATATACGGCAGTGAGCTGCAGGGCAGCCTTTCCCGGATCGCCTCCGAAGGTGATGGTTCCGCCGGGGCGGAAGGCAAAGTCCTTGCGTATGACATCCTGCAATGACAGCTTGTATTGCCCGTGATCTACACGGTAAGTGCCGTACATCTGGAATTTTCCCTTGTTGTAATAGTTGGCCAGGATGCGTCCGTTGCCATACAGATTGATGTAGTCGCCCGACTTGGCATCCATGAGCACCTGCATGGTGGCCTCTGGCGTGACGTCCAGATCGAAGTTGAGGTGCATGTCACTCTCGGTGGCTTCCTCCACCTCGGCCTCTTCCTGCTGCTGGTGGGCGAGGCTGTCGCGGTGCGACACGTAGGTGATGAAGTTGGCGTCGGTCACTGTGACGGGCGACGAAGCGTCATACACCAGGGTGGTTCCGCTCTGTGGAGTGCCCTTCACATCGATGTTCACCTGTCCTGGCTGCCCGTAGATATGGGCTGTGCCCGAGGCATATACCGTGCCGCAGAAGTTGAGGTCCTCCATCTTCGGGAAGTTGTATCCCAGGATGTTGTCGGCCTCTATCTGGATGTCATAGGCCATGTGCTTGAGGTGATGATGGGTGAGTTCGCCCTTGACGCGTGCTGCATGCTCGGTAGCGCCCTTGCTGCCCAGGTTGTCATAGATAGTGGCTCCGGGGAAGCGGATGGTGTCGGGGATGAGTATGACGCTGTCGCCTGCCAGATGATAATCTACTCCCAGCGATGTGACGCGCACCGAAGCCTCTTCGGCAACCGCCTTTCCCTCCAGGTTGATGGCCTTGAAGGGACCATATACGTGGCATGAGCCGGTGATGCGACCCTCCATCTTGCTGAAGATGGCCGAGGCGTAGCGGTGCAGGAAGTGCAGGTCCATGCGCTGTGTGCCGATGTTCAGATCCAGTCCCGAGCCTGGTCCATGCCCCAGGGTGATGCTTCCCTGTACGGTCGTCTGCTGCTGCGACGGCTGGTCCTGCATGTAGGCATCCAGCTGGATGGTCTTTGGCCGGGCTCCCCAATTGACGTGCACATCCATGTCGCCCATGCCGGCATCGTTGAAGGTGAAGTCATGCACCTGCAGGAAAGCGTCGGCCTGGGGCTGGCTCATCAGGCTGCGCCCATACACACGGCCCGTAGCCAGACCGTCGAAATCCACGGCGTGGAAGTTGACCATATTGAATAGGTAGGAGAGGTCAAAGTCCTTCACATCTACCGTGAGTGTGTCGCTCTCCTCGCGCGATACCTTGCCATTGAGTGCGAAATAGCGGTCGTTGTAGGACAGACTCACGTCCTTCACGTCGGCCATCCCGTGATGCCAGTGTATGGTGCCCGGATGAATGTGCCATACAGTGTCGCTGATGACTATGTCGGAGGGGTTGAGACGGGCCTCCACACTGGTCTTCCCCTCGGGATCCTTGAGGAACTGTGTGGCCAGGCTCACCGCTCCCTTCTGCAGTGGATGCTGCATGTTGTCCCACATCACCTGCCCCACCAGGCGGTCGCTCTCGGTATAGGCTGCCACATCCACCGCCACCGGCTTGCCCTTCATCATGCGCTGTGTGCGCAGGCTTGCCTGCATGTTGCGGTCGGTGCATTCCAGTCGCAGACTGCCGTTGAGCAGCTGCTCGTTGCCGAAGTGCAGGATAGGAATCTGCCCGTCCAGCTCCATCAGGCTCACTCCGCTGTGGATGTAGCCATTGACGACAGCCTCCTCGGGCAGGCTGAAGGTGGTGCCTGTGAGTCGGGCCACTACTGCTGTGTCGCGCACACGCATATTGAATTTGATATCCACATCCTCGGCATGGGTGCTGTTGCGGGGTGCTGCTATCAGGCTGGGCAGATGGCGGTGGGCCAGCAACAGCACGGCAGACGGGATGGACTTCCATCTGAACATGCCCGAAGCCTCCAGTGTGGCCATTTCGCTCTGCAGGCTCACGCGCTGGAGCCCTGAGTCGGTGCGGCAGGAGAGGTCTATGTCGCCTATGCGAAGCAGCCCCTTGTCGAATGACGACAGGCTGAGGCCTCCCAGATGTACCTCTCCCTCGGGCTGTCCGTTGGCAGGCAATGCCACCTGGGCCTCTATCTGTCCCGAAATGCTTTCGCCTGAAAGAGCCTTTGTGAGGCGGAGTGCCGAGGGGTTGAACCGTTCCAACTGGCCGTTGAGCGTGATGCGCTTGGTGCCTGTGGGCGGCAGACTGGCCTGTGCATCCAGCGAGAGGCCGCCTTCCTCCTCGCTCACCTGCAGGGCCAACTGGTATTCGTGGCCGTGCACAGAGCCGCTGAAGGGGATTTCGTGATAGGTGTGCTGGCGGAAGGTGAGCGACTGCATCCTGCCCGAAGCCTGCACCTCGGGTCGTCCCTCCGCTCCGCTGATCAGTCCCTCCAGCGTGGCCGATGCGCTGAGCGCAAGTGGCTGGGCAGCAGGGTTGCTGTAGAGGAAGTGCTCCAGGCGGGCGTCTTCGAGTGCGAGGCTGGCCTGGAAATGGTTTTTGTCGGTCAGAGTACCCTTGAGATGCACTTAGCCCGCCTCGGTGTTACAGGCCAGGTCGGCACGTACCAACTTCTTGCTGTAGTGGAGCGAACCGCTTGAGCGGGTGCTGCCCAGTGGTTGCAGGCGCTCGGCCAACGAGGCTTTCATGGTGGGTACAAGCACAGGCAGTTGGGTCCACAGGTCGCGTGTGTTGCTCAACTCACGCAGGTAGGCTGTGCAGGATGCTTCGCCAAAGATGTCTTCGCCCAGCACATCGGCCCATAGCGTGAGTGCCTCTTCGGGTGCCGAGAAGTGCATGTCGGTCATGCTCATGCGTCCTTGCTCCTCGATGTGTACCTGCGTGGAGAGCGTGAGTGGCTTGTCAAACTGGGCCAGTTGTGGGGCAAAGGGAGCCAGGTCGGCAGGAGCAGCCTTCAGTTCTATCTGTGTGCCGAGCCTCATGCCATTGAGCCAGTCGGCAATGGGCGCGTGCTTGGCAGGCAGTCCTTTATAATATGCGGTGAGCAGCGGAATACTGAGCGAGGTGTGGGGCAGTTGTAGCTCCAGTTCCTTGAGCCGCAATGAGTCGCGGTTGGCATTCAGTTTCAACTGCAATTTCTCCAGCTTGAGTCCGCTCTGCTCGCTGAATGCCAGTTTGCTCAGATTCAGGCTCACCGAGTCGGGCGTGAGGCATCCCAAGCGTGCGGTAATGCTCAGGTCACTGATGGACAGGTGATTGGGGTCGATATGCTTCGGCGTGCGTGGCTCGTAGAGACGGTCATACTTCACCTGACAACGGCGCACCAATAGCGAACCGATGCGCAGATTGATGGGCGAGGAGGAAGTGTCGTTGGGATTGCTGAAAGCATCGATGAGGAACTGCCAGTTGGGTGCGCTGTCGGGTACAGCGTGGTAAAGTGTTGCCCGAGCGCCGAACAGCTGTGCATTGCTGATACACACCCTGTGGTCAAAGAGCGGGGTGATATCCAGCTTGGCAGCCGCACGCGGCACATGCAGCATCAGGCTGTCACGGCGGTCATACACTTGCAGACCATCCACGATGAGGCGGCCAGGCAGACCCACTCTGACCCTTCGTACATCCACACGAGTTCCCACGCGCTCCGCAAGCATGTCGGCTGCGAAGCCCGCCAGCCATCGCTGGACCGACGGAATGGCCGTGATTCCCAGCAACAGCAGATAGCCTCCGAGCATGATGAGCACGCCGAGGCGAAGCAGGTATTTGAGTGCTTTGATGAGCCTTGAATTTTGTTTCTGTGACGCCCGATGCGCGCCGGTATGTACCCGACAATGCGCACCTGCATCCGTTTAAGCGGGTCAAAAGTACAAATAAATTTCGGTTTGCAAGGGCAAATCGCTTTTTTTAAGTAATTTTGCAGCACTTTTAAGATAACGTTATTTTGTTCTCTAATATGACAAAGGTAATCAAATTAAGCAAGGGCCTTGACGTTAATCTGAAGGGAAAGGCAGCGTTGCAGACTTCAGCTGCGCAGCAGTGCAGCGAGTTCGCGCTCTGTCCCGATGATTTTCCAGGCCTGAAACCCCGTGTGGTGGTGAAGGAAGGTGATGCCGTGAAAGCCGGTGATGCCCTCTTTACAGACAAGCTCCATCCCGAGGTGAAATTCGTGAGTCCGGTCAGTGGAACGGTTTCTCAAGTGGAGCGTGGCGACCGCAGAAAGTTGCTTGCCATCTATGTGCAGGCCGACGGGAAGCAAGAGGCACGCCAGTTTGACACCAAGGGCGATGTGAAGAGCCTGCTCCTCGAGAGCGGCCTGTTCGCTTTCTTCCGCCAGCGTCCCTATGATGTGGTGGCTTCACCCGAGGATGCTCCTAAGGGTATCTTCGTGAGCGCCTTCAACAGCATGCCGCTCAGCCAGGACTTTGAGTACATCCTGAAGGGTCAGGAGAAGGAGTTCCAGGCAGGTCTGACCGCCCTCTCCAAGTTGGCTCCTGTGCACCTGGGTGTGAGTGCCAAGCAGAAGGCAGAGGCTCTCCTGCAGGCCAAGGACTGTGAGGTGACTGTGTTTGACGGTCCCGCTCCTGCCGGCAACGTAGGTGTGCAAATCAACCACGTAGATCCCATCAACAAGGGAGAAGTGGTGTGGACAATGGGTGCCGAGGAAGTGATCTTCGTTGGCCGGCTGATGCTCACCGGCAAGGTCGATCTGACCCGCACCGTTGCTTTGGCCGGTAGCGAGGTGAAGGCTCCCGCCTACTATCAGATGAAGGTGGGCCAGAAGCTCACTTCTCTGCTCGACGGAAAGATCAACACCGAGGATGTGCGTATCATCAACGGCAACGTGATGACTGGTGTGAAGACCACAGCCGACTCATTCCTGGCTGCTCACGCCACTGAGGTGAACGTGATTCCCGAGGGTGACCATGCCGATGAGTTCCTGGGCTGGATCAGTCCGCGCCTGAACACCTTCAGCACACACCGCAGTTACTTCAGCTGGCTCCTGGGCAAGAAGAAGGAATATATTATGGACGCGCGCGTAAAGGGAGGCGAGCGCCACATGATCATGAGCGGTGAGTATGACCGTGTGTTCCCCATGGACATCTTTGCCGGTTACCTGGTGAAGGCCATCATCGCCGGCGATATCGATCGTCAGGAGGCGCTTGGCATCTACGAGGTGGCTCCCGAGGATTTCGCCATCGCCGAGTTCGTTGACAGTTCCAAGCTGGAGCTGCAGCGTATCGTGCGCCAGGGACTTGACATCCAGAGAAAGGAAAACGCTTAAAGTAACAGTTATACAACATGAAAGCAATCAGAAATTTATTCGATCACATAAAGCCCTACGTGGAAGAGGGAGGCAAGTTTCATGCCTTCCGCAGCCTGGTGGACGGATTCGAGACCTTCGCTTTCGTTCCCAACACGACTTCTCGTGTGGGCAGCGTGAACATTCACGATGCCATCGACAGCAAGCGCATCATGAGCTTTGTGGTGCTCGCACTGGCTCTTTGGCATGTATAATGTGGGCTATCAGAACTATCTGGCAGCCGGCACACTCGCCAATGCTTCCTTCTGGGAGATCTTCGGCTACGGCTTCCTGGCTGTTCTGCCCAAGATTGTGGTGAGCTACGTGGTGGGACTCGGCATCGAGTTCGTGGTGGCTCAGTGGCAGGGCGAGGAGATTCAGGAAGGCTTCCTGGTGTCGGGTATCATCATCCCCATGATAGTGCCCGTGACCACTCCTCTGTGGATGCTTGCCATCGCAGTGGCCTTCAGCGTGATTCTCGCCAAGGAGATTTTCGGCGGCACAGGTATGAACATCTTCAACCCCGCCCTTGTCACACGTGCATTCCTCTTCTTCAGCTATCCTTCTGCCATGACTGGCGACAGCAAGGTGTGGGTGGCTCAGGACCAGATTTGCGGTTTGGGCAACAACCTGGCCGATGTGGCCACTTCGGCTACTCCTCTTGGAGCTGCTGTCGAGGCTGGCTTCCAGGGCTTTGACTGCCAGACAGTCATCAATGCCGTGGTGGGCCTTATCCCCGGTTCAGTGGGCGAGACCAGCGTTATCGCCATCGCTCTGGGTGCCATCCTGCTACTTTGGACAGGCGTTGCCAGCTGGAAGACCATGCTGAGCGTCTTCGTGGGTGGAGCTCTCATGGGCTTTGTCCTGCAGGGCGTTGAGGGCAACCACATCCTGTGGTACCAGCATCTGGTATTCGGCGGATTCGCCTTCGGTGCTGTGTTTATGGCTACCGACCCTGTTACCAGCGCCCGCACCGAGTGTGGCAAGTATGTTTACGGTTTCCTCATCGGCGTTGTGGCTGTGATGGTTCGCGTGCTCAATCCCGGTTTCCCCGAGGGTATGATGCTGGCCATCCTGCTGATGAATGCCTTTGCACCGCTCATTGACTACTGCTTCGTGCAGAGCAATATCAACAAGCGTGCTAAACGTGCAATTAAATAAGGAGAAGAACGATATGGCAAAGAAATTCAAGTGTAATGTCTGTGGTAAGACATTCGAGGCAGAAACAATGCCCGAGAAGTGCCCTATCTGTGGCGCTCCTGCATCTGAGATCAAGGAAGTGAAGACGGGCCTCAATACCAACAGCAACGCCTACACCATCGTGTATGCTGCTGTGATGGTTATCATTGTGGCCTTCCTGCTGGCTTTCGTCAGCTCTGCCTTGAAGCCTACTCAGGATGCTAACGTGGAGAATGACACCAAGGGTCAGATACTGACCGCTATGGGCTTCTCCAAGGAATCTGTTGATGTGAAGGCTGAGTTCGACAAGGTTCAGGACTTCGTTCTCGATGAGTCTCAGGCTGTGATGACTCCTTACGAGGGTAAGTTTGAGAGCACATACGGCACCGCCATCAAGGAGGGCCGCCTGCATGTCTTTGTAGGCAAGAACAAGGACGGCGAGGAAGTGTATGTGCTGCCCGTGGTTGGCCGCGGTTTGTGGGGTGGCCTTTGGGGCTACATCGCACTGTCTTTCGAGAGCAACGTGCCCACTGTGAAGGGTGCTTACTTCTATCACGAGAGCGAGACAGCCGGTCTGGGTGCCCGCATCGGCGACCGTGACTTCCAGGAGCAGTTCATCGGCAAGCCCATCTATGACGAGAATGACCCCTCTCACGAGATTTCTCTCACCGTAGTGAAGAAGGGCGCTGCCAGCAAGACTACTGAGGTGGACGGCGTTACAGGTGCCACCCTCACCAGTGTAGGCGTAGGCTCTATGGTCAACGAGGGACTGAAGATTTACAAGAACTTCATCTTGTCCAAGACTCCCGCTCTGCTCGACAATATGGCAGTTGAGGCTGACAGCAGTGCAGCAGCCGTGAGCGGGGAAGAGGGTGAGAACACATCTAACAACTAATCTTAGGAGGAACAGAATATGAGTAAATTGTTTTCTAAGGAGAACCGTGAGGCATTGACTGGTCCGTTGAACCTCAACAACCCTGTGGCTGTTCAGGTTCTGGGTATCTGCTCCGCGCTGGCTGTTACCTCCCAGTTGAAGCCAGCCATTGTGATGGGACTCAGCGTTACCGTCATCACGGCTTTCTCTAATGTGATTATTTCATTGTTGCGCAAGACTATCCCCAACCGCATCCGCATCATCGTGCAGCTGGTGGTGGTGGCTGCTCTTGTGACCATCGTGAGCCAGGTGCTCAAGGCTTACGTCTATGACGTGAGTGTTGCACTGTCGGTGTATGTAGGTCTGATTATCACCAACTGTATCCTGATGGGTCGTCTCGAGGCCTTTGCCATGCAGAACGGTCCTTGGGAGTCATTCCTTGATGGTATCGGTAACGGTCTGGGTTATGCCCTTGTGCTGGTTGTCGTAGGTTTCATCCGTGAGCTCTTCGGCTTCGGCACACTGTTCGGCTTCCACGTTATCCCCGCTTGCTGGTATGTGGAGAACGGCGGCTGGTATCAGAACAACGGCATGATGGTCATGCCCGCTATGTCTCTGATCATCCTGGGCTGCTTCATCTGGGCACACCGCTCGTTGAACAAGGAGGAGAAGAAGTAACATACCTTATTAAAACAAGAATAGAATTATGGAACACATGATTAGTTTGTTTGTCCGCTCTATCTTTGTGGACAACATGATATTCGCATTCTTCTTGGGTATGTGCTCTTATCTGGCTGTATCCAAGAATGTGAAGACTGCCCTCGGCCTGGGTGTTGCAGTTACCTTCGTGCTGCTCGTCACCGTGCCCGTGGACTATGCTCTTCAGACCTATGTGTTGGGTCCTGACGCCCTGGTTCAGGGTGTTGACCTCACCTTCCTGGCTTTCATACTTTTCATTGCTGTCATCGCTGGCATTGTTCAGTTGGTAGAGATGGTGGTAGAGCGCTTCAGCCCCTCGCTGTATGCCTCTCTGGGTATCTTCCTGCCTCTGATTGCCGTCAACTGCGCCATCATGGGTGCCTCTCTGTTCATGCAGCAGCGTGTGCAGATGGACCCCGAGACCAGCACTCAGGCTATCGCAAGCATTGGTGATTCTGTCGCCTACGCTCTGGGTAGCGGTATCGGCTGGCTGCTGGCCATCGTTGGTCTGGCTGCCATCCGCGAGAAGATGGCCTACACCGATGTTCCCCGTCCTCTTCAGGGGCTGGGCATCACCTTTATCACTGTGGGTCTGATGGCAATGGCGTTTATGTGCTTCAGTGGTTTGAAAATCTAAACAGGAGGAATATACAATGGATATGAATTTGATTTTAGCGAGCATTGGCGTATTCCTGGTGATCATCCTCGTGCTGGTCATCATCCTGCTCGTAGCTAAGTACTATTTGTCACCCAGTGGCAATGTGAATATTACCATCAATGGCAAGGATACTGTGTCAGTCGGTCAGGGCGGTTCACTGCTCTCCACACTCGCACAGGAGGGTATCTACTTGCCCAGCGCCTGCGGTGGTAAGGGTTCTTGTGGCCAGTGCAAACTGCAGGTTCCCGAGGGCGGTGGTGAGATTCTCGACAGTGAGAAGGGCCACTTCACCCGTAAGCAGGTCAAGGAGCATTGGCGTCTGGGATGCCAGTGCAAGGTCAAGGGCGATATGAGCATCAAGGTTGACGACTCAGTGATGGGCGTCAAGGAGTGGGAGTGCACCGTTATCGGCAACCGCAACGTGGCCACTTTCATCAAGGAGTACAAGGTGGCTCTGCCTGCTGGCGAGCACATGGACTTCGAGCCTGGTTCTTATGCACAGATCAAGATTCCCGCATTCGACTGCATCGACTACGACAAGGACATCGACAAGAGCCTCATTGGCGACACCTACATGCCTGCATGGGAGAAGTTCGGTCTCTTCGGTCTGAAGTGTACCAACCCCACTCCCACCATCCGTGCCTACTCAATGGCCAACTATCCCGACGAGGGTGACATCATCACACTGAACGTGCGTATTGCCACTCCTCCCTTCAAGCCCAAAGATCAGGGACCTGGCTTCCAGGATGTCAATCCCGGTATTGCCTCTTCTTACATCTTCAGCCTGAAGCCCGGCGACAAGGTGATCATGAGTGGTCCTTACGGAGAGTTCCGTCCCGTATATGGTTCGGGCCGCGAGATGATTTGGGTTGGCGGTGGTGCCGGTATGGCTCCTCTGCGTGCACAGATCATGCATATGCTCAAGGGTCACAGCGTGAAGCCCGAGGATCGCAATCGTCCCATGCACTACTTCTACGGAGCACGTGCGCTTGAGGAGATTCCTTTCCTCGATGACTTCCTGCAGTT
>ERZ1034998.2400-NODE-2400-length-10322-cov-6.039349_pt1 | contig 10322 bp, 11 predicted proteins | sample MGYA00520621_ERZ1034998 | MGnify/ENA primary metagenome ERZ1034998 (study PRJEB33766, sample SAMN09781748) | gut metagenome | biome: gut microbiome | host: Homo sapiens | place: Madagascar | study: EMG produced TPA metagenomics assembly of the PRJNA485056 data...
TTTCATAATTAAACACAAAATACGTTATAAGTAAAAAAACGCACAAAAACTAACACTTTGACCTACATTATGTAATTAAAACCAGCCATTTTACTTTCACGCACTATTTTCCGCTTTTATTACATACCGTTTAGTGTCAATATGTCAAAAAATAGACTACAATTTGTAAGCAGCATACACTATGTAATTTCCGTCGCCACGCAACGTGACGCACTCGCCAAGCGCCTCGTTGAGCGTACCCTGCCAAAGTGCGGAGAAGGCGTAGGGCTGCCAGCGCAGTCCGTCGCCGTCGATCTGCGTGCATGAGAGATTGAAGATGCTTATCTGCTGTCCGGCGAAAGTTCTTATTGCGGTTTCGCCCGCAGCCGGGATGAACACACCGTAGTCGGTGAGCATCAGGGCGTCTACATGCAGCTCGCGGCGGTAGAAGTCGAGCAGCGAGATGTTGCCCAGCGTGTGGTCCTCGCGCTTGCCCGTTGCTCCGACGTAGGCAATGCGGCGGCAACCGCGCTCCGTGCAGAACCGCGTAGCCTTCGTGAGGTCGTTGTAGTCCTGCTCCTCCACCTTATATATAATGTCTGTATGCGCCGCACGAAACTCCGCCGACATCGAGTCGCAGTCGCCCACTATAGCCGTCGGCTTGTAGCCACGGCGTACGAGTTCCTCGCCTGCCGAATCGCATGCTACAAGCATCCGTGCACGCTCCATCACGGCAAGCGGAACATGGTGCGTAGGGAAGTCGCCGCCGGCTACTATCACGGCGTCGAAGGCGTCGGGCTGCAGCGACGCAAGAAATTCTGTGTTGTCCGAAGTGGCAGTCGCCGAATCAGAAGTAGCCTTTATTGTGTCTGAAGGATTGTCCATAATTATCGTGTATTTCCCAGCCGACGTTGTCTGCCGGCTGAACATGTATGTTTCGACGGACAAAAGTACGAAATAAATGTGAATTTGTTATGGATACGCTTGTGCCTCTTTACATTTTTCTTTAAATTTGCGACAGACAATCAAACTATTAACCCGCTATGGCTGAAGACCCGAACACTCTACACGTACTGAATCAGCAGCGCAACTGGGACACGCTCTACTTCTACCAGAAGTCGGATGTGGTGTATCAGCTGGCGTTCGCTTTCTGCGACCGCTTATGTGCAACTACGCCATCACGCTCTGCCATTTCATCGACAAGATGATGATGTCGTTTCTGAAGAAGCTTGAGCAGGAGTTCATCACCGAGGGCGGCATAAGGGAGCGTATGCACCGCGCCCGCACTGCCTACAGACAGCAGCAGGACGCACGTCTGAAGCAGCTGGAGGAGGAGCTGCCACGCCTGAAGCAGGCTCTTGCCGAAGCGCAGGCGGAGGCTGCGAAATGGAAGGCAGCCTTCGAGGATATAAAGCAAAGAGCGCTGAAGGCGTATTATAGGCAGGAGGCAGAGATAAAAGGGCTGAAGGAAAAGCTCGACAGCCTGGAAGGAAGCAAGGAACTTTAGAGAGGCAAGGAGAACTGGGAGAGCTAGGTTGGCTAGGAGCTCTAGGTTTCCTAGAAAGCCTAGAAAGCCTAAAAACCCTAGAGAGCCTAGAAAACCCTAGAAAGCCCCCAGCCCCCTAAAACAAAAAAGATGCCCTAGGTTTCCCTAGAGCATCCTCATGAGTTATGCCTTTTTCGCAAGGCCCTTCCACTTTCTGTATCCCATGACCGCTATCACGACATACAGGCCGTACAACCCTGCCTTGAACGGTATGCCTTTCACCACATACAGATAGCAGCAGACCACGTCTACGGCTATCCAGAACAGCCACTGCTCTACGTACTTGCGCGCCAAAGCCCACAAGCCGACAAAGCTGAGAGCGTTGGTGAACGCGTCGAGCAAGGGCACGGTGCTGTTGGTGTAAGCCACGAGAACGTAATAGGTAGCAGCCCATGCGAGGAGGAAGAAGCCGAGCGTGCGCAGGATAAGGCAGCGCGGGAAGAACGTTATCGGAAGCTCTTCGGAAGAACCGCCTGCAGCATCCACTGCTTTATCTGAACCTGCAGCATCTACTGCTTTATCTGAGCCATCGATGTCAAGAGCTTTATCTGAGCCTGCAGCACCCGAAGCCTTGCGCTTCAGCATTCGCTTCCATTTCGCCCCGAACTTCCACACGGCGTAGCCGTATATCGCAGCCAGCGTGTAGTAGACAGCCATGCCAGCGTCGCCGTAGAGTCCGTGACTCCAGTAGAGGTAGATGTCCATGGCGGGCATCACGATGCCCACTACCCAAAGCGCTATGCTCGCACGGTATTCGAGAACGAGATAGATTAGCCCGAGTATTGTCGTTACAATGTCGAGCCAATGAGTGGAGAGAAATTCAGTCATAACAATTAAAAAAAACAGCCCCTCCCGACCTCCCCATCGGGGAGGAGAGAGAGGATTGAATTATCAATTACAAAAATGTATCACTTTGCCCTGCAACCTTTTAAAAAAGAAACAAAGCATATATAACTCTGCCCTGCGCCCCCTCCCCGACGGGGAGGGATGGGGAGGGGCTTTTTTTAGAACTTCAGCGTTACGGTTCCGAGGCAGTTGAAGCCAGCCATCGGTATGTAAGCCACGGTAGAATTGCGCTTGTTATTGTAATACCAGTCGTAGTAGACGTAGCCAGACGCAGCGTAGTGGCGGTCGAAGATATTGTTGAAGTCGGCGCCGAGCACCACCTGCTTCAAGCCGAGCACACGCTTAGCGAAGTTGAATGTGTACGAAGCGTTGACGTTGGTCTGCGAGTAGCACGGCAGCGAGCGCTCAGAGCTCTCGGTGTTGTCGAGATACTGCTTGCTCACGAAGTTGGTGTGCCATGTAGCGCGGAAGCCAGCGAAGTGAACGTCGACGAAGCCGTTGAGGATAGCCGATGGCGAGAATGCTATGGTAGAGCTCTTGTATGTGTTCCATACAGCAGGACCGTCCCAGCTTTCCACACACTCCTTGAAGTTCTTCAGACGGTTGCGGCTCAGAGCGGCGTTGCCCTCAAGAGAGAGCCAAGACAGCGGGCTCCAGCCTGCAGACACCTCAGCACCGAGACGGTAAGAGTCCTTGATGTTGCGTGTCAGCGACTCGCCGATGTCGCTCTTCTCGCCGGTCATCACGAACTGGTTGACGTACTTCATATAGTAGAAGTTGACACCGGCGAACCAGTTCTCGCCCTGATACTGATAGCCCCACTCCAAGTCGAGCAGACGCTCCGGCGACGGATTGCCGTAGCCGATGTTGTCGGTGAAGTTGTTGCGCTCGGGCTCGCGGTTGGCGTAAGCGATAGAAGCGTAAGCCTTGTGTCCGTTGGCGTCGTAGCTGATGCCAGCCTTCGGGTTCACGAAGAAGTAGTTCTCGTTGATGTCGATGCTCTGGTTCTTGTAGTTGCCGTCGGCGCCCTGCTCGAAGTGGTCGTTGAGTCCGTCGGTGTTATAGTTGACGTAGCGCATCTGCATGTCGAGGAACCAGTTCCAGCCGTTGCCGAACTTGCGGTTAGCCTTGAAGAACCAGCTCCAGTCGTTCTTGTTGGCGTCCGAGTCGTAGTACTTGTATCTGCCGTCGGTGAAGTATTTCTTTTCAAGAGCCTCGTCAGCGATGTACGTCACCTTGCCCCAGTGGTTGCAACGGAAGAGCTGCATGCTGAAGCCGCCCATTACGTCCCACAGAGCGTCCTTGTAGTTGACGTTGTAGAGAGCGCCGTAGTTGTTCTGTGTAAGGCCCTTCTTGCGTATAGCGTCCGACTTTACGGGCTTCAGCTCGCCATTCTTCTCGTACATCTCGTTGATGCCGAACTTAGAAGCCAGCTTTGTGTCCTTCTTGAACTCGGTGTAGTAGCCGTAGCCGTATGTGTAGTGAGCCGTTACGGAGTGGCTCCAGCGCATGTCGGCAGGCTGCCAGGTGAAGTTGAGTATGTTGTGGCTCTGCTCGAAGTTGTCGGTAGTCTGCTTCCAGTACGATCCGTCGCGCATCTTGTAGCGTTCTGTGGTGAGCGGCTTTGTAGGATCGGCAGCCCAGTTGTCGTCCATCGGTATTACAAGTTCCTCGTAGAGCGAGTTGAACTTGCCCAATCCGTGCTTCCACATATCCTTATAGCTGTTGATGCCCCACGCCTTGAGGTCGGTATCGCCGTCGTAGTTGCACGCCGCAACGCCGTTCCACGCCTGACCCGTGTGCTCGAAGTTGCCGATGTTCTTATACGACACCTTGAAGCGGTCGCCGAGCCAAGTCAGTCCGCCGTAGTAAGAGCCAGAGCGTCCGCCTGTGCCGTGGATATATCCATCGGTGTTGGTTTCGTGATAAGCGCCGTCGATGATGAAGTGGTCGGCAAGCAGACCTGTAGAGAAGTTGCCTCCGACGCGATAGGTGTTGAACGAGCCGTAAGAACCCGTCACCTCTACGGTAGGCTTAAGCGACGGAGCGGCTGTAGCGAGCGACACCGAACCGCCGAAGGCTCCGTCGCCGTTGGTAGACGCACCCACGCCACGCTGTATCTGCGCGCTGCCCATAAGAGCTGCGTAGCTGTTCATGTTAGCCCAGAACACGCACTGGTCTTCGGGCGAGTTGAGAGGCACACCGTCTACCGTGACGTTGATGCGGCTGTCGGCAGCGCCACGCATACGCATATAGACGGTGCCGGTGCCCACGCCGTTCTCGCTCCATGCGAGCACACCCGGTGTGCGGGCGAAGAGCATAGGCAGCTCCTTGCCTGAAGAGGCAAAGCGCTCGAGCTCGGTCTTCTTGATGTTCTCTACTGCAAATGGTGAACTCTTCGGGGCTCTCACAGCCTTCACTACCACCTCGTTGAGGTTGTTCACACGGGTAGTGTCGAGCTTGGTCTGCTCGCCAGCGGCTTGCGAAGGACAAGCACACGCTGCAGCCAAGGCTACTCCAATGAATTTCTTCATGTTATTTTCTATTAATGTTGTTATTCCTGAATTTTGAACCGATGCAAAGTTAACTATTTTTTGCATATCCAAACAATCCGTTTATATAATAAACCCTAAAAAATGGGCGCAGCAGTCGAAATATGAAAAATTTGTAGTAAGTTTGCATGTAATAAAGACCAGTCTGCAGCGACTGACGTGTCTTTACCACTAAAACATTATATATAATAAAGGACAAATGGGGCGTTTGAAACTCATTCTGGCTCTAATAAGCCACTATAAATATGCCATCACTATAATCATCGGTATTCTTACCGTAGGTTTCGTCGACGAAAACAGCTTTCTTCACCGCTTCCAGCTCGAAATGCAGATAAACGACCTGGAGGAGGAGATAGACAAGTACAACGCGCAGAACGAAAGCGACCTGAAAAAGCTTAAGGATATGCGAAAAGGTACGCAGGAGTTCCAGAAGATTGCTCGCGAACGCTACTTCATGAAAGCCGACGACGAGGATATCTATGTGCTCAGCGACGACCCCAAGCCCGAACAAGCTAAAGAAGAACAATAATGAAACAACTAAATACACTACAAAGCGCGCTCTTCCTCACGGGAGGCATACTGATGGTCATCGGAGCCGGATGCTTCGTGTTCATGTTCGCACAGCAGATTGTCTGCTGGATATACCTGCTGGGTGCACTGCTATTCGCAGCAATGCAGGTGAACCAGGCGTACGAAGGACACAACCCCACCATCAAGCGACTGAAGAAGATAATGACCTTCGCCGACATCTTCTTCGTGCTGGCAGGTCTGCTCATGGTAGACAGCGCAAACATGTGGCTCAGAGACTCCTTCTCCGACCCCGTGACATATTTCAATCTCATTTACAACAAGTGGGTGATGCTGCTGCTCGCAGCCGCCATCCTCGAGATGTACTCTATGCACCGCATCGCGTCGGAGCTGAAGAAGGAGGAAGCGAAGGAAGACGCCGAAGAGAAGCAGGAAGAGGCTTCCGCTACAGACAAAGAATAAAAGAAGACAACAAGAAACCAACATTTTTTTTTAAAACCAAAGATGATGAAGAAGCTACTCTACGCTTTACTCGGTATAATAACACTGGCATCGTGCTCCAGCTCGTACAACATTCAGGGATCGTCGAACGTGTCTACGCTCGACGGACGCATGCTCTACCTGAAGGTGCTTAGCAACAACGACTTCAAGAAGATCGACTCGTGCGACGTGGTACACGGCCAGTTCCAGTTCTGCGGAACGTTCGACACGGTGCGTCTCGCCAATATCTTCATGGACGACGAGAGCATACTGCCGCTCGTGATAGAAAGTGGCGACATCACCATCAAGCTCGACAACACTCAGCAGATCGTTAGCGGCACTCCGCTCAACGACGAGCTGTTCAAGTTCTTCAACAAGTACAACCAACTGAAGAACCAGGAGGCAGAACTGCTGCACACGCACGACCGCGCCATAATGGACGGAAGCGACATGGACGCCGTGACACGCAAACTCAACGACGAGGCGATGCGACTCACCGCCGAAGAGGACAAGCTCGTCACAACGTTCGTCACCGATAACTTCGACAACGTGCTCGGACCGGGCGTGTTCTTCATGATGACTATCGGCTACCGCTACCCCGAACTCACTCCGTGGATAGAGGACATCATGAGCAAGGCTACAGACAAGTTCAAGAACGACCCGTACGTGAAGGACTTCTACCAGAAGGCGCTCGAGAACCAGGCTATCATGAACGGCATGAAGGACATGAACACAGCGCCTGCCGGCGCAGCGCCCGCACAGCCGATGCCCGACGGACCGACGCCTAACCAACTGGCGCAGCCTGCTGCTGCCGAGTAACAGCGCTAAACACGATAAATAACTATCATCCAAGAAATATGAAGACATTAGTATTTGGTGGTAAGCTGGTCAACGAGGGAGCTACTCGCGTAGCATCCGTCGTTGTCGACGGCGACACCATTACAGACATTATAGAAGGTACAGAAACACCTCGTGGCGACTACGACAATATCGTGGATGCCACGGGGTGTTTTATTATGCCTGGAGTTATCGACTGCCACGTCCACTTCCGCGACCCCGGTCTTACAGAGAAGGCGGACATGGAGACAGAAAGCCGCGCTGCGGCTTACGGCGGAGTGACAACCTACTTCGACATGCCGAACACGAAGCCGCAGACCACGACACTCGAAGCGCTCGACGCAAAGATGAACGACGCCCGAAACAAGTCGCACGTCAACTACGGCTTCTTCATCGGAGCCACCAACGACAACATCGACTGCGTGACTGCCATCGACCCGCACCTCGTGCCCGGCATCAAGCTGTTCATGGGTTCGTCTACGGGCAATATGCTCGTAGACCGTCAGGATGTGCTGCACGAGCTGTTCGAGAAGGCGAAACTGCCTATCATGGCTCACTGCGAGGACACCGACATCATCAACCGCAACATGAAGCGCGCGCAGGAGCTGTACGGCGACGACCCTGCCGTAGAACATCATCCGGAGATTCGCTCGGAGGAAGCCTGCTACGAGTCGACAAAGCGCGCCGTAGCCCTGGCAGAAGAAACCGGCGCCCGTCTGCATGTGGCACATCTCACCACGGAGCGCGAGCTGCAGCTGTTCGGCACTTCGCCACGCATCACGGCTGAAGCTGTGATAGCCCACCTCGTGTTCACACAGGACGACTATGCGCGTCTCGGAACACGCATCAAGTGCAATCCTGCTATCAAGACTGCGACCGACCGCGACGCTCTACGCCACGCTCTCACCGACGGACGCATAACGACCATCGGCACCGACCATGCGCCACATCTGCTTAAGGACAAGGAGGGCGGCTGCGCACGCGCCGCTTCGGGTATGCCTATGGTGCAGTTCTCGCTCGTTACGATGCTCGAACTCGTAGACAATGGCGTGCTCAGCATGGAGCGTCTCGTGGAGCTAATGGCGCACAACCCCGCAAAGCTCTTCGAGGTATCGAAGCGAGGCTTTGTGCGTAAGGGCTACAAGGCAGACCTCGTGATTGTAAGACCCGACGCTCCGTGGACCGTTACTAAGGAGACTATACAGAGCAAGTGCGGATGGAGCCCGATGGAGGGTCACACCTACCAGTGGCAGGTGCGCACTACGATGTGCAACGGACACATTATATATAATAACTGGGCATTCGACTCGGCGAGTCGCGGTGAGGCTGTACGCTTCAGAGAGTAGGCTCAAGCAGGGTTTATACAAATAGAAAAACAATTCAGGTAACTAACGATGTTGAAATACACCGACTACAACATCTCTACGCTACGCCCGTACATCAACTGGATATACTTCTTCTTCGCCTGGGGACTGTCGGGCAAGCCGCAGGAGGCGAAGGACAAGATGCGGGCGGAGGCAGAACAGATGCTCGACCGCTTGGAGAAGCGCTACAGAACGCACGCTGCTTTCGGGTTGTTCGACGCCAACAGCGACGGCGACGATATCCTTATCGGCGATGTGCGCATGCCTATGCTGCGCCAACAGCATCCTACTCGGAAGGGCGAACCGAACCTTTCGCTCGCCGACTTCATACGTCCGCTGTCTTCGGGCGTGAAAGACCGCATCGGCGTGTTCGCCACAACAGTCGACTTGGCGTTGGAGCACGACTTTCTTGCCGACGACTACCAGCGTATGCTGGCGCAGACACTCGCCGACCGACTCGCTGAAGCCACGGCTGAGGTGTTTCACATGGAGGTGAGACGGTCGATTTGGGGATATGCTCCCGACGAGAATCTGTCGGTAGCCGAACTCCTGCGCGAGGACTTCCAAGGCATTCGTCCGGCTGTGGGCTATCCGTCGATGCCCGACACAAGCGTCAACTTCATCATCGACCGGCTTATCGACCTCAAGCAGATTGGCATCCGGCTCACGGAGAGTGGCGCCATGAAGCCTCATGCGTCGGTTTCGGGACTGATGTTCGCACACCCGAAGGCGCACTACTTCGAGCTTGGACGCATCGGCGAAGACCAGCTGCGCGATTATGCCCGACGACGCAGACTGCCGGTTGAACTGATTCGCCGATTCTTGAAGTAGAATGCAGGACAACGGTTCGGTCCGAACTGTTATAAATTCAATAGAAACGGTTGTGAGTTCAATAGTAACGAAGCAATCGAAAGTAAAGTTTAAGACAATGATAGCAAGAATATCAATACTCATACTGCTGCTCACGCTGCTGCCCGACCTGTACATCTACATGCGCTATCTGCGCCAACGCAGAGACATAACGCTGTGGATGCGCCTGTTGTGGTGGGTGCCGGGAGCCGCTATGCTTGCATGCACAGCTGCCTACTCTATGATGCGCAACTTCGCACCGAATAACCTCACGCTCTTCAACGTGTATCTGTTCATGATAGGTCTGCTCATCATGCCGAAGGTGATTTTCACTCTGGCTTCGCTTGCAGGCATGGCTGTGAAGCGACTGCTGAAGCAACGCAAGAACTGGGGCAACCACACAGGATTGGTGCTTGTGCTCGGATGGTTATACGTGTTGTTCATGGGAACGATGGTAGGACCCGACCAGCTGCACGTGAAGCGCGTCACACTCGAGTTCGACAACCTGCCGCAAGCCTTCGACGGCTACCGCATAGTGCAGATCTCGGACATGCACCTCGGCTCGATGAAGCAGGAGTTCGCACGGCGCATAGTGGCGCAGGTGAACGAACTGCATCCCGACGCGCTGCTCTTCACGGGCGACTTGCTCAACATGCGTCCGCAGGAGGCTGTGAGCTTCACGGCCACGCTGATACATCTGCATCCTGTCGACGGAATCTTCTCGGTTCTCGGCAACCACGACTACGCCGACTACGTGAAGACTGCCACCACAGAGCAGAGAAGTGAAATGGAACGCCTGACGCGCTCGCTGGAAGGTTCGATGAACTGGGACTTGCTGCTCAACGAACGCCGCATACTGCGCCGCGGAGCCGACTCTATAGTGATAGCAGGAACTGAGAACGACGGACGCCCGCCGTTCCCGGCGAAGGCTGATTACCGTAAGGCGCTGCACGGCATATCGCCCGAGTCGTTCGTCATCATGATGCAGCATGACCCGTCGGCTTGGCGCCGCCACATTCTGCCGCAAACCAACGCACAACTGACGCTGAGCGGACACACGCACGGCGGACAGCTCTCGTTGTTCGGCTGGCGACCGACAAGCGTCGTGAACACAGAAGATGCCGGACTCTACAAAGAGGGCAACCGCTATCTGTATGTGTCTACAGGCGTTGGCGCCTTCATACCGTTCCGCTTCCACATGAAGCCAGAGGTTGTGGAAATCACGTTAAAAGTAAAATAAAGCCCCTCCCAACCCTCCCCATCGGGGAGGGCTTAGCAAGACCAAGAAGGCTTAATAAAAAGGCTTAGAGAGGCCCAAGAAGGCTTAGTTCGGCTTATAAA
>ERZ1034998.2402-NODE-2402-length-10319-cov-3.757989_pt1 | contig 10319 bp, 8 predicted proteins | sample MGYA00520621_ERZ1034998 | MGnify/ENA primary metagenome ERZ1034998 (study PRJEB33766, sample SAMN09781748) | gut metagenome | biome: gut microbiome | host: Homo sapiens | place: Madagascar | study: EMG produced TPA metagenomics assembly of the PRJNA485056 data...
TGCCGCACTTGAAAAGGAGTATGAAGAATCCGGACAGAGTGCATATGATGCGATCCCGATGACGATTATGATTCCATCGTTTATAATCGGGGAACTGAGACAGGCATTTATCATGGGATTTGTAATTTATATCCCGTTTATTGTAATTGATATGGTAGTTGCATCTGTGCTTATGTCTATGGGTATGATGATGCTTCCACCGACAACAATTTCGCTGCCATTTAAGGTGTTGCTGTTTATATTGGCAGATGGATGGAATCTTGTAATAGGAAGCGTAGTAAAGACATTTTATTGATGATAGAATGTTTGAAATGCGTATATTCTCTTATGGACGCAGATTAATATGTATACAGATAGCAAAGAGGTGAGAATGGAATGACAGAAGGACAGGTACTTGATATAGCAAAAGAAGCGATTTATACGATTATAATCTGTTCCGCTCCGATGTTGATCATTTCACTGGTTGTTGGTTTGATTGTCAGTATTTTCCAGACGGTTACATCTATTCAGGAGCAGACATTGACGTTTGTTCCTAAGATCATTGCAGTATTTGTTGGCATTATGATTTTTGGATCATGGATTCTGACAAATCTGACTGAATTTGTGACGACGTTATGGTCGAATTTTAGTATATATCTTGGTTAGGACGCTCTATGTTAGAATATACGTTTTCATTGGCTAATTTTGAAATACTGATATTAATATTGGTTCGCATATCGTGTTTTGTGTACATCGCTCCTTTTTTTGGGACAAGGAATGCACCTTCACAGGCAAAGATAGCTTTTTCGTTCTTTGTTGCGCTTTTGGTCTATGGTTTTGTTGATAAGACAGCAATCGAGTATACAGGTATGATTGGATATGCGATAATAGTGTTAAAAGAAGGAATTACAGGGTTGCTGATAGGATTTGCTGCAAACATTTGTAATTCCATTATTTTATTTGCGGGAAATATCATTGACATGGATATCGGACTTTCCATGGCGCAGGAGTTCGATCCGATGACCAACTCGCAGGTCACCATCACGGGAAATCTGTATCAGTACCTGCTGCTTCTGATGATGGTCGTGACGAACATGCATCATTATGTACTGCGGGCGCTCATTGATTCCTATCAGGTAATCCCCGTCAACGGGCAGGTGTTTCAATGGGACAGCCTGGCAGAGTCCATGACAACCTATATGGCGGATTCTTTTGTGATCGCGTTCCGCATTGTGCTGCCGGTATTTGCCTGCATGATGATACTAAACTGCATCCTCGGCATTATGGCGAAGGTAGCGCCGCAGATGAATATGTTTGCGGTCGGAATGCAGATGAAGGTGCTCCTGGGACTTACGGTATTGTTCCTCACGGTAATGCTGCTTCCGGGAATTTCCGATTTTGTGTTTAAAGAAATGAAACGAATGATTGTATCGATGATAGAGGGAATGTATTAGCTTGGAACAGGACAGAAGACAGATCCTTCCCTATCACCTCCAGTGGTTTGCGAAGGATGGACCGGGCGGAGAAAAGACGGAACCGGCAACCGCGAAAAAGTTAAGAGAAGCCAGAGAGGACGGTAAGGTCGCCAAAAGCAAGGAGCTTACCGCCGCCTTTGATCTGATTGTGATGTTTCTGATGCTGAAGATTTTTATCTCCACGATTGGCGACGGATTTCTTCAGATATTTTACTATGTATATAATCTGATTCCGGATTTTATCGGAATCAATGCGATGGATGTGTCCATCTATGCGGTAATGTCTTTCTTTTCACCGGTGAATATACAGATGCTCAAAATCGTGGCGCCGTTTTTTATTTTCGGATTCGCCGTGACGCTACTTGTAAATATTCTGCAGGTGGGGTGGAAGGTTTCCACGAAACCGATGCAGCCAAAGCTGGACCGGTTTAATCCGGTGAACGGAATGAAGCGGATTATCTCCAAGGATTCCGTTTTTGAACTGTTCAAATCCCTGATTAAGATTGCACTGATTCTCTATATCGCGTATACTGCAATCAAGGATCATGAGAATGACCTTTTTATTTTATATGATATTCCGTTAAATCAGGCGATCGCACTGTGTGGAGATGTGATTATCGGTGCAGGGCTCAAGATCAGTCTGGTGTATCTCGTTGTCGGAATTGCTGATTTCATCTATCAGAAATACCGCTTTAATGAAGAGATGAAGATGACCAAACAGGAGGTCAAGGACGAGTACAAAAATACAGAGGGAAATCCGGAAGTAAAAGGCAGACAGCGCCAGCGTATGCGCGAGGCATCGAGGCGCCGTATGATGCAGGATGTCCCGAAAGCGGATGTGGTTATCACCAACCCGACCCATCTGGCGGTTGCCATCAAGTACGAACCGGAGGTGCATAAGGCACCGGTGGTTCTGGCAAAGGGTGAAGATTATCTGGCGCAGAAGATCCGTGAAGCTGCCAGGGAGAATCACATTGAAATTGTAGAAAACAAACCGCTTGCAAGAATGCTCTACGCCAATGTCGAAATCGGCAATGAAATTCCACCGGAATTGTATCAGGCAGTAGCGGAGATTCTTGCAATGGTATATAATATGAGACAGTAAAACGAAGGAGGAAGGGATATGAAAAAGGCTGACATAGGTGTTGCGCTTTATTTGCTTGCTGCAGTCATCTTTTTAATTGTGCCGATTAACTCTACGTTACTTGATGTAATGCTGGCGCTGAATATCTCGATCGCACTGATTGTTCTGTTCAACACATTGTTTGTGAAGGAAGTTCTGGATATGTCTTTTTTCCCGACATTGCTGTTGTTTACTACCATATTCCGTATTTCTCTTAACGTGTCCTCGACACGTCTGATCTTAACGACCGGTGCTCCGGGTAACGTCGTTGAAACATTCGGAAGCTTCGTGGGCGGCGGTGATATGATCGTCGGAGCGGTCGTATTTATCATTTTGATCATCATACAGTTCGTCGTTATCAATAAAGGTTCCGAGCGAGTGGCAGAGGTATCCGCACGATTTACACTGGATGCTATGCCCGGTAAACAGATGGCAATCGATGCTGACTTAAACACCGGAGCCATTACGGAGACACAGGCGAGAGAGCGGCGTAATAAGATTCAGGAAGAAGCAAGCTTCTTCGGTTCGATGGATGGTGCTACGAAGTATGTCAAGGGAGATGCCACAGCCGGACTGATTATCACGTTTGTCAATTTAATCGGTGGAACCGCGATGGGGATGATGCGCGGTGGACTTGATTTTTCGGAGGCGATTCAGCGCTATGGTCTTCTCACCATGGGTGACGGACTCTGTTCCCAGATCCCGTCCCTGCTGATCTCACTTTCTACCGGTATCCTTGTCACGAAGGCATCCAAGAATGCAGACTTCTCCAACATTCTGGTAAAACAGCTGTTCGGTATTCCGAAGGCACTTTATCTGGTCGGTGGATCGTTGATCTTCCTCGGTGCTGTGACACCGCTGAATGTGGTATTGTTTGCTGCGCTGGGCGCTGCGTTTATCGTAGCGGGCAGAATGGTGGACAAGAACATCGGCATTGAGAATATCGAGGAGGAAGTCAGCCAGGCAGAGACGGAGGCGGAGGAGATCCGCAAGCCGGAGAACGTTGTGTCGCTGCTTCAGGTGGACCCGATCGAGCTGGAATTCGGCTACGGTATTATTCCGCTTGCGGATGTGAACCAGGGCGGAGATCTCTTAGACCGCGTGGTTATGATACGAAGACAGATTGCACTGGAACTTGGTACGGTTGTGCCGATTATCCGACTGCGTGATAACATTCAGCTGAATCCGAACCAGTACATTATCAAGATCAAAGGAATTCAGGTGACCGAGGGAGAGATCCTGTTCGATCACTATATGGCGATGAATCCTGGATATGTGGAGGAGGAGATTACGGGTATTCCGACGTTTGAACCGTCCTTCCACCTGCCGGCAATCTGGATCACGGAGAGCCAGAGAGAGCGTGCGGAGAGCCTTGGCTATACGGTGGTGGATCCACCGTCAATCATTGCGACGCATCTGACCGAGGTGATCCGTTCCCATATCGCAGAGCTGCTTACCAGACAGGATGTACAGAACCTTGTCAATAACCTCAAGGAGAGCAATCCGGTTCTCGTGGATGAACTGGTGCCGAAGCTTCTTGGACTTGGCGAGATCCAGAAGGTTCTGCAGAATCTGCTCTCGGAGGGAATTTCCATCCGAGATCTGCTCACAATTTTTGAGACGCTGGCAGACCATGCGCCGGCGACCAGGGATACCGATGTGTTGACGGAGTACGCACGCCAGAGCTTAAAGCGCGCGATCTCCAGCAAATATTTCCCGGCGAATGAGACAACCAGCGTGATCACGGTAGATCCGAAGATCGAGCAGGAGATCATGGGTTCTGTCAAGCAGACGGAGCAGGGGGCATATCTGACGCTCGATCCGGAGCGCACGAAGGCGATTATGGCATCCGTTGAGGAGGAAGTGGCGAAGTTGGAGAACATGGGCAAGCCTGCCATCATTATGACATCGCCGATTGTGCGTATGTACTTTAAGAAGCTGACCGAGGATTACTTCAAGGATCTGACGGTGCTGTCTTACAATGAGGTGGAATCCAACGTAGAATTACAATCAGTAGGGATGGTGACAATATAAATGACCATTAACAAATATCAGGGCAAGACAAAGGAAGAGGCCGTCGAGAAGGCAAAGCAGGAGTTGGGCGCGGGGGCGGTCGTGCTGAACGTGAAGGAGATTAAGCCCAAGGGCATGTTTAAGATGTTTAAGAACACGCTGTATGAGGTGACGGCTGCGGTGGAGGAAAAGGAAGCGTTCCCGGCGCAGACGCTCCGCAGCGAGACAAAGCCTGTGCACGATACGATCAGTCTGGCTGCAGATGAAAAGATTACCATTCCGGGGGTGGCAAGAGAGAACACCAGACCGGCAGTGGCACCGGCACCGGCGGAACAGGAGGTTGTTCCTATGAAAGAAGCAAAGCGCGAATCTACGAATGAGGGACTGGAAAAGCGGCTGGAGAACCTGTCGAATATTCTGGAAAAGCAGTTTTCCGTGGAGGAGATGCGCAAGTCTCATCCGGTAGAGCCGCAGGAAAAGGAGAACCGCACGGAAGGGTTCCAGTTTATCAAGATGCTCTACCGCACGCTGCTGGAGAATGATGTGAATGAGAAGTATGTCAATCAGATCATGGACGAGGCGGAGAAGGTGCTTCACAACGGAAGCAGTGTGGATTCTATTCTTTCCAACGTTTATCAGAAGCTGATCTTAAAGTTCGATCAGCCGCAGACGATTGAGCTTACAGGCAAAAAGCCGAAGGTGATTTTTTTCATCGGACCGACCGGCGTGGGAAAGACAACAACGCTTGCCAAGATTGCGTCACGCTATAAGGTAGACAAAGAGAAGAAAGTGGCATTTCTGACTGCGGACACCTACCGGATTGCTGCGACAGAGCAGCTGCGCATCTACGCAAATATTCTGGATGCGCCGATGAGCATTATCTATACGCCGGAGGAGATGAACGATGCCATTGCGCGCGTGAGCGAATATGATCTGGTATTTGTTGACACGGCGGGATTCTCGCACCGCAATGAGGCACAGTGCCAGGATATGAAAAAGCTGATCGACGGACTGGATGAGGCTTACGAGAAAGAGGTATACCTCGTGCTCAGTGCGACGACCAAATATAAGGATCTGCTGGAGATCGCAGATACTTACAAGGAAATAGCAAATTATAAGTTGATTTTTACAAAGCTGGATGAGACAATTACTTATGGTAATATTTTAAATATCAAGCTGTATTCGGGGGCAAAGTTATCCTATATGACGAGCGGTCAGAATGTACCAGATGATATTGAAGTATTTGATACACAAAAGATTGTGAAACAGCTGCTGGGAGGCAGATAACACATGGATCAGGCAGAGAAGCTTAGAAGTGTTGTGAAATTAAAAAAACAAAATTATAAGCCGGATGCCAGAGTCATTACCGTCACAAGTGGAAAAGGTGGCGTTGGAAAGTCGAATGTGGCTGTGAACCTTGCGGTGCAGATGCAGAAGATGGGAAAAAGGGTGCTTGTTTTTGATGCGGATTTTGGCCTTGCCAATGTCGAAGTAATGTTTGGCGCCATTCCCAAGTACAATCTGGCAGATGTGATATATCATGGAAAACAGATCACGGAGATCATATCGGAAGGTCCGATGGGAATCGGGTTTGTCTCGGGGGGAACCGGAGTTACCGGACTGGGCAATCTGACCGATGAACAGATCTCTTATCTGCTTCACTGTTTCGGGGAACTGGATCAGATGGCAGATGTGATTCTGGTGGACACCGGCGCGGGGATTGCCAATCATGTACTGGAGTTCGTGCTGGCAAGCCCGGAGGTTCTTGTGGTCACAACACCGGAGCCGACATCACTGACAGATTCTTACTCTCTGTTAAAGTCTCTGTACCGGAATCCGAAGTTTGACAGGGAGTACACCAAGATATCGATTCTTTCCAACCGTGTGATATCTGCTGCGGAAGGCAGAGGAGTTTATGACAAACTGAATACTGTGGTAGGTCAGTTCTTAGAGGGGGAAATTACATATGCGGGGATGATTCCCCAGGATAGCGCGCTTGAAAAGGCGATCCGGATGCAGAAACCAGTATCGCTTCAGGCACCGTTGTCAAAATCTGCAAGAGCATTTGAAGTAGTGGCTGCGGAATTGCTGCAGGGTGAGAGCAGTGACGCATATCGTTCTTTTGGACTGTCAAGATTGTTTTCGGGATTTTGGAAACAGAAGAATGAAGGAGTGGAATGATGACAATAGCTGAAATTATTCAACCGGGAGATAAAGTTGACATCAGTTTCGTACAGAATGTGGAACGGGCAAAAAAAGACCAGTCCATGCCGAAAATCTACAAAAGCCAGGTGCTGGATTTAAAGGAGAACGGCAATCTTGAGATTTCCATGCCGGTGGAGAGAGGAAAACTGGTGCTGCTTCCGCTGGGCATCCGGATGGAGTTTATCTTTTTCTCGAAGGGAACGCTTTACCGCGCCGTCGGCCAGGTGCGGGAGCGCTACAAAAGAGAGAATGTATACATGTTAGAGATCGAATTAAAATCCCAGATCTCCAAGTATCAGAGAAGAGAATTCTTCCGGTTTCCATGTATTATGGACATGAATTATTACACCATTGAGGAACAGGAAGCCGCATTAAAGACGGGAGAAGCCCTATTTATTGAACTGCAGGAAGCGGAGGGAAAGAGCAGAGACCGGGAATATGCCGGAAGGATCGTGGATCTAAGCGGCGGCGGTATCCGGTTTCGGACGGATCAGAAGCTTCGGGAGAATCAGTATGTTCTCTTTGAGATACATCTGCAGAATGAAAATTTAGACAAACAATATTATATCATTGGAACAATTATTTCCTGTATCAAGACAGAAAAAACGCCGGAAACGCCCTACGAGGCCAGAGCCAAATTCCTGATTACCGACAGCAGCGTAAGGGAGGAAATCATCCGGTTCATCTTTGAAGAAGAACGCAAAGCGCGTCAAAGGGGTAGAGCATAAGATATGAGTAAAAAGATTTTGATTGTTGATGACTCTGCACTCATGAGAAGGGTCATGTGTGATATAATCAATTCAGACGGAACATTTCAGGTCACAGATACTTGCCGTGACGGTCTTGAGGCATATGAGAAGCTTAAGACGACGCGCTATGATGGCGTTGTTCTCGATGTCAATATGCCCCGCATGGACGGACTGCAGCTTTTGGAACAGTTACAGAAGGACAGAATCCGTGCAACGGTCATCATGGTAAGTACGACGACAACCAAGGATGCGGATGTCACGATCCGGGCGATGGAGCGCGGGGCAGTCGATTTTGTCACGAAGCCAACCAATGTTATTGAGGCAAAGGGCGAGGAGTTCAAAAAACAGCTTCTCGACGTGCTCTCGGCGGTATGTGCGACCCAGAGTTACAATCGCGAACGGCGCATCGCACCGCAGACTAAGGCTGTATCGGCTCCTGCGGGGACCGCAAAGCCGGTTGCAACAGCCGGACATGCGATCAAGAGTGGCAGCAAGATCGTTGCGCTTGCATGTTCGACGGGCGGTCCGAAGGCGCTGCAGAGTGTCATTCCGTATCTGCCGAAGAATCTGGACGCACCGATGGTACTGGTTCAGCATATGCCTGCCGGATTTACCAAGTCAATGGCAGACAGACTGGACGAGGTCAGCCCGATTCATGTCAAGGAGGCGGAAGACGGAGATGTGCTGATGAAAGGAACGGTGTACATCGCACCGGGCGGCAAGCACATGGAAGTGAAGCGCCAGCCGGATGGAAGTCACAGGATCCGGTTGAACGATATGCCTGCGATCGGCGGCTTGAAGCCGTGTGCCAACATCACGTACGATTCCCTGCGGGACTGCGGTTACGATCAGGTTGTATGCGTGGTTCTCACCGGAATGGGTGCGGACGGCACCAAGGGGATTGTTTCCCTTGCCGGGAAGAAGCCGGTCTATGTGATCGCACAGGACGCCGCATCGTGCGTGGTATACGGAATGCCGAAGGCGGTTGCCGAGGCGGGCGTTGTGGATGAAGTGGTTCCTCTTAATGACGTAGCTAAATCAATTATTAAGAATGTGGGGGTAAAGTAATATGGATGTAAGCCAATACCTTGAGATTTTTATTGATGAGACAAGTGAACATTTACAGAATTTAAGTGACTGCATCATGGAGCTGGAAAAAGATCCGGAGAACATGGACACGATCAACGAGATTTTCCGTGCAGCACACTCCTTAAAGGGAATGGCTGGAACCATGGGCTTTAAGAGAATGCAGCGCCTGACACATGACATGGAGAATGTGTTCCAGGAGGTCCGCAGTGAGAAAGTCAAAGTGACCAGTTCTATGATTGACCTTCTGTTCAAGTGCCTGGATGCGATCGAGGGCTATCTCGACAACGTAAAGGCAAGTTCGGATGAGGGAACAGAGGACAACGAACTGATCATCAAGGAACTGAATGATTTCATCGCGGCGGAGGATGGCGCAGCAGCTGCACCTGCACAGGCGGAGCCGAAAAAAGAAGAGGCACCGGCACAGACCGCGGGCGGAGATGATAAAAAGTATTTTGAGTTCGGTCTCAGCGAGTCCGAGAAGGATAAAATCAAGCAGGCGGAAGAGGGCGGCGCACACATTTATGGCATGACCATCTATATCCAGAAAGAGTGCCTGTTAAAGGCAGCGAGAGCATTCCTGGTATTCAAGGCAGTGGAAGAGTTTGGAGAGATCCTTGTATACAATCCGAGCTCCCAGGATATTGAGGATGAGAAGTTCGACTGCGATTTCAGCATTTTTATTGCGTCGGACGAGCCGTATGAGAAGATTGCGGAAGCTGCAAAGTCGGTATCTGAGATTGATAAGGTTGTCGGTGAGGAAGTAAAATACGAGACGCTGGCTGCAAAGCAGGAGAAAGCGGAAGCGGACGCTGCGGCGGCAGAGAAGTCTCAGGATGCACCGGCTGAGGCGGCACCGGCACAGGAGCAGCCACAGGCACAGGCAGCAAAGCCGGCAGCGAAGACACAGAGCAGCGGCAATAAAAAGCAGACGGTTGCAAAGCCTGTCACAAACCGTACTGTCCGTGTAGATATTGAGAAGCTGGATGCATTGATGAACCAGGTATCCGAGCTTATCATCGCAAAGAACAGTCTGGTGTCGATCAGTTCCACCGATTCCGGAGATTTCCAGAACCAGTCCTTCCATGAGCAGATTGAATATCTGGAGCGTATCACGACCAATCTTCATGAGTCCGTGATGAAAGTCCGGATGGTGCCAATCGAGAGTGTAGTTGCAAAATTCCCGCGTATGATCCGTGATCTTTCCAGAAAGCTGGACAAGAAGATGGAATTGTACATGACAGGTGAAGATACAGAACTTGACCGTACCGTAGTCGATCAGATCGGTGACCCGCTGCAGCATCTGCTTCGTAATTCCGCGGATCACGGACTTGAAGACAACGCAACCCGTATTGCAAAGGGCAAGCCGGAAGTCGGAAGCATTTTCCTCAACGCATTCCAGGAAGGCAACAATGTCATCATCCAGGTTGGCGATGACGGTAACGGAATCGACGTGGAGGCTGTGCGCAACAAGGCAATCGAGCGCGGTGTCATCACTGAGGAGCAGGCTGAGACAATGAGCCAGAAAGAGATCATCAATCTGCTGTTTCTGCCGAGCTTTTCCATGGCGAAGAAGATTACCGATATTTCCGGACGTGGCGTAGGACTTGACGTTGTAAAATCCAATATCGAGGCTCTCGGCGGCGATGTGGAAGTAAAGACAGAGCTCGGTGTGGGAACGACCTTTAC
>ERZ1034998.2404-NODE-2404-length-10313-cov-3.014915_pt1 | contig 10313 bp, 9 predicted proteins | sample MGYA00520621_ERZ1034998 | MGnify/ENA primary metagenome ERZ1034998 (study PRJEB33766, sample SAMN09781748) | gut metagenome | biome: gut microbiome | host: Homo sapiens | place: Madagascar | study: EMG produced TPA metagenomics assembly of the PRJNA485056 data...
TGCAACTATAATATAGAGTATGAACATAAGGCGCATGTTATAAGTATATGTGCCTTTTTTGGAAATTAGAAAAGCATAATGTTATGAAAGCACGTGTAATTTTAGCTTCTGCGTTACTTGCAGCGTCGTTCCAGACAATGGCGCAAACAAGTGGCACATACGGCGGAACGGTCGTCGACGAGAATGGCGAACCCGTCATTGGTGCCCAAGTCAAGGTGAAGGGACTAAAGCAAGGAGTTGTCACCGACATCGACGGCAAGTTCACACTGCCCAACGGAGTGAAGCGCGGAACGGAGATCGTTATCACATACGTAGGTATGGAGTCGCAAACAGCCAAGGCTCAGGCAGGAATGCGCATCAGCTTGCATTCCACACAGCAGCAGCTCGACGACGTTCTGGTGGTCGCTTTCGGCCAGCAGAAGAAGTCATCGTTCACCGGTTCGGCGGGAGTTGTCAAGAGTGACATTCTCGAAAAGAAGCAGCTCACCAACGTGTTCAGCGGACTTCAGGGCGAAGTGGCAGGCGTTCAGATGACCAATACGAGCGGTTCGCCAACTGATACGCCCGACTTTGCCATACGCGGATTCGGCTCAATCAATGCCGGCACGTCGCCTCTCATCATCGTGGACGGAGCACCCTACGACGGCGGATGGAACAATCTCAACCCTAACGATGTAGAGAACATAACTGTGCTTAAGGACGCTGCGTCGAACGCTCTTTATGGTGCGCGCGGTGCCAACGGCGTCATCATGATTACCACCAAGCGTGGATCGCGCGAGCGTGCCACCATCACTTTCGATGCAAAGTGGGGTGCCAACAGCCGTGCCACGGTCGACTACGACCGCATCACCAATCCTGCACAATACTACGAGACATACTATCGCGCACTATATAATTATAATGTACGCGACAAGGGCATGTCGGCATACAATGCCCACACCACCGCCAACGCCACACTGGGCCTCCCGGCGACAAGGGCGGACTGGGATATCTCGTCTATACAGTGCCCGACGGCGAGTATCTCATCGGTACCAACGGCCGCATCAATCCCAATGCCACGCTGGGCAACCGTGTCTATCACCAAGGCAAGTTCTATACGCTCACGCCCGACGATTGGGTAGACGAGGCTTTCCGCACCAGTCTGCGCCAGGAGTACAACCTCAACCTCACGGGCGGCACCGAGAAGATGAGCTTCTACGCCTCGCTGGGCTATCTGAAGAACGAAGGCGTGGTGTACAATTCCGACTTCCAGCGCTACACGGCACGCATCAAGGCCGACTATCAGGCAAAGAAGTGGCTCAAGCTCGGCACCAACCTCAACTATACCCATACCGACCAGAACGACGTAGGCGCAGGTTCGCAGTCGCTCTTCGACATCACCACGCGCTTCGCACCTATCTATCCCGTCTATCTGCGTGACGGCGACGGCAACATAATGTACGACGAACGCGGACGTATGTACGACTACGGAGCAGGCGAGAACGCCGGAATGAACCGTCCTTCCAATCTTGAGCCGGCACGCAACGTGCTCCAGACCAACTCGCTCAACCTCAATACCACATTCGCCAACGTAATGACGCTCAACGGTTTTGCCGACATCACTCCGCTCGAAGGACTGAAGCTCACCGTCAACGGCACCGTGACCAACAACGAATGGAAAAACACTTCTACCACACAGTCGTTCTACGGCAACACCGTTTCTACCGTGCCCGGAGGCGAGGTGGACAAGACCAACTATCAGGTATTCACACTCAACTTCCAGCAGATAGCCAATTATACACGCTCGTTCGGCAAGCACAACGCCACCGTCATGCTCGGCCACGAGAGCTATAAGTACAAGTATAACTACCTCTTCGGCTCGCGCCAGCAGATGTTCTCTTATTTCGACGCTCCCGAACTCGACGCCTCTGTAAAGGAGATGCACAACGGCGGATCGTCGAGCGACTACAACACCGAGGGCTATTTTTCACGTCTGATGTACGATTACGACGGACGCTACTTCGCGCAGATGTCCTAGCGTCGCGACGCTTCGTCACGCGTCCATCCCGACCATCGCTGGGGCGACTTCTATTCGTTCGGCGGCGCATGGATCATCTCTAAGGAATCGTGGTTCAAGTCGTCATGGATCGACATGCTCAAGTTTAAGGCTTCGTGGGGACAACAAGGCAACGACGCCATCGGCGACTATCGTTACACCGACACCTACTATCTCAGCAACTTCAATGGCGAGGTGGCTTTCGTGCAGAACACCGTAGGTAATCCCAACATAACATGGGAGACCAACTCCAACTTCAACGTAGGCTTCGAGTTCGAACTGCTCAAACGACGCATCACCGGTAGCGTGGAATACTTCCATCGCAAGACCACCGACATGCTCTGCTTTGTCAATGTGCCCTTCTCGGGCGGCTATTCAGGCTCGTACGACAACGTAGGCGACATGGTGAACCATGGTGTTGAGTTCGACCTCCATTTCAATCCCGTCCGCACAAAGGACATCAACTGGATGATCAATCTCAACGCTACACACTACAAGAACAAGGTGACCAAGCTGCATCCCGACAAGAATGGCAGCGAGCTCGACGGCTATCACGGCTACGTAAGCGACCCCTACTTCATCGGCGAGGGCCTGCCTCTGCACACATTCCGACTCAAGAAGTACGCCGGAGTGAACGATGAGGGACAGTCGATGTGGTATGTCAAGGACGCAAAGACGGGCGAGCTCACCACCACTACAACCAATACCTCAGCCTCATACTTCGATTGCGGCTCGGCCGACCCTACACTTTATGGCGGACTCAGCACCTCGTTGAGCCTCTACGGTTTCGACCTCTCAGTCACGATGAACTACTCTATCGGCGGCAAGGCGATGGACTACGGCTACCAGTCGCTCATGGGCAACCCCTCATCGGGCAACACCGGATTCTCGTTCCATAAGGATGTGCTCAAGGCATGGTCCGAAACCAACACCGGAAGTCAGATTCCACGCTTCCAGTATGCTGTCAAGGACAACGACACAAGCTGCAACGGCACCTCCGACCGATTCCTCACCAATGCCTCTACACTCACCCTGCAGAACGTCAACATCGGTTACACACTGCCCAAGCAGCTCATTGCCAAGCTCGGACTCACCAATGTGCGCATATATGCATCGGGCGAGAACCTCTACTATTGGAGCAAGCGCAAGGGATTCGACCCCCGCGGCAGCTTCTGGGGATCATCTTCCGAGAGCTCTTATGCCCAGGTGCGCACATTCACAGGCGGCATAACCGTGCAGTTCTAATACATAATAAGGTGTATTTCGTACGTATAACCTCTAAAAGCACATAATCATGAAAAGATATATAAAGAACACGCTACTCGCCACGGTTGCCGCTATGACTCTCTGCTGCAACACGGCGTGCATCGAAGAGACTATGCCTAAGGATCAGGCTGTGCCAGGACAGATAGTCTCCAACAGCAAGTCGCTGCAGTATCTTGCCAACTCGCTGCCATCGTTCCTCACCACATGGAACACCTTCGGCTCTACATATTACACACAAGACTGGGGCTATCCCTGCCAGATGTATATGCGCGACCTGCTCTGCGCCGACTTCCCTATGAGCGACAACGGCTACAACTACTGGATATATACAGAAGACGGATCGTCGCTGCGCTATGCCTATTACTATGCGTTCTTCTACTATTACAACTTCATAAAGAACGCCAACAACGTAATAAGTATCGGTAACCAGGCCGTTGAGGGCGGCAATGCCAACGCAAAACCTTTAACTGCGCAGGGATACGGATACCGTGCCATGCTCTATCTTGACATGACACGACTCTACGAGTACAAGAAGACGGGCGTGAAGACGCTCGACGACGAGGCAACGACGCTCGGAAGCTACGGCATAACCGTTCCTATCGTCAAGGAGACCACTCCTACGCAAGACCTTTACAGCAATCCTTGCGCACCGTTCTACACCATGTACCGCTTCATCATGACCGACCTGAACCGCGCCGAGGACTATCTTGCAGGCTATCAGCGTCCCATCAAGGCGTATATGGACCGTAGCGTAATCTACGGATTGAAAACCCGACTGTGGCTTGAGATGGCTTCGCGATTCGAGCAGAACCCTGCCGACCTGCAGAAGCAGCTCGATGCCGAGTCAGCCGACGACGGCTACGACAAGCTTGGCATCACTTCTGCCGACGACTGTTATGCCAAAGCCGCTCTGTATGCCCAGAAGGCTCTGGCATCCGACGGCTACAGCCCCCTCACCGAGGCAGAATGGAGCGACCCTGCCACCGGATTCAACACCGCCAACAACTCGTGGATGCTCGGAACGCTCATCAATTCGAAGGAGCAGATCAACGAGCTTGCATGGTACTCATTCCTCGGATGGATGGCGGCAGAGACCGATTGGGGTATGGGCACTACCCAATACAACTCCTATCGTTGCATAAGCAAGGCGCTGTACGACAAGATGGGCGACAAAGACTGGCGCCGCAACTCGTGGATCAATCCCTCTGATGCTGGCGTTACAACCGTTCCTGACGGCTACAAGACCAATGTGTCGGGCGAGAAGTGGTCTACTCTGCCTGCATACTGCAACCTTAAGTTCCGTGCGGGAAGCGGAAACCTCACCGACCTGACCGTAGGACTCATCGCCTCGTTGCCGCTGATGCGTATTGAGGAGATACAGTTCGACTACTTCGAGGCAATAGCCCACACACAAGGCGTAGCCACGGCAGCCGCAGCCTTGCAGAATTGGGTCAACACTTATCGTTATACCGACAACTCATACACCTGCACAGCCACCACGATGGACGACTTCATCGACGCACTCATGATACAGCGCCGCATCGAACTGTGGGGCGAGGGACTCGTCATGTTCGACTACAAGCGCCTCAACCTGCCCGTTACGCGCAAGTACAGCGGCACCAACTATGCCTCAAGCTTGCGTCTCAACTCTTACGACGGATACGTTGCCCCATGGATGAACTACATGATTCCGGAGACCGAAAAGGACCACAATCCTGCCGTAATCGTAGGTCCGAACCCGTCGGGAGCCATTACAGCCGAGTAAATACATACATCTAAACATCTTACAGCTATGAGAAAGATAAATAACATAATATATACGTTGCTCGCTGTGTTGGTGTCTACGGCTTTTGCCGCATGTTCCGACGACGACAACTTCGAGTGGACCAAGCCCGTAAGCGGCGACAATCCGGGCGTGTACTTTGCAGCTTCCAACAGCGCAAGCGAACTTCTCACCCCCGAAGAGTACGACAATCATCAGACGTTCAGCCTCACCCTGAAGCGTGCCAACACCAAAGGCGACCTCAAGGTGCCCGTGATTGTAGACAAGGCAGACCCCGCTTTCAAGATACCGGAGTCGGCTGAGTTCAAGGACGGAGAATCGGAGACACAGATAGAGATTGGATGTCCCAACCTGGAGTTTCTCAAGACCTATCGCTTCATCATCCATCTGCCTGAAGACATGGCAAATCCATACGTCAAGACCGACGGCTCGTACATATTCAATTATGACGTTATGGTGGCACGCTGGATAAAGGTGGTCGACCAGGCGCAGTTCGTATGGGGCAAGAGCGAGTTCGGATCTACCAATTCCGACATCTATTGGCTTGAGGGACAGAACGTGTTCCGCATCGAGAACTGGCTGGGTTCGGGCGTCGATATGCAGTTTGCAATCGTGGCGCAGGACAAGGAGAACACGTCGGTTTACACCACCGATGCGTTCAATCCTAACGATCGTTCGACATGGCACGGTACAATCCAGCCGGTGAAGAATTTCCTTATGGACTCCGGCGGTGAATACTGGTGGTTCATGTCAGACGTTGAGAACGAAGACTATGCCGCATGGAATCCCGACGGCGAGGATAAATTAGGCATCAGTTATGTCAATTTCTATTATGACATAACGTCAGAGGACTACGCATCGATAGACATGCGCGGCTCCACCAGCAGCTTCGCCCTATATCTCACGCCCTATATCTACTACACCGACGGTAACGTATCGGGCTATACTACCCTGTTCGGCTACTGGAACTCGATGCTCGAGGACACCGGTGAGTAGAGATTTTCACATCAATTCATCAATCATTAAACGACAGAGTTATGAAACACAATAAGTCATTCATTCTCCGACTGGGAATGTTGCTCGTCCTGGCATTGCTCTCGACAGCCATGTTCACATCGTGCAGCGACGACGACACCAAGACACCGTTGCAGCAACCGACACTCACGGAGGGCACAAAGACGGTCAGCTCGATAGCATTCAGCTGGCAGCCCGTAGCCGGAGCGTCGCAGTATGCCTACGAATTGTACGACACCAACGAGCAGGTTGTGCTGGGCGGAGTCACCAATACCACTTCCGTCATCACCACCGGACTCGTGCCTAACAGCCAGTACACGCTCAAGGTATGGGCCTACTCGCCCGTCGACGGCAAGAACACTACGTCGCCGATAGCCACCATCACATCCACTACCAACCCGCAGATACCGCTCGTAGCGCCCACATCGGCTGAGGCAACAACCGGCAAAGGCGGCATCACCATTACGTGGCCGGCAGTCGAAAACGCTACAGCTTATAAGTACACGTTGTCCAACGGCACTACGGGCGAGACCTCTACCAACAGCGTGACGCTCACCTCTCTTGCCATTGGCGAGTATACTATAAGCATCGTAGCTACAAGCAGCAACGAGACCTACTCCGACTCTGAGCCTTTTGCCTTCACATTCCAGCGCACCAAGGGAGAGCTGTGGCGCGCAGACGGTGTATATACAGCCGCCAACCTGCCCGACGGCAGCAACACGTTCAATGCCAAGATTGTGGCATACGACGACGGTTCGTACACAATCGTAAGTCCCTATGGTGCCAACGGCTTCGACTTCAGCTTCACGGTCAACGCTGACTCGAAGGAGATAACGCCTATCGGAACCGATACGTATCAGGGTTACGAGTACCTATGGGTAAGCATGCAGTATCAGATAGGTATGTTCTGCAGCAACGGCTATTCGAGCTTTGAGGGCAGTAAGCATAGTGGCTCGCTCAAGTTCTATGCTATCTGCTACGACGTCGACGGCAATGACGTGGGCGAGGGTGGCGATGACACATTCGTATGGGGCGGTGATGTAGAGGTGACCATTGACAAACTGTGCGGCACATACAACGCACATGTCACGGGCTTCGACTACTTCTCAAGCGATTTCAATTTGCAGGAGGTAGACCGCACCGACGAAGTGACCATAACAAAGATTGACGACACCACCGTAAAGATAAGCAACTTCTACGGTTGGGGCGAAGACTTTACTGGCACGGTCAACCTCGATGCCAAGACCATCACTATCCAGCCTACTACATGGGCTACGTATTACACCTTCGCAAGCATCGAGTCTGCTGAGACTCCAGTTGTGGCTACGTTCGCCAACGACCTCACCATTACGTTCCAGAACTTCACAGCTTGGTATGACGGAAGCTCGTATATAGAGAGCGACGCACGCTGCGAAATGACGCAAAAGTAATCGTAAATTGACGCGACAGTAACCGTTGATTTACGCAATACGAATCGCTGAATTGCGCAACTGTAATACCCTCTCTTTGAAATGTAGTCCTTTTGCCTTCCGAAAGGGGTCCTTTTGGTGGGCAAAAGGACTCCTTTTGAACTTCAAAACGACCCCTTTTGCAACCCAAAAGGACTCCTTTTGAAAAACAACTCGAAAAGGACTCCTTTCGGAAGGCAAAACGACTACATTTCTGATGTGCAAGCACAAAATAGCGTATGTGCAAGCACTACAATTAGAACAATCAACAAAACCCGTTACAATGAGAAAGATTTCTACTACAATACTCCTATTGCTCTGCCTCGCCTCTACCGCCTCTGCCCACCAACGCACGGCTGAGGAGAAGGCTGCCATTGCCATGCAGCTGCTTGGCGGCACCCAGTCGACACGCTCGGGCGGCAACGCCGAGGCTGCGCTGCGCACACTCGCCGTCACCGAAGGCTACACCGTGATAGGCCGCAACAGCGGAGGCGGATTTGCAATCGTCAGCAACGACGACGCCAACAAGCCCGTTGTGGGCTACTCTGCCACATCTACGTTCGACGCATCGCAGCCCTCGCTGGCGTGGTTCTTGAATGCTGCCAACGACGTTCTTACGTCGGGCACCGCCAAAGCCACTACTCGCACAGCCATACCCGGCGACTGCAAGAAGAGCGTGGCTGCGCTTATGAAGTCGCAGTGGAGCCAGGACGACCCTTACTGGAACATGTGTCCGAAGGACGGAGACAAACATTGCTACACCGGATGCGTAGCCACCGCAATGGCGCAGGTGATGTATTACTACAAATATCCGTCTCAGGGAATGGGCGAACCTGCAACGGTGAAGTACAACGGCAAGGACTACACCGTCTATTTCAAGTCTGCTAGGTACGATTGGGGCAATATGCTCGACACATATACTTATGGAGGCAGCTATTCAGCTATACAGAAGCGAGCCATAAGCCAATTGATGTATCATTGCGGAGTGGCTGTAAACATGAACTACTCTACAAGCGGCAGCGGTGCAAACCTATGGGACGTGCCCGACGCTATGACCAATCATTATGGCTACATCGCCAAGTATTACGGCTACAAGGATTATTCTTACGAGAACTATAAGTACGACTTCGACAAGTGGAACCAGACCATCTATCGTGAGCTTAGTGCCGGTCGCCCCGTCATCTACGCCGCCACATCGTACAAGAACGGCGAAAACAACGGCAGCAACCACGCCTTTGTGCTCGACGGCTACGACGAGAACGGCTACGTACACGTCAATTGGGGCTACGGCGGACAAGGCGATGGCACGTTCGACATCGACGTTCTGCAGCTCAAGATAACTGGCAGCTACAATGAGGAGTACCGCTATTATCAGCAGATGGTAGTGGTGCATCATCCCGATGCAGGCGAAATCAATTACGACCTCGACCGCATCTACACCGGCATTGGTTCGGTTGATGCCGCCAGCGACGACGCTCCCGACACTCCGGTACGCGTCTACGACCTCACCGGCCGACTCCTTCATTCGGCTACCGTAGCCACCTTCAATCCCGCCAACATTAACGCCAGTGGCGTGGTAGTGGTGCGTCAGGGCAGCAAGGCGAAGAAGATTGTGCTGAAATAAACATTAGTCATAATCCCCAAATTCATAATGCCAATATATTTTTATCCATCAAATGCATTATGAATTTGGGGATTATACGTTTTATTATTTGTGCTTAAGTTTTGCAATTCGACTTTTTTGTCTAAATTTGCAGAAAACAGAATTGCTTATGCAGGATTATCAGTTGGACTTCATAACATATTGTGTCGGCAACCTTGCCGACCGACTTAAGATGAGCGCAAGCAGAGTGTATAAGATGTTGCGGTCGTCTGGTATATTGGATGGGTATATAGTGCCGTGCTATGATGTGTTGCATACATTCAGCAAGGATTATATCATGGACGACTTGATTGGACTGCTGAAAAAGAAAGGAGCCTTGTCATGAAACTGTTCCACGCCTCCAACTGTATTGTCGACAATCCTGATGTTCTTCATTCGCGCGATTTTCTTGATTTCGGAAAGGGTTTTTATTTGACAGCTCTTGAAGAACAGGCAAGGAAATATGCCTTACGTTTTCTTCTGCATGACGACAAGGCTTATCTTAACTATTATGAGTTAGATGATAACCTAAGTGGTTTTCGTATTAAAGAGTTCAGTTCGTATGATGAAGACTGGCTGGATTTTGTGTCATTATGCCGTGTCGGAAAGCAGAAAGAACGTTATGATATAGTTTCTGGCGGTATTGCTGATGATAGGGTTTTCAACACGATAGACTTGTATTTTTCGGGTAATATCAGTAAGTCTGAAGCCTTGGGACGTTTGGCTTTTGTTCATCCCAATCATCAGATATGTATCCTTAATCAGGAAATTATAAACAAACATTTGCGATTTGTTAAAGTTGAAGAAATCAAAATTTGAAAAGATGGAAGCTAACAAGACCATTCTTCAGATGAAATACGCCCGCGTGGTAAAGCTGTTTGCTGAATTGTCGGGCACCTCTTTGGAAGATTCATTGGAGTTTTTCTACGACTCCTATCTATATAAGATGATGAGCGAAGGCATTGCCGATATGCATTGCCGTAGCGACAATTATCTCGCGGGCTTGCTAATGGATGAGCAAAAGAAAAAGAATCAAAGGCTTTGAAAAATTCGTTTTCCGACTATTTGTCAACGATTCGTGCCTGTTTGTCTTCTTTTCTGCCATATTTGCTTACTATTTAATAC
>ERZ1034998.2414-NODE-2414-length-10289-cov-4.677741_pt1 | contig 10289 bp, 9 predicted proteins | sample MGYA00520621_ERZ1034998 | MGnify/ENA primary metagenome ERZ1034998 (study PRJEB33766, sample SAMN09781748) | gut metagenome | biome: gut microbiome | host: Homo sapiens | place: Madagascar | study: EMG produced TPA metagenomics assembly of the PRJNA485056 data...
TTTATGAGCAAAAAACTGAAGGTTCATATTCAACATGTCTTACACCTCCTTGAATTCTAACATGAGGAACTCGTCCCCATAATCATTTTGTATTCCTTGTAAGCCCAGAATCATGGAATCCAGAAGAAGCTTCGCGCCCGAAGATAAATCCTCTGAAAATGTAACATCGATCAGACCGCTATTGGTCTCATCATCCGTCACAAGCGAGAACTTCGTCCCGGTCAGCTTCTCCAAGGAATTGATCGTATTGATGACCAGAGCGGAAACTCCGGCACACACAATATCCGATCCTGCCTCAGCATACTCAGCATGTCCGATGCAGTTAAACTCGCGGATCTCTCCCTGATTCTGAAAAATCGTTATATAGATCATAACAATTCCTATCGATTACGCGTTGATTTTTTCAATCTTAACCTGGGTGAACGCCTGTCTGTGGCCGTTCTTCTTGTGGTAACCGGTTTTTCTCTTATACTTGTAAACGATAACCTTCTTGCCTCTGCCTTCTTTAACTACAGAAGCCTCAACGGATGCTCCGTCAACGGTTGGAGCTCCAACCTTAAGATCATCTCCGCCTACAACTAAGACCTGATCGAAAGTAACTTTCTCACCAGCCTCCACACCAAGCTTTTCAATGGTAATGATATCGCCTTCGGATACTTTGTACTGTTTACCACCTGTTGCTATGATTGCGTACATAATGGCACCTCCTATTTATCATTACTCGCCAGTTTCGGTGCTGCCTAAAAATGGGCAGACTTTAAACCACACTGTGCGGCATACTCATGTATAATAGCATAAGTCCTATTTGACGTCAACTATTTCTTTCAAAGATTTATTGATTTTTTTGCGCGTAAGCTCAACCAGTCCAAGCTTTGTAATATCGATGAACTGACAGGGAACAACATCCTTTTTCAGTTCCTCCTTCAGGCAGGCGATCAGCGCGCTCTCCTGCTCCTTGTCGTCCATATTGATAAAGTCGATCAAGATCATTCCGCTGATGTTGCGGAGCCTTAGCTGGCGCGCTGCTTCCACGGCAGCCTCCTTATTGACGGCAAGCGCTTTTTTATCCTTCTTCATGTTCTTGGCGGAATTAACATCGATAAACGTTAGTGTCTCAAGCTGCTCAAGGATGATGTTTGCGCCGGATTTCAGCCATATTTTGCTGGATAAGAGCTTCTCGATATTGCCGGGAACATTGTAGAGCGTACCAAGCGACAGTTCCGGATCGTTATACAGAATAAGCCGCGAAGCATCGATATAGGGCAAAAATGCCCGGATCTGCTCGTACACCTGTGGGATATCCGTATAGATGCCATCGTATTCCGCCCCCACTGTACCGGAGGATGCATCGGCATCGGTCATCGCCCGGTCAAAGTCGCGCAACGTCTGCAGCCGGCGCAGATAATCCGGGACCGGGGTGTACAGTCTTGTGAACGCCGAAAGGTGTGTACAGGTATCTAGCATACCCCGGTAGGCATCGGTAAGCTCCGACAGATCGGAAACGATCGCCTCGTCCCAAACCTTGGAGGCATTGGTGCGAAGAACGATCCCGTAATTGTACTCTAAGTTATCGGTCACTGCCCCTGTAAGCAGCCCGGTAAGTGCCTGACGCTTTACAGCCTCGATCTTTTTGGAGACGCCGAGCGTGGTATTTCCGCGGGTAAGGATTGCGTACCGCCCGGTGAGGGTAAGTCTTGTGGTAAGAACCGGTGCCTTCGTCTTGACGGCATCCTTCTCGATCTGGACAAGCAGCTCGTCCCCCTCGCTGATCGGAGCGTTTTGGGACTGTTTTTTTGTAAAAACAGCGTTTGAAAGCTCCGAAAGCGGCAGATAACCGGTGATTTCCGGCGTGATACGGACAAACGCCGCAGAGATATTTGCGACAACATGATCCACGCGCCCGATCACGATGCTCCCGGTCAGGGAAGCACCATCGGAAGGATATAGCTGGAAGTCCACAAAATCCCGCCGCTCATTCAGCGCGATATATGCAAGATAGTTTTTCTCTTTGATCGTAACATTTGTTATGGCAAGTCGTTTCATGATTCCTTCTTCTTACGATATACGGGATGGCGGCTATTCGATCGGAGTGCCGAGATCCAAAAGCGATACCAGTGCTCCGGCATCGTCTCTGGTGTAGACCTCAAGGCGGTGGATCTGGATTGCACGCTCATCGTAGGTGTAGCCGAGCTTTTCATATAAGGCTGCAAGCACCAGCTCCGGCTTGATGTTGTCGATACTTCCGGTAGACACCTGAAGGAAAAATGCAGGCTTCCCATTTTCGTCCGCTTCAACTGAAAGCTTGTATACAAGAGGCTTTAGGTCAACCTCACGCTCGCTCTTTTTTGTTTTCTTTAAAATGGTAAAGGAATCCTGCTCCGCAAACAGTGTGCGGATATGCTCCTGCCACTCTAATGTGCTGCAAGGACTCTCATAGCCTGCTTTAAAGGTCAGCCGGTAATCTGCTGCGGCAACGATCGCCATCGCCGTTTTGGCATTGTCGGGAAGCGCCACATATCCGGTGACTTCAATCCCTTCAACCATCGTTGCGTTAAGTGCTTCAAGTGCCTGCTTCGTGTTCATCGTGCTGTTTACTTCAATATCAAAATACTCTCCGTCGCTTGTGATCCCAACGCCGATCGGTGCGGCGAAGGACATGATCTGGTGCGGGGAATAGCCCTCCGAATAGCAGATGTCGATCTGCGCGCGGCGGACTGCCTTTTGAAAATAGCGCATAAGATCCAGGTGTCCGAGAAACTTCATCGTGCCGAACCGGCGGAATTTAATTCTTATCTTCATAGCAGACACCTCCGTGAAATTCTTTTGCACCGCAGCCGGAGCAGCGCATGCGGCAGTTCGGGGTAACGGTCTCCTTATGAGCCTGATTCCATTCACGGATCATAAATTCCCTGGTCACGCCGATGTCGATAAAATCCCACGGCAGGATCTCATCGAGCGGACGTTCGCGCAAAGCGTAGAAATCAATGGAAATCCCGCACGCTTCAAACGCTTCCAGCCAGCGGTTATAATCGAAAAATTCGCGCCAAGCGTCAAAAAATCCGCCATGCTCATATACATACAGGATCGCTTTGGCAACGCGGCGGTCGCCTCTTGCGAGAAGTCCCTCCAAGACGGTAACGTCAGCCTCATGCCAGTTGTAGCGGATGCTCTTGTGGTTTAGCTGCTCCTTTAAGTGATCGTTTACGATCTTCGCACGTCCGAGATAATCCTCCGGCGTGAACATGCCTGCCCACTGGAACGGGGTAAACGGCTTCGGCACGAAGAATGAGGTACTGATCGTAACCTGGCACTTGCCGTTGCGCTGCTCTTTCGGAACCGTGTCATAATACAAAGCCGCAATATCGTTGGCAAGCTCCGGGATCGCACGCATATCCTCCTCGGTCTCGGTCGGCAGTCCGAGCATAAAGTACAGCTTTACCTTATTCCAGCCGCCCTTAAACGCCTCCTCGGCACCACCTAAGATATTTTCAACGGTAAGTCCCTTGTTGATGACATTGCGCATTCGCTGGGAACCAGCCTCCGGTGCGAAGGTAAGACTGCTCTTCTTCACATCCTGCACCTTGCTCATGACATCGAGAGAAAATGCATCAATACGCAGGGACGGCAGGGAAATATTGATATGCTGATCCTTGCATTCATCAATTAAAAAATCCAAAAGCTCCGGCAATTCCTTGTAGTCGGAGGAGCTTAATGAGCTGAGTGAGATCTCCTCGTATCCGGTGTTTCGGATCATCTGGCGTGCCTTCTCCTTCAGGTCGCTGACGCGCTTTTCGCGGTTCGGGCGGTAGATCATGCCCGCCTGACAGAAACGGCAGCCACGGATGCAGCCGCGCTGGATCTCAAGGACGATACGATCCTGTGTCGCCTTGATAAACGGAACAACCGGCTTCTCCGGATAGACAGCCTCGGAAAGCTGCATCTCCACCTGCTTCTTGATCGTGCGCGGAATATCGTCATAGACCGGCGTAAAGGAGGCAATGGTATTGTCCTCCTTGTAGGTCACCTCATACAGAGAAGGAACATAAAGCCCCGGAATCTTTGCCGCTTCATGTAAAAAAGCCGCCCGGTCATAATTGCCTTTTTTGTGTTCCTTGTAAAGCTCTAACAGCTTATCGTATACAACCTCGCCCTCCCCGATGTAGAAGATGTCAAAGAAATCTGCGATCGGTTCCGGGTTGTAGGAGCATGGTCCGCCGCCGATGACGATCGGATCTTTCTCGGTGCGCTCCCTGGATAAAAGCGGGATCTGAGACAGGTCAAGGATCTGTAAAATATTGGTATAGCACATCTCATACTGGAGCGTGATACCGATAAAATCAAAGTCCTTTAACGGCTCCTGTGATTCAAGCCCGAAAAGCGGGATACTCTGCTCCTTTAAAATGGCATGCAGATCCGGCCACGGGGAATAGACTCTCTCACACCAGGTATCGTTTCTTTTGTTGAACATATCGTACAGGATCTGGATGCCTAAATGCGACATACCGATCTCATAAACATCCGGGAAACACATAGCAAAGCGGATGTCAACATCCGCTTTGTCCTTTTTTACCGCATTCAGTTCATTGCCGATATAGCGCGCAGGCTTATCGATCTGCATCAATATTTCATCGCTTAATGCTAATTTTGTCATGTCTGTTTTCCTAACTTGTATATATTATCGTTGTGCAAGCTCGTTTGTGATATCTTCCCATGTAACGCCCTTTTCGACCATCAGCACCATCAGATGGTACATATAGTCGGAGATCTCGTATTTAATCTCGTTCTCTCCCGGATTTTTGGCAGCGATCACAATCTCGGTGCACTCTTCGCCCAATTTCTTTAGGATATTGTCAATTCCCTGCTCAAACAGATGGTTGGTGTAGGAACCGTCGCGAGGCGTCTCCTTGCGGTCAGCAATCGTTGCATAAACCTCCTCGAAGATCTTGAGCGGGTTTTTCTCAATGTACTCCTTCTTGACAATATTGTGAAAGAAGCAGGAACGGTTTCCGGTATGGCACGCTGCGCCCACCTGTGAAACCTTCGCAAGAATGGTATCAAAATCACAGTCAGCCGTCAATGATTTTACGAATTGAATATGCCCGGAGGTCAGTCCCTTCGTCCAAAGCTCCTTGCGGCTTCTGCTGTAATAGGTCATTTTTCCGATATTGATGGTGGTGTTGAATGCCTCCTCGTTCATGTAGGCTAACATTAAGACCTCGTCCGTGCGGTAGTCCTGAACGATAACCGGAACCATCCCGTCGGAGTTTAACTTTAAGTCAGACCACTTGAGATCCGGGGCAAAATTGTCCATCTTTATTCCGTCGCCGGACAGGCGCGACTTTAGCTTCATAATGTCTGTTGTCGGATCATTGATAAAATTGCCGGCAATGCCGCGGATAGTGCTGCGCTTTAACATCTGCACGATCGTGTCATAGTTAAATTCCGGCATATTTACAACGTAAGGAACCGATGTGATATTTTCAATGGCATCCATGATGTCCATATTTAATACTAAAAGCTCATGGATGACATCCTCAAGTCCTTTTTGATGCTTATATAAAAAGTCGACGGTGGATACCGATACCAGGATGCGGTCCTTACCGAAACGCTCGCTCGCCTCATCCGCAAGCTCTACACTTCCCTGTTTGGAGCCGTTAATGATGACCTGAAGGCAGCCGGCATAAAGTAATTTCTTAACATCCTCGATCCGGTTAATGTTACCTCCGGCACATACCTTAATGCTGATGTTGCGGTTGATGATCTTGATGGTATTGATATTCTTTGCATGCTCATCATCATCGGTGGAAAGGTCAAAAATGATGATCTTGTCGATTCCGCTGTCATTGTACAGGCGGCAGAGATCATAGACATTTTCAATCTCGGTAAAATCGTCAAAGGACCGCACTGCCTTTCCGTTTTTTAAGTACAAGGTCGCCACAATATTTTTCTGTTCCATATCTATGATAAGCTTCCTTTCGTTGATAAAATATCGGTGATGCGCGGATCGATGGTCGTTGCCTCATCCAGTGCGCGCGCGAAGGCTTTAAACATTGCCTCGATCATGTGATGGTTGTTGCCGCCGTTTAATACCTTGATGTGCAGGTTCATTCCTGCGGTGTAGGAAATCGCATAGAAGAATTCCTTTACCATCTCGGTATCCATATATCCGACCTTCTCGACGGTAAACTCTGCCTCAAAATTCAGATATGGTCTGCCGGACAGGTCGATCGCGCACAGGACAAGCGTCTCATCCATCGGCAGGATGCAGCTTCCATAGCGCCTGATGCCCTTTTTGTCGCCGAGAGCGTTCTTGATCGCATTTCCGAGAACGATACCGCAGTCCTCGATGGTGTGATGGCAGTCCACCGCAAGGTCTCCCTCGCAGTTTACGTCCAGATCAAAAAAGCCGTGTCTGGCAAAGCCGTCTAACATGTGATTAAAGAAGCCGATACCGGTGTTGATCTGGCTCTTTCCGCTCCCATCGATGGAAAAAGAGATCGCAATGTCGGTTTCTTTTGTCTTTCGTGTCAATTTTGAAATTCGTTCTGACATAATAATACCTCGCTATTTTTGCATATTCCGCTTGTAAGGGGTGTTGTCAAAGGCGGACTTACTTATCTTGGCATCCTTGGATACGTTATCCATTATAACAGTTTCTAGGCTCTCGCAGTTCTTAAAGGCGAGTTTATCGATCTCCACGATGGAAGAAGGAAGCTCTATTGTCTTTATCCTTCTGCAATTTTTAAACGCAGACCGTCCGATCTCCTTTAGATTTGCCGGAAGCTCAAGCTCTTTTAACTTGACGCAGCTGATAAAAGCAACGGCATCGATATATTCCAAAGTAGAAGGCAGCTTGACACGCTCCAGCTTGGTGCAGCCATAGAAGGTACCGTAATATATGTGTGTAATCCCCTCCGGGATTTCAACACTCTTTAAAGATTTGCAATAAGCGAAACTGCTATCTGACAAAGTAGTTAAATTATCCGGCAGATGAATATTTTTTAGCTTTCTGCAGTCTTTAAATGCATATTGTCCTATGGTGGTAACACTATCCGGTATATTGATTTTTTCTAAGGCAAAATCACACCAAAAAGCTCTATCGCCAATGACCTCAAGCCCTGATGATAAGGTGACCTCTTTTAAAGCTCTACACTCCCAAAATGCACTATCCTTTATTTCCTTAACACTCGGCGGGAGAACAACGGACTCTAATTTATCACAACACCCAAATCCACTAACAGAAGTAATTCCATCCTCCACAATGACCTTTTTAATATTCATGGAATAGAAGTGTACAGCGGGCTCCAATTCACCGGTGCCATAAATGGTCAGTGTCCCATCCTTATCCAGTTTGAAAAAAACATTTTCTCCACAATAGTCTTTGAAATATTTATTTTTTATTGTGGTGGAAAAGCCCTTTATGGAAGCTTTGGCTGCTTTTGATGTCTTGACATTCTTGCGATTATCATTGTATCGTTCGCTGTAAATACCGATATTTCCTTTTTTGGTGGTATTGGTAATGGAGCCGCCCTTGAAGGTGATCTCTGAATTAACCGCCTTGATTCCATAGCCATTTTCACAGGTAGAAATAATTTTGCCTCCGGTGACGGTAATGTCAGCGTGTGAGTATTCATCATCGTTGGGAATGAGTGCCTCAATGACCGCCTCCTTATCGGATTTGATCACGCCGCCTGTGATGGTAAGTCTTGAACCCCAATGATCATCAATAAGAATCTGATCCAAAACTTTACCGCCGGAGATCGTAATACTTCCGGTTGCATCTTCCGATCCGACGTAGGCGACGATTCCTTCTTGAATGACGCCACCTTTGATATAGAGACCACAACAGTTTGCTATGCGCCCATTGATATTGCCGCCGTAAATGGTTGTTCGTATATTGGACAGATTAAGCGGACCATTGATATTTCCACCCTTGATGTATAGATAAGAATCTCCCAGCTCGTAATCGTAATTCGCACTGACAGCACAATGATTTTCTGCAGCATAAAAGTTACCACTTTTAATAACCGATTCACCCTGACCGGCAAAAAACGCGATAGAATCACCTGCATAATACTCGATGTCTCCCTCCAGAGTCAGTTTGCCATCCCCATATTTGTCAACTTCACATTGCTGAAAGGTTCCCGTTCCGGTCAGGGTTACAGGCGCCTTTTTACGGTTTTGGATCTCAAAGATACTCCCGGTAACCGTATGACCGTTTAAATCGATGATGAGTGTCTGCTTCGGACTGATGATCAGGCGCTGCTCTAAGCTAAGGTCAGACTGGAAACGCAGCGTATTCGTTTCGGCATCATACGCAGCACCTATCTTTTCTAAAGAAGAAGCGTCGGTAACATCTTCGATCTTAAGTTCTTCTGAGATCGTAATTGCAGAAAAAACGGCGGCTGTGTCATTGTCATTGGCTGCTGTATCGGTTTTTGTCTTTGCGCTGGCAGGGGTTGACGCAGCCATCATTACAGCAAGCACTGCACACAATGCAAGCAGTATCTTTTTCATCGTGTTATTTGTGGTCATAGACGATCACCTATCCTTTCCCAATAAGAAAACAACGGTCTATTCAAAACGCACGCGGATCGAGTTCGCGTGGGCGGTCAGCTGCTCACACTCTGCGAAGGTCTCGATATCCTTGTGGATCGGTTCGAGCGCTTCTCTTGAATAAGAAATAATGCTTGATTTCTTGATAAAGTCGTCAACGGACAGCGCGGAGAAGAATTTGGCGGTGCCGTTTGTCGGAAGTACATGGTTCGGTCCTGCAAAATAGTCGCCAAGCGGTTCGGAAGAATATTCCCCGATAAAGATCGCGCCGGCATTCTTAATTCGTGTCATCACATGGAACGGATCTTTGGTAACGATCTCCATGTGCTCGGAAGCAATCTCGTTGGTCGCGTCGATCGCATCCTCCATCGTCGGGGCAACCAGAATATACCCGTAGTTGTCGAGGGATTTCTGGATGATCTCTTTTCTGGACAGCACGGCAACGAACTGATCTACTTCCTTTGACACTTCCTCTGCAAGTTTCCTGCTTGTGGTAATGAGGATCGCGGATGCCATCTCATCATGTTCTGCCTGCGACAACAGATCTGCGGCAACGTAGCGCGCGTTTGCGGTCTCGTCTGCCAGCACAAGGATCTCGCTCGGTCCGGCGATGGAATCGATGCTGACATAGCCGAACACAGCCTTTTTTGCAAGTGCGACATAGATGTTGCCCGGTCCGACGATCTTGTCAACCTTCGGCACACTCTCGGTTCCGAACGCCATCGCAGCGATTGCCTGTGCGCCGCCGACCTTGTAGATCTCGTCAACGCCAGCCTCTTTTGCTGCAACGAGGGTGGATGGATATACCTTGCCATCCTTTCCCGGAGGGGTACACATGACAATGCGCGGAACGCCTGCAACCTTTGCCGGGAGAACATTCATAAGAACGGAGGAAGGATATACGGCTTTGCCGCCCGGCACATATACACCGGCGATGTTAAGCGGAGTAACCTTTTGTCCCAAAATGATGCCGTCCTCACAGGTAAACCAGGAGTTCTGCATCTGCTTTTCGTGGTATTTTCTGATATTGACAAGTGCCTTTTGGATGACGCCAAGCAGCTTCTCGTCCACCTGTGTGTACGCTTCCTTAATCTCCTCCTCTGTTACCAGAATATTGCCGGCATTGATATCTGCTCCATCAAAGCGCTTCGTATAGTCAAAAATCGCTTCGTCCTTCTTCTCTCTGACGTTTTGGATGATATCGTTGACACGGCCTTCAAATTCGCCGTAATTGTTTGGGCTTCTCTTTAACAGATTTTCTAACAGATCCTTCTTGGACTCGGCATTTAACTCTACAATTCTCATTTTCGACCTCTCCTTTTCTGGTTAAATAACTGTTTTAAGATCGCGGATCAGCTTGGTGATGCGCTCGTTTTCCATCTTCATGCTGACCTGGTTGACCACAACGCGCGCGGACAGCGGACATACCTCCTCAAGAACCATCAGTCCGTTTTCCTTTAACGTTGTTCCTGTCTCTACAATATCACATATCACCTCAGAAAGTCCAACGATCGGAGCAAGTTCTATGGAACCGTTTAACTTGATGATCTCGACGGTCTGATGTTTTTTGTTGTAAAAGTAATCCTTGGCGATATTTGGGTATTTGGTCGCCACCCGTATCTGCTCATGGTGCTGCAAAAGCTCTCTGGCACTCTCTGGCCCACAGATGCACATGCGGCACTTGCCATAGCCGAGGTCGAGAACCTCGTATATGTTGCGCCCCTCCTCAAGGA
>ERZ1034998.2415-NODE-2415-length-10288-cov-4.763119_pt1 | contig 10288 bp, 7 predicted proteins | sample MGYA00520621_ERZ1034998 | MGnify/ENA primary metagenome ERZ1034998 (study PRJEB33766, sample SAMN09781748) | gut metagenome | biome: gut microbiome | host: Homo sapiens | place: Madagascar | study: EMG produced TPA metagenomics assembly of the PRJNA485056 data...
CATTGGTTATGGCTGTCATGTTCCAAAATTCCCTTCGCAGAGAAGCAGAAAGGCTGCTGCGCCAGCATTGGGCCAGCCTGAATGGGTCGCAGAGAAAAGAATAATTACAAAAGAGGGAGTAAAACATTTTCGGTGTTTCACTCCCTCTTAGTATGTGGTGACAATTTGCATTATGGTCATAAGGGTCAGTCTGATAAAAAGGTTCTCCCCCCACACAGCATATGAGAAAATCCTATTTATACTTCAATGCTCCCTGTAGCATCTCGTGAAAAAATCGCTTTAATTAGCGCTGCTATAATGCAGGGATATATTCTTGCAGTTTCATTAGAGATTGTCCAAACTTGGTTGTTTTCGTCGGAATCTGCACCGTGGTCTGCCGCATTGCGGACTTGTCCAACGAATTCAATCATCCCTCGATGTTTTTTCGAAATGTGTGCAGATAATGCATCTCTCTTTTGCAGTATCCCATTTCTACCGCTTAAAGAGACTCCTTTTCTTACTGCAAAATCAGCTAAAAAAGATTCAAATGCATTTGCCGCACAAACAACGATAGAACGAACATCCATTGTCCCAGAATGAGTTTTCTGCAATGCCTCAACCAAAGGGGCAAACACATTGGATGTATTAACAAAAGTATACAGATTTTCCCCCCAATACGTACGCAACGAGTTTTCGGTAATGTTTGCCGAGCGAAGCGCAGCTTCAATAATACCTACAGCATCCACATCCTCAACAAAGCTATATAAGTTTGCGCCTTCGCTTTTAAGCGCCTTTGCGTAGGTAGCAATGCTTATAAGCGTATTTTTCACGTCTCTCTCGTTGGAGGTCATCATATGTAGGGTTTTCGTTTGGCGACAAGCAAGCTCAATGGATTTTGTAAAACCGTATCGTGTCTTGAATGTATTATATGGAGCATATTGCTCCAAAATCAAGCGCATAAACACAGCCTTCTGCTCGTCTGATGATGCAGATACAAGCTTCCGGGCCAAAAATGATGGAGACCCATAACAGCCTCGTGAACTATCAAACACAATTAACTGAAGTTCACATGCCATCTGAAGTGCTTTAAGAACCTGATCGTCAGTTGCTATTCCCGTGAACTCTGCGATGAAATCCTTTGCCGCTTCAGAGCCTTTTGCGATGACAGCATCAACAACTGCAACAATATCCTCAGCAGTAGTAAGCACTATGTTATAACTCATACTGCACCTACTTTCTCTGTTATGAATAGCTTAATCATTCAGACAACTCGTAAAGCAGTTGACTAATTTTTTCGCCGAGTCCATCAATATCTGCTGGTGTACAGTTGATATTGATGTTGATGACAATAGAGTTCTTTGCCGAAATTGTTGCAACGGGAAGCGCTTGTTGGGCAACTGGTTCTGAATGCGTTTGCTCAGCAGATATGGTATTTGATGCAACAGATACTCGGGCAGAGCTTGGTTCATCCAGGACAGATAGCTTGCCGTCAACCTCTGACAATACCCCAACACTCTTAAAAATTTCAATCAGTGCTCCAGCTCCTGCGCGAGATTCCTTAGCATCTTTGAGTCCTGAAGAATAAATAATGTGATTAATGAAACTCGAACGATCCATGCCATTACGAATTCGGACAGCAGACAACATCCGGTTTAAAAAATCAACTTCAGCAATAATCTCTTTCCAAATCCGGTCAACTTCATCTGTAATTTTTGAGGTATATGCTCGTCCTAAAGCGCGTCCCGTTTCGGTTGCTGCTTTTTTATTGCCCTCCGTGATCAAACCCACTTGTACCATAAAACCATTGTTCTTGCTTACAATAGTACGAGGTACTCCAGTGGCTTGGGTTATCTCGTCCAATGATAGTGCGGTTCCTTCTTTCGTATTCGCATACGCTTGGAACAGTTTAATCAGCTCCTCATACGATGAGCACGGAAGTTTAAAGGTCTCTGCCATTTTCTATTCCTCCAATTCTTTTATTTGATGATATTTCTGTTGAAACATCAAAGCTACAAGCACCTAAATTATTATTCGCAACCGTATTAGTATTCAAAGCTTTGACGCTAAATTTAATGCAACAATATTGACTATATCGAGTGTCATTAGATTCACGAAAAACTTAGCGTTTCCATGAAGAACAGATTTTGTACATTACACATTTAGCTAAATTGTATTTGCAGAGACTATTTGTTAATTTAGTATTCTCCAAACCTTTTTGCCAACTGCATAAACGACGAGTTTGGCATTACCTGCTTGGACGGGATAAACAGATACCGCCACTTCTTATAGCCGTTTGCCTTGCCCCAGCGAGAGGCAACCTCGCAGTATTGGATACCGCGCTTTTTCTTAGCAATCACATCCGGGTCATTCAGCTTGTCCTCACCCTTGACCTCTACGAGATAAATAGTGTCCTCGGTTTCCACCACAAAGTCCGGCTCATAGTTATGACCGTGGTTATAGGTGATATTGAACTCCTGCGGCGCAGGACGAAGCCAATTCTGTACATCAGCCGATTCTGTTTCCAGGATTCGTGCCAACAACAGCTCCGGGCGGCTGTCAAATTTAGCGGTGCTGAACACGCCTCGTTTTATCCCCTCAAACAGCACAGACTGGATATTTTCCGTATACTCATCAGAGAAAAGGTTCGCACGTTCAGAGTAACGATAGGATTGCTGCAGATTATACTTTCTTGTCCAGACCACTTCTTCTTGTAAAAATCCGTTTTCACAGTAAAAATGCTGGAGCATCTGCTTGTAGATTTTATTGCCAATATCCCGCTTGTACATCATAATGATGTTTTGCATTCCGTTTGTGCCATATCGGGTTTCGTAATGGTCGCAGACCTGAGTAATCAGCTTGAACAGCAGTTTGGAACACTTTTCGTAATCGATTTCCGGTTTTGCACGCAGCTGTTCCAGAATGACTTTTTTAGGATTGTATCCTTCAAAATCAATAGCGTTGCCCTTGATGCGCTGCCTGTCCTGCATATCCTCCAGATTCTGCACAAGCAGCTCATTCCTAATCGGCACATGGGTGAACTCCGCCATATCCAAATCAAAGTCCACAAACACATATTCCTCGACCCCGGCATCCGTAACCTTAATGCGTGGAATCGGGATGAATTTATTCACAGCAGCCCGGTGCGTTTCCTCGGTCTGCTGAAGCATCCATGCGGCAATCGGCATTTCGTTCTCTTTGAACGTTTGACCAAGGTCTTTGTCCTCGGATACCTGCTGCTTGACCGTTTCTACGATTTGCTGTGCCTGCGTCGGAGTAACCGTGTGAGCCGGGGTATGCTGAATATGTTCCTCGACCTCCGCCTGAATCAGCTCCGTTGCTTTCTTGAGCAGTGCATCCGTGGCATCAGTCTTTTCAATTTTGGTATGGGCATATGCCTTTTCCAGTTCGGCATCCGGCTCGGCATCAATCGTCAGTTGGGTATAAACGACCTCTTCCAGCTTTATTTCCTCAACTTTGATCACATTTCCGGCCTTGAAGATAGAATCGCCCTTCTGCGCTTCTGCCAGGATATCGTTGAACTTATCATGGGCAGTCAGCATCACAGCGTCCACATCCCGGTCGCCGGTGCGCTCACCATAGGGCAAACGCAGGCCTCTTCCGACCATCTGCTCTCGAAGAATCTTGGATGCTGCCGTGCGAAGCGGCACAATGGTATAGAGGTTGTTGACATCCCAACCTTCCTTGAGCATATTGACGTGGATTACGATTTCTACCGGGTTTTCGGGATTCTCCACATCCAGAAGCAGCCGGGTGTTGGCTTCGGTTTCTGCACCTTTCTGCTTGGAATGAACAACGATGGTTTTGTTGCGGTATGCGCCGCCACGAAACTCGTCCGACTTTACAAACTGCTCCACCCATGTTGCATGGTCGGTATCTTTACAGACCACCAACATAAACGGCTTCACGACCTGCTTTCCATGGTTGACAGCATAAACCTCCAGTTTCCGTTTGGTGCTCTCATGACAGGTGATGCCGTCCAGCAACATCATTTTATCCAGCTGTTCATCACCGAAGTTATAGAAATCAATGTCCAAGCGGGTCACGGCATATGGGGTACGGGTATAGCCGTCCTCGATGGCCTTGGACAGCGGATATTCATATACAACATTTTTGAAAGGAACTTGCTTGTTCCCCTTCGTCACAAGGGGAGTCGCAGTTAGCTCCAATCCCAGCAGCGGATGCAGTTCGTTGAGTGCCTGCATACCACGCTCTGCCCGGTAATGGTGAGATTCATCCATAATCAGCACCAAGTCCGGCAGGTCGGAGAGTGCCTGATAGAACGAGTCACCGATGAGCTCGTTCACCTTCTTCATGTTTGCGCCCTCTTTGTTGAACTTATCGATGTTATATACGAAGATATGTACATCGGATTCAAACAACGAGAGGTTCTTTTCCCGGTAATCGTCATCCGTGATAATTTGCGGCTGTACGGTAAAGCAGCCCAGCCCCCGGAACACATACTTCGGACTGCCGTTATCACTCAAATCCTTCTTGAGCTTCTCATAGATCGTGGTATTGGGCGCAACCACGAAAAAGTTTCGGATGTTGTGCTGCGTATACAGATAGGCGATGAAAGCGCCCATCAGCCGGGTTTTACCCACGCCGGTGGCCAGAGCAAAAGTCAAAGACATGAAATCCCGCTCAAAATCCGTGCAAATCGGATACATGGCGTGAACTGCACCCAGTGCTGCTTTCAGATTCATGCCCTTGCGCAGGGGCACTGCATTCGTGATTTCTTCCAGAATTTTCAGAGATTTTGTCTGCGGCTTCCGCAGGGACATCACACCGCTGATATAGTCCGTGGTATAAAGCGGAAAATCATTAAACATCCTGTTCCTCCTCGTCATCATACACTGGCGGATGGACGATGTTCAGATTGTAGTCGGTCTTGCCAAACTCACAGCGTTCCAACAACATTTGCGGAATTTTCTTGACGGCAATGTTGTCGTAAGCCTTGTCCAGCTCACTGTCAAAGGAGCGGCAGGCGATAATGAGATATTCACCGTCCTCCATGGTATCCTTGATGGAATCCAGGTAGGTGCTGTTCAGGTGACGGGTCGTCACAAATAGGTAGCTGTTTTCGTTGCCCACAGACTGCTTCCAAAATAATTCTCCGTCCGGCTGATAATGGAATCCCTCGTGCAGGGCAACGGCAGCCGCCAGCATATTGGCATCGTAGTCTTCGTTGATGACATATTCGTCAAAGGCGTCTTTGTTGATAAGGGTAGGTGCGACCTCATAGAAGCGATACCCGCCGCCGCCCTGCCAATTAACAGCTTTCGTAACGCCAGACTTATCACCATTAGCAATTAAATCGTCAATTCGAGGCTTACAATGGGTATAAGCCTGTTCTCCCATTTCAATGCCAATCCATCGGCGATTCATTTTGTGAGCAACTGCAATAGTAGTACCAGACCCCAAGAAAGAGTCCAACACAAGGTCTCCTTCATCTGTTGCAATTTCTAAGACACGCTTAATTAAATGCTCTGGCTTCTTCCCCTTCGGGAAGGAAACATTGCCTTCTTTGTGAAGATTATTAGAAAGAATATCATCCCACAATGTGGTAAGAGGTTCTGCAGATACCAATTCTCCATCAATGTTCTTGAGTTTGTCTTTATAGAATAGAATTCGTTCCCCATTGATAAAATACATATCGGGGTAACCTTCGCGGTGTAGGTACAGTATTTCTGACGGTTTACTTTTAGATGCCAAGACCATTTCTTGTATTTCCTTGCCTACGCTCTTCATATCGGGTCGAGCGGTACGGATTATAGAAACGGCATTGCTAATAACGAACTGTTCTAACAAAATGGGATTGTCTTTTATACGCTTCCGTGCCGTAGGCACATCAATCTCATTCGCTTGTGCAAATGCTTCAATCAGTGTGATAATGTTCCAATCTGAATAGTTAGCGTGGATGTTTGTAATAAATTTGGTGTATCGGTCATCACGACTGCGTTTTGTATATACGCGATTTGGATTCCACGATTCCTTTCTCTTGGAATACATTAGTATGAAATTTGTTGTAGTAACGCATCCGGGGTTAATTGCCTTATGACCAGTGGCAGCTCCCTGCTTAAATGTAATCAAATAAAGACGGTTTTGCTTTCCGAATACTTCATCTAAAAGGAGCGTTAAATACGGAAGGTTCTGATCATCAATATGAACGAACAATGTCCCATCGTCTTTCAAAAGAGTATGAATAATTTGCAAACGGCTTCTCATTAAATCCAACCATATTGACATTTCGAGGTTATCATCATAGTTTTCAAATGCCTGACCTGTATTAAATGGCGGATCGATATAGATGCACTTTACCTGTCCGGCAAATTTGCTCTCCAGCGCCTTCAGCGCCAGCAGATTATCTCCGTGGATCAGCATATTCTGCGTGTCCGGGTCGGCTGCGGTGTTGGACAGTGCCGTGTTTTCAATCAGCAGGCGCGGTTCTACCCGAATCGGTTCGTCCTTGCCGTACCATGTCAGTTCCAGCTTATTGGCCATATTTCTGCCTCCCTTCCTTTGCCGCAAGTGCTGCAAGCTGATTCTCTAAATTATAACGAATGTCGAATTCTGTCATCCGCTCAATAGGACGAGACACTGTTGTCGGCAGTGCTGCGATTGCGAGGAAAATCTCCGGATACTTTGCATCGTTTTGCAGTACCTGCCTTTGCGCCGCAGAACGGTCAAACGGATTCTTCTGCAATTCATTCCATGTATCCAGAATGTCCTTTTCCAAATCGGTGAGGTATTGTTTCTCTTGCAAGAAGGTTATCAAAATATTATAATCCATCAGTTATTCTCCTCTGCGCCAGTCATTTGCAAGGTCTATATTAGCAATCAGTTGAACATTTTTCCAACTATCGCTATAATTCCTGCGGTTTCTGTACACAACACAACCACCCCGAAAGGCTTTATTTGTAAATATCACTCACACAGCCTCTGGTACGCTTTACGAACAGTCTTCGCCATCAAAATCCTGCGCTGATTTAGGAACTCCATGTATTCCATGTTTTCAAAATTATTCGGTAGAGCGTGTTCCTTGCAGGTTTTGCGATAACCTTCTTCGCCCAGCTTTTGGCGGTAATGAGAGACATAATCTTGGGGCGCCTTATCTGAAATCTCGATGTTGGTGGCGTAGTCGAGATAGGTAAAGTTTGCGATCTGGTTCCGGTCACGGTCGCTGGTAAAACCAATGCCAGTCAGGTAGTTTTTCGGGAAAATGTGATGCTTGTCGATAGCATTCTTCGTTCCGCTGGAACCCAAGATGAAATACTTGGATACTGGGGTGTTGCTGAACAACATAGGAGTATTCAGCACGATCTGAGCTGCCACATATCCATACCACGCCGGAGAAATAGCCGCAGCGCTGTTCAGCTCGTTAGGTAGAGTCAAACTGAAATAATCGTCTGTGAAGTGTGTTTCGATTACACGGTCAATATAGGCAATGAACTCTGCCGCCGTATGAACATCACGCAGATCTGCAAATTGCTTTTCCACTTCGGACTCCGTGGAGCCGGTGTAGAAATATGTGATGGTGCTCATAAAGAACCACTTGCTGGTGCATTTCTTCAACTGCGCCGCATCCAGTTTGTAGTCGTATTTGGCAATCAGGTAAAGGACATAACTGAAAACGATAGCGTTGGACGATGCAATCAGCTTGTCGCTGATATATCCGGCCTCTGCCACGATGTTAATGAAACTGTGCCAGTTGTTAAGGTTCATGACCTTGTCCAAAGCGTCCTTGAAAATCTGGAGATTTTCATACCGGACTTCATCAGAGAACTTTCCAGTCTCAAGATTTTTACCTCGCAAAAGCATGTAGGCGTATCTCAACCGGGCACGCTTGAAACCAACGCCAACGGCCATGCGAATCAGATGAGAAGGTTCAATTGCCAAAAGTGTGTTGTAAGAGGTGTTGGCGGCCGGTACTCTGGATGCTGCTGCAAACGCATTGATCTTATTGCTGGTTTCATTCTCGTAAACGGAGATAAGAGTCTGAATGAAGTTGTTCTCCGTCAGACTCTGTCCGCCAGAATTGACTCTGACGAAAATATCTGCGACATCTTCTTCGTCTGCCGTGTAACTGATTTCCAGAGTAGGCAGAGAATAATCAGACAAATTCAGAAGCGCATTGATGTTATCTTCGATTCTATCTTCTTCCTCGTCTGTCAGCAAGGGGAGTTCTTTCTTACTGCGGCCTTCGTTGGCTTCCCTGATAAAATGTCGCCGCAGAGAACTGATGGAATTGTCCTCTTTTGCCAGGAACACATCACTGATGCGACTGATCCACTCGGTGTCTTTTTCGTATGCCTGGGACCACACGGCAAATTCGCGAGTCAGCGGATTATAGGAGATTTTTATTTCACGATCTGCGAAATTCTTGTCCTTCACCTTGACCGCAAACATAGCCGCAACAAGGGCAGTCAAACGCTGCTGACCGTCAATGACGAGTTCCTTAGGTTCTTCATAGGTTTTTGAGTTATCTCCAATCGTGCTCTTTTTGCTCTCATAATCAACTGGAGACTCCCACAGCATGATATAGCCAATGGGATAGCCCTTGAGCATAGAGTCAAACAACTCACGAACTTTATTGTCCCTCCAAACAAAAGGACGCTGAAGATCAGGCAGACCGATGCGGCCATTGCGTACATCTTTGACCAAATCCCCGACTTTACTGGGGATATTCTTAAACAGTTCTTTTCCCATCTGGATCCTCCGAAAAGCAACGCTATGGTTGCTGCATTTTCTCTATATAAGTCTACCATAAGTGGTGTCCGTTATAGTGGACACTTAGGATTTCAATTTGTATGTTCTATTGCGGTTGCCGCCTTCGGTAATAATGATTTCTTCTTTCACCATTTTTGTAAGCACTGCTCTGGCACGAGGACTGCTGATCTCCAACAGATCCGCAATCGTTTTACAATCCGCTTGAATCTCGCGGGTCAAGTATTCGATGACGGATTGTTTTTGCCTGCTGTAAATTGTGTGATTGCTTGCTTTTATCGCTTGCTTTTTACCGCTTGCTTTTTCAAAAACGAGCGATAAAATTGTCCGCTCCGGCTCGAGTTGCTCTGTAATCTCCGGAGTTGTCCAATTCTGCTCGCGCCAGACGCGGAAGATATTCGGAATGCCGCTACCGGCACGCTCGCCAATATCAATCAGGTTGAACATTTTCAGCATCGCGCCGTTCCGCGGGTCGGATACACCGCCGCTTTTCGCCGCGTCCACTTCAATACGGAAGCTGCCAGGGTTGGACATGGTAATGCTGTCCCGCTTTTTAATAATGACCAGTCCCTGCCTGCCATAATAATCGGCATGAACCAGGCAATTTGCCAGCGCTTCGCGCAGTGCTTTATGCACATCTGTATCATCCACTCTGGTACCGCCCTCCATTTTGAAAGGCACTTTGATGTCCTGAATCAGCTTGTTGTAGACCCGGAAATAGAAGTCATACACATTACCGCTCCAATCGCCAGAGGAGGAAATGATACGGTCAGTCCAACGGGTATCAGCGTCATACTGTTCCTGATAGTCCAGAAAGTAAGCGTTAAATTCCCGCACAATATCGTATTCGTTGCCGAACATGAGAAGTCCTGCGGAGGTGGGATGCTTTTTCCCATCAGAGCCGATACCGACGGCACCAAGCTTCAGGAGGAAATCTTCATCCTCCAAGGCTTCCCACACATGGCCGGGGCGGGAGAGGCGCATCCTCTGGCGATAGCTGCGGACACTCTCCTGATTGAACACTGTCAAGTCCATCTCGTTCAGAACCAGCATATCCTGCGTCTTTACCGATGCATCCCGCACCATGGCCTGATATTCCTCCTTGGTGCAGCGATAGTCGCCCTCACCGTTACGGCGGTATGTGCAGAGCGGATTTCCGTCCACATACACCGGTTTATAGGAGCGTTCCGCGCGGGGAACATTGATGACCACGATATGATTGCCGTCGACTTCCTGCACAAATACATCCTTGGAGGACAGCACATTCACGCTGGTCTTGTTGGGATTGTTGACGATGTCCCAGAACTCCTTGATGAGTCTGTCAGGGTCTGGCAGATCTACCGTGTGCAAGGATTTATCCGCCCATTCTTCCACGCCCAACAGGATAATGCCGCCGTGGGTATTGGCAAAAGCGGAATAGGTTTCCCAAATGCTCTTGGGAAGCCCGCCAAGGGCTTTCTTGGCCTCAATACGGTTATTCTCCCGATATTGCTCGATTTTGGAAAAGTCAATCATGGTTTTCCTCCTTTACGAGCTCTATGATATCGCAGAAGTCGCAATCCAG
>ERZ1034998.2420-NODE-2420-length-10269-cov-6.969160_pt1 | contig 10269 bp, 8 predicted proteins | sample MGYA00520621_ERZ1034998 | MGnify/ENA primary metagenome ERZ1034998 (study PRJEB33766, sample SAMN09781748) | gut metagenome | biome: gut microbiome | host: Homo sapiens | place: Madagascar | study: EMG produced TPA metagenomics assembly of the PRJNA485056 data...
TATTTATATCATCATTCAACGCTCTTGAGCGATGATACCATATCGAGATTTTTAACCTTTTTCGTAAACAAAAAGCTTGTCAAAACAGATACGCCGAAGGTGATTATCGCAGCTATTACAAATGATGTCGGCGACAGTTTAACCATCATATCAAACTCAGAGCCGGCGCTTGCTATCATTGCATAAACAAGATACAAGCCGAGCGGCACGCCGAAAATTATACCTATAACGGAGAAAATTATGTTTTGAATTATGTTTAGCTTTAATATCTTTCCGGTCGGGAAGCCGAGCACTTTCAGCGTTGCGTTTTGTCGCTCGTTTTCGGTGTAGGTCAACAAACCGAGGTTGTAAAGCACAACAACCGCAAGAACAATCGCAAGAAGCATAATTATGCCGACCATCATATTCATGGTTTCCATATAATTATCCCAGAAATTATGCAAATCTTTTGAGGTCAAAACATTTTGCACTTTGTCGCTGTTATATGTTGTGAGTTTTTGCTTTGTGTCAACATATGTCGGCTTAAATTCGTAGCCGAGTTTTTCAAGCGTTGCACGCGTGATTGAAAGACCTTGTGTCATCGGAGTTCTGTTAATCAGCGTCAGTTTTGATTTGACCCATTTGTCCGAAGTGTAAATGTGCCACTCAAACTCGTCGCCTTCTTTTAAACCAAGCTCGTCGGCGACTTTTCGCGTCACCGCAACCGTGTTATCGTCGGGAGCAATTTGATTTCTGTTGTCATCGGTCAGGTAGTAGCATCCCTCTCCGTCTGTAACGGTCAGGCTTTCGGTTACTTTTTTGCCGTTCGCTTTAATTTCGATTGAATCGGTCATCATCATTTCGCCGTCAACATCTTTTGCGATTTTTTCGGCGTCCTTAACCGTTGCCTCGCTGTCAAGCGTCAGCCTTGTTTCCTGCACCTGAATTTCGTTATACATCCAATTTTCCATATCGTTCATACAGTCGCTCATGGAAAATGCGGCTACAAGCAATGCCATACACGATATTGTGCCGACTATGCCCATAATCGTGCGCACCTTGCCTCGCATAAATGTGCGGATGCTCCAGCGCATATTGAAGCCCATTTTTTGCCATGCCTTTGAGCGTTCAAGTTTTGTGAGCTTGAAATTTTTTGGCGCTTTCGGTCGGAGAGTTTGCGCCGGTGTTCCGTCAAGCATACCTATTACGCTGAACAGCGTTGCAAGCGTGCAGGCAAGAACCGTTGCCGCCGCAACGATTACAAACGATATGTCAAAGCCCGGCTGCCATTTCGGCAGTGTGTAGTATGAGCTCATCGAAGAATAAAACAGATACGGCAGAGTGAGCGGACCGACAATCAAGCCGAGCACTGCGCCTGCAAGGCTTACCCAAAAGCCGTAGTTTACATAGTGCAAAACTATTTTTGCCTTGCTGAAGCCGAGCGCCTTGAGTGTGCCGATTTGTGTGCGCTGGTTGTTTATGAGTCTGTTCATACTTGTTATAATCGCAAGTATCGCAATCGCCATAAACGCAATCGGGAAAATTGCGCCGAGCATTTTGTGCTGTGTCATTTCGGCGTCCATCATTTGAATGCCTGCCGTTTCTTTTCGGGTGGTGTAAACGGCATAGTTGCCCTTGAGCGTTTCGTCGATTTTGTCGGAAAGGCTCGATGCGTCAACGCTCGATGTGAATATAATCTGGGTGTAGGGCAACATTTGCTCAAACTCGCTGTCATCCGCCTTTTCAAGGCTGCGCACTATAAAACTTTTCGACAAGCCCTTGAGCATTTTTTCGTTTTTCTTGATTTCGTCATTTTCTTTTGCAAATTCGTCAACAAGCTCGCTGACCGATTTGTCACTCTTATTAATATAATCAATTATATATTGCTTAATCGGGATTGATTTTGCCGAGCAGTATGCAAAGCCTATGTTGTTGTAGTCGGGCCACAAATCGTTTTCGTTTGAATAATACTGATATTCGCTTGAATAAACAAGTCCGGCGATTTTCAGCGTGAAATCCGTGCCCTGAAAATCAAAGGTGTAGCTGTCGCCGACCTTCAGGTTTTTTGCCGTTGCAAAATTTTTGTCGAGCCAAACATCTCCCTTGGAGTGAACATTTACCTCCTCACCCTCGACTACATACGGCATACAAACAGTGTTTTCGTTTAAACCGTACATATAAACAGTAGGGTTGTGGCTGTCCTTGCCCGTCACCTCAACATAGCATCGTTTTTCGACATCCTTTATTCCGTCAATACCTTTTACCTTTTCAACATCGCTGTCGCTGAAGCCCTCGCCCCAAATCCAGCCGTCGGCAAGGTTGGTTTGCTCATAATATCCTTTGCGATAGTTGTTGACACCTGCCCATTCACCGCCTACGCCGCAAAAAAGGTAAACGCCCAAAAACGCCATCAGCAAAATTGATATGAACTGCCATTTGTTTTGCCTCATATCCTGAAGCATTTTTTGTCTGAGCATTACCAGGTCACCTCACTTACGGCCTTTGGGCTTTCGTTGACGGTCACTTCCTTGATTTTGCCGTTTTTCACCCTGATTACCTTGTCCGCCGCCTGTGCAAGCGCCGCATTGTGCGTTACGATTACAACGGTTTTGTCCTGCTCGCGGCTCAAAGACTGCAAAAGCGACAAAATCTGCACGCCTGTTTCGCTGTCGAGCGCCCCGGTCGGCTCGTCGCAAAGCAGCATTTTCGGATTTTTGCAAACAGCACGCGCAATTGAAATTCTTTGTTGTTCACCGCCCGAAAGTTGAGAGGGGAATTGATATTTGTGGTCGCTGAGTCCGACATCGTCAATCACCTTTTTTGCGTCAATCGGCTCATCGGTGATTTCGGCAACGATTTGTATGTTTTCGATAGCCGTCAGCGTCGGAATCAGATTGTAAAACTGAAATACAAAGCCGACATCTTTTGCTCTGTACTTTGTCATTTTTGCATCGTTGAATTTTGCAATGTCAACACCGTCAATAAGTATTTGACCCTGCGTTGCGTATTCCATTCCGCCAAGCAGGTTGAGCAGTGTTGATTTGCCTGCGCCGGACGGACCGAGAATAACAGTGAACTCGCCCTTTTCAATTTCAAACGACGCATCGTCGAGCGCATTTATTGTGTGTTCGCCCGTGAAAAATTGTTTTGTCACATTTTTAAATTCTATTAAAGCCATTGCTTTGCCTCCGTGGTTAGCTATTGCTAACCTTTTGAATGTGTTGTAGTTAGTTATTGCTAACTATATTCAGTATAAAACAATTTTAAATCATTGTCAACTGCATTATTTCACGCATTTTCCGTATATTACATTATATGCGGACGCTTTATTCGCTTGTTTGATTGAATTTGACGGCAAAATTATGCTCGTTTTTGTGCGTGGTTAAATCAAAACGAGCAAAATCGTGCAATCTTAACTCAAAAACAAAGCGATATAGACAAACAAAATGGGCATTATTGGTCATAATTAACGAGAATATTCGCTCGCTATTGACTGATATTGACCGAATGGATATAATTAAGGTGCATTAGGAAATAATTATTTCACAGCGGCGACGGCCGAAAAAGGAGATTAAATGCTGACACAGGAACGAAGAAGAAAAATACTTGATTTGTTGGAGGAGCAAGGCTCCGTAACGGTTGCCCGGCTCAGCGAGGAATTTAATTCGAGCGAATCGACAATTCGCCGCGATTTGGTGGCACTGTCACAGCTCGGCAAACTCAACAAGGTCCACGGCGGCGCAACTGTGCTGTCACAGCAGTTTTTAAAAAACGAGGACACGGTTGAGGAAAAATCACTTAAATATGTTAACGAAAAGGTTGCCGTTGCAAAATACGCCGCAAGCCAAATCAGCGACGATGATTTTGTTTTCATAGACGCCGGCTCAACTACATATTTGATGACAAAATATATCGATTCCACAAAAGCAACCTTTGTCACAAACGGAATAGCACATGCAAAAAAGCTTGCACGAAAGGGTTGCAAAGTATATGTTCTCGGCGGTCAGCTTAAAGACACAACCGAGGCGATAATCGGACTAGTGGCGGCATCAAATCTTCAAAAATACAATTTTTCAAAGGCTTTCATCGGAACAAACGGTATCAGCGAAAAGCAGGGCTTTACAACACCCGACACCGACGAGGCAATGCTCAAGGCGGTTGCGGTGGAGAGGAGTTTTGTGGCATACATTCTTGCCGATCATTCAAAGTTTAACAAGGTTTCGGCAGTGACTTTTGCTCCGCTTGACGCCGGCTGCATAGTTTGTGACAGATGCGACGATGAAGTACTTAAACAAAAATCTGTAATCAAAGAGGTGGTTTGATGGTTTATACGATTACGCTCAATCCCGCGCTTGATTATGTGATGTATGTTGACCGTCTGCGATATGACGATATAAACCGCACATCACACGAGGCTGTCTATTACGGCGGCAAGGGAATCAATGTTTCCGTCATTCTTACACGCCTCGGCATTGAAAACAAGGCTCTCGGTCTTGTTGCCGGATTCACCGGCGTTCAGCTTGAGGATATGCTGAAAAATGACGGCATCAGCTGTGATTTTAATCATCTGAAAAACGGATTCACAAGAATAAATGTTAAAATTAAAGCAGATAATGAAATAGATGTAAATGCAAACGGCCCTTATATCGATGAGGAGGAAATTTCAAAACTTCTTGAAAAGTTTGACGAATTAAAGGACGGCGATTATCTCGTTCTTGCCGGCTCGATTCCGAAAAATCTCCCCGACGATATTTACGAAAGAATTTTAAAGCGTCTTTCGGGCAGAGGTGTAAGGTTTATTGTTGACGCAACAGGCGATTTGCTAAAAAATGTGCTTAAATACAAACCGTTTCTTGTAAAACCCAATCATCACGAGCTTGGTGATATGTTCGGTGTTACAACTCAAACGGACGATGAAATAATCGAGTATTCAAAAAAACTTCAGGCACTCGGCGCACAAAATGTGCTTGTGTCACGCGCGTCAAAGGGTGCAATGCTTATTGACGCCGATGGAAAGGCGCACAAAATCGGCAACGCCCCCGGCAAGCTTGTCAATTCGGTCGGTTGCGGCGACAGTATGGTTGCCGGATTTGTTGCCGGCTGTATAGAAAAAGGCGACTATGCCTATGCTTTAAAATTAGGCTCGGCATGCGGCAACGCAACGGCGTTTTCACCCGAACTTGCCACAAAAGACGAAATTATTAATGTTTTTAATACAGGATTCAATTCATAGAAAGGAGTATTTTTATGAGAATTATTGATTTGTTAAAACCCGAAGCAATTCAGCTTAACACTGCTGTCGCTTCAAAGGATGACGCAATTGATAAAATGATTGCTCTCCACGAAAAGGCAGGCAATTTGTCGGATACTGCCGCATACAAGGAGGCTATCCTTGCAAGAGAGGCACAAGGCTCAACCGCTATCGGCGAGGGCATCGCAGTGCCGCACGCAAAATCCGACAGTGTTAAAACTCCCGGTTTGTCGGCGCTCACCGTTCCCGGAGGAGTCGATTACGGCGCACCCGACGGAAAGCCATCCGACATTTGCTTTATGATTGCCGCACCGCTTGACGGTGACCTTCATCTTGAAATTTTGTCGAGACTTATGGTTATGCTTATGGAGCCGGAATTTTGCAACGATTTGAGAAATGCAAAAACCGCCGACGAATTTTTAAAAATTATTGACAAAAAGGAATCTGAAAAATATCCCGAGGAAAAGGTTGAGGAACAACCTAAAAAAGAGGGATACAGAGTTCTTGCCGTTACCGCTTGCCCGACAGGCATTGCGCACACATATATGGCTGCCGAGGCACTCGAAAAAGCAGGCGAAAAAATGGGCTGTCCGCTTAAAGCCGAAACCAACGGCTCCGGCGGTGCCAAAAACATTCTCACCAAAAAAGAAATCGCCGAGTGCGACGGTATAATCATTGCCGCAGACAAAAATGTCGAAATGGCAAGATTCGACGGCAAACCCGTTGTTAAAACTTCGGTTTCAAACGGCATTAACAAGCCGGAGGAACTTATTCAAAAAATCGTTGACGGCAAAGCCTCTGTTTATCACGCAAACGAAGAGGAAAAGGCTTCCGTTGACGATGATGAGAAGGAAAGTTTCGGTCACAAACTCTACAAGCACCTTATGAACGGCGTTTCTCATATGCTTCCGTTCGTAGTAGGCGGCGGTGTTCTTATCGCCTTCGGCTTTTTGATTGATACAATCGCAGGCAATGCCGATGTCGGCGGAACATTCGGCTTTACAAACCCTGTTGCCTCCGTTATTTTCTGGATAGGTAAGGCGGCGTTTGCGCTTATGCTCCCTGTTTTGTCGGCATATATCGCACAGTCGATTGCTGACCGCCCCGGTTTACTTCCCGGCTTTGTAGGCGGTGTATTTGCCGCAAACGGTCATACAATTCAAAGTATGATTGACGGCGTTAATTCAGGCAACGGACTTGTAGGCGACGGAAAGGCTGTTTCGGGTTTCCTCGGTGCTTTGTTTGCCGGTTTCGTGGCAGGTATTGTTGTTCAGCTCCTTAAAAAAGCTTTTTCGTGGATGCCAAAGGCAATGGACGGCATCAAGCCCGTTTTCATATATCCGCTTTTGGGCACACTTCTTATGGGCTTGATTATGGCAGGCGTAAACCCTGTTATCGGTCAACTCAACACACTTCTTGCAAACGGACTTGAAAGCCTCGGCGCAACAAGTCGACTTCTTCTCTCAATAGTTCTTGCCGCAATGATGGCAACCGATATGGGCGGCCCGTTCAACAAAGCGGCGTATGTTTTCGGCACGGCTGCAATTGCAAACGGCGACACATGGATTATGGCGGCTGTTATGATCGGCGGTATGGTGCCTCCAATCGCAATCGCTCTTTCAACAACATTCAACAAGAAAAAATGGAACGCAGAGGAGCTTAAATCCGGTCCGGTCAACTATCTTATGGGCCTTTGCTTTATCACAGAGGGTGCAATTCCTTACGCTGCATCAGATCCGATTCGCGTTATTCCGTCATGCATGGCAGGCAGTGCCGTAGCAGGCGCTCTCACATCATTGTTTAATGTAACATGTCCCGCACCTCACGGCGGTATATTCACATTCATCGTTTGCGACCATCCGCTCCTTTACATTGTGGCACTTGTTGCCGGCTCTGTTGTAGGCGCACTGATGCTTGCACTTTTAAAGAAAAATCAACCTGTTAAGGCATAAGAGAGGGAATATTATGGTATCAAAAGAATTCACAATAAAAAACAAAATGGGATTTCATATGCGACCGGCAAATGTTTTTGTCACAGAGATGACAAAATATGCTTCATCGGTTAACATCGTTTTCAACGGCAAAACAATAAACGGCAAAAGCATAATGAACATTATGGCGGGTTGCATCAAATGCGGCAGCACCATCACCGTTGAGTGCGACGGCGCAGATGAAAACGAAATGCTTGCCGAGGCAACCGAACTTATCGAATCGGGATTCGGCGAGGAATAATAAACAAAAATACGCTCCGGCAAAACTGTCGGGGCGTAGTCGGCTCGTATGAGCATTTATTACATAAATGAGGTGTTTTTATGCTAAAAGGAATAGGCGCATCCCAAGGCTTTGGCATCGGCAAAGCGGTTGTTATCAAAGATACCGAACTTGATTATTCCTCGGTTAAATACTCCGACGCAGAAAGCGAAAAGGCTCGCCTGCACAAGGCGGCAGACGAATTTGTCGAAGAAACAAAGCTCCAAATCGAACAGGTCAAGCAGTCGGCAGGCGAAAAAGAGGCTGAAATTCTCGAGGGCCACCTTATGATGCTTCAAGACCCGTTTATGCTCAGCCAAATGGAGGATAATATCGACCAAGGCGCGGTTGCGGAAAGTGCGGTTGATACCGTTTGCACAATGTTTATAGATATGTTTTCGGGCGTTGATGACGAGCTGACTCGCCAGAGAGCCTCCGATGTTAAGGATATTAAGGACAATTTGCTTTCGCTTTTGCTCGGTGTTAAGCCCGTGGATATTTCGGCTGTCGAACACGGTTCGGTGCTTGTCGCAAAGGATTTCACTCCGTCAATGACAAGCCAAATCAACAAAGAAAATGTTTGCGCAATTATAACCGAGGTCGGCGGAGTTACAAGTCACAGCGCAATTCTCGCAAGGGCTATGGGCATTCCGGCAGTTCTCTCCGTTCTCGGCGCAACAGAAAAAATCACCGACGGCGAGGATGTTATAGCCGACGGCTTCAAGGGCAAGGTTTTGCTTAACCCCACCCTGTCGGAGCTTGACGAATACACAAAAAAGCAAACCGCATATTTAAAGGAAAAAGAAAGCCTTAACGAATATTTCGGCAGGCAAACTGTTACAAAATCGGGCGCAGTTAAAAAAGTTTACGGCAATATCGGCAAGGCGGAGGATGCACAAAATGTCATTCAAAACGGCGGCGAGGGCATAGGGCTGTTCAGAACAGAGTTTTTGTTTATGGACCGTGTTCACGAGCCGACAGAGCAGGAGCAGTTTGAGGCGTATTCAACCGTCGCAAAGGCAATGGACGGTAAGGAGGTAATCATTCGCACGCTTGACATTGGCGGCGATAAGGCGATTGATTATCTTTCAATTGAAAAAGAGGAGAATCCGTTTTTGGGCCATCGCGCAATTCGCTATTGCCTTGACAATCCTCAACTTTTCAAAACACAGCTTCGTGCGATTTTGCGTGCTGCGCAGTTCGGCGATATAAAAATAATGCTCCCACTTGTCACAACCGTTGACGAGGTAAGGCGTGCAAAGGCTGTTATTGCCGAGTGTGCAGACGAGCTTGAAAGCGAGGGCTTGAGATACAGGCTCACTCCAATCGGCGTGATGATTGAAACGCCGTCGGCAGCACTGATTTCGGATTTGCTCGCCAAAGAGGTTGAATTTTTCTCAATCGGCACAAACGATTTAACCGGCTACACCATGGCGGTTGACCGCGGCAATTCGGCGGTTTCAAATCTTTATGATGTTACACAGCCGTCTGTTTTGCGTGCAATTGAAATGACAGTCAAAAACGCAAAGGCGGCAGGCATTCAGGTCGGTATGTGCGGCGAGGCAGCGGCAGATGAGCGTCTTATCCCCAAACTTGTCGAATGGGGACTTGATGAATTTTCGGTCACTCCGTCATCAATTCTTCAAACGCGCAAACTGATTTGCGAGTGCGAATAAACATAACAAAAGCGCAGTGCAGTTTCAAACCGCATTGCGCTTTTTATTTCTGTCATATTCTATTTTGCGTTTTTCACTTCATACAGCTTGTCGGGATAGTCGGTCATAATGCAGTCGGCACCCATATCTATCAAATATTTCATATCGTCCTCGTCATTGACCGTCCAATACTGCACTGCCATATTGTGCTTGTGTGCATAGTTTATCATTTGTGCCGTGCCCAAATTGATGCCGAGGTTTCTGTACGGCGCACAAAACGGAATTTGCAAAACATTGCACGGCGGCACATAATCCTCATCGTCATTCAGTGCGGCTGTCCAAAAATCAAACACCTCTGCTATTGATGTACTGCGTGCGAGATCGGGATATTTTTCGTCAACATATTCACTGACCTCCTTGTGGAAGGTGCCGAACACAACTTTGTCGATAATGCCCTTTTCCTGCAAAACTGAGTAGAGAATGTCTACACCCTCTTTGCCCAAATCGTCGCTGTTTTTGATTTCGATAATATATTTATATTTTCCGTTGCCCTGCTCAATCAAATAATCAAGAATATCGTTAAGCTTCAAAATTTTGAGTTCTTCGGGAACTTCATCTTTGCTTAAATCGGCATAAGGCGTTTCGCCGTCCTCCGTTTCAAACTTTGCGCCCATATTCAGCGTTCTCAACTCGTCGTATGTTTTGTCCTCGGGGCGTACTTTCTTTTCGCCGAAAACCTCCTCACTGTCGGAGGTTCTGTCAAGCGTGTTATCGTGAAGCAAAACGAGCTGTTTGTCTTTGGTGATATGCAAATCAAATTCAAAGACATCAATGTCAAAATCTGGGTTTTCGGCACAGTTTTTGAACGCCATCATCGTTTCCTCCGGCTCAATTCCGCCGCCGCTGCGATGACCCGAAATGTCGGTTCCGTCAATTATGTATGTGTTGTCGGTTTTGTATGTTTTGATTTGGCTCGGTTCGGAGCGGTGCTTGCACGAAACCGTCATTACTGACGCGAGTACTGCTATTATTAGCAACACCGCCGTGAGAATGATTATTTTTGCCGTTCTTCCTTTTTTCGTGTTTTTTGTATTTGTTTTTGCCATACTTTTCCCTCATTTATAAGTTTCACTA
>ERZ1034998.2427-NODE-2427-length-10245-cov-4.645240_pt1 | contig 10245 bp, 7 predicted proteins | sample MGYA00520621_ERZ1034998 | MGnify/ENA primary metagenome ERZ1034998 (study PRJEB33766, sample SAMN09781748) | gut metagenome | biome: gut microbiome | host: Homo sapiens | place: Madagascar | study: EMG produced TPA metagenomics assembly of the PRJNA485056 data...
GTCTGTGGCTTGCGGACACGCCTCCGGAGTGTTCAAAACTTGGAAAGACACAGATCATCACAGCTGGCAAAAGCGGCGGAGTTAGAAATTCCGTATTTTGTGATCAGAATCCTCCCGCCTGTTTTCGCTGGAACGCTCGCGTTACACTGTTTGACCAGCACAACGTTCCAATAATTCGCTGTCTCCTGCCGCAATATCTGTCATTGCCGCAGCTTTTCTTCTATTCCGTCGCACTCTCCGTGACGGTCTCAGTCTCCGTATCCTCCACCGTTGTGGTGAACAGGTTATCAAACGTTACCTTCGCCCACACGGAATCCTTCACGGTCCAGTCGTGCTCATCTTCCCAGCCTTTGAGCGTCTCGTCGTACAGATCGCTCTGGCGCTGGCTGATAATGTTCTGTCTGGTCGTCTCGGTTGCATCCGCATCCGTCTTCTCATCCAGACGAACTACATAGTAATCGGTATCTGTGTCGATGACATCCGACACCTCCCCTTCGTCCAGTCCCTGCAGTGCCGTAAGAACTGTCTCGTCGAGGTTGCTGTCGTCGGCAGTAAAAGTTCCGCTGCTCACCGTGTAGTCATACTGCTCTGCCGCATCCTCCAGCGTACCTGCCTTCGCGTCCGTGTCAAACATGCCGACGGTCTTGCCGAGCAGTGTGAGCTCGGTGTCGGTGTACTCCACGGTATTGCCATCCTCATCCGTATGGGACTGCTTGGACACCTTGACATAGCTGTAGGAGCTTGTGTTGGCTTCCTCATCCGTCACATTGGTATCGGCATCCGCAATGATCGCCGTGTGCATCCGGTTCTGGATCGTCGCCAGTGTCAGATAACGCTCCACAGTCTCTTCATCTGCACCAAGTGCATCCAATGCATCCTTGCTGTTGTCTGCAATAAACGTAGCCGCTGTGTCTGCGATCTCCGCCTTGTCATCCTCCGTCAGCTCCACATCGTACTCTGCCATGTGCGCTTCCAGTGTATACATATCGAACAGTGACTGCATCACGCTGTCCTTGATATTGTCCTGCATCGTGGTGCCGTTGTTGTACAGATCGGATGACCATACGTCCTCGCCAAAATATGCCACATAAAAATCATCATATGTTGCCTGCAGAAATCTCGCTGCAAAATTTGCTACTCCAAGCGGCACTTCCGTCTCATCAAAAGTTGCCACTGTCTCATTTTTATTCATTCCACATCCTGTTAACATGGATGCTGCCATAACACCGCTAAGAAGCAGTGCGCTCCATCTCTTTGCTCTCATAGGTTCCTCCTGGTATATGCCATGACAGCTTGCCATGGCAGTCTTGCTCTATTATAGTGCAATTTTCTCCGGGTCGCAATATTTTTCATACTTTTTTCAAGCTTTTCCGACGCCGGAGAGCCGGTCTCCCGGATTCCAAAAAGCCGGCTCTCTATCGCCTTTTTCAGCCTTCCCTTGGTGCTTCCCGCTCCGCCAGAAATTTCCCGGCATCGGCAAGGAACTGCTCCACCACCGATTTGATGTCCACATTCTTGTCCCTCGAATTCTTTTTCAGGTGATATGTGAAATACGGGTTTTTCGGATCAGCGGTAAACGTCACCTTCTGACCGTATGCCGCCACCAGTTCCGGAATCTTCGTCACATCAATCCGTGCTTTCTCATAGAGAGTAAAACGGACACTCTCACCCTTCTGCGCCACTTCCGTAAAATAAAGCCGGTGCGCCATTGATTTGATTTTTGCAATGTAAAGCAGATTTTCCACGGACTTCGGCGGATCTCCGAAACGGTCGATCAGTTCCTCCGTCATCTCCTCCGTCTCCTCCTGCGTCTCAATATCTGCGATGCGTTTGTAGATGTCCAGTTTCTGCAGTTCGTTCGGAATATAACCCATCGGGATATAAGCGTCGATCACAATATCAATCGACGTGTCAAAGCTTTCCTCCACCGCGATGCCCTTCGCTTCCTTGACCGCTTCGTTTAGCATCTTGCAGTACAGATCATAGCCGACCGCTTCCATATGGCCGTGCTGCCGCTCGCCGAGCAGGCTGCCCGCTCCACGGATCTCGAGGTCGCGCATGGCAATCTTAAAGCCGCTTCCAAGCTCCGTGTACTCTTTGATTGCGGCAAGCCGCTTCTCTGCGACCTCCTTCAACATCTTATCCCGCTTATACATCAAAAAGGCATACGCTGTGCGGTTCGATCTGCCCACACGCCCGCGGAGCTGATACAGCTGGGAAAGTCCCATATTGTCCGCATCCTGAATAATCATCGTATTCACGTTTGAAATATCCAGTCCCGTCTCAATGATCGTCGTGGAAACGAGCACGTCGATCTCGCCGTTGATAAACCGGTACATGATATTTTCCAGTTCGGTCTCTTTCATCTGCCCGTGCGCATACGCCACGTTCGCCTCCGGCACTAGTTCCGCAATCTTCGTCGCAACGTCAGCGATCTCGCGCACTCTGTTGTATACAAAATACGCCTGCCCGCCGCGCGCCAGTTCCCTTGAGATTGCCTCCCGCACCAGCTCCTCATTGTACTCCATCACATATGTCTGGATGGGCACACGGTCCATCGGCGGCTCTTCCAGCACGCTCATATCCCGGATACCGATGAGGCTCATGTGCAGCGTCCGCGGAATCGGCGTCGCGGTCAGTGTGAGAACATCGATGTTGGTCTTCAGCTGCTTGATTTTCTCCTTGTGCGCCACGCCGAAACGCTGCTCCTCGTCGATGATTAAAAGTCCCAGATCCTTGTAGACCACATCTTTGGACAGCAGCCGGTGCGTGCCGATGATGATGTCCACCTGCCCCTTTTTCAGCTTTTCGATCGTCTTTTTCTGTTCCGCGCTGCTTCTGAACCGGCAGAGCAGATCAATGTTGACCGGAAAATCTTTCATCCGCTGCACAAAGTTGTTGTAATGCTGCTGGGCGAGGATCGTCGTCGGCACCAGAAATGCCACCTGCTTGCCGTCCTGCACCGCCTTAAACGCCGCACGGATCGCAATTTCCGTCTTTCCGTATCCGACGTCGCCGCAGATCAGACGATCCATAATCTTCGTGCTCTCCATGTCCGCCTTGGTCGCCGCAATGGCAAGGTCCTGGTCTTCCGTCTCCTCAAACGGGAACATCTCCTCGAACTCTTTCTGCCACACAGTGTCCGGTCCGAACGCAAATCCCTGTTCATTCTGGCGCACTGCGTAAAGCTTCACGAGGTCTTCGGCGATCTCCTTGACCGCTCCCCTGACTCTCGACTTGGTCTTGTTCCACTCCTGTCCGCCAAGCTTGTTTAACTTCGGCTTTTTCGCCCCCGCGCCCGCATATTTCTGGATCTGCTCCAGCTGCGTCGCCAGAATGTAGAGATTGCCCCCGCCTGCATACTCGATCTTGATGTAATCCTTCTCGGTCTTATCCACCTCGATCTTCTCAATACCGCGGTAGATGCCCAGTCCATGGCTCTCATGCACCACGTAGTCACCGATGTTCAGATCCGTAAAGCTTGCAATCTTCTCTCCCTCATAGATGCGCTTGCGCTTCTTTTTCTTCTTCTCGCCGCCGAAAATATCGCTCTCGGAGATCACAACAAACTTCAGCATCGGATACTCATATCCTTTTTTGATCTTGCCGTAACCCGTCATGATCTCGCCGGACTTTACCTCGTGATCGTAGTCTTCCGAATAAAAAGCGTTCAGCCCCTCCGCCATCAGATCATCCGCCAGACGCTTCGCACGCGTTCTCGATCCCGACAGCAGGATCACCTGATACCCGTTCTTTTTGTAGCGCTCCAGATCCTTTACCAGAAGTTCAAAGCTGTTGTTGTACGGATTGACCGTCTTAGACTGGATATTCAGATGTGTCCCGATCTCCAGATGCGGATTTTTAAGGTCGAGCGCCACCAGCGAGATGCATCTGCGCCCCGCAAGTTTTCCAAGAATCTCCTTGCAGGTAAAAAGTTCCCGCATCTGTCCCGGCAGTAGATACCCTTTTTCCAGGCGCTGCTTCATGCTCTCCGAAAATTCGGTTTCCGTCGCCATTCCTCTCTCAATGCTCCGCGGTGTCTCATCCAGAAACACCAGCGTATCCTGTTTTCCAAAATAATCGAGCAAAGAGACGCGTTCCTCGCAAAAATAGGACAGGTAGGCGTCCAGCCCGGCAGAGAGGCCCAGCTCCCCGGCTTCCTCCGCCACCTGGTCCGCCGCAGACTTGACGCGGTACGCCTCCTCGGTCTTCATCTCCCCGCGGAGCTTTTCCGAAACCTGCTTTGCTTCTGCCAGAATGCGCGCAATACCGGCGTCGCGCTCCTCTTTGGTCAGCACCAGTTCGCACGCCGGATAGATGTGGACCTCATCCAGATTCTCGATCGACCGCTGGCTTTCCGCATCGAATGAGCGGATTGAATCGACCTCATCATCCCACAGTTCAATCCGGAACGGATTCTCCTCCGTCAGCGGGAAAATGTCAATGATTCCGCCGCGCACGGAGAATTCACCGCTTGTCTGCACCTGATAATTCTTCTCGTAGCCCAGTTCCGCCAGGTGCCTTGTAAACTGCTCCAGATCGATCACGTCCCCGACCGCCACTTTCCGCACCGCACTGATAAACTGATCTGGCGACGGCATCGGATTCATCAGTCCGTCAAACGTCGTTACAATTGTGCACGAGCGCTTTTCCGCCATCATCTTGAGGGCATTGATACGCTCCGCTGTCAGCACATTTCCCCGGATATCCGACTGGTAAAACAGAATATCCTTTGCCGGATAATAGGCAACGTTCGGATCAAAAAAGCGGTATTCCTCCGCCAGTTCCTTCGCTTTTTGTTCCTGAAACGTAACAATGATTCTGTTTCCAGAACCATTGCCAATGCTGTACATCATATGTGGTTTAGCTGCATCGATACAGCCGGAAATCTGAATGACGCCGGATAGCTTCGGCAGTGCCGCTTCCAGGTCTTCAAATTCTTTCAGCCCCTGCATGGGCTGTGTGAATGTCTTCATGACTGACTCTCCCGCTTTTTCCTGTTAAAATCATTCATTGCCTGATCAATCTCATCCTCCAGGATCATCTCCGCAGCCTTTACGGATTCCTTCACCGCTTCCTCAAATGCCGCGCGGTCTTCCTCACTCATGCGTCCGAGCACATGGTCCGCCAGATCCCATCCCGCCGGCTTTTCGCCGACGCCCACCTTAATCCGCTTAAAGTTCTCCGTCCCGGTCATTGCAATAATGTTCTTGATTCCATTATGCCCGCCGGCGCTCCCTTTTTTGCGGATACGGATGTTCCCCGGCGCCAGGCTGATGTCGTCAAAAATGACAAGAAGCTCCTCCTCGGGATCGATCTTATAATAATGTAAAAGTTCCGCCACGCTCTCGCCGCTTAAATTCATAAATGTCTGCGGTTTTGCCAGAATCACCTTCTGTCCGCCGATCATCCCTTTGCCGAAAAGCGCCTTGTGTCCGCTTTCGCTGATACTGATATTATATTTTTCCGCAAGGGCATCCATGACATCAAATCCCGCATTATGGCGTGTATGCTCATACTGCCTGCCCGGATTCCCCAGACCTACGATCAAAAACATCGCTATCTCCTGTTCTTTGCTTTGTTGCCTGCGATTCTCCGCCGGATCACGACTGCTGCAGCCGCAAGCTGCTCCTGATCGTTGACCCCTGTGATATCCTCCGGGTCATCCAGCGCATACGCATCCACCTTCAGTCCCTTTTCCTTAATAATTGTGAGCGTATCCGGCAGATAGTATTCACCCTGCGCATTATTCGGCTGAATCAGATCCAACGCCTCACGCAGCTCCTTCGTATCAAAAATATACATACCTGAGTTGATCTCGCGGGATGCCAGTTCCGCCTCCGTCGCATCCTTGTGCTCCACGCTCTTCACAAAATTGCCGTCTGCGTCGCGGATAATTCTGCCGTATCCGGTCGGATCCTCGACCATCGCTGAGAGCACTGTCACTGTATTTCCACTCGCAATGTGATGCTCCCTTAATTTCTTTAAGGTCTCTGCCGTGATAAGAGGGGTATCTCCAAACAGAATCAGTGTCTGTCCTTCCTCCCCGAGAAAGTCCTTTGCACACCGCACCGCATGACCGGTCCCCAGCTGCTGCTCCTGTAATACAAACTTTACGTCCTTGTGCGAAATGCTCTCCCGCACGATCTCGTATTTGTAGCCGACCACAAGGCAGATCTCACCGGCGCCGGCTCCCTCTGCCGCCTCAATCGCATAATCTACCAGACATTTTCCCTCTATGGTATGAACCACCTTCGGCAGATCCGACTTCATTCGTGTCCCTTTTCCCGCTGCAAGTATCACTGCTTTTAACTGACTCATCATACTCCTCCTGCCATCTATTGTAATTGACGATTTCTGCTGTCTTTTGTTTGATCTTGTCACAGTTCACGTTTCATTTTACCTTAGTTTGCGGATTTTACAAGAGTTTTCTGCACCACTGCCTGATCCCTGCGCGTATAAACGAATGCGCACAGGCTTTACCTTCCCGTAAAACCTGTGCGCATTTATTTTCCTGGGTAAGCTGCCATCCGGCTTCTTCCCGGTATTATTCCTCAGCAGCCATTGTCTCCTGGTATTTCTGAAGGATCAGAGTCTGTATCCGCTCTCTTGTGTCCGAATTGATCGGATGAGCGATGTCGCGGTATTCCCCGTCCGCGGCCTTTCTGCTCGGCATTGCGATGAACAATCCCTTGTCTCCCTCGATCACCTTGATGTCGTGTACCACGAACTCTTCATCGATGGTGATGGACACCACCGCTTTCATCTTGCCTTCCTTCTCGACTTTTCTGATTCTCACGTCCGTAATCTGCATAGATTCTGTCCCCCTTTAGTCCCTTCTCTACAGTACATACCTTTCGTTGTTCTCGGATACAATCCTGATACCGTTGTCGCCGCAGTAATAGGTGTTCGCCTTGAGTGTATCACGGCTCTCGACAATGCAGTTCTCAATATGTGTATTGTCGCCGATATAAACATCATTCAGAATGATGGAATTCTTAATCACACAATTCTTCCCGACAAATACCTTCTTGAACAGGATCGAATTCTCCACCTTGCTGTTGACGATGCATCCGCTGGCGATTAAGCTGTTGCGCACATCGGAACCGATATTGTATTTTGCAGGCGGGAGATCATCCACTTTGGAGTAAATCTTCGGCTCATCATGGAAAAAGTATTTCCGCACCTCCGGTTTTAAGAAATCCATGTTCGTCTGATAGTAGGATTCTACGGTCGCAATATTGCTCCAGTATTCCTTCATCTTATAACCATAGATCTGTTTCATATTCTTATAGCGGATCAGAATATCCGTCACAAAATCCCAGCGTTCTTCCGCTGCGCTGCGCTCTAGCATCTCAATGAGCTGTCTTCTGCGCACGATATAGATTCCGGTCGATACCGTGTTCGACTTGGATACCATCGGTTTTTCCTCGAACTCTACAATCTTGGAATCTTCATTCATCCGGACCACGCCGTATCTGCTGACATCCTCTCCCGGCGCCATATCCTTGCATACCACCGTAATGTCTGCCTTCTTCTCAATGTGGTAATCAAGTACCTTATTATAATCCAGCTTGTAAATGCAGTCACCGCTCGTGATAATGACATATGGCTCGTGGCGCTTCTTCAAGAAATTGATGTTCTGATACATGGCATCCGCTGTTCCGCGGTACCACCAGCTGTTATCCACGGTTACTGTAGGATTGAATACAAACAATCCGCCCTGTTTGCGCCCGAAATCCCACCACTTGGAGGAGCTCAGATGCTCGTTTAACGATCTCGCACTGTACTGTGTCAGAACCGCAACAGTCTGCACATGGGAGTTGCTCATGTTGCTGAGTGCGAAATCAATGCTTCGATAGCTTCCGCCGATCGGCATTGCCGCAATCGCCCTCTTGTTGGATAATTCCTGCATACGGCTGTTATTACCACCAGCTAAAATAATTCCTATTGCCTTCATACCGAGTCACCTGCCTTAATGATTACTTCACCGCTCTCAAGAATTCCGTTCGGGTAATCTTCCTTGTCCGTCGTACCGGAAATTGCCGTGTTCTTTCCTATCTTAACACCGTCCGGTATCACACTGTCTTCTCCGACCGTCACCAGACCAAAGGAATAGATGCTCGCATTGAGCTTATTCGGTGCCTCTTCTCCAATGCCAAGCTCGGTATTCGCTCCCACCTGGCAGTTCTCTGCTATAATTGATTTATCGATGATGGCATTCTCGCCAATCGTTGTTCCTTTCATTACAATGGAATCCCGGATCACTGCCCCCCTGCCGATCGTGACGCCGGCTCCGATCACGGAATTATGTACCTCGCCATATACCTCGGTTCCCTCACCGATGATGCTCTTCTCCACAACGGAATCCGCGGAGAGATACTGTGGCTCGATAATATCACTCTTTGTGTAGATCTTCCAGTATTCCTCGTACAGATTGAACTCCGGGATCAGGTCGATCAGCTCCATATTTGCTTCCCAGTAGGAGCCGAGTGTACCGACATCCTTCCAGTAGCCGTTGTACTCATATGCAAAGAGACGTTTTCCATTCTCGTGGCAATACGGGATGATATGCTTGCCAAAATCACATCCGCTCTGGTCCTTCATGGCGTAGAGCGCTTCTTTTAAGGTATCCCAGCTGAAAATATAGATACCCATGGACGCCAGATTGCTGCGCGGCTTTTCCGGCTTCTCTTCAAAATCCATGATCTTCTTGTTCTCATCTGCGATCACGATACCAAAACGGCTTGCCTCCTCAATCGGTACCGGCATCGTGGCAATCGTCACATCCGCATGATTCTCCTTATGGAAATCAAGCATAACCTCATAATCCATCTTATAAATATGGTCGCCGGATAAGATCAGCACATATTCCGGATGATACTGCTCCATATAATTCATATTCTGAAATATTGCGTTTGCCGTTCCGGAATACCACTCGCTGTTATCGCTCTTCTCATAAGGCGGTAACACCGTCACTCCCCCGCTGTTACGGTCCAGATCCCACGGAATACCGATTCCGATATGGGTATTCAGACGTAATGGCTGATACTGGGTCAGAACTCCGACCGTATCAATTCCGGAATTGATGCAGTTACTCAGAGGGAAATCGATAATGCGGTACTTTCCTCCGAACGCAACTGCAGGTTTGGCAACCTTCGCTGTAAGCACTCCCAGGCGGCTGCCCTGGCCTCCAGCTAATAGCATGGCTATCATTTCTTTTCGAATCACGTCAATCACCTCTCGTCTTTCTAGTCAGTCTATTCCTCTTTGCACTTATAATTATAACATAATCGTCCACCCATGTACATCATTTTTCACAAATTTGCCAGCACATTTTTCTATTTTTTGACATTTTCGTCAAATCTTTTCTCTTTCTACACTCCTCTTTCACTTTCTGTCGAAAATATTTTATCCCAAAAGAATTTGCAAATCAGTAAGATAAGGTTATAATGAACTTTATCATAGAAAGAAAAACAGGCAGGTAGAATTATAATGTATAAAATCAATTTCAAAGAACCCATACATATCCATTTTATCGGGATCGGCGGCATCAGCATGAGCGGGCTTGCCGAGATTCTCTCCGAAGAGCATTTTACGGTATCCGGATCCGACGCAAAGGAATCCGATCTGACCAGACACTTAGAGCATCTCGGCATCAAAGTTTACTACGGTCAGACAGCCGCAAACATCACGGATGATATTGATCTTGTCGTCTACACCGCCGCCATCCACGAGGACAATCCGGAATTCGCCTGTGCGCGCGAAAAGGGAATTCCGATGATGCCGCGCGCAGAGCTGCTCGGACAGATCATGGACAATTACCGCAACTCCATTGCGGTGGCAGGCACCCACGGCAAGACGACCACAACTTCCATGATCAGCCAGATCCTTCTTGCAGCCAAGTGTGACCCGACCATCACAGTCGGCGGCATTTTAAAAGCGCTCGACGGCAATCTGCGGGTAGGCAAGTCCGATTTCTTCCTGTCGGAAGCGTGCGAATACACAAACAGCTTCCTGCATTTTTATCCGAAATACAGCATCATTCTGAATATCGAAGCAGAACATCTCGACTTCTTTAAAGATATTCAGGATATCCGCCATTCATTCCACCAATTTGCATCCAACACCCGGGAGGACGGCGCGATCATTATAAACGGCGATATTCCGGATTATACCGAGATTACCGCCGGATTAAAGCCGCAGGTAATCACCTTCGGTCTTGGCGACAGCTGCATGTTCCAT
>ERZ1034998.2432-NODE-2432-length-10236-cov-7.548374_pt1 | contig 10236 bp, 6 predicted proteins | sample MGYA00520621_ERZ1034998 | MGnify/ENA primary metagenome ERZ1034998 (study PRJEB33766, sample SAMN09781748) | gut metagenome | biome: gut microbiome | host: Homo sapiens | place: Madagascar | study: EMG produced TPA metagenomics assembly of the PRJNA485056 data...
AGATATATATGAATGTTAAACTAAGTTTGTTTTTATATGCATATAAACTATTTATCCCCAAGTGCCTACCGCTTGATTCTGTTAGGCTGTTGCTTTACCCCTCCTTTCTTTAGTTCTGTATGTGCACAGAATTCAGGAGAGTTTGCAACAACTCAAACAGAAGTATCGGTAAAGAAAGGGTTTGTAGAAGGAAAGGTCTTAGACAATGGAGACCATGAGCCTATGATTGGCGTTACGGTAGCTATAGAAGGTACCACCAACGCTGTAACTACCGACATCGATGGTAACTTCTCTCTGCCTATAAAGGGAGAATGCAACATCGTATTTTCATTTATCGGATACAAGAAGTTAGTAATCCGATACACAGGAAACAACCAAGCTGACTTTGCTCGTATCTTGATGAAGACCGAAGCTCTCAACATCAAGGACGTGGTGGTGACGGGAGTCTATCGCCGTAAGAAAGAGAGCTTTACTGGTTCTTCCAGCACCTTCAAGGGCGACGAGCTTAAGAGTGTGGGTGCACAGAATGTGCTTCAGAGTTTGAAAACCTTGGACCCTTCGTTCAAGATTATGGAGAACAGTCTTTCTGGTTCCAACCCTAACAAGATGCCGGATATTGAAATCCGTGGTAAATCGAGTGTGGCTGGACTCAAAGAAGAATATGGCTCCGACCCTAATCAGCCACTCTTTATCCTTGATGGTTTCGAAACAACTTTGGAAACTGTCATGAACCTCAATATGAACAGAGTTGCATCAGTAACTTTGCTCAAGGATGCTGCGTCTACAGCCATCTATGGTTCTAAGGCAGCCAATGGTGTTGTAGTTATCGAAACCAAGGCACCAACAAAGGGTAAGTTGCAGATTTCATACAAGGGCGACTATAGTCTCGACTTTGCCGACCTTTCTGATTATAATTTGATGAACTCGCGCGAAAAGTTGGAGTTTGAAAAGTTGGCTGGCGTATATAAGGACAACACCAGCGACCCATTCAACCAGATAAAGTTGGATAATCTCTACAACTCTCGTCTCCGCGACATCGAGCAGGGCGTTGACACCTATTGGCTCAGCGTGCCTTTGCGCACAGGCTTCACTCACAAGCATAATGTATATGCCGAAGGTGGTGAAGGCAATGTAAGATATGGCTTGGGCTTGAACTATGGTATGGTTAATGGTGTGATGAAGGGTTCCGACCGTGAGACATTGGGCGGAAACCTTGACTTGATTTACCGTACAGGCAAGTTCCAGTTCAGCAATAAGCTCTCTATCGACTATTTAGAGACCAACAATCCTGCCGTAAGCTTTGCAGAATATGCACAGGCAAACCCATATTACAAAAAGTATGGTGCTAATGGCAAGATAAACAAATATCTTTATTATCCTGAAGATGGTTTGAACGACAACCCTGTATCAAACCCTCTATGGAATGCTCACCTCAACAACTATGATAAGGGTCAGCGCTTCGGCTTTACTAATAATTTCATAGCAGAATGGTTTGCTACCGACGATTTGCGTGTACGTGCTAAGTTTGGTATGACCAAATACGACGATACACAAGACGAACGCTTGTCGCCAGAGCATACCGACTTTGATGATAAGGAAGCCACACAGAAGGGATTGTTTAAGCATAGCTTGCAGAAATACCTATACTACGAGGGCGACATCTCGGCAACATTTGGTAAACTCATCGCAAAGAAGCATCAGATCAATGCGGTATTGGGTTTCAACTTCAACAATACCACAAGCAAGACCAATGGCTATTCGGCTACCGGCTTCACCGACGACCAGTTTGCAGCACCTTCGTTTGCCAACAACTATCCTACAGGTGGCAAGCCAAGATATTCTGAGAACATTAAGCATGCGTCGAGCTTCTATCTCAATGGTGGATATGCTTACGACAATCGCTATTTGCTCGACTTCAACCTTCGTAACGACGGAGCCTCTATGTTTGGCACCGACAACCGTTTCCGTACCACATGGTCTGTCGGCTTGGGTTGGAATATCCATCACGAGAAATGGCTTGAAGATCGTGACATCTTCCAGTTGTTGAAGCTTCGTGCCTCTGTTGGTAACCCTGGTAATCAGAACTTCTCTGCATACCAAGCTTACACCACCTACATCTTCAACAGCTTGATGTCTAACATCTTCGGTACTGGTGTTATCATCAATAGCCTTGGCAACAACGATTTGGCTTGGCAGGAGACCATCAACTACAACTTTGGTGCCGATGTCACCACTTTGGGCAACCGTCTGAACTTGACTCTTGATTACTTCATCAAGAATACCGACCCATTGCTCGCTATCATCACCACCCCTGGTTCTATGGGTGTAACAAGCGAAGCCCTTAATGCTGGTAAGCAGAAGACTAATGGCTGGGAAGCTACTATCAAGTTCTCGCCTATCTACATGCCACAGCAGCGCATCAACTGGAACATCTCTTTGAGCGCTACTCACGCCAAGTCGAAGTATGCCAATATCGGCAATGCCTTTAGCGCACTCAACGAGAGTGGAAAGACATCACTCCACAACACCACTCGCTACTACGATGGTGGTAGCCCTACAGCAATATGGGCAGTACGCTCTGCTGGTATCGACCCTGCTACAGGTAAGGAATTGTTCATCAAGCGCGATGGCACATATTCGTTTACCTATGATGCAAGCGACGAGGTTGTTTGTGGCGACACAGAACCTGATGTAGAAGGATTGTTGGGAACAACATTCTATTACAAAGGCTTCTCATTCAGTTGCTACTTCCGCTATCAGTATGGCGGTCAGCTATTCAACAGCTCTCTCTTCGATAAGGTTGAGAACATAGGAACTGCCGACGTTTACAACAACCAAGACCGTCGTGCTCTCTACGACCGTTGGAGCGTAAACAACCGCAATGCTCTCTATAAGGGAATTTCTATGGTGCAGAAGACCGACAAGTCGTCACGTTTCGTGATGGACGAGAATACTCTCACTTGCGAGTCTATCAACATCGGTTATGAGTTCCCACTCAACATTGCCAAGAAATTCGGCATGCAGGCTCTTTCTATCCAAGCCAACATGAACGACATATTCCGTTGTTCTACTGTCAAGGCGGAACGAGGCATCGACTATCCTTTTGCCCGTACCGTTTCGTTCTCAATAGGTGCAACATTCTAAAACCGTCAGACGATGAAAAAAATAATATATACAATGATAATAGCCTGCACCACTCTGTTTGCATCATGCGACAGCTGGCTGGAGGTGAAGCCTTACGATCAGATTGCTGAGGGCGAACTTCAAAAGTCGGAAGAAGGCTACCAGAAAATGCTCAACGGCATCTACATCGACCTTAATAGCGATGCGCTATATGGTCAGACTCTATCTGTAGAGATGATAGAGGTGATGGGTGGCGCTTATACCATAGGTACCGACAATAGCGTATGGGGCAACTACAAGGATTTGTCATCATACCAATATAATACCGAATATTGGCGCAACCGCCTTGACCAAACATGGAATAAGGCTTATGCGCTGATATTGAACTGCAACAAGATTCTGGAAACCATCGATGGCAACAAGAATCTGTTTACAGATGGCAGCTACTATATCATAAAGGGTGAAGCTTTGGCACTTCGTGCTATGTTGCATTTCGATATGTTGCGCCTCTTTGGTCCTGTATATTCTAAGGATAGCGATAAGAAAGCAATACCTTATTATACCAAGCAGACCAACTCTCCAGAGCCTATACTCACAGCCCAGGAGGTGATGGAGAAAATAACTACCGACTATGAGGATGCTCTCAACTATCTTGCCAACGACCCTGTGAAGACAGAAGGCACCATGATGAGCAGCACCGAGGATGGCTCAAGCAACTTCTTGCGCTATCGTGCTTTGCGCCTCAACTATTATGCTGTAGAGGCTCTCATGGCTCGTGCTTATCTCTATATGGGCAACAAGACCGAGGCTTTCAAGTATGCTACCGACGTTATCAAGACTGCCGACCAGAATATATTCCCATTCGTGGATAAGAATCTGGTTATTGGTTCGCCTGCCGACCCTGACCGCATCTTCTCTTCTGAGGTATTGTTTGCTCTTACCAACACCAGTCGCGGAACTATTCACAAGAACTTCTTCGACCCTTCACGTTTGCCTAACTATGTGTTCCGTATGGACGACAGCATGATGAGCAATCTCGTGTATGGTGGTGCTGCAACCACAGGTGGTTATCAAGACGACTACCGCTATCGCGCTTGCTGGATGGCAACAGGTAGCAACCGCTACTTCTATAAGTATAGCGATATGGTGGCTAACGGAAGCATCCAAAACACGATGATTCCTATGGTAAGATTGGGCGAGATGTTCCTGATAGCTGCCGAGAGCCAGAGTGGCGATTTGAAAGCTGGCGTACAGTATGTAAATGCTTTGCGCAGAAACCGTGGCGTAGCAAGTCTCACCACATTAACTCCCGACTTGCTGAAGTATGAGTATATCCGCGAACTATATGGCGAGGGTCAGCTGTTCTTTCTCTACAAGCGTTTGAATAGCGACATCATCACTTCCGCTACAAGCAGCAAGAACCCTAAAGCGAGCGATTTGATATTCGTGGTTCCATTGCCTGACACGGAGACTGAAAACAGATAAACATCCTAACGACATAAGACTATGAACAAGATGAATAATAAGATAAAAACCATGCTGATTGGTACGATGGCTATCGTTGGAGTATGCTCATGTAGTGAGCAGACTCCTGAAGTCTTCGACAATATCGACGGCATATATCTCAACAATCGCTCCAACACCAACATCTTGCAGGATTCTACCAACGTAACCTTCGTTTATCAGAAGGGCGACGAGATGCAGGTGCCTGTAAAGATACAGTTGTTGGGTCGTCCATCTGACAAGGCTCGCGAGATAGCCTTGACTGTAACATCCAACGATGCTACTGAAGGTGTAGACTACATACTGCCAGAGAAGGCAGAGTTGGCAGCAGGCGAAACTGTGCTCAACTACATGATTACCCTAAAGCGCACAGCTGTTTTGAAGACTTCGCAGAAGCATCTGCAGATAACTCTACAGCCTAATGCCAACTTCACCTTGCCTGTAACCCAAGAGACTACAGCCAATGGCGACACGGTGACCACACTCTCTTACAAGATTGTATTCTCCGATCAGTTCACTACTGCTCCTAAGGCTTGGGAAAAAGGTTTGCTTGGCGTATTCACCCAGCAGAAGTTTGAATTGGCTTGCAAGGTGCTTGACCTCAATCCTGCCGACTTCAACGACGACTCTAAGATGACTCTTGCCATGCAGTCGTATATTAGTGCTGAGATGCAAAGCTACGTGAAAGAGCAGCAGAAACTTCGCAATAATGGCGAGGCTTACGATGCTAATGCTTTCGATGCTAATGGCAATGCACTACAATATTACGAGGTGTAAGTAAGGTGAACATTATTATAAGGTTGAATCATAAAAAATAAAACTCATGAGAAATAAGATAATAATGGCAGCTATGTTCGTGATGGCAATGCTGATGTCGGGATGCTCACAAGACGAGGGCAACTACGACTACCATAGTCTCAACGAACCTACTATAACAGGTGTGCCTGAAAACATTTCGGTACTCACCCTTTCTACCATCGACCTCGACCCTTCTATGGGCGACAACATCACCGACCTTGATGCCTACACCTATGAGTGGAAAGCTATAAACAAGTCGGGCGACAACGAGGTAACAATCCTGGGCACAGAGAAACACTTGCAGCAAGAGGTAACGATTCCTGCAGGCGAATATACTCTCTACTTCACAGCTACAGAGAAGAAGACAGGACTATTCTGGCAGAAGAGCTATTCGCTTACCGTTAGCGACACATCATCTGAAGGATGGCTCGTGTTGTGCGATGTAAACGGTAAGACACGTCTCGACATGGTATCTAAGGTAACCGACAAGACTTATCTAGACATCTTGAAGAACAATACCGATATGCCAGAGCTCAACCACCCTTATCGCATACAGTATATGCCTAAGAGCGGATATAGCGATTCTCCATTCTATCTCTTAACAGCCGATGGAGCTACACGCTTGTCGAAGAATGGTTTCGGATGGCAGAAGAACTATAGCTTCAAATACGAGGTGGCTACACAGGCCGACCTTCATCCACAAAGCATAGTTTGCGACTATAGTGGTATGATGAGAATATTTGTAAGTGGCGGACAGGCTTACTATGCACAAAACATGGGTATACAAGGTCTCTTTGCTGCTGCCAACAAGCAACCAGTATTGGCACCTTACGTAGGAGCACCTATTGGAGTAATGTCTTATGCTTCTATTTATCTCTTGTATGATACTGTGAACAAGTGCTTCATGTCATGCTGTCCTTTATTGCCAGCTCTTGGCCTTTCAGACGTTGCTTATCATAGCATGACCGAGATGGAAGAAATTGCTAAGGGTTATAAAGGTTCGGATATGGTTACAGGAACTGCTTTCACCGAATATCCTACAGGCTTAGACTTCGTGTATATGGAGAATACCAAGTACGACCCAGGTGCAGGCAAGATGGGCACAACATACACCTTGCTTCGCGATGGCAACAAGTATTATCTCTATGGCATACAGTTGGGCGATATGCTCCTCTATTCGCCAGACGAATGTACCTTCGGTATAGGCAAGGCATACTATGGCGACTTGAGCAATTGTACCGACATCAGCAAGGCTTCATGCTATGCTTTCAGTTCGCTTAAGAAATATATGTATTATGCTGTAGGTAGCACAGTATACCGCGTAGACCTCTCTGAGTTGCCTCTCAAGGCTACCAAGCAGTTCTCTCTCAATGGCGAGACTATCACCATGATGAAGTTTAACCTTTATCAGAATGAAACCTCTACACACGACTACGACCTCATCGTGGGTTCTGAGAACAATGGTTCAGGAACTCTTCGTATCTACGATGGTATGAAGACCGAGGGCGACTTCTCGTCTGTAGCTCCAACAACCTATACAGGCTTTGCCAAGATTGTGGATGCTACATACCGCGAGCGTACCAACTAATACCTTATATTATATATATGGTATAAATAATAAACTAAAAAGAAATAATCATGAAGAAGCAAATATTTTCTCTGCTGATGTTGCTGCTTGCTGCTATGAATATGCAGGCTGCCGACGGCATCACAGTTAAGTTTGATGTCAAGAACCCTGTTCTTACAAATGTGGTATTGGTTTACCACATGAGCGTCAACGAGTATGCTCTTACCGATGGTAAGGCTACTGTTCAGCTCGATGGTATGGATGCTCTCTATGCCAACGTGTATTATGGCGAGAAGTTCAAGATTGTATATCTACAGAAGGGCGACGATATGACAATCTCGTTTGATGCCAACGACTTCGACAACACCTTCGCTGTGAAGGGTGGCAACGAGAAGGCTGTAGACTATCTGAACAAGATACAGCTCAGAGGATTGGCTGACGATACTTACAAATTGCCTTGGGATGAATTCAAGACTACTGTCGACAAGAAGATAGCTTCGATGAAGCGACTGCTTAAGGCTCACAAGTTTGCTGCCGACGATAAGTTCCAGAAGATGGAAGAAGGCAGAATAACATACTTCTATGCCAACGCATTCTTGATGTATCCTGTTAGCCACCTTTATCTCACTCAAGACTCTACTATGGTGCTTGGCGACGACTACTACGACACTCTTCGCCAGTATGTTAAGGAGGAGGACGATTTGGCTGACGTAGATGAGTATCGCAACTATATGATTGAGACTTCTCACGTATTCGACGAAGAAGGCAAAAATATCCGCCAGTTCTATCCTAAAGTGTTGGCAGAGATGAGCTATATCGGCGAGAACATGCAGAGCGAGAAGGTTCGCGAGGCGTTGATTCATTTCTTGGCTTTCACCTATGTTGAGGGCAATGGTGTAGAGAATATCACCGACTTGCAGAATCTATACTACACCTACGTTACTTCACCACGCCTCAACGATATCTTCAAGAAGGCTTGCGCTAAGTGGGACAAGGCTGCCGTTGGTCGTCCTTCGCCTATGTTTAAAGGTGTAGACGTAAATGGCAAGGAGATGACATTGCGCGACTTCCGTGGCAAATACGTATACATAGACATGTGGGCTACATGGTGTGGACCATGCCAAAAGGAGTTGCCATTCCTTAAGAAGCTCGAAGAGAAGTTTAAGGGACGCAATATCGTCTTCGTAGGCTTGTCGATAGACCAGGATAAGGCCAAGTGGGAGGCACGAGTAAAGAGCGGAGCTCTCTCGGGCACTCAGCTCTATATTGGCAAGGGTTCTAAGTTCCAGAGCGACTATCGCATAAGCGGTATTCCTCGCTTCATTCTCCTCGACCCTAACGGCAGAATCGTTAACCCTGACATGACACGCCCATCGAGCGAGGATACAGAGAAGATTCTGAATAGCCAGCCTGGACTATAAACGATTATCATAATCGCTAAAGACAATAAAGGAAAAGAGAGTTTATATACATATCTTTATTAATTAACCAATTAAAACCAAAACATTATGAAGAAATTGATTTCTATGATGCTGATGCTTTGTGCAGTTATCACATTCTCAGCATGTTCATCTGACGATGATGGACCAAGCAACCCTGTTTCAAACCCAACTGTTCCTCAGTCAGCTAAGATTGGTGCCGAGGTTACTATCCAGGGCACAGGTTTTGCTGCAGGTCAGACTCTTTGGCTCGTTCCTGAGCAGGGTGAGGCTGTCAACGTAAATGCAAAGATGGCTACAAGTGGTGCTAAGTTCACCGTTCCTTACACTCTCAACGAGGGCAAGGTAGATGTTGTTTTGCAGGTAGAGAACAACAAGTGGACATTGGGCTCTATGACTCTTCTTGCAGCAGACAACCCTATCACAGCGATTTCTGTACCAAGCGGTCTCGCATTGAGTAAGGAAGTAACTATCGCAGGTATCGGCTTCGCAGAGGGCGACAAGATTGTATTGATTCCTGTTGCCAACGCTGCTAAATCGTATATGATCGATAAGACTCCACAGGGTACAACCATTGATGCAACAGTTACAGCAGACGGCATTAAGTTTACTGTTCCTGCAGATTTGACAGAGGGCGAATATACAGTATCTCTCGTTCGCGGCAAGTACACTTGGGCTTTGGGCACAACAGCAGTATACGTAGATCGCAGAATCGAAAGCATCACTATCACAGATAATGATATGCTTACAATGTATGCCCCTATGTTGGGTCTCGCAGATGGTAAACTGGTTGTCACCTTCGATTACAATGAAAATGGTTCTTTGAAGGCTCTTACTACTAATGGTGGTATAAATTGGGCTTTCGAATACGATGGTAAGACCATCACAACTACAAGTGTATTCGCAGGTGCTCCTTTCAAATATACCATCGACGATCAAGGTCGTGTTATCAGTAGTACAGGTTACGATATGTATGGCGAAGATGTTACTTATACATGGAGATACGATGCAAATGGTTACCTTGAAAGCGTAAAGCAAGTAGGTGCAGCAGATGATGCTGATGTAAATATCTTGAACACCTATACAGATGGCAACTTGGCGGCTTACACAATGAGCATGACCAACGAGTTGACAACCGACAAGAGCATCCGTACATGCCCTAACACCGTAGAGCCTCTTTATTTGTTGAACGGCTTTAGCTTTATGCAGACACGTGAGGATTTGTTCCTTGGCTTCCTTCTCAACCGCAACGTAAAGGTATCTACCTACGTTCCAAATCAGTTGATTGCTAGCGATATAGATTATGCAACAGGTGGAGATACAAAGAATACTGTAGCTATCGAAAAGTCATTCGAGAACAACTGCTTGACATTGAAGACTACCGGAGGTGCAATTTCTCAGGCTCAGGCTATGCTTTCTAATACTGTTGTAATTAAGTATCAGAACAAGTAAATCCCCCACTCCCTAAATATTATGGCATTAGGATATTGGCAAAACAATATTCTAATGCCTTTTTTATTGGCTGTTGCTATCGACTATGGATTCCAACAAAATCTACTATAAATGCCAAGGCTATCGACTAAAGACTACAATGCAAAAGACTATGGATTTCAATGCAAAAGACTTCTCCTTTCGTTCAGCCTCTGTTGAACGGTAAAGTAATATAGCTTCATTTGCCAATGAAGTCGTTTGAAATGACCGTTCAACAGAGGCTGAACGAAAGAGTCAGTTAACTGCATCATTTAAACAAACAAAAGAGGGTGTGTCATAATTGACTATGGTCATTTATGGTGCACCCTCCTTCTG
>ERZ1034998.2433-NODE-2433-length-10235-cov-3.828094_pt1 | contig 10235 bp, 10 predicted proteins | sample MGYA00520621_ERZ1034998 | MGnify/ENA primary metagenome ERZ1034998 (study PRJEB33766, sample SAMN09781748) | gut metagenome | biome: gut microbiome | host: Homo sapiens | place: Madagascar | study: EMG produced TPA metagenomics assembly of the PRJNA485056 data...
ATGCCTTACGAGGAGGTTTGACGACGAAGATGGTGCGCACTGCACATTTTCGCTCGCACAAGGTTTTTAGAGGTGACCTCTATTATAATAACACAAATTTTTACCGATGTCAACAGTGTAAATTATTTCCGGAAGAATATCCGTGCCGTACAAGCAAATAATATAACTGCGGCAAAAAACCGCACAAGAACCAGAAAGGAATGATCACAATGGGAACTGAATACGCAAACAAGCACATCGGCTGCACTATCCACAACTGCGAGCACCACTGCTGCTGCGAGGATTACTGCTCACTGGACAAGATCGAGGTCGGCACACACGAGGCAGACCCCACAAAATGTCAGTGCACTGACTGCCTTTCCTTCAAGATGAAGCAGGGCTGATGCCGGAAGAACGCATCTTCCGCGACGAAGAGTCGCTGACTCCTGACGCCATAGCCGCTGATAAAAAAGCGGAAAGCATGATAAGATTACCTCCTTTTGTCTTCGCTCTGACGGAGATATCAAGCCGCTTCGGAAGCGGCATCAACTGACCTGGCGCCGGAAGCATCGGGGCTTCCGGTCCATTCAGAAAGCCGCTGGCTTTCTGAATGGGTACATAAAAATTCCGCACCGGCTACAGTGCGGAATTTGTTTTATTGCTCGTTCCGGGACTCGCTGTTCTGCGCAGCCTGCTGTTCCTCTGCCTGCTGCTTCGCACGGTTGGATTCTCCGAGAGGATACATCGCATTTCCGTCCTCGTCGTAGACCGGCTTGAAATTTCCGGTGACATACGCGGAGATGATGTTGCAGGCGACATGTCGGCTGTATTCGCTGTTTTCAAGGCAGATTCCGAACGCGATCTCGGGGTCGTCTGCCGGGTAAAATCCCACGATGGTGGAATTGAACTTCGTCATCGCGATGACCTCGGGGGTTCCGGTCTTGGTGCAGACATTCTCCTTGCCAATGCCCTTATAATCGTAAATGTTGTACCAGCCGCCGTCCAGAAGGAAGTTCGCATTCTCGCTTACTCGCTTCATGCCTGCCTTTACCTCGGCAAAAACGTCCTCCATTCCATCGGAGAAGTCTTCCATGACCTCCGGTTTGGTTTCGCTGATGAGTTCGGTGAAATCATAATTGTACACTGCCTTGACGATGTGCGGGCGATACCTCACGCCCTCATTCGCGATAGTCATGGCCTGCGTTGCCAGGTGAAGCGGAGTAAGCAGCGTTTCTGACTGACCTATTCCCGCCTGGATAGTATCGCTGGCATTCCACTCGATGCCAAGTTTTTCAAAGAGCGCGGGTGAAGTCATTCTGCCGGTGGACATGGGAATTTCGAACCCGAGGTCGGTACCCACGCCGAATTTCTCAGCCCAGCTTGCAAGCTTGTCGATACCGAGCCTGCGCGCAGTCTCATAGAAGAATATGTTGCAGGAATGTTTCAGACCAAACTGCACCGTTATAGCGCCATGTACGCCGGTACAGCCCGGGGTATAACTCGGCGCATAATAGGTGTAACGTCCGCCGCATGTGATGGTGGTGGAAGCGTCGATTACGCCCTCCGCAAGACCCGCAGTAGCCGTTATCGTCTTGAATGTCGAACCCGGACGGTACTCACCATTTATCGCGCGGTTCAGCAGCGGTGAATTCTTCGCGTTGAGCACGGAGCCGTAATCCTCCACAAGGTCGTTGAGGTCGTAGCCCGGTATAGTCGCCATCGCGAGCACGGAGCCGTCCTTGACGTCCAGCACGACTGCGGAGCCGACTTCGGTGTCCTTACCGCGCAGGTTTGCGTCCATTGCGGTGGTATAGTACGGTGAATGCAGGAAGTCCATGTGATACTGCAATATATCGACCACCATGTTCTGGAAGTCGGAATCTATCGTCAGCATAACAGAATTACCTGCCTGGGGCTGCTTGGTTATCTCGTCGGAAATCTTAACGCCGTTGGAATCACGCGTAATTTCGCGGGTGCCGCGCTCACCACGGAGGGTGCTTTCCAGTGCGGCTTCAATGCCGGAGGTGCCGATGATATCGTTCATCGTGTAGCCGGCGCTTTTGAGTTCAGCGTACTTCTCAGCGGAAATAGCACCTACAGTACCGCGTAAATGCGGCGCAGTCGTTCCATCAAGGTAAATTCTGTCCCAGCCCTCGGAAATCTCCATACCCGGCATGAGCGCGGAAAGTTCCTTGAGCTCCAGCACAGCTTCGCTTGAAAGCCCTGAAGCAATCTCGTACTTGTTCTGATAGTTGAAATCCATCAGGTCCATCTCATAGCGGACACCCGCGATGTACCTGCGCATGGGTTCCTCATACTTATCGGAAATGTCGTACTTTTCATAGAGAGCGTTTATGCAGTTTTCCACGGTGGCGTAAACGCCAAGCCCCATTCGCTTTTTGAGAGAATCGATGGCATTCTCGCGGTCAACTGCGAACTGATACGGCTGCGTGCGCGTTATCGGCAGCGACTCGTTCCATTCCTCTCCCTTGTCGATGAGTACTGAGAGAATGCGGTATATCACCTCGTTCTCAGTGCCGGAAGTAAGCGAGGCTTTCTGCAGATTAACGCTGCAGTTCAGCTGGTTTGTATTGAGTATTCTGCCGGTGCTGTCGGCTATCTTTCCGCGGGCAGCTTCGATATCCTGCTCGGCTGTGTAGGAATTCTGCGTCATGGAAAGGTACTTCCCGCCGTCGGCTATCTGTATCTCCAGCAGGCGCAATCCGCATAAGAATGCCGCGGCTATGACAAGCGACGCAAGTATCGCGGAACGCAGTACGTTTGTAAATTTAGACATATCATCACCATTGATATAGCTTAGGGGTATATATCACAGCAGGCGGAAGATAAATTTCCGCCTGGTTTGTTTGAGTTATTCCTCTTCCTCGGCATTGTCGGAAACCGCTTCTTCCAGACGGCGCTCTTCTTTCGGACGGAAGCGCGTGGAAATAAGCCGCACCAGAAAATACACCGGCAGCGACAGCAATATTGCCCAGAGGTAAGCCGGCAGCAGCGAATGCACAAACGAAATGCCGGAACTTTCGCGCTCCCACACCCAGTGCAGGAACAGAAAATCCATAAGGCAGATGAACACCACCGCAATGGAGTTCATAACGAGGTGCGACAGCCAGCTTCTTTTCAGCCAGAACTGCCCGAGAAGCGATATTGTCGGGCATATGACAAGCAGCCACATCGACGAGAAACCTATAAGCGTGCCGCTTGCGACGTCCAGCATAAATCCGCAGACCACGCCGAAAATGCCCGCAGCAAATTCACCCTCGAACATTGCGACTGCAGTCGCCAGCGGAATTATCAGCAGAGGGCACCACCCGCGTATAAGCGGAGCGACCTCCCACAGGTAGAAGAAAAGCAGCACCACTGAATAGCAAAACCACCGCAGGAATGCGCGCAGCCTTGCCTTACGCGTCCTTGCCCTGCTGCGGGAAATTCTCTTCACCATGCCTGGTCACCCGTATCAAACGAAAGCCCCTTGCCGTCGAAATCCACCACCGCATATACGGAGGTCACCGCGAAGCAGTCCTCCATCGGCTCGATTACAGCGTGCTTGGAAAGACCGTTGGGGTCGTTGTAGACTTCCTTGACGGTGCCCACCATCAGCCCCTCCGGGAACAATCCGCTCTGCCCCGCTGTTACGATAACGTCTCCCGGCTGGATATCGGCGTCCTTGAGTATCTGGCTCATCAGGCACTGCTTTTTCTCTGCGGTCGCCAGGTCGTTTTCTATAACTCCGGTCGCCTTTGTCCTCAGGGTGTAAACGCCGACGTTCACCTGCGGAGAAAGCAGGGTCGATACCTTTGCGTAATTCCCCGCTATCTCAGTCACCCTGCCAACAAGACCGACGGAGGTTATCACCGGATCGTGCAGCGTCAGCCCGGAATTGCTGCCCTGATTTATCGTGAACCCGCCGTAAATATCGTTCGCGTTTCTTGCGATTATGCTGCACGGCTCAGAGAACACAAAGTCCTCGTGCTCCTTGCTGAGGTCCAGCATTTCGCGCAGCTGCTCGTTCTCGCGCTGTAGCTCTTCATAGTCTGCGGAGCGCTCGTACATCTGCGTCACAAGTTCGCGCAGTTCGTCGTTCTGCGCCTTGTAGGTGTCGGCGTTCACCAGCTTGTCGATAAAGCCGTTAACGCCGTTGGAAATGGCATTCGCGGCAGTCACGAACGGATAGGTCACCGTGTTTATCACCTGCTCTGGCAGGGTCTGCGTGCCGGCTGCCACCGCAACGTAGGTCATAAGTCCCAGCAGAAGCGCCGCGATGCATATTAATATCTTGAATTTGACGCTGTGGAAGAATTCTTTCATAAACGCTTTCTGTCATTCAGAATGCCCGTCTGCCGGACATGTTATTCAGGATCAGTAGATGCTCTCGTCCTCGCTGAGTACGTCCTCAAGCTTGTCGATGTTCTCGAGGACCTTGCCGGTGCCGTCAGCAACGCAGTCCAGCGGGCGCTCTGCGATCTTGACAGGCATGCCTGTTTCCTCGTGAATGAGCTGGTCAAGACCTCTCAGCAGCGCTCCGCCGCCTGCCAGCATGATGCCGGACTCGATGATATCCGCAGCAAGCTCAGGGGGAGTCTTTTCAAGCGTGGTCTTGATAGCGTCGATAACGTGAGAAAGCGGCTCGGAAATGGCTTCGCGTATCTCCTCGCTGGTGACTGTGATGTTCTCAGGCAGACCATTGAGCAGGTTACGGCCCTTGATGTCCATTACGGGCTCGTTGTCGCCGGTCTTGTACGCGGAACCGATGCCTACCTTTATGTTCTCAGCGGTACGCTCGCCGATGAGCAAGTTGTACTTCTTCTTGATGTAGTTGATTATCGCAGAATCGAACTCGTCGCCCGCAACTCTTACGGAGCGCGCTGTTACGATGCCTCCGAGTGAGATAATAGCCACCTCGCTGGTGCCGCCGCCGATATCGACGATCATGCTTCCCACCGGGTCAGCCACGGGGAGTCCTGCGCCGATAGCCGCAGCCATAGGCTCCTCAATGATGGAAACGCGCTTTGCGCCGGCATTCTGCGCTGCTTCCTTAACGGCGCGGCGCTCTACCTCGGTAACGCCGGAGGGAATGCAGATGATAACGCGCGCCTTTCCCCTGCCCTTGAGAGCCTTCTTGATGAACTGCTCCAGCATGCTGGAGGTCATGTCGAAGTCGGCGATAACGCCGTCCTTAAGCGGGCGTACTGCAACGATGGAGCCGGGGGTACGTCCGATAACGTCCTTGGCTTCCTGCCCGACGTAGCGCACGCACTGGAGCTTCTTATCCACTGCAACGACGGAAGGCTCGCGGATAATGATGCCCTTCCCTCTCATATATACAAGCGTATTCGCAGTTCCTAAATCGATACCGATATCCTTGGTCATTCCAAACATGTTCTTTTCCTCCGTGAATATATTGATAATCCATGCCGCAGCATGGTGCACTTATACATAATAGTACAATTATAATTATAACATTATTGTGCGCTGTGCGCAATGCATTATTAGCATAAAATTTCACGATTTACAGAGTTTTTTTTGGCTATTTTTCGGCAATTTACGGAGGTGCACGGACGTTCTCACCAACACGAGAAAAAAGAAAGTATTTTTGCAAAAAAGGCTTGCAATAAACTTTACGATAATGTATAATATAATTAAGTCTATAATGTTGCCGGCAAGGAACAATTCCGGTATTTCGAAATAAACGAAAATGAACCGCAGGGGTTCAGAAAGGGTACGATATGCTGAAAGAAAAAGTCACCGTAACTATATGCGGAAAACCGTACAACCTCCGCACCAACGACGCCGACGCCCTGATGAAGCAGGCCAAGGAATCCGACCGGCGCATAACCGAATACTGCAAGCTCATGCCGAACAATCCCGCTCCCAAAGAGGACGCATGCGTGTTCACGGTGCTTGACCTCCTGGGGGAACTTGACGCTGCCACCGCTGAAAAGGACGCCCTCGCAAAGCAGAATGCAGCAATGTCCGCAGCCGCAGAACAGGGCGCAAAGGACAGCGAGGAGAACCGCCGCCTGACCGGCGTTATAACCGAACTCAAAAAGGACAGCGAAGCCCTTGAAGTCCTCCGCAAGAACTTCACCGAACTCGAAGGAAAGAACGCGCAGCTTGCCGAGACCCTGCGCGAAGCCAACCAGCGCGCCGAAGAAAATCTCAACGCCAAAAAGGAACTCGACGCCGCAAATGTACGCCTGAAGTCCCTTGATGAGAAAAACACGCAGCTGTCGCAGTCCGTCAAGACAAGCGAAGCCCGCGCGGAGGAACAGTCAAAGGCAGTAGCGGAACTTCAGCGCCAGAATGCCGACCTCAGAAAGCAGACTGAAAAAATCGCGACCCTCACCGACGAAAACAAAAAGCTCAGCGAAAAGCTTGAAAAAGCAGCAAACACCGAGGAAGCACTACGTCGCAGCGAGGAGCGTGCGGCTTCCCTCGAAAAGGACCGCGAAAAGCTGAAAGCGGGCGCCGCTGAACTCAACGACGTGAAGAAATCCCTTGCGGAAGCGCTGGGCAAGTCTGCCGACCTTGAAAGGAAACTCTCAGCCGCTGAAAAATCCGCTAAGGAACTTGAGGAAGCAAAACAGTCCCTTGCAGCTGAAAAGGGCAGAAACGCCGACCTCGAAACCAAACTCTCAGCCGCTGAAAAATCCGCTAAGGAACTTGAGGAAACCAAGCAGTCCCTTGCAGCTGAAAAGGGCAGAAACGCCGACCTTGAAACCAAACTCTCAGCCGCTGAAAAATCCGCTAAGGAACTTGAGGAAGCAAAACAGTCCCTTGCAGCTGAAAAGGGCAGAAACGCCGACCTCGAAACCAAACTCTCAGCCGCTGAAAAATCTGCCAAGGAACTTGAGGAAGCAAAGCAGTCCCTTGCCGCTGAAAAGAACAGATGCGCCGAACTGGAGCACCGTCTGGAAGCGGAGCGCAAAGCCGTAGAAGAGGCTCATTCCGAAAATGAGCAGACGCAGGAGGAACTTGCAATGCTCCGCGAAAAGGCAGACAAGCTGGAAGAACTTTCCGTGAAGTTCTCGCAGATGGAGAGCGAAAACACAGCGCTCAAAGCCGCAAACGACAGCCAGGAAAACGAAAGCAGCGAGGAACTTTCCCAGGAGATAGCTTCCCTGAAAAAGCGCCTTGACGAAGCGCTCGCAGAGTCCCGCGACCTGAAAAAGACGAACGCTTCACTCAACCGCCAGCTTAACGAAATGCTTGAGGACGGTCAGCTTACATTATGAGTGAAATTCTTGCACCCCTGGGGGGTATCGACGACCTGCATGCGGCGCTGAACACCGGCGCCGATGCAGTCTATCTCGGAATGTCAGAATTTTCGGCACGCAAAAATGCCGAAAATTTTTCTGTAGAGAATCTTAAAAAGGCTTGTGATGAATGCCACAGACGTAACGTAAAGGTATACGCGGCACTCAACACCCTGATATACGACAGCGAGACCGAACGCTTCACAGAATGCGTTAAAAGCGCTGCGCAATGCGGTGTGGACGGTCTGATAATCCAGGACCTCGGCGCTGCTGAGATAGTGCGCAGGGTATGTCCGGAAATGCCGCGGCATGCTTCAACGCAGATGACGCTGAACAGCATTTCCGGCGTGAACGCGGCGCAGTCCCTGGGCTACACCCGCGCGGTAATAGGCCGCGAGCTTTCGCGGGAACAGATACGCGAGATCGCCGAAAAAGCCGGAATCGAACTTGAGGTGTTCGTGCACGGCGCGCTGTGCGTTTGCGTCAGCGGGCAGTGCTATATGAGCAGTATTTTCGGCGGCAGAAGCGGCAGCCGCGGGCTGTGCGCGCAGCCCTGCCGTCTTGATTTCACCTGCGGCGACCGTCACAACGTCATCTCGTTGAAAGACAGTTCCCTGGTAGATCACCTGCATGAACTTGACGATATGGGCATAGCTTCCCTGAAAATAGAAGGAAGAATGAAGCGCCCCGAATACATCGCGTGTTCCGTGGACGCCTGCAGAAAGGCGCTGGACGGTCAGACTTACGACTACGACAGGCTTGCGGGGATATTCTCGCGCGGTGGGCTTACCGACGGTTACTACAATGGTACCATGAGCGACATGCAGGGTATCCGCAGCAAGGAGGACGTCGAAAATTCCGCAAAGGCTCTGAATGGAATCAAAGCGCTCTACAAAGCGGAATTCCCGCGGATAAAGGCTGATATCAACGTTGAAATACGCCACGGGGAGCCTGCATTCGCGGCCGGTTCTGTGGAGGGCTGCGCAGCGGCTGTCACCGGGGAAGTCCCGCAGCCGGCAAAAAACGCCCCCCTCACCCCCGAAAGCGTTGTCGAAAGAATGTCGAAGCTTGGCGGGACGCAGTTCATTCCCGGCGAGGTCACGGCTGAAGTCGCCGACGGGCTTAACCTGCCAGCTTCCGCGCTGAATTCCCTGCGGCGTGAACTCACCGCAAGGCTGGACGAAGCAGTGCTGCGCAAAAACACGCCGTCCTACCGCACCTACCCACTCACTCCCCCGGGAAGCCCCGCGCACGTCAAAAACGGTTTTGAATGGCGCTGCGAGGTGTATTCCGCGGAACAACTGCGGCAGGCGCTTGAACTGCCTTTCAGGCTTATCTATGCGCCGATACGCCTGCTGGACGAGAACACCCCCGACAAGGATCGTATCGCCGTTATACCGCCTTTCGTCCTGCAGGGGGAGGAAGAACACCTCCGCAACAGGCTGCGTGAACTCCACGGAATGGGCTTCACCCGCGCAATGGCGCAGACCCTTGGTCACGCGCAGCTGCTGAAAGAGGAAGGCTGGCTCATTCACGGTGGACACCGCATGAACGTAATCAACAGCTATTCCGCAGAGGTCTGCGGCAGGTTCGGTTTTGAGGACGTCACCCTTTCATTCGAGGGAACTGCCGCGCAGTTAGCGGAAATACAGTCCCCGATACCAAGGGGAATTATCGCATACGGAAGGCTCCCGCTGATGATAATGCGCCGCTGCCCTGTGAGCGGAGGCGCCCCCTGTGGCAGGGTGCACCTTTACGACGACTGCGGAAGAACCTGCGGCAGCCACATCTGCGACCGCAGAGGGAACCAGATGCCGGTTCTCTGCGGTGGAAGCAGCGTTGAGATACTCAACCCCGACCTGCTGATAATGAGCGACAGAATGAAATCCGTGGAGCCATTCGACTTTGCTGTGCTGAAATTCACCGACGAGCAGGAACTGAAACCCGTGCTCGATATGTACCTTAACGACCGCAAACCGGACGGCGCGCTCACGCGGGGGCTTTACTTCCGCGGCGCCGAATGACGACAGGAGAACGCGATGAGCAAAACGAAATTCAGATTATCGTACAACTGCCCCGTGGTGCTGACTTATGCGGGAATCTGCCTTGTCCTGGTGTTCCTGGACTGGCTGACGCAGGGGTGGCTGAACACCTATGTTATGGTGTGCTACGGGCACCCTTCCCTGCTCGACCCTATGACTTACGTGCGCTGCGTGACTTACTTCTTCGGGCATTCCGGGTGGAGCCATTACGCGAGCAACATGCTGCTCATGCTGCTGGTAGGTCCGGTGGTGGAAGAAAAATACGGCAGCGGGAACCTGATATTCATGATAATGGTGACCGGCATCGCGTCGGGAATCATCAACTGCATATTCTTTGACTCGGGCATCATCGGCGCCAGCGGGATCGTGTTCATGATGATAATTCTCAGCGCATTCACGAACATGAAAAAGGGCGAGATACCGCTTTCGCTGATACTGGTGGCGGCTATCTACCTCGGGCGCGAGATCGTCAACGCATTCACGCCGGACACGGTTTCGCAGTTCGGGCATATCATGGGGGGAATTTTCGGGCTGTTCTGGGGCATTTACTATTACCGCACGAAATTCCGGAGCCAGTATTGATACATAGCAATTGGGAGGGTCGCGAAAGACCCTCCCGTTTTTGCGTTTATGCAGTTATCTCTGGTTCTGACCCTGCTGGTTCTGGCGGTTCTGACCCTGCTGGTTCTGACGGTTCTGACCCTGCTGGTTCTGACGGTTCTGGTTCTGGTTGTTCTCAGACATTATATTTTCCTCCTGGAGTAATGCTCCATTTTAATTCCGGCTTTGCGCCGCAGGTTTATTGTGCCCTGTGGTTCTGGAATTATTCCGCGCAGCATTGATTACATATTATGGCAAATACATTTGCTGAAATAAACCGTGGTAAACTTTTTCTGCATTATCCTCAAAAAAGTGTTGTCAATCTATAATACTTATGATA
>ERZ1034998.2436-NODE-2436-length-10224-cov-7.080146_pt1 | contig 10224 bp, 2 predicted proteins | sample MGYA00520621_ERZ1034998 | MGnify/ENA primary metagenome ERZ1034998 (study PRJEB33766, sample SAMN09781748) | gut metagenome | biome: gut microbiome | host: Homo sapiens | place: Madagascar | study: EMG produced TPA metagenomics assembly of the PRJNA485056 data...
GCTGGAATCTCCGTCTTTTGAGATTGAGCAAAAGAATTGACAGAACTGATGCAGACGGCAATAACCATCGGCAAGATGTAAGTGAATAATTTAGTTTTAGTCATATCGTTAAAGCTTTTCTGTTTCGAATTTACACTGCTTTCACGTCATACGCAAGAAACGGAACAGAAAAGTTTCATATCAACAGCACCAGTAAGCCATTGAATATCAACGATGTTATAAAAATAATTCTATCAATGCCTCTCAATACGCCAGAACACTGATAAAACGAGGAGATGATATAAACTTTGGCAAGGAAAACGCTTATCAGCGTTTCGGAATTGCGGACAAAATAGCATCGGTATCTGGACTTCCGGAGGCCATAATCTTTTCCCGTAAACGTTTCGCACGATTATACAGTTTAGGTTCTCCATCATCCATAATTACACTTATGGATTTATAAGAGAATCCAAGTACCAACAGAGAAAATAGCAACACATCAGAAACCTTAATTGTCGGACATGCCGCAGTCAATTTCGACACACTATTCGCCGAAACAGCATCCGCAGCGGAAGAAATCCGCTTACGGCATTCATCATCATTCCGAAGTTTGTCAATGATTTCGGCATAAGGTTGAATCAATGAATTCCGGTTCAATGAATATTGTTTTTTCAGCATGTCATCTATCATCCTGGCTAAGAAAATCAAATCCATCGACCGCCCTGCATCCACTTTTTGAAGCGAGGCAATCTTTTCACGGATTTCATTGACTGAACGGACAGCCTCCAGCATCTTCATTTCGTAAGAAATTCTTTTCCGTCGGGAATACCTGACAAAAAGAACAACAATCAAAACAATCAGAAGAACAAGAACTACAATGGAAAAGGTATATATGATAACCGTCTTTTCTCTTTTAATTTTTTCAAGCCTGGCAACATCTTCATAGTATTTTTTCTGGACTCTTACAGTTGACGATTCCAAAGCTTTCACTGTCAGTGTCTCCTCAAGTTCAAGCAGCTGTTCAGATACAGCTAAACGTCTTGTGATATTTCCAGTATCTTCCAAAACAGATTTCTCCGCATTCAAAGAATACATATATGCTCTAGAATCCAAGCACCGTGCATAGGACGAATCCAGACAGGCACGTGCCTTGTCAACCAGCCCTTTCTGTTTATAGGCTTTAGCCAGTCCGGCATAATCATAGCTGTCAAGATCCGCACCACAACCAATGATTTCATCACATATGGAAATAATGCCGTCAGAATTTCCCATCCCGCTCATGAGCTGATAATATGCACTTACTCTCAACGCTTCCACAAGCAATAAAGAATTCTTCTCCAGTCTTGCCTCTGCCAGGACCGCCAGAATATGCTCGTCCGCTTCCGGAAACCTGCCGCAATTCATAAGCGCGGATGCGAACTGAAGTGCAGCAAAATCAAGATGTTCCTTCTTGCCAGCCCTCCGAAAATAATCACATGCCTGTGAATAATACGATGCACTTTCCGGACTGTTATATGTCAACGCATACAAGTCTGCTATGCTTCTGCATGACATTCCGCAAAAGAACCAGTCTTCTGCATCATCAGCAAGTTTCAACGCACGCATGAACTGAACTGCAGACTCTTCATATTTAAGGGAATCCAGCAGCTGGTCGCCATAATAAAAATGAAAAAGAATGCGGTCTCTTCTTGTGCCATGCCTTTCAAAATAATCTTCATATTTTCTTATTTCCGGAAGAAACGTTCCGTCATCCACACTTTGCTTATCCAAAGCCATCGCATACAATACCGCATATCTGGCTCTATATGACAAACCGAGATGGCCAGTAAGACCCAGGCTGTCCAACTTCTTGATTGCAAGTTCCGGAGCAGACTCGACAAGGCTCTCCACCATATCCAATTCCTGGTACCGTCGTGAACACGAACCGCCCAGAAGAACTGCAATAGTCAATAAGAAGAATCCAAACAATTTTCTCATAACCTACCTACGAGTTTACAGAACCATTTACAACACATCATTCTTTACAAAACAAAGACTGCTTCAGGAGAAATGTGAGATACGCAATACTTTCATGCTGATTTTCAGAACAAAAATAACAATTATCCAGAAATCCTCACAATTTCAAGTCATAAAAAAGCCGGGCGATGAATGAATCACCGTCCGGCAAATTATGCTGTGATGTAGTGACCGCTAGAGGTCGTTCATCTCTTTGAGGTAGTCTTCCTTGCTGCTGACTACGATATCCTGGAAATCCTTCTGGCCTGTACCGGCTGGAATAAGGTGACCGCAGATGACATTCTCCTTAAGACCTTCGAGGTCATCGACACGGGCGCGGATTGCAGCCTCGCTGAGGACCTTGGTAGTCTCCTGGAATGATGCAGCTGAAATGAAACTGTCAGTCTTAAGGGCAGCTCTTGTGATACCCTGAAGAACCTGGCTCGCAGTTGCAGGTCTTGCATCACGGACAACCATGAGTTTCAGATTCTGTCTTGCAAGTGACTCATTCTCATTGTGGAACTCTCGTTCGAAGATGATGTCGCCCTTCTTGAATCTCTGGGAATCGCCGGCATCGATGATGTAGCGCTTTCCATAGATTGCATCATTGGCATCCATAAATCTCCACTTGTCCACGAGCTCCTCCTGAAGGAATTCGGTATCGCCCGGAGAAATGATCTGTACCTTTCTCATCATCTGTCTTACGATGATTTCGAAATGCTTGTCATTGATCTTCACACCCTGGAGGCGGTACACGGCCTGAACCTCATTGACAATGTACTCCTGAGCCTTTACAGGACCGAGGACATTGAGGATGTCGGTAGGTGAAACGCCACCGTCTGAGAGTCTTGAACCTGCCCTCACGTAGTCGTTCTCCTGAACGAGGATCTGCTTGGACAGAGGAACGAGATATTTCTTCTCGATACCGGACTTGTTCTTGACGAAGATTTCACGGTTACCTCTTGTGATTCTACCCATGCGGACCTCACCGTTGAGCTCGGAAATTGTAGCAGGGCTTGAAGGATTTCTTGCCTCGAACAACTCTGTAACTCGCGGAAGACCTCCGGTAATATCGTTTGACTTGCCGATCGCACGAGGGATCTTCATGATGATGTCGCCGACTTTCACCTGAGTGCCGTCGCTGACAGGGATATGTGCACCTACAGGAAGGTTGTACTGCTTGAGTGTAGCGCCCTTCTCATCAAGAATGAGGATCGAAGGAGTCTTGGTCTTGTCCCTGGACTCGATGATGACCTTGTCCTTGTTGTTAGAGTACTCGTCTGCAGACTCCTCGCGGTATGTCGCACCTGCGATCATGTTCTCGAAACGTACTGTACCGGCTGTCTCGACGATGGTAATCGCATTGTACGGATCCCATTCGCAGATAAGATCACCTTTCTGAACCGTATCGCCGTCCTTCTTGTACAGAATCGCTCCGTAAGGAACGTCGTATGAAGAGAATGTGATACCTGTGTTCTCATCGATAATCTTGACCTCAGTCATACGGCTGACGACAACTTCCTGTGTCTGACCGTCGTCTGTCACTCTCTGAAGAGTTCTGAGCTCGTCGAATACCAGTTTTCCGTTGTATTTGGACTCGATGGAAGAATCAGCTGCCGTGCTGGATGCAGTACCACCGACGTGGAAGGTACGAAGTGTAAGCTGGGTACCAGGCTCACCGATAGACTGCGCTGCGATAACTCCGACAACCTCACCCTTCTCGACCATTCTGCTGGTAGCAAGGTTACGTCCGTAACACTTCGCGCAGACACCCTTACGGGATTCGCAAGTGAGCACTGAACGGATTTCCACCTGCTCGATAGGGAGAGAGTCAATGAGGTTTGCAGTAGCCTCGCGGATTTCTTCACCGGCCTTGATGATAAGTTCACCCGTAATAGGGTTGAAGATATCGTGTACTGACGTACGGCCGAGAATTCTTTCGCCGAGTGACTCGACAACCTCGTCCTTGTTCTTGATGGCTGTAGCAATAAGTCCCCTGAGTGTTCCGCAGTCTTCCTCATTGATGATGACATCGTGAGAAACGTCCACGAGACGACGTGTCAGGTAACCTGCATCGGCTGTCTTGAGGGCGGTATCGGCAAGACCCTTACGTGCACCGTGGGTAGAGATGAAGTACTCGAGCACTGTCATACCCTCCTTGAGGTTGGAGACGATAGGGTTCTCGATAATCTCGGCCCCGGCAGCACCTGACTTCTGAGGCTTGGCCATAAGTCCTCGCATACCGCAGAGCTGCTTAATCTGCTGGGTAGAACCACGGGCTCCTGAATCAAGCATCATATAGACAGGGTTGAATCCCTGCTGGTCTGCTGAAATCTGTTTCTCGACTATTCCTGTAAGTTTATTATCGATAGAGGTCCAGAGGTCAATGACCTTGTTGTAACGCTCGTTATCGGTAATGAAACCCATACCATAGTTATTCTTAATCTCTTCTACCTGTCTGTAGCCCTCATTGATGAGGTCGTACTTTTCAGGCGGAACGAGCACATCACCCAAGTTGAACGAGAGACCTGCACGGAACGCACGGTCGTAACCGAGGTTCTTGATGTCATCAAGGAAGTGTGCGGTTCTGGAAACGCCTGTATTCTTGATAACCTCAGTAATGATCTTTCTCAATGCCTTCTTGCCGAGCACCTCATTTACATAAGGCACTTCCTCCGGCACGAACTGGTTGACGATGATACGTCCTGCAGTAGTTTCTACCATCTGGGTTCCTGCCTCAGGATTCATCTTATCCTTAGGAAGTCTCACGCTGACCTTCGCATGAAGCTCGATTGCACGCTCGTTGAGCGCAACAATAACTTCCTCAGGACCATAGAACTTGAGGCCCTGTCCCTTGGCATTCGGTCTGATCTTGGTGATATAGTAAAGACCGAGAACCATATCCTGTGAAGGCACGGTAATAGGTGTACCATTCGCAGGGTTAAGGATGTTCTGTGAGCCGAGCATGAGAAGCTGCGCCTCCATAACAGCGGCATTGCTGAGCGGAAGATGGACTGCCATCTGGTCACCGTCGAAGTCCGCATTGAACGCGGTACAAGCAAGCGGATGCAGCTGGATAGCCTTACCCTCGATCATTCTTGGCTGGAAAGCCTGGATACCGAGTCTGTGAAGTGTAGGCGCACGGTTAAGAAGTACCGGATGACCCTTCATCACATTCTCGAGGATATCCCAGATCACAGGGTCCTTCCTGTCGACAATCTTCTTTGCAGACTTGACGGTCTTCACAATACCCCTCTCGATCAGTTTCCTGATGATGAACGGTTTGTAAAGCTCTGCAGCCATGAATTTAGGAAGACCGCACTCATGCATCTGAAGCTCAGGTCCTACGACGATAACTGAACGTGCAGAGTAATCGACACGCTTACCGAGGAGGTTCTGACGGAAACGTCCCTGTTTTCCTTTCAAGCTGTCAGAAAGAGACTTGAGAGCCCTATTGGATTCGCTCTTGACTGCGCTGGACTTCTTGGAGTTGTCGAAGAGAGAGTCCACAGCTTCCTGGAGCATACGCTTCTCATTTCTGAGAATAACCTCAGGAGCCTTGATCTCGATAAGTCTCTTGAGACGGTTGTTTCTGATGATTACACGTCTATAGAGGTCATTGAGGTCTGATGTTGCGAAACGGCCGCCATCGAGCGGAACGAGAGGACGGAGATCCGGCGGGATTACAGGAATGACCTTCATGATCATCCACTCCGGACGGTTTACGCCCTTTGATTCCTCGAACCATTTGATGATGCTGAGCCTCTTGAGAACTTCAGCCTTTCTCTGCTGTGAAGTCTCTGTGGCCATCCTCTCACGAAGATCCTTTGCAAGCTCATCGATATCAATTTCCTTCAAGAGGTCATAGATACCCTCCGCACCCATCTTTGCAACGAACTTTTCAGGATCGTCATCCGCGAGAAGGTCATTCTCAGGAATCTTGTCGAGGATATCGAGATACTCGTCCTCTGAAAGGAGATCCAGTTTGCTCAGTCCGCTGTTACCAGGTCTGATGACTATATATTTCTCATAATAGATTACAGCCTCAAGCTTCTTGGCAGGAACACCGAGAACGGCCGAAATCTTGTTAGGAGCTGATTTGAAGTACCAGATATGCGCAACAGGAACAGTCAGGGCGATATGTCCCATCCTCTCCCTACGCACTTTCTTCTCAGTAACTTCCACGCCGCATCGGTCGCAGACAATTCCGCGATACCTGATTCTCTTGTACTTGCCGCAATAGCATTCGTAATCCTTGGTAGGACCGAATATCTTTTCGCAGAAGAGGCCATCGCGCTCTGGCTTGTAGGTCCTGTAGTTGACCGTCTCCGGTTTCAGGACCTCGCCATGCGATCTTTCGATGATATCTTCTGGAGAAGCAAGCGAAATGCTGATTCTCTGGAAGTTACTCCTTACTTTGTTATCTTTGTTATTGAAAGTAGGCATATTATATCAAATCAAATTGACTGTAATTAATCAAGTGTCACTTTAAGTCCCAGACCTCTGAGCTCATGGAGAAGCACATTGAGAGACTCAGGGATACCCGGTGTCGGCATCGGCTCGCCCTTGACGATAGCCTCGTAGGTCTTGGACCTTCCGGTAACGTCATCAGACTTGACTGTCAGGATTTCCTGAAGCGCGTTAGCTGCACCGAATGCCTCAAGTGCCCAAACCTCCATCTCTCCGAATCGCTGACCTCCGAACTGAGCTTTACCTCCGAGAGGCTGCTGAGTGATGAGAGAGTAAGGTCCGATAGATCTGGCGTGCATCTTGTCATCAACCATGTGACCGAGTTTGATCATATAGATGATACCGACAGTAGCGAACTGGTCGAACCAGTCTCCTGTACCACCATCTCTGAGGTGGGTGCTGCCATATCTCGGAAGTCCGGCCTTATCTGTGTAAGCACAGATTTCATCAAGGCTTGCACCGTCGAAAATAGGTGTGCTGAACTTGACTCCAAGTCTCTCGCCTGCCCATCCGAGAACGGTCTCGTAAATCTGACCGAGGTTCATTCGTGAAGGCACACCGAGAGGGTTCAGGACAATGTCAACAGGAGTACCGTCCTCGAGGAACGGCATATCCTCTTCCCTTACGATCTTCGCTACGATACCCTTGTTACCGTGGCGGCCGGCCATCTTGTCACCGACAGTGATCTTTCTCTTCTTGGCGATATAAACCTTGGCGAGCTGCATTACGCCGTTGCCGAGTTCATCACCGACATTGACCTTATCTGAAGCACGCTTCTTGAGAGCCTCAGCCTCCTTGACTGCAAGACAGTAGTTGTTGATGAGTTCACGAACCATGTTGTTGATTCTGTCATCCTCAGTCCACCTGTTGGAATTGACATTGTTATAGTCGATGTCCCTCAGGATTTCTGCGGTAATGACCTGTCCCTTAGGGATTACGTCAACACCATAGAGGTCGCTTACGCCGACACTCTTCTTGCCCTCCACGAGAGCTACGAGTTTCTCGAAGAACTTTGTTCTGAGAGAAGTTGTCTTCTTGTTGAAGTCCTCTTCAATGATAGCAAGCTTGGCATTGAGTTCAGCCTTTGCGCCCTTGCGGTTTCCTTCCTTCGCAACCTTTGCGTACAAAGATGTCTTGATGATGGTACCGCTGAGTGACGGATTGGCCTTGAGGGAGGCATCCTTCACGTCTCCGGCCTTGTCACCGAAGATGGCACGGAGGAGTTTTTCCTCAGGTGACGGATCGCTCTCACCCTTAGGGGTAATCTTACCTACCATGATGTCGCCCGGCTCGATGTGCGCACCTACGCGCACGATACCGTTCTCATCAAGGTTTCTGGTAGCATCCTCGCTCACGTTAGGAATATCGGAAGTAAGTTCCTCCATTCCACGCTTGGTCTCACGGACCTCTGCGATATACTCGTCAACATGTACTGACGTAAGGATATCCCATCTTACCATCTTCTCGGAGAGCACGATAGCATCCTCATAGTTGTAACCTTTCCAAGGCATGAACGCTACCATAAGGTTACGTCCGAGTGCAAGCTCACCGTTCTGGGTGGCGTAACCCTCAGTCATCACCTGTCCTGGAACAACTCTGTCACCCTTTCTTACGATAGGCTTCAGGCAGATGGTTGTGCTCTGGTTGGTTCTCCTGTAGATAGGAAGATGATATACGGTAACATCCGGAGAGAAGCTTACATACTTCTCGTCGTCAGTACGATCATATTTCACATGGATTTCATTGCCATCCACATATACGACCTCTCCTGACCTCTCTGCCATGACCTGAGTCCTCGAGTCGATGCAGACTCTCTCTTCAAGGCCGGTACCCACGATAGGTGACTGCGGCTTGAGAAGCGGAACGGCCTGACGCATCATGTTCGCACCCATCAATGCTCGGTGGGCATCATCATGCTCCAAGAACGGAATGAGGGATGCAGCGACAGACGCCATCTGGTTAGGAGCAACGTCCATGTAGTTTACCTCCTCTTTGGAGACCACAGGGAAGTCAGCCTCGAGACGGCACTGTATTCTGTCCTCCTCGATTGTTCCGTCATCGTCCATCTTGACATTGGCAAGAGAAACGAGCTGGTCTTCCTCCTCCTCTGCGCTCATGAACTTCCAGCCGGTATTGCTGAGGTCCACTTTTCCGTTCTCTACCTTACGGTAAGGAGTCTCGATAAATCCGAGGTCATCGATCTTCGCATAAACGCAAAGAGATGAGATAAGACCGATGTTCGGTCCCTCAGGAGACTCGATAGGGCAAAGACGTCCGTAATGCGTATAGTGTACGTCTCGAACCTCGAAACCTGCCCTGTCTCTTGAAAGACCTCCAGGACCGAGTGCTGAGAGACGACGTTTGTGTGTCACTTCTGCCAGAGGGTTAGTCTGGTCCATGAACTGTGAAAGCTGGCTGGTTCCGAAGAATGAATTGACAACTGAGGACAAAGTCTTCGAGGTGATGAGCTCACCTGGAGAGAACTGCTCGTTGTCACGGACATTCATCTTTTCACGGATGGTCCTTGCCATTCTTGATAGACCTACACTGAACTGGTTTGCAAGCTGCTCACCTACTGTACGCACCCTACGGTTGCTCAAGTGGTCGATATCATCGACAGTCGCTTTCGAATTTATAAGTTGTATGAGATACTTGATGATCTCAGTGATATCTTCCTTTCTGAGGACTCTCAAATCCGGATCAGCGTCGAGATTGAGCTTCTTGTTCAGACGATATCTACCTACGATACCGAGATCGTATCTCTTTTCAGAGAAGAACAACTTATCGATTACATCCCTCGCTGTAGTCTCATCAGGCGGTTCTGAATTCCTGAGCTGTTTGTAGATGTAATTGACGGCTTCTTTCTCCGTATTGGTCGGGTCTTTCTGCAGAGTGTTGTAAATGATTACATACTCCTTGTCAGTCTCCTCGTCTTTCTGAAGAAGGACAGTCTTTACCTCTGCATCAAGAAGTTCCTGGATAGTAGCGTCATCGATAACGTCGCCGCGTTCCACAACCGGCTCGACACGCTCGATAGGAATAACCTCTCCAGTATCTTCATCAACGAAATCCTCATTCCAGGTCTTAAGTACTTTCGCAGCCAATTTTCTGCCTTCGTTTGCCTTAAGGGTATCTGGTGTGGCTTCGATTTCCTCTGCAAGACCAAAGATGTTGATGATATCCTTGTCTGCGTCGAAACCGATAGCACGCAGGAGTGTTGTTACAGGAAGCTTCTTCTTACGGTCAATGTATGCGTACATGACATTGTTGATGTCAGTAGCAAACTCAATCCACGAACCCTTGAATGGAATGATACGGGCAGAGTAAAGTTTTGTACCGTTCGCATGAAGTGTCTGGTCAAAGAAGACGCCAGGTGACCTGTGCAACTGTGAAACAATGATACGTTCAGAACCGTTGAAGACGAAAGTACCTGCAGGTGTCATGTAAGGAATGCTTCCGAGGAATACATCCTGAACCTTGGTATCGAAGTCAACATGTTCCGGATCACTACATGAAAGGCGGAGTTTTGCCTTAAGAGGGACACAGTATGTCGTACCTCTCTCTAGACATTCTTCAATTGAGAACTGAGGTGGATCGATGAAATAATCGATAAATTCCAGCTTATAGTTATTCCTCGTGTCCTCAATCGGAAAAATTTCCTGGAAAACTTTATACAGACCTTCGTTCTTTCTATTTTCAGGAGTGGTGTCAAGCTGGAAGAAATCTCTGAATGATTTCAGCTGCACCTCAAGAAGATCCGGATAATCCAGGATTTTAGAT